>Ga0123356_10005506_pt1 | contig 12887 bp, 15 predicted proteins | sample TergutEmb28metaG_2_FD_92546 | JGI IMG/M metagenome (GOLD analysis project Ga0123356, IMG submission 92546) | Embiratermes neotenicus P3 segment gut microbial communities from Petit-Saut dam, French Guiana - Emb289 P3 | ecosystem: Host-associated > Arthropoda: Insects > Digestive system > Gut ... | reverse complement strand
GACCGCCATTTAACAAAATCCTTAAATCTTCTTCGCTTTCTTTAGATCCTAACAATTTCTCTGAGGCGTTAAGAAGCTGTGGAAGAGAAATTAAAGGAGGAATACTATTTTTTTCATTTTGGGATAAAAATTCATTATTTCCTTTTTTTTTGAATCTTAATGCGCCCTGCCTTGTTTCATCATTTACTCCCAGTAAAAAATCAAGCTCACAAAATTGCTTTGGAGTTTGATTTACACTTATCGCCCTTTTTGTTTCTTTACGAATAATTAAATTTCTTCCCCAACGATCAGGTGAACAGTCGCTTAAAGAACAAAAAATAGGAATGTTTTTCGTATGAAATTGAATAGGATAAAGTTCAAGTGACGGTTCTATTGCAAAAGAATCTTTTTTATTTTTAATCCACTCTTTACAGTATTCGAAAGATGAAGATTGTTTCCCGTTATTAAAACGAAAAAATAGATTACCAATTAATATATCTGGATAAAGATAAACTTCTATGATTTCATTCATATTTAATCTTCCTATATCGTACTCTTTTAGGTAAATCCTCATCTTCAAGAATAATACCCATTTCATCATTTTTTAGATCACATATGTCTTTTAAATTATCAATCAAGCCAAGTACAGAAAGAATAGAAGCCCAGGCCGCCATACTTGTATTTGGGCTTCCATTTTCTATTTTTGTAAGAGTATTAATACAAAAACCTGTTCTTCTTGACATTATTTCCTTGGTTATTCTTCTCCTTCTCCTTGCGCTATTTATATCATTTCCAAGTTTTTTTAACGCATTTTCGGCAGGAGAAGGTAATTTGTATTTAATATTTCTACTCATTATAACTATCATTATAATGAGCGTTATGTTGCATGTCAAGCATAATAATGAATATTATTATAATTTTTGTACGGTGTTTCAAGTTATTTATGTTGTCAATTAAAATCTTTAGGCATACATTTCTGGAGATTCGGTTAATGCTTAACTGTTCATTGATTTTAATACTTTTGCCATGAATTCGGTGCGGCTCTGTACATCGAGTTTTCTGAAAATATTGGTTAGGTGGCTTGAAACTGTTACTAAATTTTAATAAATATGGGGAAAAATTCCATATATTTGATTTTTTAAAGGAGATTTTTCCATGAACAGCAAAAGATTCTTTTGGCTTTTTATAGTTTTTATGGTAGTTATAGGCGGTGTGTTTGTAACATTAGCTCTGACAAGCTGCGGTGATGGCGGCGGTGGCGGCGGTGGCGGTGGTGGCGGCGGCGGCGGCGGCGGGAATGGCACAAAAGATGTTACTCCCACAGTCATACCCTACATTATCACAGGAAGTACTTCAGCAGGGTTTACAGCAACCAGAAGCGGTGTAACTATTGCAGAAACACCTGCATCGCCAAGTCAAGCTGAAATTAACGACATGATGAACGATATAAAAACCCATGCCCCAGCTTCTTATGCCATACAATTTGGCAATGGCAGTGAGGAATTAACCATCACTAATAATAGGTCTATTAATTTTGATGGTGGTACGATCAGACTTTCAGGTAAAATAACTAAAAGTACAAATGGCAATTTGATTTCTTTAGCCAATGACGCTTCGATAAATAGTACAGCGGATATAATAAATACTGGCAGTGATAATACGCTTTTAAATTCAAGCAGCGGATCAATAACTATATCAGGCGGTACGATTTCGGCAACATCCGGCTCTGCAGTTCGAAATAATTCCACCGGCACAGTGAACATTTCAGGCGGTACGGTTTCGGCAACCAGTTATGCGGTTTATAACCAAGGCACCGGATCGGTAACTATAAGCGGCGGCACGATTTCGGCAACCTCATCAGGTGGTATTGCGGTTTTTAATAATTCCACCGGAAAAATTACTGTATCAGGAACTGCTGTAGTTACTTCGGAAAATACAGCTTCAACCCAGGGAACGATTCTATTAGCAGCCGGCAGTGCCGGTGTAACGGTGCTTGAAATCACAGGCGGCACGGTGAGTAATAATACGGTAAATGCTAACAGCAGAGCGGTATACAATAATGCTGTCGGAACCGTAATTATCAGTGGCGGCAAAGTCGAATCAACCGCCGGCAGAGCGGTTCATAACAATGTCGCTGGAGCGGTAAATATCACCGGCGGTACGGTTTCGGCAACCACCGGAATTACGATTTTGAATATGTCCGGAAAAGTAATTATCAGCGGCGGTACGGTTGAAACAACCTCCGGCTATGCGGTTGAAAACAGAACCGGTGGAGAGATAACTATAAGCGGCGGCATAGTTAAGGCAACCGGTGGTGTAGCGGTCTACAATCCTTTCTCTGGTAGTCAAGTGAACATTTCAGGCGGCACGGTTTCTTCAACTGGTTCTGGTGGTATTACAGTATCAAATGGTTCCACCGGTAAAATTACTGTATCGGGAAATGCAATAGTTACTTCGGTAAATACAAATTCATCTTCTGGAACGATTAATTTATCTGGCAGTAGTTCTGGTGTAACCGTGCTTGAAATCACAGGCGGCACGGTGAGGAATACTTCGGAAGGTTTCACCGCTTGTAATGCGATTTATAATAATAGCAACGGCAATATAACTATCTCAGGCGGCACAGTTTCGAGTGCATCGAATACAACACCCAAAGGTCAGTTCGCGGTAAATAATCGCTCCACTGGTGTGGTTTTTATCGGTGCTGGAGCCACTATTGAATGGGAGAATTATGGAGTGTCGCCGTAGAAAATAATCGTCAGGAACATCAATTTACAGGCAGCTTCCTTTTAGGAGCTGCTTTTTTTATGGGTATAGTGTACATCTGTTTATGGTTAACTGTTCATTATATTTGGTATAATTTAATGAATTAAATAGCTACAGCCATTCGTTCGCGTATCATTTCGCTGACAAGATCGGAAGGAGTTTTGTGCATAGATTCAGATGTTACGCGAAGCCAAGTTGCTGATACATCATCAAGAATTATAATATTACCCTTGTGTTTCACAAAAAAACCGCTTTTACCGTTTCCGGTTACTTTAGGCGGGTTCTTTGCTACCTGTTCAGCAAAAGTTCTTGCTTCTTCATCAGTCATTCTTGGCATAATTTCCCTTTAAATTCCTGCATTAAGCAGGTGTAAATAGCACTTCCTACACCTCATAGCGTGGAATATATTTATACTTTGCTCATCAATAATATTATACATTATTTCCAGCAACATACCACTATTATCGAAGCCCAAAAGAAGATGTTTGTCTGCAAATTCGTCCAAAATGTCGTCATAAACAGTATTCATAACTGCTTGCCGGATAGAATCTTCAGTTATTTTATGATCAAAAGCACATGGGTTGAACTCTATGCCAACATACATAAGGAAAATATAACGTTTTTAAAGACAATGATCAATTATATAATTATTCAACCGTTCATTGATTTTAAGACTTTTGCCATGAATTCGGTGCGGCTCTGTACATCGAATTTTCTGAAAATATTGGTTAGGTGGCTTTTTACGGTTGCTTCGGAACGGAAAATGCGGCCTGCTATTTCTTCGTTGGTAATGCCTTCTTCCAAAAGCAGGCGGGCAACTTTAATTTCACTGTTTGTAAACTTATGTTCCTTAAATAAAATATCAGTATTTTTTACGGAGCTATTTGCTGCGCCGTTGAACGTCAGGTTTTTATTTACAAACCACATCAGAATATAAAATACAATGGCGGCTATGGTTAGAAGTGTGACAGCCGATGCTTTGTCATGTGATATTAAAATAAACAGGTTTCTGGGGATAAAAGCGGATATACTTATCATTTGAATTGATACAGGTAAAAGCCAACCAAGGCAGCCAAGGCCTATGATAAAAACAGGGGTATTAATTTTTCTTTGATTTATATACAACAAGTACATATCCATCATGATAAACGGAAAAACTGCTGTTATCATTCGCGCTGCTATTGCGTTTAGAGTATACAGTATCAAAAAGAGAGGCTGTGAATGTGCGAATAACAAAAGTGAAGGGGCAAGCAAAAGTATAACAGAACAAACCGGTATAAAAATCATCAAAAACCGCCGCCATGACAAAGCTGCAAGAAATCCTAATAGAGGCAGCGCGAGTATCAGGATAATATTGGAAACATTAAAGCCAGGAGGAAGAGGTGAATTTAATACCAGGAAAAAAAGCTGGTTAGTAAAACTGTTGGACATAAAGATAATAAAAGCTGCAATTAAAGGAAAAAGAAAAAAAGGTATACTTTTAAGTTTTGATTCATCTGTTCTAATATTTTCCGGTTCCGGTATTTCTTTATTTTCCGTTAAAACGCCAAATCTGTTTGAATATAAATATACAAATAATAAAAAACCTGCAATGGTAAGAATCAGACCTGAGCCCTGGAATATAAACGGCTGCAGTACCTGTTGTCCCCGACCCATTATAAAACTGTAAGTAAAGCTGCCAGCACTAAAGGCAAAAGCTGTCCAAAATAGGCGGTTTTTTCCTGTCATCGAAAAAAACAATCCGTGCATCAGGGTTATTACTATCCCGTTTCCCAGCGCCATAAAACCAGAATTTACAGGGTTTGACAGATACGTTTCCTCTCCCAAAAGACGGATAATAATATTTGGAAGAAAAAAGAGAGCCATTAAAACAAGCCTGAGTCTGTATCTGGCACTTGCAGCGCAGCTTCCAGCACTTGCAGCGCAGCTTCCAGCAGGGCAACGGTTTTCCTTAAAGTCATTTAACGGCAGCAGAAAAGGCAATAATAGAGCACCTATAAGATTGCCCATCATGACCAAAAAATAGACATGCCTCATTTTTTCGGCATTATCAGGTATACTTGTAATATAAGCGTGCTGGGACAGTGAGTACATGGAAAAAAGAATAAATGCGGCAATTAAAGCCCAACGTCGTTCAGACTTCATAATTTCTACAATATCAGAAAATAAACCATAAGAAAAGAGCTCTTTTTGAACGAATTCGACCTTCGTCTAATACCAAAAATCGAAAAAAAGGGAAAAAATTATTTATGTATTTTTATAAAGGGGTTTTTCTATATGAACAACAAAAGATTTTTTTGGTTATTTATTGTTTTTATGGTAGTTATAGGCGGTGTGTTTGTAACATTGGCTTTGACAGACTGCGGTGATGGCGGCGGCGGTGGTGGCGGTGGCGGCGGCGGAAGTGGCGGAAGAGGTGACACTAGTACTACCGACCCGGCTGGTACTTATATTATCACAGGCAGCGGAGCATCATTTACAGCAAAAAAAGACGGTGTTACTATAGGTACGGCTAATCGGCCAATCCAAGACATCATTGACGCAGTACAAGGCCATGCCCCAGCTTCTTATGCAATAAAATTCGGAAGCGGCAGTGCGGAATTAGACATCGGCGAAGATGGTTTTACTTTAACCGGCGGTACAATCACCCTTTCAGGCAAAATAACGGCAAGCGGATCTCTCTATGTGGTAAGTCTTCAAAGTGGCGCTTCTATAATCAGTACAGCGGATATAAAACATACCGGCTATCAGGGTGGGATTTGGAATTGGTCTACCGGTACAATAACTATTTCTGGCGGTACGGTTTCGGCAACTAACGGTACTGCGATTAGGAATAATTCAACTGGAGCGGTAACTATTTCTGGCGGTACGGTTTCGGCAACTAACGGTACTGCGATTAGGAATAATTCAACTGGAGCGGTAAATATCACCGGCGGCACGGTTTCAACTACTGGCCCAGATACCATAGCCATAGCGGTTTGGAATCAATCCACCGGAAAAATAACCGTATCGGGAACTGCTTTAGTTACTTCAGAAAATACGGATGCTTCCTATGGAACGATTTATTTACGAGAAGGCAGTGCGGCCGTGCTTGAAATCACCGGCGGCACAGTGAGTAATACTTCGGCTGATGCCGGCATTCGTAATGCGATTTACAATAATAGCAACGGCAATATAAATATCTCAGGCGGCAGGGTTGAGACAGCATCAACAAAAACCCCAAAAGAGTTCGCGGTAAATAATGCCGGCGGTGGTGTGGTAACTATCGGCGGCGGAGCCACTATTGTTGGGGTGAATTATGGAGTGTCGCCGTAGCCCGCAAAGAAATTTTTACATAGACGGAGAGGAGTGTCAGGAATGTTAATAGCCAGCTTGGCGAGTAAAAATATCCAAAATAATAATTGTGTTGGTATCTACGACATCAAAAAGAATCCGGTAATCTCCTGAGCGTAGTCGAAATAGACCTTTGTATTCACCTTGTAAAGATTTAATATTACTCATCGTAGGTGAAAATTGAACAAGACGATCTATGGCTTCCTTTATAAACGTTTTACTCGGTTCGTGTATTTTTTTTAGTGATTTAATTGCCCTATCTTGTATTTGTATATTATACATCAGATAGACACTTTTACTGCTTCCCAATCCAGAGGAGCAACAGGGTCTTTTCGATATTTATCAATTACTTTTTGCTCATCTGGATATGGATATGCACAATCAAGATTTTGCAAGTAATTGAGATAACTGACAAATGTAACAACTTGTTCCACAACAGAATCGGGCAGAGTTACAAGGTAATTTTCAATAGTTTTTATATTTGTCTGTTTCATTATGATTTAATTTTACCATTTTAACCCAAGTTGTCAAGCAAAAAAACTACAAGATGGGCATGCCTCAACAGCAAAATTATGGTATACTATTTATACTAAATGCTATGGAGTGTTTTATGAGAACTAAGATAATGTGTTTATTCATTGTTTCGATATTTTTTGCTGCCGGAAGTCTATTTGCCCAAACCACGCAGGAATTACGGATTGGTTCTTTTAATTCCGGGAACTTAGGTCCCGGACAGGAGATTTGGTACAGCGTTACAACAACCCAGGCAGGCATCTTAACTGTAGAAACAATCAGTAATTTCGATACCTATCTGGAAGCCTATGATGCTCAGCGTAATTTTATTAAAGATGATGACGACAGCGGCGAAGGATTAAATGCCAGGATAGAAATATTGGCTTCAGCAAATACCACTTATCATTTTTTATTAAGAGGTTACTCAGATCATCATACCGGCCCCTTTCGTATTTTTGCCGCTATCGAACCCATGCCGGTTTTAACAGAATTGAGAATAGGAGCATTTCGGACAGGATTTATAGAAGCTGATGAAAGCTACTGGTTCAGCGTCCGTGCCAGCGAAAATGGTCTTCTCCTTGTAGAAACTACAGGGGACACCGATACTTACCTTGAATTATATAATGAGAATTTTGTTTTATTGGCTACTGACGATGATGGCGGCGAAGACTTGAATGCCAGGATTGAAATACCCGTCAGGGCAGGCGCGACTTTTTATTATAAATTAAGAGCTTACGGCAGCCATAGCGGACCATATCGCATAATAGCCAGCAGCAGACCATTCCCAACACCTACACCGATGACTCTGCGCAATATCCATTCGGGAACCATCTTTGAAGGGGATTCCTGGTACAGCGTACGGACAACACAAAGGGGCTATCTTATTGTAAGTGCTGTATGCGCTACAGGATATTCGAACTTTATATTGGATGTTTACAGTGAATCCTATGAGTTGATGGACGATGACGGCAGAGGACATAACGCCTTGAAAATTATCCCTGTCGAAGCAAACCGCACTTATATCATTAGGCTGAAAGGGTACTCAAATTGGGATAACGGTCCTTATTATATTTTTGCGCTTCAGGAACAACATCCGCCTGCAATGGGGAATATTCCCGGCGGCAATACGATAGCGCAAAGCGGACTCTTGCGTAATGAATAGAGGTTAAACGAAAAGTTATCTTACCGGAAACGAGTCAAAGCCGGCGGCGCGCAGTTGGTTAATGCTTCCTGTTTGATCAGTTCCGGCAGGAACGGTTACAGCCCACATTTCGCTGCCGTTTACAAAACGCTGTTCAATAGAAGGAGAAAATCCTGCTTGTCTTAGGTTTGCCGCATGAGATTGGGCATTAACTTCACGGCCAAAAATTCCTGTCTGTAATCTAACAGAAGATTGAGAAACAGGAGTTTGAGTAACGGCCGTTGCCGGCGGTTGTGAAACGGGTGCTTGAGTAAGATTTGATGTTCCGCTGGCTGGCGTTGAAGTTGCTGCGAGTACCGGAAGCGAGTCTAATCCGCCTGCAAACAGCCAGAACGGACTTGGTCTTACAACAACCGTTGATGCGGCACTTGCAGCCAGACGGCCTTCCGGAGTTTGAGGAAATTCTGCTATAAGACGCTGCCGCCATATTTCACCGGAATCGTCTTGCGAAATGCGCCATAAAACAAATAATATTTCGCTTTTCATTTCAGAGTATTCAGCATTGTCGGCGATTGCGGCAAGAGCAGTCGTATTACCAGTTTGAATTGCCCTTATGCTAAAATATAAAAAACGCGCGCGCTCATTTTTTGATAAGAGCGGTTCAAGAGCGGTAGCTGCTCCGTCCCACTCCCCCATCGCGGCCAGGCAATAGGCGCAGGCTAAAAGCGCGTCATCGTCTACTCTGCCGGGAATCGCAGTTGTTGCTTCCAGCCAGTTTCTGGCCGCGCCTTCGATGTCTCCTGAAAGCTGGCGAAGACGTGCAAGGCGAACAAGTCCTTCTTGCCGTTCTGCTGCCGGAATACCCTCTGCGGCTATCGCTCTTTCAATGTTCTGAATTTCTGCTTCCAGAGAAACTCCGGTTGTTTGCGAAAAAACAGTTTCAACAGAAAAGAAACTTACCAGGGTTATTATTAAGGCAAGAAAAATAATTCTTATCATACTAGCCTTTTCTTTTTCTGGAAAAGAATCTTTTACGCGCATCAGCAGCGTCTTTTTTGATTTTGTCGTCGGGTTCTACATTATCTGGCACATTGTATGGATAAACTTCATCTTTTTTTGGTTTTATATTTTTATCAGGTTTTTCTAAACGTCGTTTCTTTATGTGCAAAACTAAAGGCAGGGCGCAGATAAGTCCCATTGCAAAAGAAGCAAATATTGTAACGAATACAGGAACGTCAGGAATTTTAGCAAAACCGAAACTAATATCACATTGATTTTCCAGATTAAATGTTATAAATGCCAGAAAAACACCAAATATAACAATAAGTATTATTAATCGCCAAGGCATGATGACAGCTCCTTTGCTCTAAGTGTATTTCCCTTCAAGGAAGAAAAGGTAACTCTGCCAAAAGAGCCTATCATCGATTTGGGGCCGGGAACTGCCACCATTTCGTCTTTTTCAGTCCTTGTTATTAATTCATCGGCATTTTTCCTGGAAATTCCCTCAATTAATACAACTTCTGTACTGCCAATCCGCCCTTTTAACAGCTCTTTGGTATGTTTTAATTGAAGGTCTATAACGGCAGAAAGCCTTTCTTTTTTTAACTCTTCATCGATTCTGTAGGGAAGATCATAGGCTTTTGTTCCTTCGCGGGGGTTAAAATGGTACATAAAAGAATAAAGAAATTTGACTTCTTCCATTAAATCGAGGGTTTTTTTCTGATCTTCCTCTGTTTCGCCCGGAAAACCAACCAAAATATCAGTAGACAGGGTAATTCCGGGCATGGCAGTGCGTATTTCCCTGACAAGTTCAAGAAATCTTTCGCGTGTATAACCGCGGTTCATCGCTTTAAGTACAGTGTTGGAGCCATGTTGAACAGGCAGATGTATATGCCGGCAAAAAACTTTATTGTTTGCCATAACTTCTATTGTTTTGGAAGAAAAATTTGCGGGGTTTGCAGATAGAAATCGAATCCAGCTTATACCGCTTTTTTCTGCTTCTACTGCAATTAGTTTTAACAAAGCCGAAAAACCTGTGTCTCCGCTAAGATAACTGTTTACATTTTGTCCAAGCAAAGTAATTTCGCGCACTCCCCTTTCTCCTACAAGGCGAATCTCCTGAATAATGTTTTGCGGATCGCGGGAAACTTCCCTTCCGCGGACATAAGGGACAATGCAATAAGAGCAATAATTATTACAGCCGTGCATTATGGGAATAAAACTGCGGAATTGTCCTTCTTCAAGATGTATTTGTGAAAAAGAAAAAGCTGCCTTTTCTGTTAAATCTAAAACAGCTTTTGTGCCATTTTCTGCAGCTTCAAGTATCGATGGAAATTCAGAACGAATTAATGTTCCCATCACATAATCAACTTGCGGATATTTTTCTATTAACTTTTCTCCGAGCCTTTGCGCCATGCAGCCAGCAATTACCAGAGTAAGATTAGGTTTGTGATTTTTTTTATAAGCAACATAATGAGCGATACGGCCATAAGCGCGTTCTTCTGCAGTAAGACGCACAGAACAAGTGTTGATTAATACGAGGTCTGCATCTTCGCTAATATGGGCTTCGGCCCATCCGCGTTCTTTACAAGCTAAAGCCAATGCTGCCGACTCTGCATTGTTCATCTGGCAGCCGTATGTCTCAAAAAAATATTTCATTAAAAAATGTTCACGATCTTTTTTTCAAGCCAAGAAAAAATTTGATTCCGTTCCAGATTCCAAGAGCGAGAAGACAAAATACACCTATTCGCAGTAAGACTGTGGCAGGCAGTAAAAATCCGGAAAGCACTGTCAGAATACCAACTGTTATAATAATAAAACCGGCTTTTTTATCCAAAGGATCTTTTGATAAAAAAGAACTAAAGCCAAACAGACAAACTAAACCTCCCACTATAAGACCTGGCCAAAAGGAGCTGGCAATAGCATTTAAAATCATAAGAGCAATTCCAGAAGCTAAAAACCCAACAGCTCTTACACCAAATTTTGAAAGAGTTGATGACGAAGGGATATTATTTCTTTCTTCAATTTCATTCATATTTTTCTCCTTTTATCATTTGGAAAATTTTCCCAAATCCCAGGCTAAATTTATCGCTTTGACTAAACCTACAATAATAAGTCCAACTCCAAAGGGAAAAGTTACAAATATCACATTCTTCACCACGATTGAAAGCATTAGAAAAAAACCACTAATAGCTACAAGGATACCTGGAGCATACAAAAATTGCCGTCTTCGGATAAGCATCATTAAACCAGAAATAAAAACAAAGCTTCCAATACCAACTCCCAAAGTCTTATTAATTGATCCAACTGCTGCCAGCACACAAAGAGCTAGACCGCCAACGATAAATTGAATTATAATCTTGCCTTTATTAGACAGATCTTCCGTCTGGGGATTAACATCTTTCCACTCAGGTTCGTTTGACATCTATTATCTCTCCTTTGCAGCTTCTATTACATTATACAAAAGCATGGCAATGGTCATAGGTCCTACTCCGCCGGGAACAGGTGTATAAAAACCAGCTTTAAGAGCAGCAGTTGGATCAACATCGCCGCATATTCGATAGCCTTTTTGAGCTGAAGGATCGTTTACGCGGTTAATTCCCACATCAATAACTGCCGCTCCTTCTTTTACCATTTCTGGTTTTATTAGACAAGGACTTCCAACTGCCGCTATCAAAATATCCGCCTGCAATGTGTGATCCTTAAGATTTTTTGTTCCAGTATGGCAAAGTGTCACCGTAGCATTGTATTCACGGCGTATTAAAAGATTTGCGAGCGGTTTTCCCACGATATTCGATCTGCCCACTATAACTACATGAGCGCCGGATGTTGGTATATTATATTCCCGTAAAAGTTTAAGAACTCCGTGAGGTGTACAGGGCAAAAAGCCGGGTCTTCCTATGACCATGTTACCCACAGAAACCGGATGGAAGCAATCTACATCTTTTTCGGGTGCAATTGCAGCAATTACTTTTTCTTCATCGATATGTTTTGGCACTGGCGATTGCACCAAAATACCATGAACCGATTTGTCTTTGTTTAAATCAGCAATGAGCGAAAGAAGCTCTTCTTCATTTGTGTTTTCCGGCAGCCTTAAATCACGGCTTTCCATTCCAGCTTCTGCAAGAGCTTTTTCTTTGGATTTAACGTAAGAAAGACTTGCAGGATCCTCGCCGACAAGCACTACCGCAAGACAGGGGATAATTCCTTTTATTTTTAGTTCTGCAGCGCTAGTTTTAACACTCTCGCGTATTTTTAATCCTAGAGCTTTCCCATCCATAACTATTGCTGCCATTGCTTCTTCCTTTATTTATTAACCACGAACCAACACGAACCCTGCTTTGATATCTTAACACAAGTTCGTGTGGTTCGTGTGGGGCGCGCTGCTCCAGCTAAAGCTGTCGCGCATTATTCATCACATTATCTTTCATTCTGCGCCACACCGTAATAGTTTAACTCATCTACATGATTTCATCATGCACTATTGGGCGTGTGGTTAAAATTCTTAAGTAAATCCATGCGGTAATATTATCATAAAGCGGCCTTTTTTGGCAGATACCGTAAACTCTCCGTTTTCTATTACATTACTCAAGCCAAAAAAACCGCGATCCCAGGGAAGCCCTTCAAGCGGCCATTTAAGCCCGGCGCTTTTTGCTTCCCAGGGTCCGTTTCCCAGCGGAAAAACTGACACAAAAGCTCCTTCTTCGCACCTATTTACCAATTTATCATTCTTGTTTGCGTCAATACAATAAATATCATTGATGTCAGTAATCCAGCGGTCTGGAAAAAACTCCCTTTCAAAAAGGGAACGGATTGCAAAAAGATGATCGATTCTGCCGCCGCCGCCGCCGATTATCCATATTTCATGACATCCTTTTTCCAAAGCAAGAGAAAAAGCCATCTCGGTATCGGTAAAATCCTGATCATTTTTATAACGTATAACACATTCGCTCGGATAAGCTGCAAGACGCGCCGGATCTGAAAGAGAATCCATATCACCGATAATCCAAGCAGGTTTTATTCCGGCATTTTCAGCAGCTTCAAGCCCTGAGTCGGCGGCAATAAAGATCACTTCTGCAGCTTCTGTTTCGATTAATCGTTTGACAGCTTGCGCCTCCGGCCCCAGCCCGCCAGTAAATATAATCCCTAACAAATT
>Ga0123356_10005505_pt1 | contig 12887 bp, 7 predicted proteins | sample TergutEmb28metaG_2_FD_92546 | JGI IMG/M metagenome (GOLD analysis project Ga0123356, IMG submission 92546) | Embiratermes neotenicus P3 segment gut microbial communities from Petit-Saut dam, French Guiana - Emb289 P3 | ecosystem: Host-associated > Arthropoda: Insects > Digestive system > Gut ... | reverse complement strand
GAGGAGTTTTTCTTTAATGCTTTTAGAAAGGATAAAATCTTCATGAATGAGAAGTATGATCAAATCCATAAAGGTTATTTCTATTCCATTGATGATGTTAGAAATGAATTTGACATCGTTTTTATTAACGGGAAAAGCATTGCCATAGTTGAAGTAAAGTACAAGGCAAAACCAGAAAATATTGATACTGAACACTTGATTTCACGTGCAGAGCGTTTTAAAGAATTTGCACCGGTGTACAAAAACCACAACATTTACTTGGGGGTTGCCGCCATGTCGTTTAAAAAAGGGCTCGCAACAGATTTACACAAAGCCGGTATTGTTACCATTCATCCGATAGGCAAAAAAATGGTGATCTATGATAAAGAGGCAAAGGTGTTTTGACTATTTTTTTATAGAAGCATCACTCACCTCGGAACATTTACTTATTCGCCAATAATTAAAATGCGTGCTAAAAACAATCAAAAATAATCGCGGCGAAAATATGGAAAAAGGTAATACATCCAAAATACGAACGCTATGCGGTTCCCCAAAAGAGAGATTGGTTATACTAAAGTGATTTCTATTTTATTCCGAAATGGGCCAAAAAAATATACTTGTAAGCGCAGGGAGATAAGAACTACAAGGTAGCGTTTATGCTTTATTAGTGGTTTTTAAGGTTTAAGGTTTAAAGTTTAAGGTTTAAAGTTTAAGGTTTAAGGTTTAAGGTAATAATCATTAACCACTAATCACTAACCACTAATTACTAATTACTATATCTGCGCGTTTGCATTTTTCTTCCTGTGAGATTTGAGAGTTTATTCGCAGCATTATTTGTGCTTCCGACAAGTGGATGTTTCTTTCCTTAATTCGCTTAATTCTAACATCTAACGGCGCATCCACAACGATTATTTTGTCGAACAGGTTTTCTAACTCCGCTTCAAAAATAATAGCGCTTTCCAAAATCACAATGTTTGAAACCTGCAGCCTTGCCCATTCCTCAAACTTATTCATCACCAAAGGATGAATAAAGTTTTCAACCTGTTTTCTGTTTTCCGGATTTGCGAAAATGAAAGTTGTTAATTTTGAGAAGTCTAATTTATTATTGGTAAAAAGAGAGTCTCCCTGTTTTTCTTTAAAAAAATCCAGTACGATTTCGGAATCATACAACTTTTTTGCTTCGTTGTCGGCATAAAAAACGGGAATACCCATATCTAAAAAATGCCTGGAGATATAGGTTTTCCCTGTTCCGATTCCGCCGGTGAGGGCAATTCTAATCTTTTTTTGCGGGAGCATTGGGGTCAATAGCTACAGCCGCTTTTTCAATGCGCAGTTTTGTACCGTCTTCTACTTCAATGATGAAAGTTCCTTCTTGTACGTCGGTAATTTTACCGTGAATACCGCCAATGGTAACGATTTTATCGCCACGTTTCAGTGTATCACGAAAATTCTGCATCTGCTTTTGTTTCTTTTGTTGCGGGCGAATCATAAAGAAATAGAACACCAAAATAATGGCGCCCAACATGAATAACATACTCATACCGCCACCACCTGAGGACTCTCCGTCGGCAGGAGGTTTGGCGAATAATAAAAATTGCAGGAGGTTCATAGGATATTAATTTAAAGTTTAAGGTTTAAAGTTTAAGGTTTAAAGTTTAAGGTTTAAAGTTTAAGGTTTAAAGTTTAAGGTTTAAGGTATTCCAATTTTGTTATGGATTGATGACAGTGGCGCTTACCGACAGGACAGTTTGTGCCGGATAGGTGTTTGCAGTAACGGCTAACTGGCTGGTTACTGCGCCGTGTTTGTATTTCGAGTCGAAGGTAATGGTAATTTCTCCTTTTTCTCCGGGTTTAATAGGCGCTTTGGGAGGAATGGAGGTAGTGCATCCACAAGAGGCTATAACACCCGATATGAGCAAACTTGATCTCCCTACATTCTTAAAATGAAAAGTATAGCTTAATATCTCGCCTTGAATTACTTTCCCAAAATTGTAGGAAAGATTTTCAAACTGAATTTCCGGCATATCCGCTTGCTTTTGTTTGTCTATCCCATCAGCAGTTGCAGGGTTTCTAATATCCGAAATTGAAAGCTCTGACTTGTTAGAGCTTCCGCAACTTAAAAGCAGAAAGCAGAAAGCAGAAAGCAGAAAGCAGAAAGCAGCATTGCAAATTAATTTGAATTTTGATAAAATACTTGCCATGTCTATTAAATTTTAAATCTTTAAATCACCTAAGCATCTAATCACCAATAAGTCCCCGTCCCATCTTATTCAGCAAACCCTCGTTTTTAAAATCAGTTACAATAGTATCTAAAATACCGTTAATAAAAACGCCACTTTTTCGAGAACTGTATAATTTTGCTAATTCTATATATTCATTTATGGTAACTTTTATTGGAATTGTTTGAAACTGTGTTAGTTCGCACATTGCCATTTTCATAAAAATGGTGTCAATTTCCATAAGCCGTTCCAATTCCCAATGCAGCAACTTCTCATCAATTCTTTTTTGATATTCTGCATTATATAACAACGTTTTACGAAACAACTCCTTATAAAAAGTTATCTCCTCATCATCTTTAAACAAAGGAATAAGATTTACTGTATTGGGTTGATGCTCTCTCAATCTTTCAACATTTTTATATGCTGCCAGCAAAGCATCATTGTAATCATCGAACCAATGTACATTCTTTTCTTCCAAAAACCAGTGTAACAGTTCGCTTTCGGCAAAAATTACCGACATAATCTCAAGTACAAATTCTTTATCTTCCCGATAGCTTTGATGGGGTGAATTGACATAAATATGGTAAAAATCGGCATTGGTTATTTCGGCAAACATTTGCGCAATGAAATCGTACCTTTCACTCCAGTCTATTTTGTGATTAACGCAAAACTGCTTGATGTTTTTATTATCTTCAATTTGTTTAATAATCTTGTTATCAATAAATTTAGTATTCGGATTAAGGTCTTCTTCAGTTGGATTTATTTTTTCTTTGAACTCTTCCAAACGCAAGGCGCGGTAGCGAGCGATTTCCGGAAGTAAAGAAAGAAAATAAACAGTTAAATCCTGACAACTTTGAATAGTCTGGTCTAACTTCTTTGCACTGATATGGAAATCTTCTTTCCTGTTTTTCTCCACTGCGTAAAGCGCTTGAAAGACTTTAATCCGTAAATATCTTCTTGTAACCATTGATAAATTATGAAGGGGCAAAAATATCTTTTTTTTTGTCAAAATTTTATATTTTTGTGGGCATTATGAAAAAACTATTTCTCCTTTTATGTGCAACAATAATTGGGGCATATTTTCATGCCATCTTTGCACAAAACGATACCACCAAAACAGTATCTTTAGAGAGTGTTGAAGTTTCAGCTTCGGCATATTCCAATCAGGAATTATTAGAGCAATCCATCCCCTTTTCAAGATTGGAAGCTAAGGAATTAAACAGAGGATCCGCCATCTCTTTAGAGGATGCCATCAACACCAATATTTCCGGCGTTTTCATGGAGCGGCGCACTTTTTCCGGTGGTCAGCAATTCAACATTCGCGGCTACGGAAACGGAATGAATGCCAACGGCAGGTCAAACAATTTTGACTCTCAGGGAATGAAAATGTACCTGAACGGTATCCCGATTACCGATGCAGAAGGATTAACGGTGATGGATGATATTGATTTCGGTTCAATAGAAAAGGTAGAGATCATTAAAGGTCCTTCGGGAACGCTCTACGGTTTGGCAATTGCTGGCGTGGTAAAATTGCAAACCATACAACCTAAAAAAGATGAAATCTATATATGTCAAGATTTTACGGGCGGTAGCTACGGCTTGTTCAGAACTTCTACCACCGTTGCCGCAGGCGGTGAAAAATTCTCAATATTAGCAAATTATGGACATCAGCAATTCGACGGATTTATGCCGCACACGCAATCCAAGAAAGATTTTTGCAATGTAACAGGGAATCTAATCCTCAGTAAACGACAAAGTTTAAACACCTACATCGGCTATACACAGGGAAGAGACAACCGGAATGGGGAATTAAAAGATTCATTATACAAAATAAAAGATTATTCGGGCGATCCTGCCTACATCCGAAACGACGCTCATTCCGGTATTAAGGTGTTCCGTGCCGGCATAGCACACGGCTTTGTTTTTGATAAACACATTTCCAACACGACCTCCATATTTGGGCAAAGTCAGGTGATAGATCAAAGTTCTGCCGGCGGCGGCTGGACAGATAAAAATGCGCTGAATTTCGGATTCAGGAGTGTTTTTAATCTGCAATTTGTTTTATCTAAAGCCAAAAACATTGAATTATCCGGTATTGCAGGTATTGAGTTGCAACAAATGAACGGCGCATCTATTGGCTATTATATGGAGTTGGACAGTACGAATCCGAATGCTCCTTACAATATTCCCACAACAATAAGAAGTAATCAACTATTGAACAACTTAACCTATTCCTATTTTACGCAATGGAGTTTGAGTTTGTCCAAAGGATTCTCTATTAATGCCGGTGTGGGTATTAGTAATCAATCTCTTGAGCTTACCAACAGATTGTGGGCATTAACAAACAACCATCCTGCAAACAAGATTCCCAAAATCTATGCAAATCAATACAATTTTCTAACCTCCCCAAGTTTCTCTATTCATAAAATATTTGGAAAAGTAGCCTCTTTATACCTCTCATGGTCAATGGGATATAAGGCACCGGTTGCTTCCAGCCTGCTCATTACTGCTACGAATGAAGTAAATACCGGCTTAATACCGGAGAAAGGGCAGCAAGTAGAAATAGGCACTAAAGGCAGTTTTCTTGCAAATAGATTATACTATGCTACTTCTGTTTTCTATGCGCGGTTCACCAATAAATTTGCTCCGAAAGCAGTGTTAGATTCGCTCCAATCTCGCGTTGAATACACTTATATTATTAATACAGGAGTTACCAACAATCTGGGCGTTGAGTGTGAGGTGAATTATAAAATTATTGAATCTTCAACAAAATTTGTAAAACTGTTGCGTCCTTTTATCAATTTTACTTATTCTTTTTATAGATATGGAGATTACGAATTTCAACTTTCACAAAACGATAGTTTAGTAATTGAAAACTACAAGGGAATTCAGGTGGCGGGCGTAGCTCCCTGGGTATTTAATCTCGGCATAGATTTTGATACCAAAATAGGATTATACGCAAATATTAACTACGGCTACCGCACCGCCATGACCATTACGGTGGACGGTTCTGCCAAAGCGCATCCATTTGGATTATTAAATATGAAAATTGGTTACCTGAAAAGGTTTAAAGGTTTTGAAATAAACCTGTTTGCAGGCGCTAATAATATGACTTGCCAACAATATTACACCATGGCAATGATAGATCACTGGCCGGATCCTTATATTCCGGGTCCCTATAAAATTAATTTTTATGCAGGAATTGGGGGAAGGTATTATTTTAGATAGTTGCCGGTCCCCCATTTTCCCCCGCCGGCGGGGGCAGGGGGTGGAAACATGAGGATTACCGCTGCACCATCATCTTTTGCGTGAGCACCGAGCCATCTTTAAGAATCATTACCACAAAAAACATACCCGATGCCGAATTTTGCAGCTGAATGGTATGAGAGGTGAGATTTTTAGTTTCATACCTGAGTTCCGTTTAAGCCATTGTAGAAAAGTTAGAAGTTTACGCAATAAAAGGGCTTTGCCCTTTTTGGGTTTTAAGTCCATGAGATCGGAGCGCCGTAGGTGCTCAACCGTGATAGTGATTGATGTTGAACTCCTACGGAGTTCCGGTGGTTGAGCGTAGTCGAAACTACCCCGAGCTGCGCCTTCGGCTTGCACGGGGTAATTACTGATTGAACGCCTTACGGCGTTACCTTGCATTCAACTCTAACGATTTGCTAAAAATTAACGCATCAATAGTGGTTAATGGTTTATTATTTTTTTTGTTATAATTCCTTTTTCAGTAGTAATTTTTACAAAATAAATACCCGCATACAAATTTGAGATATTCAACACCATATTCCCTTCTGCTTTCTGCCTTCTGCCTTCTGCCTTCTTAATCCCCCGCCGGCGGGGGAGATTTTTTTAATTTCCTACGGCAAAACAAGACGCAAACCAGTAACGTAGCTATATTCTCCGGGAGGCAATCCAGCTCGAGATGATACGCGGCAATAGATAGGGTCATTTGCCCAACTGCCGCCTCTTAGAATGTGGTATGCGCCTGTTTCAGGCGGATCTTTAGGCCCCTTAGGATCAATTTGGTGGTCATTCGTATAAATGTCATACCAATCACTACACCATTCCCACACATTTCCGCTCATATCATAAATACCCAGTTCATTCGACGCTTTGGTACCCACCGGTTGTGTACCGGTGTTATTGTCGAGATACCAGGCTACGGCATTTATATCATTGCCGCCACTGTATTTAGATCCTTTACTTTTGTTACCTCCACGCGCCGCATATTCCCATTCCGCTTCAGTGGGAAACCGGTAATTTTTCCCGGTAAGGGCATTTAATTTATTAATAAACGTTTGCGCAGCATTCCAGCTCACACACTCAACAGGTAAACGATCGCCTTTAAAATAGCTTGGACTATTTCCCATAACAACTTCCCATTGGTCTTGTGTTACAGGAAACTTAGCTATTTTAAAACTGCTTAATGTTACTGAGTGTTCAGGAAATTCAATTCCAAACCCCTCATTATCGGTACAACCCATCGTAAAAGTTCCGCCCTCCACCGCTATCAGTTCTGGCTCTGCATTTATTATTTCGATGGTGCATGTTGCCGAGTATTTACCACTTGATGTGGCAGCAGTGATTGTTGCTGTACCTGCAGCTTTTGCGGTTACCACACATTTCGACATTACAGCTACCGCGTTATCACTTTCCAAGGTTACCAAACTACTGTTGTTGGTAGTCCAGTTCACTTTTCCGGTAACGGTATAGGGGAGCAGGTTCGCCGTTAGGGTTGTTGTGCCTCCCATGGCAAGTTTTAAAGTGTCTTTGTCAAGTTCAATTCCTGTAGCGTTATCTTGTTCCTTACAGGAAACCATCAGTACTGTTATCAGTGCTGTAAATGCGAATAAATAAAAGAGTTTTTTCATAACATTATTGTTTTAATTTGTCCCTACTCGTAAGGCTTTTCGGGTTTCGCCCCGTTTTTAATCCGGTTGCAAGGCTCCGGTTATTTGAAGTTGCGAAATAACATGAATTTTTCAGAAATTCAAGTGCTTGATAAACGCAGATTTTCTTTCATGGCGACCCTGTTTTTTACTTTTCAGCAGCTGCATCTTTTGCAAGTATAGTTGAGTAGTATCAACAATACCAAACAGTTGTGATGGTTCTACCTGTTGTCCTTCCATAATATTTAAGGCAACAATTTTACCGTTTGTTTCGGCAGAAACGATCACTTCAGTAGCTTCAAACATGCCGGATGCGTCATAATTTTTTAGGTTAGATGAACATGCCGCAAATAATAGAATGAGGCATAAAAAGTCTGTTAGACGTTTCATAAAAAATAATTTTTTTGTGCAGAAGTATATTTTTTCTGCATATTAAATAAAATATATTTTTGCACGCTATAATATAATATAACATTTTAAAAATTTATAACCAAATTATTAACCAAAAATCTATTAATTTTTATGAAAAAAATTTACAATGCGGGTCTTTTGTTGATGCTCTTTTTCTTTGTAGCATCAATAGCAGGAGTGATGGCACAACCCAGTAGAGGTGGTGTTCCTCCAAGTTTTCAAACTTCTCTGGCTGATGAAGATCAACCATTTTTAGTATCTCCTCCGAATGTGAATGCATTGTTGGCGGAAGATGAACAAAATGCCAATTTTATGCCTCGTGCGGCAGTAATTCTACCGGTTGATCTGAATCCCACCAACTCAGGAGAGTGGATTACCCTTGAAACCGGCGAAACAATATGGCGCTTAGCCATAGTATCGGAAGGTGCCAATGCGATTACGCTTTATTACAGCAACTTTAACCTTCCTAACGGTTCAAAACTGTTTATCTACAACAAAGCTAAAACTCATGTGATTGGGGCTTATACAGAAGCAAACAATCCAATTTACGGACCGGAATTTGCTACTGAGTTTGTTGCCGGAGACCATGTTATTTTGGAATATGTTGCGCCCAGAGTGGCAATAAAAATAGGTGAGCTTAATGCTAAAACCGGAGAGATCACCCCACAAAAACCTCCACGTCCGATTATGCCTACTATTCAAATTGAAGGTATTGGATATGCTTACAACGATTTTGTTTCTGTAACAGAGATGTTTGATAATACGAAAACTCCCAGTGACTTAGGCAGATCAGGACCATGTCAGATTAATATAAACTGCCCGCAAGGCGCGCAATGGCAAAACCAAAAGAAAGGGGTAGCCGCTACTTTACAAAGAATTGGATCTGCCAGCTATATTTGCTCAGGTACTTTGATCAATAATTTAAGAGAAGACTTGACTCCTTATTTTTTAATGGCATGGCACTGCTCTGAAGCGAGCGGAACACAATCTTCTGCTGCCAATTTCAACCAATATCAATTCTATTTCCATTGGGAAAGAGCCGCTTGTGACAATAATTCTGCTCCGGTTACTTATAGAACCATGACAGGCTGCCAAAAACAAGTTGATATTCCTTTAACCGGTGGTTCCGACGGGCTATTGCTTCGTTTAAATCAAACAGTACCCGCAGATTGGGATGTTTATTATAATGGTTGGGACGCTACTTTGGCAACACAATGGCCCTCTGGTAGTGTAGGTATTCACCACCCTGCCGGCGACGTGAAGAAAGTAAGCACTGCTTCGGGAACTACTACCCAAACTACAGCAAATATTACAGGATACGGATCAGGTGCACAAAACGGGCACTGGACCTGTTCTTTCAATCCTACTGCAACCGAAGGCGGATCTTCAGGCTCTCCATTATTTAATAGTACAGGATTGCTTATTGGAACACTCACCGGAGGCAATTCCTCTTGCTCAAGTCCAAATGGATCTAATTTATATGGCAAGATGGGTTATCACTATGATAAATTCAATACTACACCTGTAATGAAACCCTACCTTGACCCTGATAATACAGGCGCAAGAGTTTGTCCGGGAAGATATGCCAGCAGCGAACCTATTGCTAATTTTACCGTATCCACCCAAACTCCTTATGCTATGCAGCCGGTTCAGTTTTATAGCCAATCGTTTAATGCTACCTCTTATGCTTGGGAATTTCCGGGTGGAACTCCGGCAACTTCTACAGACGTAAATCCTGTAATCACATACGCGGTACCCGGAGGTCCTCACAACGTAACCTTAACCATAAATGGGAGCGGACCTGCTAAAACAGAAATAGATTTCATTACTGTTACCGAAAAATTAAATGAAGAAGAGATTGAAATAGGGACCGGTACTACTAACGGTAACTTTCCGTTAGGGTATGCCAGTGGTTCAGGATGCGCCCATACGGCTACACTTTATACCGCTGCGCAATTGGGAGCCGCAGGGATATTCAAATCTATTTCGTGGTATTGCAACACAGCACGTACAGAATCACGAACGCTTCGTGTTTGGATGGAACATACTACTGCTACTAATGCTTCTAATGTTAATGCATGGAACCGTACCGCAGCGCCCACGCCAACCGCTACTTTAGTTGCTGAATATACTGGACAAGCCAATATTGCAGGTTGGAATACATGGAACTTGAATATGAACCAATTTGTGTATGATGGTACGCAAAACGTGATTGTGTATGTGGAAGTGTATGGTACAAGAAATGCCAGCGTATTATACAATGTGTCTCCCGGTGTTCGTTATACGGCAACAGGAACCAATACCAATCGTACATGGATTTCGGCTTACAATGCCAACCCAACAGGTACCGCTACTACCAACAACCAGGTGCCCAATATCAGGATGATAAAATCAGCTCCATCACAGCTACCCGTTGCCAATTTTACGTATCCTCCATCATTTGACGGTTCTGTTTCCGATTTTAAGGAAAATTTTGAACAAACACAATTTCCGCCCACAACACCCGGGTATGGCCTATGGACAATGACAAACTCCATTGCAGGTAGAGCATGGCAACGTGGAAATTTGAGTTCTTTACCTTTTAGTACCATTGACCCCACCAGTACTGCCTCAGCATTTTGTCCTTGGGCAAATACCGGCACCGGAATTAATAACCAGCTTATTTCACCCGATATAGCGCTAACGCAAAACAATTGTGTTATTGAATTTTGGGCTATGTGGGAAGAAAATTATTGCAACGAATCTCACTTGGAATTTAGAATTTCTGCGAATGGCCCAACATATAATACATGGACTTCTCTTTGGTCAATGCCTACAGTATCAGGACCTAATGATTTTACTTGGTACAAAATAGTTGTAGATATGAGCGCCTATATTGGACAAACAGTAAAATTCCAATATTGGGTAACGGGCACAGGAGCCGCACCCGGTTATCATATTGCTGTTGACAACGTTTCTTTGGGAAGGTTTGACCCGTTAGGCAGGTATGAAATTTTCAAAGACCAAATATTGGTGCTTGAAGATTTATCAACAGGACCTCCGGTAGTTTGGGATTGGCAATACCCCGAAAGTTATACTCCCGAAGTGCAAACATTTGGCGATGTTCCTGAAGTACAATATCCATACGCGGGAACCTACGATTTAGGTTTAACGGTTACCAACCTGAAAGGCTCCGATACTAAATATATGCCGGAGCAATTGATTGTGAAAGACAGAATGCCTATGGCTAATTTTGATTTCTATAGTGGTGGCTATCATGCCATTGATGAATATGTAGATGAAGGATTCAAAGCATTTATCATGCCGGGCGGTACAGTAACCTATACCAATACTTCCAAAAATTTGCCCGATATTAATACATGGACTTTTGAAGGAGGTACTCCAGCAACATCAAATGCTGCCAATGACGTTACAATTACTTATAATACTATGGGTGAATATTCCACCTCCTTAACCGTTCAAAATACAGCAGGTACAACGTCTTATACTGAAGAAGATATGGTATGGGTAGAGTATGGTCCCGAACATATTACAGGATTTCATATCCCCGGCAACTCCCCTGGTATATGGACAGTGGGTACGAATATGTTTATTGGCGGCTCGGGCACTGCCGCCTCTGGAAACTGGCCGAGCTCTGCCATAGCAGAACGTTATCTTGGACCTCCAACTGCCGGACAGATTACCAATATATTAACCTGGGTTGGTGGTAAAGGAACCGGTTCAAGAGCCTATACATTAGATATTGTATTGCCCAATGCCAGCGGAAACCCGGCAGGTACTGTACTTAGAACCATTGACTTTAATATTAATCAGCTACCTGCAGCAGCGCAACTACCCGGTTTGGTTAATTTTCCCGTAAACCCACCGGTTACTATCCCTGCAGGACAAACCTTCTTTATTCGTGTAACAGGATTTACTACTTATGCTGCCGCTACCTTTTTACATTTTGTAACCTCTATAGGCGATAATGATTCAGATCCAGATTTGGGCTCTTCAGCTTTTGTTAACCTTGCCAATAACTGGACTCAAATTTCAAATGCACTCGTAGGTAATCCTTTTTCTGCTTATGGATTATTTCCCGAATTTACTTATACGCAATTGGATGTTAACCCCACACTGCTTACTTTACCCGGTACTGCAGGAACACAATTAGTTGGCGTAACCTCTAATGTAACTTATACGGCAAATACTACCGATACATGGTACACCGTAACCGTAGTATCAGGTGGAGTGAATGTTAATTATCAAGCCAACACTACCGGCGCACCCAGACAAGGTTCGTTTACCATTTCCGGCGGCGGTACTACCAAAACAGTTACTGTTCTTCAAACTACGGCAACACTGGCGCTCAATGTTACTCCCGAAACACAAACAATACCCAATGTTGCAGGAAGTGCAACTTATACGGTTACCTCTAATGTTCTTTGGAGCGCTACCTGTCCTGAACTTTGGGTAACCATTTCAAACCCAACCGGTGCAAATAATGGAGAGATTGTGATTAATGCTACAGCCAATATGGCGCTTTCTGCAAGAACTGCTCTTATTACAGTTACCGGCGGCGGTATTACCAAAATCGTTACTTTAACTCAGGCAGGTTCTGAACCTTACTTGACAATAGACCCGGCAGGTACAATCAATGTACCGAAATTGGATGGGAATAGAAGTATTGAAGTTAGCTCCAATGTTTACTGGCATGCAACTGCCAACCAGCCATGGATTAGCTTTATTCAACAAACAGGAAACGGAGACGGGCTTGTATATTTCAACTTCAATACCAACCCAACCGCTGCAGAACGCACCGCTGTGATTACGGTTACAGCCGGAGCGCTTACGGCTACCTTAACGGTAGTGCAAGCTGCCGGAGATGGTACTTTTATTGTTAATCCAAATACTTTATTGCTGCCTTATACAAGCGGCTCGCAAAATATTACCATTACTACACCTGCTGCCTGGACAGCCGCCAATATTCCCGATACATGGTACACCATTTCACCCACCAGCGGAAACGCAGGAACACAAACGATTACTGTTAACTATACTGCAAACAATAACCCTGCAAACAGAAATTCCGAAGTTATTTTCGAAAACGGAAGCTTTTACAGATATCTACAAATAACTCAGAAAGGCAGGGCTATGGTTTCATGGAATAACCCTGTTAACGGAACATTTCAAGTATTAAATGGCGCTACACCTATTGCTAATGGCGCCTATATTGAATTGGGAACGCAACTTACCGTTGTAGCTACTCCAAATACCGGATATACAGTGAGTACGCTTACCCTTAACGGCGCTCCATTAGCCAACAACGGATCTTTCTTAGTGGATGGCAACTCTGTGATTAATATACAATTTGATATAGCTGTTTATACTTTATTCTTTAATCCTG
>Ga0123356_10005504_pt1 | contig 12887 bp, 15 predicted proteins | sample TergutEmb28metaG_2_FD_92546 | JGI IMG/M metagenome (GOLD analysis project Ga0123356, IMG submission 92546) | Embiratermes neotenicus P3 segment gut microbial communities from Petit-Saut dam, French Guiana - Emb289 P3 | ecosystem: Host-associated > Arthropoda: Insects > Digestive system > Gut ... | reverse complement strand
GGAAACGGAACCATCGACGGTGATTGGGATGCAGCCGCTACGGCGTCGGTCGAAAGCATTTATTTCTGGCAGCACGTCCGCTTCGCAAACCTTGCCACCGGGTCGACCGACACGAGCAACCCCAATTTCCTGCCTCTCAACAGTGTAGGCGGGCGCATCGGCGTCCAGTCCGGTGGTTCGGCAGCCCCTTTGGGCGTACCGGGCAGCTACGTAATCTGCTCGGCAGGCATTCCCGGCAAACTCGTCCGCCAACTCGATAGCACCCTGGATGACGGCGACCCCGAGACCGGCACGATGCGCGTCGGAATCACTACCGCAGGCCCAGCAGTCAGTATCGCCAGCATTAACGACGGCGCAACCTATGTCGCTTGTTTGGGTTTTTGACACCATCCACCTTACTCCCCCGCAAACCCTTGGCGCAGCAAAGGGTTTGCAGGGGCATGAAACGGCATACTTTCAACACGAAAATGATTGCTGGCCGGGAACGTGAAAATGGCTTGACTAGGTTCTAGTTAGGGTTTATGAATCAGAGGAAACGGACAGTGAAAGCAACGATGGAAACCGAAAAAATCCAAGCAGAAATTGCCAACCTGAGCGCCACCACGGCAAAGCTCAACGCTGAAACCGTAAAGATCATGACGGAGGCAAAATGGTATCCCTTCGTAGCTATCGCTGCCCTATTCGCGGCAGCCTTCGGGATCGTGAAGCTTTTTCTATGAAGAGACAATGCATCACATTCGGATGAAAAAAGCCAGAAACCCTTATGGCTACTGGCTTTTCAGATGAATCGGGACTGCCTGGAATTAGCTGTTGGTGGTACTTCTACCGAATTAACGCCAGAAACCCGCATGGTTACGCTGTTTTTGTTTTCTGATTTTTAGGGATGCCCCCAAAAATGCCCCCAAATGATGCTCGCTGCCCGTGCCGACGAATTGAAGCCTTAAAAAAATTATCTACAAAATAGGGAATATGGGGGTCGCCCCGCCCTCGCATCGCTATCGCGCTAGAAGTACCTCCTACCCCCCCATCCGGCAAGATGCTCAAAATTTTGCATGAAAATACCATTCCCAACCGCCCGCAAAACCCGTTTTCCTCGACAAGACGCCAAGAGATTTTTTTGCACGCCTAACCGTTGCCCATGAATGCCCGTCGGCTTCGGCTCGTTCCCTAACTAGGTTTTGAGGGCATGCCCCATTGGCGAGGAATTTTTGCAGGAAAATTTCTGCACACACTAGCGCCATTCCACCACTAAGGGCATACACCCGCGCATCGGCATCAAACTGACACTGCCCGCCAAAATCGGCAATTACCGCCTTATCCAGCCATTCCATGACTTTGGGAAGTTCGGCATCAAGCCATATCGGCATCATTCCACGTTATGCGTTGGCGTGAATTGTTTCGCATGCATTGCCCCCAGCCGTTCCGCTCATTTCACAGCGAAGAGCGCCATATTTTCCCAAGAATGCCAACAAATTTTGTTGGCAATGTTCGGGTTTTTTGGCGTTCTTCGTGATTCTCAGTCAGGTAATCTCCAGAGCCATCCTTTCCCGAATGACATTTTTTCAGATGCCACGCCAAGATTCTTTTTTGCTCGTTGGATCGTTCGCCACGAATGCCCTACCCCCTCGGCAGCCTCTTTAATCTTGCTTTGTTGCTGTGTCCCGTCCTTTAGGTAATCGACAAGGAAACGCGCCGCTTTGCACAAGGCTCCACCGCCTCCCTTGTCATGAAGTTCCTCGGCAGTAGCGAGAATTTCCCGTGCACTGCCTTCTATGGCATCACCCCATTGGACATATGACGCGAAGATGCCGGGGTGGCGCTCAAGCTCGGATTGTTTCAGGCTATACGCGAACCCGCCATGATCAGCCCCAATATTGGATTTTGACCGGCATAGCACCCTATCCCCGCCGCTTTGTGCCTCATCTGTGCCTTGCTTGGCTGCCATCATCACAACACGGGCAACAGCGCCGAATGCTAGGCTGCCCACAATGCGCTCGGTAGGCTCCCGGCCTTGCGTGCCTTTGGATAAGTGCGAAATACCAAGCAAGGCGCATCCTGTTTGGGCTGCAAGATCGGCAAGCGGCTGAAGCCCACGCCTAACTTCTGCGTTTTTGTGGCTATCGCCTGAAACAGCCGTAACGATTGGGTCGACAATCAACAGTTGCACACCATCAGCTACCTTGTTGATAGCATCTTTTAACGTGCTAACGTCTTTTGATGGATCGAATGCCCTGTGCTCGTTACCATCACGCACACCATCCACAAAGGCTATGCGCGACATGTCCGCACACGCAGCCATTAAACGAGGCACAAGGGTATCTTTTGGGTCATCTTCGCCGCTCCAGATCAAAACATTGCCTTTTGTTGCTTGTGTCCCGTCCGGCCATCGCCCGCCCGTCGAAATGGTTGCGGCTAGTGCCATCGCTATGGTGGTTTTTCCAGTCCCAGGCGAACCGGCAAGGATGTGCACCTTGCCTTTAGCAATCCAGCCATGCCATATCCAGCCTATTGGCTCAGGGGTGATGGTGTTGGCGCGCTTGAATATTATTGACGTACAGCGATGCCCGTTTGACTGTTCGTTATTCATTTGTCACCTCCTTAAACCCATGCCATAGGGTCATGATTGGCATGTTTGGGAGTTTTCTGTGCAGGGCATTTGCTACTGCATGATGGTTCCAGTCGAAAAAGGCAACCGCCACACCCTCGCCAGTAATTTTGTGAAATTGAGCAGCAGACACGAAATGAGTGTCGATAGACAGAACTTTCTCGGGTTTGCCAATCGCGAAATAAAAGCCATTTTCAGGAACGCCGTTTAAAAGGAATCCAGCAAAGCACCTACCAGAATCCGCGTCTCTGTCGAGAAGCTGAAGTGCCTGCAATCGCTTTTCAGAATCGCGTGCCGGAACGATTAAAAACCCCTCTTTTGAAACCCGCGTGCCGTGTGGCTGGATTCCGTAATGCTTCAACAGGGGGTGATCTTCTGTTGACGGGCTGCCTTCTTCCCAAATCTGGTGAATTGTTTTAGAATTTTGCTTATGCTCGTTACCGCCCGCGCCGCCTTGGTTGCGGGCTTTTTGTTGGTCACTCATTGTTACACCCTCCGGTTACGCTTGCTTTACGGCGGCTGGAAACACAGCCCGCTATCCAGCCGTCGACATCGGATTCCAACCATCCGACAAGCTGCCCGCCAATGGAAAAAGAACGCGGAAATTCGCCATTCTTGATGCGTTGGTAAAGGGCGCTATTTGATAACCCGGTACGTCGTAGGACTTCACGGCGGCGAAGAATGGCGGGGGTTTGGTATGTTTGCTTGTTCATGTTGACTCCTTAACGCCCTAGACAATCCGGGGCTGTGCCAACAGATTCGCAAAACAGAAAAAGCATGTCCGGCAATTGCCGCTTGCCCTCCGGCAATTGCCGGATGTCACATTGATTCTGTTATGGTTTTTTGATCAAATCAGCCGCTTGTTTTAGCCTATCCCTAAGTGTTCTTTCGCATATTTTCACACCTATGAGTGAAAGGTCATCAATTATCTGTTTTGCACCTTCTATGCGATCAGCATGTATATCTATACCGTAACCTTTCATGACTAGGCCGCCAATAAGTTTAAGCAAGTTGTCGCGCTCCATATTTCCTAGCGGTTTTTCTTCATTTTGCGTAGGTTCCACCACTGGTTCAATGTCGGCAAGCGTAAAGGGGAAATACGGGAAATTTTTTCCGCTTGCCCATTCAATAACCTCTTTTGGTTTGTAGCAAATGCGTTTTTCGTCATTATCATTAATATAGGAGATAGGTGTCAGTTTATTAACCATCACCGCTTGTTGAATAAACTCCTTCGTAATCAGATTAGTTTTTTCATCAGGAAAACTTTTATTTGTAAGAGGGAGACAAACCCCATTTAAGAGATGAATAACTGCACTCTCTAGCCACAAATCACACTCAAGCCAACGCTTTTTTTCCCATCCTTGCATCACGCGCCCCTTTATCGTTCCCCCTTGTTTGGATGCCACGCCAGCCGGGTAAGGGGCTTTCCCGGTTTTCTCCCCGTCGAGATAGGCGCGGCAAAAACGTTATGCTCGAAGTGGTATCACTTTCGCCCCGGCTTTCAGGTTGTCCAAATAATCCGCCCAAGCTTGCATCATTGGTGCACGCTCTTCTAGGTACTGTGCGTGGTTGTATACCCCGCGTGTACCGCGTGTCTTATGCCCTAGCGATTTTTCAACGGCATTGAACGAATACCCAAGCTCATTGAGCAACGTACTGGCTACATGCCGGAAACCATGCCCGGTAATCTCTTCCTTCGTGTCAAACCCCATCCGCCGGATAGCGGCATTTACCGCCGCGTCAGACATTGGGCGGTTATGGTCACGATGCCCATAGAAAACGAACTCGCCACCTCCCGTCAAAGGGTGCAGCCACTCAAGTATTTCAACAGCCTGCTTGGGCAACGGTACAACTAGGATGCTTGGCGCTTCGTTTGGCTTTGCCTTGCTGACAGTAAAAGCCCAAGTCTTTTCTTTAAGGTCGATGTCTCGCCATTTTGCTTTCCTCAGTTCCCCCGGCCTGTAAAACAGCATTGGCGCAAGCTTTAGCGCCGCCATAACGACATATGTTCCCCGGAATGCATCCACGGCACGCAGGTAGTCACCTAGCTTGACGGTAGATACCGCCCCCGTCCGCTCATCCTTGAAGTGCGCGAAATGCCGCTTTGGTGGTGACGGCTGCAACAGTTGCACGTTGCGCCCGCGTAGGTTCGTACATGGGTTCACCGTTACGCGCGGTTTTGCCCTGCCTTCTGCAATGTCTTTGTTTTTGGCATCTTCTGCCATCACATGCTTAAAGATTGCGTCCAGGTCACCTAGTACCCGGTGTGCTGTCTCTATCGCGCCCCGGTTTTGTATCCTTTCGCATGTCGTGAATATGTCATGTTCCTTCACATCGGCTATTGGCTTACCCCCCAGCCAAGGCAATACGTCTTTTTCCAGCCGCCCTTTTATCTTTGAAACGTTCGATTCAGCTTTTGGTGGGGTCGATTTCCAATGGTTGAACCACTCCCACACCGCAAGCTCGAACGTGTTTTCCGTGTGTGCCTGTTCTGCCTTGATCGCGGCCTTGCTCGCCTTCTTCACTTCGCCGGGGTCTACGCCGTTGTCGAGTAGTTTCTTTGCTTCGCCGCGCCGCTCGCGGGCATCCTTGAGGCTCACGTCAGGGTATGCGCCAAAGGCAAGCCGTTTTTCCTTCACGCCGAAGCGGTATTTCCACCGCCAAAGCTTCCCCCCAGCCGGGAAAATTTCCACGTAAAGACCATCCCCAACAAACAACCTGTAAATTTTTTCTTTGGGCTTGGCGTTCCTGATTGCGGCATCTGTAATGCTGTTCATGGGGGCATCCTCAAAAGTGGGGGCATTTTTTTATGCCCCACCCCTTGATTTTGGGGCATGCCCCCGATTATGCCCCAATATGCCCCGGATGGAACGGCACAAATACGGACTAACTAGGAAACAAAAAAGCCCAGAAACCTTATGTTTGCTGGGCTTTTCGGATGAATCGGGACTGCCTGGAATTAGCTGTTGGTGGGTGGTACTGGGATCGAACCAGTGGCCCCTGCCGTGTGAAGGCAGTGCTCTACCGCTGAGCTAACCACCCGAAGGGAGGCGATTCTAAGAGAGGCTTGCCAGGTGCGTCAAGGTCAGCCAGGCATCCATATGCAACGCGCTCAAAAAACAATGGGGGATACCAGCAGGCTTCTGCGTAGGTGTGCAATGACCAACAGCACAATCTGCAATACCAGCAACAGAACCAACGGTGACAGGTCGATGCCGCCGAGAGGTCGGATCAGCCGCCGGAACGGCGCGAGGAATGGCCGTGACAGTTCATTGAATACGTAGGCCATCGGAGCACGAGGACTAACCCAAGACAGCACCACCGATACGATGACGATGACAAAAATAAGGTAGGTCGCCATACGTGCGAGGTCGACGAACCCCAGGAGCGAAATGGAAATTGGTGTGCTCACCAGCATGCCCAGACTGATTTCGATCAGGATATAGAGTACCTGCGCGACCCAAGCCAACAGCAGGCTCGCCATGTCCAGCCCAAACAGGCCGGGAATGAAGCGCCGTGCAGGCATGACAGCCCAGTCGGTAATGGAGATGACGAATTGCCCAATCGGGTTGCGGAACGACACCCGCCCCCATTGCATAAAAAATCGAGCCAGTAGCGCCAGTGTGATGAAGCCCAATACAGTACCGCTGATAAGGAGCACGATTTGTGCAAGCATGTTGTCGTCCTTGAGTTTCTGGGATGAATCTTTTTAATCCTGGCCGAGCTGTTCGCCCAGTTCACGGCTGCGCGCACTGCCAGCTTCTACCGCGCCAACCAGTGCATCATGCCAGCCGGTAGCAGCAAGATGCTCAAGCGCAGCAGCGGTCGTCCCCCCTTTCGAGGTCACTTTTTCGCGTAGCGTGGCGGGAGAATCCGGCGACACTTCCGCCAGCCTTGCCGCGCCAAGCACGGTGTCGATGGCTAGGCGGCGGGCACCCGCCGCATCAAACCCCTGCGCCAGTCCGGCAGATTCCAGGGCTTCGATGAAATGGAAAACGTAGGCCGGACCACTGCCGGATATGCCCGTCACCGCGTTGAGTTGGGTTTCGTCGTTGACCCATACGATATTGCCAACGGCAGAAAGGATGCGCCCGGCTAATACGCGTGCAACAACATCAACTTCCGGCGCGGCATACATTCCGGTAACACCCGCGCCAATCAGTGCCGGGGTATTGGGCATGCAGCGCACCAACCGGGAATAAGGTGCATCCGCATCGCCAAGCCAGCGCCCAATGTCGACCAGACGCAACCCGGCGGCAATGCTGATGACGAGCGTTCCCCGTAACGCGCCAACAAAGGGAGCCAGCGCGGATTTCATCTGTTGAGGTTTGACGGCCAGCACAAGAACGTCGCTGGCAAACACATTGTCGTCGGGCGCAGGCAACACGGCTACGCCATAGTCCGCGTGCAGCCGTTCGCGAGTGGAAGCGTCCAGATCGATGACAGTAATGTCAGCAGCTTCAAAACCACGCTCGCACATGCCCCCGATCAGGGCGGAGGCCATGTTGCCCCCTCCAAGGAATGAGATTTTCATCGTGAAACCAACTCTCCTGTTCTGGCTGTTTCTGCCCTTCCCCGTTCGCCGAAAATGGCTGTGCCGACCCGCACGATCGTTGCGCCTTCGGCAATGGCGGTTTCGAGGTCATGCGACATGCCCATCGACAAGGTATCGAGGTGAAGCCCTTCAGACCGCAATTGTTCACCCATTTGCCGCAACAGTGCAAAACGGCGGCGCAGCAAGGGCTGATCCTCACTTGGCTCCGGGATGCACATCAAACCACGCAGGCGCAGCCGTGGCAAGGCGGCTATTGCACGCGCCAGCGGCACAACCTCCTCTGGCGGTACTCCGCCCTTGCTTGCCTCGCCACTGACGTTGACTTGCAGGCAAACCTGCAACGGAGGGCGGCCAGCATCGCGCTGCATGGACAGGCGTTCGGCGATTTTCAGGCGATCGATGCCGTGCACCCAGTCGCAAGATTCGGCCACGACCCGGGTTTTATTGCCTTGCAAGGTGCCAATGAAATGCCATTCCAACCCCAACCCGGCTAATGAGGCGGCTTTTTCGGCTACTTCGCTCGCGTAGTTTTCGCCAAAAGCGCACTGCCCAGCCTCAAACGCGGCGCGCACATCTGGGGCCGAACAGGTTTTACTTACCGCCAACAGTTGAATTGAGGCCGGGTCGCGCCCAACGGCTCGTGCTGCGGCGTCGATACGCTCGCGCACGGCACGAAGAGCGACAGAAATCGATGTCATATCGCCGAATTTTTGGCTTTTCACTAAATGAGATGGCAGTAGTATAACCGCTGTCATTCCGATACCTGTGCTGACACCCTCTTTCAGCCTATCTACCTCCGAATATCATGGACGTAACCGAACTGCTCGCCTTCTCCGTCAAAAATCAGGCTTCCGACCTCCATCTTTCCGCCGGTTTGCCGCCTATGATCCGTGTCAATGGGGATATACGCAGAATCAACCTCCCCCCCTTGGAACACAAGGAGGTACACGCGATGGTCTATGACATCATGAACGACCGTCAGCGCAAGCAATACGAGGAAGTTCTGGAATGTGATTTTGCTTTCTCCATTCCTAATCTCGCACGTTTCCGGGTCAATGCGTACAACCAGGAACGCGGCGCGGCGGCGGCGTTTCGGACGATCCCGACCAAGGTAATGACGCTGGAAGAGCTTAAATTCCCGAAGATTTTTACTGAAATCGTGGATCAACCACGGGGCATCGTCCTCGTTACCGGCCCAACGGGTTCAGGCAAGTCAACGACACTGGCGGCACTAGTTGACTACATCAATGAAAATACCTACGCACACATCATCACCGTCGAAGACCCGATCGAATTCGTCCACGTATCCAAGCGCTGCCTGATCAACCAACGCGAGGTTTTCCGCGACACGCTTTCATTCAGCAACGCTTTGCGCTCTGCCTTGCGCGAAGACCCGGACGTGATCCTGGTAGGCGAATTGCGCGACCTGGAAACCATCCGCTTGGCGCTGACAGCGGCAGAAACAGGACACTTGGTGTTCGGTACATTGCATACCTCCTCGGCCTCCAAGACCATCGACCGTATCATCGACGTGTTCCCGGCAGCAGAAAAGGAAATGATGCGTTCGATGATGTCGGAGTCTCTGCGCGCTGTCATCTCACAAACCCTGCTCAAGCTCAAGGACGAATCGGGACGGGTTGCGGCACACGAAATCATGATCGGGACTCCGGCGATCCGTAATCTGATCCGCGAAAACAAGGTGGCACAGATGTATTCCGCAATCCAGACCGGGCAACACCACGGCATGCAGACACTCGATCAATGCCTCACCGACCTTGTGCGGCGCAACGTCGTCTCCATGGCAGAGGCTCGGGCACATGCACAAAACAAGGACACTTTTCTTAGCTAAGAGCCTTTGACTAAAAGACGGAATACGGGGAAAGACATGGAACGGGATCAAGCCCTCAAATTCATGAACGACTTGTTGCGGTTGATGCTGCAAAAAAACGGCTCCGACCTTTTGATTACCGCCGGTTTTCCTCCTGCGATCAAGATAGACGGGTTCGTCGTGCCGCAATCGAACCATCCCCTGTCCCCGCTGCACACGGCGGAACTAGCCAGGGCAGTGATGAACGACCGTCAGGCTGCCGAATTTGAAACCACCAAGGAATGCAATTTCGCCATTTCACCCGCCGGTATCGGGCGCTTCCGTGCCAATGCTTTCGTGCAGCAGGGACGGGTCGGACTCGTGCTGCGGACGATTTCGCACAAAATCCCCACTCTGGAAGAACTGGGCCTGCCCCTGATTCTGAAAGACATCGCCCTGTCCAAACGCGGGCTGGTGATCTTCGTCGGCGGAACCGGAACCGGCAAAACCACTTCGCTGGCGTCAATGGTCAATTACCGCAACGAAAACGCCCAGGACCACATCATCACCGTCGAAGACCCGATCGAATATGTGCATGAGCACAAGAAAAGCATCATCGAACAACGTGAAATCGGCATCGACACCGACTCTTGGGAAGCCGCACTGAAAAACAGCTTGCGCCAGGCCCCGGATGTCATCCTGATGGGCGAAATCCGCGACCGCGATACGATGGATTACGCTATTGCCTTCGCCGAAACGGGCCATCTGGCTTTGGCGACATTGCACGCCAACAGCACTAACCAAGCCATCGACCGCATCGTCAACTTCTTCCCAGAACAACGCCGCCCACAGTTGTTGATGGACCTCTCCCTCAATATCCGGGCCATGATTTCGCAGCGGCTGCTCCCCATCAAGAACAAAAAGGGGCGGGTTCCTGCGGTCGAGATCATGCTCAACTCTCCGCTCATCTCCGACCTGATCTTCAAGGGCAACATCCCCGAAATCCGGGAAGTGATGAAACGCTCACGCGAAGAAGGCATGCAGACCTTCGACCAATCACTATTCGACCTTTATGAAGCCGAACTGGTTTCCTACGAAGATGCTCTGCGTAACGCGGATTCGGTTAACGACCTGCGCCTACAAATCAAACTCAACAGCAAGCACAGCGACCCCGGCGCGATAACCGACAATATCCGTCGCCTCGACGTGGTATAGCCTACTGGCGCGGCGCGCGCAGACTGCCAGAAATCATCTTGTATTCAAACAGGCGGCATTCCAGCGCACCGTTGAACAACGGCGTGCGGCGGCTGGCTTTGAGGCCGATGGCACGGGGCAGGCTCATGTCGGCGGAAAAGAAATAGCATCGCCAACCCGCCCAGTGTTGCTTGAGCGCATCGCCGAGGCGTGGATAAAAGGCTGCAAGTTCTTCCTCCTCACCCAGGCGCACGCCGTAAGGCGGGTTCGCCACCATGACCCCGCCTGCCGCAGGCGGCAGGTATTCCAGCAAGTCGGCTTTCGTGAGGCTGACACAATGCTCCAACCCAGCGGCGGCGAGGTTTTCGCGAGCCCGCCGCAGTTGATTGCCAGCAATATCCGACCCATGAATGGGCAGGATGCGTGCAGGCTGACGCCGCGCTTCAGCTTCCTTGCGGATGGCAGCCCACGCCGAAGCATGGAAGCTACGCAAACGCTCGAACGCAAACTGCCGCCCCAGGCCGGGCGCGATGCTGAGCGCAATCTGCGCCGCCTCGATGAGAAAAGTCCCGCTGCCGCACATGGGGTCTGCCAGCGGCTCGTCCGTCTGCCAGCCGGTTAGCCGCAAGATGCCAGCGGCGAGGTTTTCCTTGAGTGGCGCTTCCACCGTACCCAGCTTGAAACCGCGTTTGTAGAGCGGCTCACCCGAAGTATCGAGATAAAGCGTCACCTCGTCGCGGTCCAGAAATGCGTAAATGCGAACCATCGGGTGCGCGGTGTCGACACTTGGACGGCTGCCGCGCACGGCGCGGAAGTGGTCGCACACGGCATCCTTGATCCGCAGGGTAATGAATTCCAGGCTTTTCAGCGGCGACTGGCGAGCCGTCACGAAAACCCGGATGGTTTCATTTGGCGTAAACCACTTCGCCCAAGTCAGGCTCTGGGCAAGCTGGTAAATGTCGGTCTCGTTGCGATAGCGGCCATTGCCCACGCGCCATAGCACACGGGTAGCGAGGCGGCTTTCGAGGTTGGCCCGCCAGCATGCAGGCCAGTCACCACGCCACTCGACGCCACCCGGCAAAAGCCGTGTTCCGCTCGCGCCAATCGCGCCCAACTCTTCCGCAAGCGCCTCTTCCAGCCCACGCGGCACGGGAGAAAAGAAAACATCGCCCATAGTGGCAATTAGAACGGCATTGTGATGACCAGCACGAGTATCGCGAACACCACCAATACAGGCACTTCGTTGAATACCCTGTACCACGTATGGCTATGGCGGTTACGACCAGCGGCAAAATCGCGCACCAGCCGCCCGCAATAGAGATGGTAAGCCGCCAGCCCCACCACCAACGTCACCTTGATGTGCAGCCAGATGGTCTTGGCTGGCCAGAACGAGAGCCACAACAACAGCCCGAATGCGATGGCGAGGATGCCAACCAAGGTCATGAAGCGATAGAGCTTCGTCTCCATCATGCTCAACCGCTCACAGGTTGCAGCATCCGCCGTCATCGCGTGATTGACAAAGATGCGCGGCAGATAGAACAGCCCGGCAAGCCAGCCTATTACGAAAAAAAGATGCAGGATTTTGAGTGCGTTGTATGACATAAGGGTTTCACCATGTTTTTCTGACGCCCATCCTAACAGGTTGCAGGAATTGCTGCGAATCGGCTTCAGGCTACAAAGACTTACATTTCAACTACACCATGAAAAACTCCCAGACTGGCCTGAGTGTATCGTTGCCACATGTCTGAAACCCGCACCTCGCGGAAGATTTGTGAAGCATCGTCAAACCAGGAGAACCATCATGAAACATCGCATCGCTTCATTGGCTGCCCTGCTGGCCATCATCATTCTCCCCAGCACCTCTGCAATCGCTGGCTCCAACAATCATGGCAAAAGCCACGTCGTTTATAACCCGCCCCGGCAAAGCGCGCCACCTGCACGCCATTACGCGCCGCCGCCGCCCCGCCAAGTAGTCGTTCATCAGGTTCAACCTCGCAAGGTAGTCGTTCGTCAGGCTCCCCAACCCCGCAAGGTAGTCTATTACCAGGCTCCCCCGCCCCGCACAGTCGTCTATCACCAACCCCCTCCGCCCCGCACAGTCGTCTATCACCAAGCCCCAGCCCCGTACTATGCCCCCCAACCCACAGCGCACGTAAGTGGCGGCAACATCCTGGCACTCGCAATCGGCACCGGTCTGGTTGTCCATGCCCTGCACAATATCGCCCACCATTGAACAACTTCTCCTCCCTCCCTTCAGGCTAGGCATTGTCCTAGCCATTTTTTTGTGTCAAACCGCTTCCAGCTTCGCCATCGACAGCAGCAGCCATTTGACGCCCGCGTCACCGAAGTTGATACGCAGCTTGGCATCGTTGCCGCCGCCCTCGGCGTCAACGATGACGCCATAGCCGAACGTGGGATGGCGCACGTTCTGTCCGATGCGGAAGCCTCCAGGCAGTCCGTTCGAGAGGCGCGCGTTTGCCGCCGGGACGGGAGCAACGGAACAGGAAGTACCCCTCTTGCGCCAGTCATCGCCACCATACCCACCGGAACGCATGCTCAAAGCGGGCGGCGTGAGCATTTTGAGCAATTCCGCTGGAATTTCATCGAGAAACCTTGAGCGCAGGTGGTAATTCACCTGCCCATGCAGCGAACGGCTCAGGGCGCAGGATAAATACAGGCGTTCGCGGGCGCGGGTCACTGCCACGTACATCAATCGCCGTTCTTCT
>Ga0123356_10005503_pt1 | contig 12892 bp, 12 predicted proteins | sample TergutEmb28metaG_2_FD_92546 | JGI IMG/M metagenome (GOLD analysis project Ga0123356, IMG submission 92546) | Embiratermes neotenicus P3 segment gut microbial communities from Petit-Saut dam, French Guiana - Emb289 P3 | ecosystem: Host-associated > Arthropoda: Insects > Digestive system > Gut ... | reverse complement strand
CCCATATTTGTAACGATAGGCATGATCCAGGATTGTTTTCATGGGTACTAGCAAGGATTTTCCTCCTGTTCAATCACAGGCTGCGAGGCCCGTCTGAATCCACGGTGTCAAAACGAATGCCCAGATAGCGGCTCACCTCGCGCAGTACAGGCAAAAACGTACCGTACATGCCGCCAATATGGTGAATGTAGGGCCCGAACATCAGCTTTTCTTCCCATCGCTTCCAATCATCTACCTCCAGCCACACATAGGTGCCGGTGGTTTCCGGGCCGGTGGTGGTTTTGCCTTCGCCGGCAAAAAGATAATACTGCCCGTCGATGTCGTCAAAGCGGCATAGGGTCAAATCGCCCTGCTTTAATTCCCAACGCTCCTGCCCGTCGATGAGCCGGGCCTTGCTTTTGGGCGCTTTGAGGGAATAGGGGAAGGGGCCGCAGTGCCACAAAAGCTCGGCATTATCGTTTTGTGGATGGCGGACGGTGAGGTCGGCCAAAAAAGCCGCTTCTTCGCCCAGCAGGCAGGCCCGCATCATGGCCAGGGTGATGGCCCCGTTTATATCGGTTTCGCAGGCGATGGGCAAACCCTGGTCGGCCAACTCACCTAGCGTCAAACACACCGGCGCCCCCAACAGCCTGGAACAGCCCGACCAGCACTCCATGGCGGCCACGGTGCAACCGTGTTCTAACATCGCCTGCTGGGTGGCCAGCTTAAAGGCCACGGCTTTTTGTACGGCAAGGGGCTCCATAGCGCCGGTGTCCATGCGTGCGGTTACGTCGGCGTAATAGCGTTGGAATTCCTCGCGGTTTTCCGAGCGAATTTGTTCGGCGGCCTTTACGATGGTTTCCGGGGCGATGGGTACGGTGGTGATGCCAAACGGTTGGATCAAGGCGGCCTCGTTGGTCATCACGCTCATAAAGGGCTGGGGCCGCTCCCCGATTTTTGCGATGCGCAGCCCGCGCAAATCCTTGAGCACAGCCACCACACGGATGAACCGCTCAAAGCCGCTTTTGAACGCGTCGCTGCCGGTTTCACAGTTAAAGATATAACTGTACATCACGCCGTGGCGCCTTAATACTTTGGTGGCGGCAAACATGCCGCACTGGGTATCCCGGCCCCGGCTGGCGTCGGTGTTTACGGTTTCATCCCGGTTGCCCCAAATCAGCGTGGGCAAAGCCAGGGCAGCCGCCACAGTGGCCACCACCGATTCCTCGCCAAAGTCGCAAAAGGGTACAAACAGCGCATCTATGCGCGCCTCTTTAAACGTATGGATGATCCGCGGCACGGCCTCCATGTCAAAGGCGATGCCGTTTTCGCACAGATCGTCGATATCGATGATGGTGACCGCCTTTGGCTTTATCGAACGGATCACCGCCATAAAGGCGTCCTTCTGGCGTTTGGCTTCTTCCATGGAAAGAAATCCGCGCTTGGTGGGCATTACGCCCAGCACGATGTTTGGCCTATACATGCTCCAATCCCCTTTGATAAAAAACGACGCGGCGGTCGATTTCGGTGTAATCGATGGTTCCGTCTCGCAAGAATTGTTGCACCGTGGCGTTGTCCGGAATGCCTGCGCGCCCGCCGATCCGGGTGCATTTGATGGCTGCCGTTGCGCTGGCGTAACGCGCCGCCTCTTTTGCGCCCATACCCTGAACCAGGGCTGCGGCAAAGGCCCCGTGGTACACATCCCCCGCGCCTACGGTGTCCACCACATCCACGGCAAAGGCAGGCAACTCAAAATAACCCTCCGGACCCAGGCCTACGCATCCCTTCTCGCCCAATGTAAACACGGCGATTTGGGGCCCCAGGCCAATCAATTCCCGCAGGTGGGTTTCGTAATCTGTGCCGGTGTAGCGATTTTTGTAAAAATACTCCGAAGCAATAAAAACGTCGATGATGGGCAATAAGTCCATCATCGCCTGGGAGGTATCGTCGGCATCCATCAGCACCTTAACACCGGCGGCGTGGGCGATCCGCGCCGCCTCTGCATGGATCTTGCCCGTATAGGCCAGGAACAGATACTTGGCCTGCTCAATCATCCGGCGGCAGGCATCATCCAGGGGCGGCAAGGCGGTATCGCCCCAGTGAGAGAGTATGCTCCGGCCGTTGCTCTCCCGATTGCTGACGACCACCGACAGGGGCGTTATGGCGGTTGGATCCACATAAAACGCCTGGGTATCCACCCCGTGGCGCTCAAAATCCTTCACACAAAAGCGGCCGTGAAAATCATCGCCTACGGCGCCGATGATGGCGCACTTGGCATCCAGGCGCGCGGCGGCCACAAGGCCCGTGGCCACCCTTCCGCCACCCTGCCAAGAGTATTGATCAATGCGCATGTAGTCATTGGGTTTGGGAAAAGCACCCACGCTTACGTTTAAGTCCAGGCAGGGCATGTCAATCCCCACGATGTCATATTTGAAGTCATACATGGCCTAGCTTCCCTACTGCATAGTGATCATCCGCCACCTGCTCCAACTTGCCGCTGATGCTGGAGCGGTATCCGGCGTCGAGCACCATCATGGCCCGAAGGTTTACGGGAAGGTCCAGCGTGGGATGCAAAGGATCGCCGGCCTGTAGGTGATGGATCACCTCTTGGCCGATATTTGTGCGTCCCGCAGGCAGCGGCGCAGCCTGGATGATCTCCGTTGGTTCTGTGCTGTTTCTGTCTTTATAAATGTGAACGCTGTCGCCCATGGTCACCAGGGTTCCTTCGCAGCCGTGGACCACCGGGCCGCTGGGCACACCGCTGGCCAGGGTGGCCCAACTCCCTTCCAGAATGGAGATGGCATCGGCATACCGCATCGTGACGGTCGCAAAATCTTCGGCATCTCCAAAGGGGCTGGTAAAATTGGCGCGCATGGCCGTGGCGGCCACAGGGGCTTGATCCAAAAACCAGCTGGAGAGGCATGCGCCGTAACAGCAGTAGTCCCAAAAAGCGCCGCCGCCCAGGGAGGCATCGTACCACCACTCGGCGCCCTTTTCGGTATCGCTTAAGGTTTGACCATAACTAAAGGGCCCCAACGACGTGGCGTTTCGATAGTGAAAGCGAAAGGGTTTGCCAATAGCGCCGTCCTCAAGCATCTTTTGGGCCAACCGGATGCTGGGGCTCCAGGTGCTGGGCCAATTCACGATGAGTTTGGCTCCGCTTCGCCTGGCGGTGTCGGCCATGGCCAGGGCGTCGGCCATGGATGTGGCCATGGGTTTTTCCACCACCACATGGATTCCCCGGGACAGCAGTTCACAAATCACCTGGCCATGCCGTACGTTCTCCGCGCAGCAGATGGCCAAGTCGATTTGATTTTCGTTTAGCAGCTTGCGCCAGTCGGTATATTCTTTGTGCACCCCGGTGTGGGCCATTGCGGCTTTGATGTTAGAGCGGCGGGTATCCATTTGGGTTGAGATGGATTGTTTCTTTTGGGGCAGATCGGCAAACGCGGCCCATTCCACAGCCCCTGTGGCGGTAAAATGTTCTACCAGGCCCACAACGTGCATATGGGCAAACCCGATAACGGCTAAACGCAGCTTCATGCAATATTTCCTCGCTTTTAATCAATAATCAAACGGTGTGATCACCCTGCGGGCCTGGGCCAGTTGGAAGGCCACGTTATTGTATTCGTTGGTGGACTTGTGGCTTTCAATGCTCCACACGCCAGGGTAACCTGCCTTGGCCAACAGGGGGAACAGGTGATCCGCGTCTTGGCAGGCCTCGAAGTGCATGTGCATATGCATGGACTTGGGGGCCATCTCCAGGTCGTTGGCAAATTTGTCTTCGGGGGTTTTGCCCTGCCAGTTGCCCAGATGCAATAGGTGGCCGTAGTTGGGGGCGTTGACGGCCTGGATCAGTTTGCGGATCACCGCGATATCCCGCGATGCGCCCCAGTGGTTCTCCGGGCCAAACTTTGCGCCGAATTCAGCGCAGGTTTTTGCGTATGCGCTGAATTTGCGGGCCACGTAATCAATTTGTTCATCGGTAGCGGTATCGGTTTGGATGCCTACATCAAAACGTATGGACTGAGCGCCCAGTATGCGGGCGGCCCGCAGACAATCGGCGGCCATGGCGTCGTTGCGGTTGCGCACGTCCTCGGCATCATCCCAGGGATGGGCGCCGTCGCAGCAAAGGTTGGCCAGAGTCAACCCGCGCTCGTCCATCTGGGCGCGGAGCATCTTTAGATAGTCCTCGTCGTAGGAGGCCAGCATGTGGTTCCAAATATCGGCGTATTCCACATTGTAACGGTAGCGAATGGTTTCCAGGTACTGCACGGCGGTCATTGCGCCTAGCCCAAAAAGGCCGTGAAAGGAATACGAGGCGATGCCAAAACGAGGTTTCATGTGGTTTCCTCCTAATCTTTATTTATAGAAAGGATGTGGCGGATAGGTGAGCTCCCCAAAGGGGGCGTCCTGGCGGCGAATGGCGTTGGATACGCTTAGTTCGGGAATCTCGTCCGCCGTAACCTCGCGGCCTAGCTTGCCCGATAAAAAGATACCCTCGGATATTAGCATGGTTTGCAGGGCGATGTGGGGTGTGTCGATATGCTCGCACTCACCGCGCAGCGCGCCGATCCAGTGGGCCTGGCACTTTTCGTACACCGAAAAAAGCTTGGGGTTGAGTTGATGGCGGCGATACTGCTCGGCGCCAAGGTCCAGCTCGGTTTCGGCGGGGTACCCTTCGATCTCGGAAAAGAACTTCATGGATTTGGTTTCGCCCTTCATGGCAAACTGTAGGCCGCCCTCGGTGCCGTACAGGGCAGACATGGGGAACTCGCTGCCGTGGATGGCCCAGCTCTCCAGGATGTCCATGGTGAGGCCGCCCGCAAACTTTACAAAACCCACGCCCAGCTCTTCCACATCATAACCGGATTCCACCCGGCGCTTGCTGTCCATGGCCAGCTCTTGATATACCGTTCCGCTCACCCGCTCCACCTTGGGCGTGCCCAGCAAATACAGGAGTTGGGAGATGTGATACACGCCCATGTCGTACAGTGCGCCATGGCCCGCCCAATGGGGCGATACAAACTCCTTTTCGGCATAACCGTCTACAAAGGGGCGGCCCCTACGACGGTACCCGTAGGAACGGGCGTGATAGATTTTGCCCAGGCGGCCCCCGTCCACCAACTTTTTGGCGGCGTTGCCATGGGCCCCGTACAGCATGGCCAATTGAATGTGCAGCTTTACGCCGTAATGGGCGGCGGCTTCCTTCATGGCTACGGCGTCGTTATAGGAGCCGGCCATGGGTTTTTCGCAATAGCAGTGTTTGCCCGCGGCCATCACCGCCACGGAGATGGGGGCATGCAGGTTGTTGTGCAAACAAACATCCACGGCCAGGATGTCATCGCGCTTGAGCAGTTCGCGATAATCCGTGTAGCGGTGGGGGATGTGCCACTTGTCGCAGAAGTCATTCAGCTTTTTTTCGTCCAGGTCACAAGCGGCGATTACGTTGACGCCTTCAATCTCGCCATAGTATTCCATGTGGGCGTGGGCGATGACGCCGGTACCGATGAGTGCGATGTTGATCTGTTGCACAGACATTCCTCCCTATTGATCGTTATATATATATTCTTTTATCCCTTCACCGCGCCGATCATCACTCCTTTGACAAAATAGCGCTGCAAGAAGGGGTAAATGCAAAGCACGGGCACCGTGGTGATCACGATGGCGGCGTACTTGATGGTTTCGGCAAACTGGTCGATCCTATCGTTTTCGGTGGCGGCGGCGTTTAGGATGTCGGAGTTGGCGATGAGCACGGCGCGCAGTATGTTTTGCACCGGCAGCCTGGTTCTATCTTCGATGTACAGGGAGGCGGGGAACCAGCTGTTCCAATGGGCTACGCCGTAGTACAGCAGCAGCACAGCCACGGTGGGCATAATCAACGGGAATATGATACGGAATACGATCACAAAATCATTGGCCCCATCGATATAGGCGGATTCTTGCAGGCTGTCGGGTACAGCTTCGATGGCGGTTTTGCAGATGATGCAGTTAAATACGCTCATGGCGCCGGGCAGGGTCAGCGACCATAGGGAGTTAAACAAACCCAGGTTGCGGATGTTGAGGTAGATGGGTATCATACCGCCGGAGAAAAACATGGTAAACATAATCAAGGCGATGATGGGTTTTTTAAGGAGCACACCCTTCGAAGCCATAAAGTACCCGCAAAACAGCGTCATCACCAGGTTGATGGGCAGGGCGGTGCCCAGATAGATCAGGCTGTTTTGGTAACCGGACACCAGCAGCGGGTGGGAAAACGCCAGGCGGTACGCGCCCGCGTTGAACCCCCGTGGATAGGGCAGGAAGCCCGGATTGGTGAGCAGCGCGATGTTGTTGGAAAAGGATGCGGCCACCACGTAGTACATCGGATAAATCGTAACGACACACAGCAGCACAAGGAATACGCCGTTGCAGATGTCAAAAACCCGGTCGCCCAGCGTGGGGCGGAACAGGCTGCTCTTTTTTTGCTTTTTTGCGGCGGATGGGATCATCATGCGGCGCCCCCTTTCTAAAATAGGCTGGACTTGGTTGCTTTTTTGGCGAGCCAGTTAAACACCAAAAGGAAGGTTAAATTCACCACGGAGTTAAACAAACCGATGGCCGTAGCGTAACTAAAGGATGGGTTTTCCGCCACGATGCCCCGCCTGTATAAGTAGGTGGAAATCACGTCGGACACCTCGTAAGTTGCTTCTGAGTACAATAATATGATTTTTTCAAACCCTACGTTGAGCACGCTGCCCATCCGAAGAATGAACAAAATCATGATGGTGGGCAACAGGCCCGGCAGCGTGACATAAAGAATCTGCTTAAAACGGTTTGCGCCGTCGATGCGCGCGGCTTCGTACTGCTCTTGGTCGATGCTGGATAGGGCCGCCAGGTATATGATAGAATTCCACCCGATTTGCTGCCAGATTTCAGAAATGACATAGATGGGGTAGAACGCGTTTTTGTTCATCAATAGGTTTTGCCTGGTGCCGCCAAAGGCCACGGCAATTTGGCTAAACAGGCCGTTGTTTTGGGAATAGACCCGGATCAGGGCGCAGGCCACGATCAGTGAAATAAAGTAGGGCATGTAGGTGATGGTTTGTACGGAACGCTTAAACTTGTTGTTGCGTACTTCGTTTAGGAGCAGCGCCAGCAGGATGGGCGCGGGGAACCCAAACAAAATGTTGAGCAGGCTGATGGAAAAGGTGTTGCGCAAAATACGCACAAAAAAGATATCGTTAAAGAAATTTTCGAAATGGGTTAAGCCCACCCACTTGCTGCCCGCGATGCCTAAACGGGGCCGGAATTCCTTAAACGCGATCACAAGGCCCGTCATCGGCGTGTAGGCAAATACCGCAATAAATACAAGCACCGGCAGCACCATCAGGTACTTGTACTTGTTTTGTTTGTAATCCCTGGCGATGATTTGGCCGATGGATTTGCGCTTGTATGGATTGTACGGGCTTCCGAATTTTGCCCGGGGCGGCGAGGTGGTCATGTTGCAACCCTCCAGACACAGTGATACAAATAGAGAAAAAGGGAAGGCGGCGTACGCCTTCCCTGGTTTTTGGCCGGTTACCGGGCCAGGTAACGCTCGTAAGCGGCTTGGTTGATCTCCAGCATTCTGGCCAGGCCCAGGCTCTCCAACTGGCCGACATATTCGTCCCAATCGGCGGCGGTCATCTCGCCGGTGATGAGCTTGGCGCAGGTTTCGGATACCAATGTGGAAATGGAGGAACGGATAAAGTCGTTCTCGGTGCTCTCATCGGCGGTAAGGGTGATGCCCGGGGGCAGCCGCCAATAGGACGACACAGCCTCGTTGGGGTAGAACCACAGGTTGTTGGCTTCGATGGAGGCCGGGTTGTTCTTGAGGTACAACAGCCTGGTGGCCTGGATGCCGCAGCCGTTCCATGTCGTTCCGGAATACTTTTCGATGGCATTGTTCAGGCCGTCCGGATCCTCGGTAACGATGGGCAGATAGATGGCCTCGCCGTTCGCGTCATAATCCCAGGATTCGCCCTGCACGCCGTAGTTCCAGAACAGGAAGCCTTCGTCGGTATAGGCGTAGTCCAGCATCTGCAGGATCACGGGGATCTTGGCTTCGTCCGTGTCGCCGGAGATGACGCACACCGTAGAACCAATGCCGTACCCGCCAAAGATCATGGACAGGGTGCCGTCGTCCCCTGTGGGATATTGCAGGCCCACCCAATTGGCGCCTTCGCCGGCCTGATCGGCATCGGCGCGCCAGTTGGACAACTGGCCCATGGAGGAGTATGCCAGGCCCGAGCTGCCCGCCAGTACCTTGGCCCTGGTTTCGGTGTCGGATTGGTTGGCCAGCAAGTCTTGGTCGATCAAACCGGCTGCCCACCATTCGTTGAGCTGCAGCATGTAGTTGAGCCATTCGGGCTGGGCTTGGGCCATCTGCACCTTGCCGTCGCCGTCCAGGTACAGGGACAAGTCGCTGGAGCCATAAGCGCCAAACGCGCCCGACATGCCCGAACCCATTTGCCTAAAGCGAGGCCAGGGGGCGGTAAACGTGGCGCCGTACTTCTCGTTAAACACGGTGAGCACGTTGGTCCAATCCGAGATGGTGACAGGGGCCTCCAGGCCGCATTCATCCAGCCAATCCTGCCGGACCAGGGGGCCGTTGAAGGAATCGTTCCAGCCGCCGTCTTCCCGGAAGAAACCAAAGCCAAAGAACTTGCCGTCGTCGGTTTTAAAGGCGTTGGCATAGGCGGGGTTGGAGTGGAGCCACTGCCAGTATGCAGGGGCGTGCTCCTCCAAGTAAGGCGTCAGGTCGATAAACACGCCTTCTTCCATGTAGCGGGCTGCGTCCGATACCAGGTTCACGCCGCCGAAGATAACGTCGGGCAGCGGGTTTTCCGTCAGCATCAAATTGAGCGCCTGGCTCTGCTCGGCCTCGTGGGGAACCCAGCGCCAATCGATGTTTACGCCGGTTAGTTGTTGCAGATTCACATGGAAGGGGGATTCATCGGCGGTAGCAAAGACTTCGGCCGGCCTAAACCCCTCGCCCACCCACCAGGTGATGCTGACGTCTGTGTCTAGGGGATACCTGTCTCCCGCGGGATACAGATCCGGGGCCGCAAGGGCCGAGGTGCTGGCCGCGATAAACAATACCGCAACGAGCAGGGAGAGGAATTTCTTCATGGAAAATCCAGGCCTCCTTCTATGGTGTTTTTTGTTGTCTACATTGTATAGGTTTTAGGAATCATTGTCAACGATTAAAACAAAAATCCAACGTCGGCGGTTCCATGTGCCAGCGTTGGATTTTTTTGCGATTATACACTTTGGCGGATTCTACCTTCCGGGTGATGGGGGATACGTTTCCCCAGGTAGTTCTGTTGGTTTCGTCGATTTCCCGCCGTTTTCTTTTGGATGCTTTTTGATAGGAAACGTGGGGCATGGTCTCTCCTCCTTTATATAGCGCCGCCCTGCTCCTGCACGCGGCACATCTCTTGGTAAAGCCCTGGCTGGGCCACAAGCTGGGCGTGGCTGCCCTGCTGCACGATGCGCCCGTTTTGGAACACCAGGATCGTATTTGCCCTGCGCACCGTGCTTAATCTATGGGCGATCACCAAAATGGTGCGTGTACCGGCCAGCTCCATAATCGCGTTTTGAATGTGGGCCTCGGTTTGTACATCCACCGACGCGGTGGCCTCATCCAGCACCAGCACAGGCGCTCCGCACAGCACTGCCCGCGCGATGGCGATCCGTTGCCTTTGGCCGCCGGAAAGGCGCGCACCCCGCTCGCCCACACGGGTTAGGTACCCATCGGGGAATTCCAGTATATCATCGTGGATCCGGGCGATGCGCGCCGCCCCTTCGATGTCGGCCACAGAGGCGTCTGCACGGGCAAAGGCGATGTTTTCGGCGATGGTGCCGTTAAACAAGAATGTATCTTGCAACACCATGGCCACATTTTGGCGCAGGCTTTGCAGATCGATTTGTTTTAGGTCGCGGCCATCCATTTCGATCACGCCAGCCGTTGGATCGTAGAAACGGGTCACCAATTGGGCCAAGGTGCTTTTGCCCACACCGGTTTCGCCCACGATGGCCACCATCTCGCCGGGAGCCACATCAAACGATACATCCTGCAGCACGGGCACGCCGTCCGTATAGGAAAAGCTCACATGATCAAAACGCAGCGTACCTTGGGGATTTTCCAAGGGCAACGCGCCGGGGGTATTTTGGATCACCTGGGGGGAATCCAGCACCTCGATCACCCGCTCCGCTCCGGCCAGGGCCTGCTGCATCTGCTCTAATAGATTGGCCAGCCCGGCGATGGGCGCATAAAACAGCGCCAAGTACAGCAAAAACGCCACGATATCACCTACGGCCATCTGCCCCTGAAAGGCCAGGTATCCGCCAAAACCCACCACCAGCACCGAACCCAGGGCCGTTAGGAACTCCACGCCGGGATGGAACACCGCGCTCAGGTTCAACGCGCGCAGCATCAGCCGCGTAAAGGTGCCGGCCTTTTCTTCTACCTTAAGGGAAGCCGCGGGCTGCTGGCCAAAGGCCTGAATCTCTTGCATGCCGGAAAAATTGTCTTGCAATTGGGCAGACAGGCTGCCCAGGGATTTTTGCATGGCCCGGAAGTTGGGGCGCACCTTTGCCGCAAAAAACCATCCGCTCAACAAAATAAAGGGGATGGGCAGGCAGGTAAGCAGCGCCAGCCGCAGGTTAATCGACAAAAGAATAACCGTGACGCCCACCACGGTGATGGCATTGGTGATGGATTCGGGCAGCAAGTGGGCATACAGCAACTCAAAGGTGCCGGTGTCGTTGATGGTGCGGCTTACCAAGTCGCCGCTTTCGTGGTTGCGATAATAGCTCATGGACAGGGATTGGAGCTTGCCGTACACCCGCAGCCGCAATTCCTGCACCAAGTTCCACGCGGCTTTGTGGGCCAGGTAGTTACTTAGATAACGAAGCAAAATGCGCACCAGATACAGGCCCAGCAGCCCGGCGGCTAGCCACAGCACCCGTTGCAACCCTTCGTTGGTAAGCCCCTGGGCCACCATGGCGGTCATTTCCGCCATAAGCCGGGGGGCAATCAAATTCAACCCGGCCAGCAACAATGTGCTGATGGCTGCGACTGCAAACAGGCCCTTGTACTTTTTTGCCTCTTTGGCTACGCGCAATAATACTTTCATGGGTTAAATTATACGGTAGGCGAGGGGTTTGTTCAAGGGGAAAATCGTTTAATGCGAATCAAGGGTTAATGCAATCAAGATGGGCACCCATGTAGGGGCGAAATCCATTTTCGCCCGCCCTGAATTCGTTCGTCCAGGTGCCATGTTTTGGGCGGATATGGAATCCGCCCCTACAAAAACGACCGGGTTTTCTTTTGCTCAGCAGGGGAAAATATTTGCTTGGTCAGGCCAAGGGTGCTATAATCTAGCCATGAAAAACAAACCAAACAAATCTAGATGGGTGCAGATACTCATCCTTCTGGTAGCGCTGTTGCTGCTGGCCCTCAACTACATAGGCGAAAGCCCCCTCCATTGGGGCAATATCAACACGCTCCAAGATCACTTTGACCGCCATGGCCCGGCTTTTGATGCCATGGATGCCGAAGACTACGCGCGGCAAGCCCATGCGTTTTACTTAAACCGTGAGCAACACCAAGTCAAAACCGATACCGACGGCACGGTACGCATCTACGATGCAACCACCAATGCCTTTGGCGCTTACAATGCCGACGGCACAACCAGAACCTACTTTAAGCCCAGCAACGGCCAAGCCTACTTTGACCGGCAGCCTGGCCACAAGGGAGAGTAAAACGTGGACAACATCTGTCCGGTGTGTAATTTCGTTGGGTTGTACGAGCCGCCATACGATGCCAGAGGGTATGGCTCTTACGAAATCTGCCCCTCCTGCGGTTTTCAATTTGGGTTGGACGACGATCCCGATCCCGAACCGGCCCACCGGGCGTGGCAGGCGCGCTGGGTAGAGGCGGGTTGCCCATGGTTTTCATCTACGCGCAGGCCGTGATATCAGATAAGCCGACAGCCCAAAGAAAACAAGGGTCGAGGCCGTTAGCACAGCAAGATGAGCCCAGGGCTGCACCCGCCAATCGCCAAAGTGCAAGATGATGCCCAGGAGGGTTTGTATTTCTTCAACCATCACATCCGGCGCGCCCTGCATCATGGCCTGAACCGGCCTATCCGTCATGATCTGCCGGATTAGCGCGGCGGCATGGGTGGTGGGGAAGGACTTCATGACGATCTGCACCACGGGGGGGAATTGGCCCATGGGGATGTAGATGCCGGTGATAAAACCGATCAGCGTGCCGCATACCGCGCTCACCCCGCCAAAGGCCTGGTTGCTGGTTACGGTATAGGTGATGGCAAAGAGCATCGTGGCCGATGCCGCCGCCGATAGGCCGATCACGCCCAGCACTTGGAGGATATCCAACAGGGGCAGAAGGCTTCCGCCACGGACTACGATATATATTTGCGCCAGTACAAAGGTTACGCAGCTCATAAAAAAACCAACCCAGGTTGCGTTGAGCAGATATCCGCCGGAAATCTGCCAGCGGCCTAGGGGCGCGGCGCGGAAATCCTTGCTGATTTTCCGGTCCCGGTCTTCCACCATGGTGCCCAGGGCGCCCAAGGTTGTAGTGAAGGAAGATACGGCGATCAGGCCCGCCATGATCCAGTTGTCCACAAGCCGCGCGCCGTGCTCGCCGCCGCCCACGCCCTCGGCCATCAGATCGCCCAAAAACAACACGTACAGGCCAATGATGATAAACACGCCCATCAGGGAATAAAACACGGTGGACCGATCCCGGATGAACAGCCGCCAGTTGCGAATCGCTAAGTTGATCAAACGCTTTGCACCTCCTTCGCCTCTTCTGCAATCACGCGCAAAAACACATCGTCCATGGTGCCGTGCACAGCCT
>Ga0123356_10005502_pt1 | contig 12893 bp, 7 predicted proteins | sample TergutEmb28metaG_2_FD_92546 | JGI IMG/M metagenome (GOLD analysis project Ga0123356, IMG submission 92546) | Embiratermes neotenicus P3 segment gut microbial communities from Petit-Saut dam, French Guiana - Emb289 P3 | ecosystem: Host-associated > Arthropoda: Insects > Digestive system > Gut ... | reverse complement strand
GCTTTTACAGGTATCGCGGCAGGAGTCGGATTGAGCGGCGATCTGCGCAATCCCGGACGATCCATACCGCTTGGTACCATGCTTGGCACAGCCACAGGGTTTTTAGTCTATGTACTTGTGGTGTGGAAGCTCGCCGTTTCTGCATCCCCAGAAGATCTTGCTGCCGACCAGCTTATCATGTCACGCATCGCCCTCTTTGGAGCGGTGATGATCCCCCTTGGGCTCGCTGCCTGTACATCGTCGTCGGCCATTGGCGCCATGATGGTGGCGCCCCGTACCCTGCAGGCGATTGCAGCAGATAGCACTTTCCCTTTTCAAAAAATCAATCAGTTTCTGTCGCGCAGTAAGGGGCAAAACCGTGAGCCCTATAACGCCTCGCTGGTATCGTTTGCCATTGCGCTCCTCTTTGTAGTACTTGGGGATGTGGACTCTGTGGCAGGGATTATATCTATGTTCTTTTTGATTACATACGGTACACTTTGCCTTATCTCGTTCCTCAATCACTTTGGCTCCCCGCCCTCGTATCGTCCCAGATTTAAGTCGCGGTGGCACTTTTCGCTGGCCGGCTTTATCTTGTCGGTTTGGGTGATGTTTAAAATCAATCCGCTCTATACAGTGGTCTCCTATATCGTGATTGTCCTAATCTATCTCTTTATCGGATACACAAATAAAGATCAGAAGGGTTTGGCAAGCATCATCAAGGGAGCGCTCTTTCAGCTCAACAGGCAACTTCAGGTCTACATGCAAAAAAACCGCGCCGGCATGTATACAGAAGAGTGGCGTCCGGCCGTCTTATGCATCTCCCCCCACTCTTTTGAGCGCACAAAGATGTTGGAGTTGATGAAATGGATTAGCCATCAACACGGATTTGGTACCTATTTTCATCTGATTAAAGGCTACTTTAATCCCCAGACCTATGCCCAATCCAAGGAAGTGTTGAGTCAACTTGTAGAAACGCAGAAAAAACGGGGCAGCACCCTCTACTTGGACACCATGATATCGCCCTCCTACTCCATGGCTATTGCCCAAGCCATTCAGTCGCCCTCTATATCCGGAATGGAGAACAACATGGTTATCTTTGAGTACGACAAGAGCGCGCCCATTGAGTTGCCCTGCATCATCGAGGACGTCCACCTGGTGAAGTCGGGTAATTACGACGTGGGCATCTATGCGATTTCTGAGCAACCGGTCGACCCCAAAGAGGGGATACATGTTTGGATCAGCGACATTGACGATAAGAATACCAACTTTATGATTCTGCTGGGATATATCATCATGTCGCACCCCGAATGGCGAAAGACCCATATCAAGATATTCATTACCCACCACCACGGCGATGTGGCGGCCATGAGGGAGTCCCTTTTGCACCGCATCACCATGGGCCGCCTTCCTGCCACCATGGCCCACATTGAGATTGTACCGGTGGACGACACGTTGAGTATCGGTCAAGTGGTACAGAACTATTCTGTAAGCGCCGCCCTCATCATTTTTGGATTTCCCGACCAGATCATGCACCACAACCCCGAAGCATTCTTTACTGAATTTGACACCATTGGTGACGTACTCTTTGTAAATGCTTCTCAGTATAGGGAGATCACGTAAAGACGCAAATAACAAATCTCATTTGCCGTTATCAAAATAAATACATACTTTAGCCAAAAATTAGACAACGTATTATGACACTAAACAAAGTGATGCTCATAGGTAATGTGGGCAAAGACCCTGAACCGCGCCATTTGGAAAACGGAACCATATTTGTCACCATCACGGTGGCCACTTCGGAGCGCTACAAAGACCGCAACGGCGAGGTCAGGGAGCAGACCGAATGGCATAACGTGGTGTGCTGGCGTAGCCTTGCAGAAATTGTAGAAAAATATGTACGCAAAGGGACACAGGTATATGTTGAGGGAAAACTGCGCAGCAGGAGTTGGGAAGACCAGAGCGGACAAAAAAGATACGTTACGGAGGTTGTTGCCGACACGCTTTTGCTCTTGGGACGCAGGCCGGAACCATCCGGCGGAGGGGCTTTACCCCATGCGCCTGCACCCAAAGCAATCCCTGCTAATCCCATGGAGGGTGTCTCAACACCTTTAGACGATCTCCCATTTTAGTATCACAATTTCAACACTATAATCACTCGTTTATATGAAAATTGACGTTCTTCTTGGTCTTCAATGGGGCGATGAAGGAAAAGGAAAGATTGTGGATGTATTGGCTCCGCAATATCCCGTGGTAGCCCGTTTTCAAGGCGGTCCCAACGCGGGGCACTCCCTTCAATTTGGGGATCAAAAATTTATTCTTCATACCATTCCCTCGGGCATTTTCCACAACGGCGTTGTAAATGTGATCGGAAACGGCGTAGTGATCGATCCGCTCATCCTGGCTCAGGAGGTAAAGGCGCTGGAACAGATGAAAGTACCTGTTACCGAACGCTTGTATATTGCAAAAAAAGCACACCTGATCCTCCCCACACACCGAATCATCGATGCGGCCACAGAGGCGGCAAAGGGGGCAGAAAAAATTGGCTCTACCCTTAAAGGGATCGGACCTGCCTACATGGACAAAACGGGACGAAACGGGCTGCGTGTAGGAGACATCCTCCTCCCCTCTTTCCTGGACAAATACCAAAAATTACGAAAAAAACATGTTGAATTTCTAAGGCAATTTGACTTTAGCTATTCCATCGAAGAGCACGAGGAGCAATGGTTAAAAGAGATCGAAAATTTAAAACAATACAACATTGTTGATGGAGAGTTTTTTATAAATGGTTACATAGAAAGTTCAAAAAAGGTACTTGCCGAAGGCGCTCAAGGCGCACTCCTAGACATCGATTTTGGATCCTATCCTTTTGTAACCTCATCCACAACCACCTGCGCTGGTGCCTGCACAGGCCTGGGTGTCCCTCCCTCCAAAATAGGCAAGGTCTACGGCATTTTCAAGGCCTACTGTACCCGAGTGGGAAGCGGACCGTTTCCTACCGAGTTACACGACGAAACAGGAGAAGAGATTCGTCAACTGGGACGCGAATTTGGGGCCACCACAGGTCGTCCGCGTCGAACGGGCTGGTTAGATCTGGTTGCCTTAAAATATTCCATCATGATCAATGGCGTTTCGGAACTGATCATGATGAAAGCAGACGTTTTAGACACCTTTGATCAAATCAAAGTGGCTGTTGCCTACAAGATTGGCAAAACAGAACACAAACAGTTCCCATACGAGATACAGACAGAACAGATCGAACCGGTTTTCAAAGAATTCAAAGGCTGGAAGCGAAATTTATCGTCCATAGTCAACGAAGACGAACTACCATTTGAACTCATGAACTACGTGCGCTTTATCGAGAAAGAGACTGGTGTGCCCGTCACCGTGATCTCACTGGGCCCCGACCGTGCACAGACGATCATGCGCCAGAGATAAACATGACACATCTCGACAAAATCAACTCACCTGACGACCTCAAAACACTTGCTCCCAATCAATTGCAAGCGCTTTGCACCGAACTGCGCAGCTACATCATTGATTGTTGCGCCGACAATCCCGGACATTTGGGCTCAAGCCTCGGCACAGTCGAACTCACCGTTGCCCTCCACTTCGTCTTTAATGCCCCAAAAGACAAAATCATTTGGGATGTTGGACACCAGACGTATGCCCATAAAATCCTCACAGGAAGACGCAAGGCCTTTACATCCAAGCGCACCTACGGAGGTATCAGCGGATTTCCCAAAATCAATGAAAGCGTTTACGACGCTTTTGGCACCGGCCACGCCTCTACCTCTATATCGGCTGCATTGGGAATGGCCGTTGCCGCAGAACTTGACGGATCTGACGAGCACGTCATAGCCGTGATCGGAGATGGGGCACTTACGGGAGGCCTGGCCTTTGAGGGGCTCAATAACGCAGGGGCCAGAGGCACCAACATGCTTGTGATTGTAAATGACAATCAAATATCGATTGACGCCAGCGTGGGCGCCATCCACAACTACCTCATCACACTCTCTACATCCAAAAGGTATAATCGCTTTAAACTACGACTATGGAATTTCTTTGGAGCCACCGGGTTGCGCTGGTTAATCCAAAAATTTGTCAAGACCACCAAATCGGCTTTCTTTGGTAAGAGCACCCTCTTTGCGTCGTTAGGGTTCCGCTACTTTGGTGTCATCGACGGCCACGACCTGACCCAACTCATCAAAATACTCAGACGACTCAAAGAGTTAGATGGCCCCAAACTGTTGCACATACGCACCATCAAAGGAAAAGGTTACCAGCCTGCAGAAAAAAACCAGTCGGTTTGGCACGCCCCGGGCGCATTTAACATTCAAACCGGTGAGCGCGCCGATAGGGTCAAAGAGGTAAACCAAAACAGATATCAGGATGTTTTTGGCGCCACCCTCTTGGAATTGGCGCAACAAAACGAAAAAATCATCGGCATCACCCCTGCCATGCCCACCGGCTCCTCTCTCAACATCATGATGGAAGCAATCCCCAAACGCGCCTTTGACGTTGGCATTGCAGAAGCACACGCCGTCACCTTCTCAGCCGGCCTTGCCGCACAAGGATACCTCCCCTACTGCTGCGTCTACTCCTCTTTTATGCAACGTGCTTTTGACTCTGTTATTCATGACATTGCACTCCAAAACCTAAAAGTAGTGCTTTGCCTTGACCGGGGCGGATTGGTGGGGGAAGACGGCCCCACACATCAAGGTGTATTTGACTTAGCCTATCTTCGTTTAATCCCCGGACTGATGATCGCCGCTCCCAGAAACGAGATAGAACTTCGCAACTTATTGTATTCTGCGCAAAATTCTGATTATAACTCAATAAGTATCCGATATCCCAGAGGAAACACCACCGGCGCCGACTGGCGGCAACCTTTTGCCCACATCCTCCCCGGCTCTGCCACATTGCTGCACCAGGGCTTTGATGTTGCGGTATTGAGCATTGGCTGGCCGGGAAACGTTGCCTTAGAGGTTGCCAAAGAGTTAGAAAAAGAGGAGATCGGCGTTCAACTCTGGGACATGCGCTTTCTAAAGCCCTTAGATCAAGAAGTATTGAGGCAAATAACCGTCCGCTTCCAAAGAGTGATCACCATAGAAGACGGAACCCTCACGGGTGGCCTCTACGGAGCCATCTCCGAGTATTTAGCCTCTTCCGCTCCCCACATCACCCTGCATGGCATTGGCTTGCCCGACCGTTTCATTGAACAGGGGTCGTTGCAGGAGTTGTACAAGATCTATGGATTAGATAACGAGTCTATATACAGGACAATTAAGGAATTTTGTGGCGTGATCAGTTAACATACTGACCTATTGAAGCCAAAAGGCCCCAGAAGGCGATGATCTCTTTATAAAAATCAGATAGTCAAAGTCATCAACTATTCTTCGATAAATGAATTCGGTTGGCTTCTGATCTCCCATTTCGTCTGCCTCTCTATAAGGGAGGTATTCCATCAACCATTGGGTATCTTTACGGTTATCCGATTTTATCTTTTTCAGATCCAAAATGAAAATGGGCTCGTTAAGTTGATTCAGAAAATATTCCAAAGTGCCGGGGTAAGCCGCTTCGGCCACATAAGCAATGCTCCCTTTACTGCCATCAGCAATATAGCTACCTTCAAAAAATGTAAAACCAAATGTGGTGTAGTCGTTGCCAAGTTTTTGAGCAAGATGGTATCCCTGCATATTCTCTGTTTTCATAATGTGGATGTTGTGCGCCCACAGTACCAACCTCGAATCGGGATTTTGCTCTTTTATCCACATAACGTTATCAGCCATAAACTTATCACGCCATGGGCCACGAGAGGGTGTCAAATATTGTCGGATAATCAAAATATTTTGCAACAACCAGACTTTTTGGAATGACGGGAATGAAAACGCCTCGATGCTATTCTCCAAGAGCAATAAGAGAGGATTGATCTCACTAACTCCTGCATTGTCGTCAAGCTTCTTTTTCAGGTCCGCAATGTTGTTTTCCATCTCAGCATCCTCTTTGAACGCATCTGACAGTACATCAATCGATCCTTGGTAAGATCTTACGTCAAAAGCGGTAAATAGTATACGTTGAACCGGATCATTAAATCTACGCATCCATTCAACCATATCCAGCACTTCGTCATTTTGCCAGGCGCCCATTAACATGGTTCTGATCAGATTTTTGGGATCACCTTCTCCCCTAACTATATAGTCGTTGATTTTGTACGCCCTGGGCATATTTGATTCAATAGAGAATATATCAAAACCATGATTAGCAGCTATATATTGGATAATACGGTTCTTTATCTTAAAAATCTCACTCGAACCGTGTGAATTCTCTCCCAATCCAACCACTTTGCTGCTACCGATCAGATTGTCCAAAATCATCAGGTCTTTGGTGTCTCCTCCATCAGGTTCATAAGTTCTTAACGGATAAACATATTGTTTTAGAACCGCCAACTCTTCTTGCGAAAGAGATGTTTTAGGTTCAGCACAAACCACTATCTCAAAGTTGTCAAACCATACTGTGCCCGCACCGTTGAACGATCCGCCAAAGTAGATCTCTTTTGCATCTTTGCTAACACGCATCCTTATAGATACCTGTGTCCATTCGTTGTCGCCAATGAGGCCCCGGTAAAACATATTGTCGTATCCAATAACAGTATTGTTTTCACCATAAACCAGAAACCATAAAGCGGCATATCCGTTTTGTACTCCCTTGGTTTTGATCCACCCTCTGTACTCCACAATTTTACCTATATATGGTTGGACAGGAAGGCGTGTCTCGCACACCCCTGATGTCCTATTCGGATTGTTCTGCATTTCCATTTTAAGGCTAAGTTGGCCGCTATGTTTCTCGTTGTTGTCTAAGGAGATGACAAATCCTGCACTCCTTGTGTACCAATTAGCAGGCAGCGTTGAGTTCTGGGGATTTCTGACCTCAAAGTCAAGATTCAAACCACTAAGGTCAGGGCTGGACGGTTCGGTTTTTGAGACAGGCTCCCTAAAAAGTTCTGTAATGCAACTGCAGAAAAGGAGAGAGAAAACAGCGAGGATCACTTTTCGAGTCCGGTTCATACTTCAGAATTTTGTTGATGGGGACAAATATAGTTAAAATAGCCGATGTAGCGGTATTGAGCATCGGCCTACCCGATCGATTTATTGAGCCAGGTATTCTTGGACGTAATGGTTGTGGAAAAACGTGTTTATTAAAATTGATTTTTGGGGAAATGGCAACGTATTATTGGGAAATAATAGAGATCCTCATGATATGAGAATGTTGCCTCAGTTCAACTTTCTACTAAAGCGTATAAAAATTATTCAGGCATTCAAATATTTTTGCGCAAGTTATAAAATCGACAATATAGATCAACCGAAAGAATTTGGATATTTGAAATAATAAAAAGGAAGATGTATCTTTGCTGTGGTAATAAACGACAAAATGAAACGCTGCATTCTCTTTCTTTTCATGACCGTACAATCTGCGCTTCTCTATGCCCAGCTCAGCCCCCCCGACAGCTTGGCGTCACTATTCCGTCATCAGTTGGAAATATTTCCTCAAGAGAAAATCTATGTTCATACCGACAAACCCTATTACGTTTCCGGAGAGACGATTTGGTTCAGGGCTTATCTTGTAGATGCCGTGACCCATATTCCTGCCTTTGCCAGCCGGTATGTGTATGTAGAGCTCATCAATCGTCTTGACTCGGTGGTGACCCGCGTAAAGATACGTGAAGCCGATGAAGCGTATCACGGACATCTACTTATCCATGAAAATACCCCGGAGGGGAACTACACTTTAAGGGCATATACCACGTACATGAGAAGTCTGGATGAGGAGTACTTCTTTACTAAAAATGTATTTATTGGCGTTCGCCAAAACTTGGAGAATACGTTTTCGATAGAACCATCCGTCGATTCTGATTTTGACGTTAGTTTTTTTCCCGAAGGCGGCTCTTTGATGGCGGGCACTGTCTGCAAAATTGCTTTTAAAGCGGTAAAATCCAACGGACAAGCCGTTGACGTGATCGGTACGGTGTACAATGAGTCCGGAGAAGAGGTGGGGAGTTTCATCTCAAGCCATTTGGGCATGGGCTCTTTTCATCTTTTACCCCAAAAGGGAGGGCGCTATTACGCCGTATGCGAAAACAGTCTAGGACAATCGGCAGTATTTGATTTACCCACCGCCCAAGATTATGGGTATGCACTTTCTGTGAATCAATTTAGGGGCATCATCCATGTTTCTGTAGTCAAACCGGTAGACGCTGCATTAAACGATGAGTTGTATCTGTTGGCTCATACCCGCGGCATGATACAGTTGATTGAGCCTTGGGACCACAGCAGAAACCGGGTGGCAATTCCTCAAGAGTTGCTCCCCTCCGGCGTATTGCATCTGATATTATTTGATTCACAGCTAAATACGTTGAGTGAGAGATTGGTGTTTGTCAACAACCATGACCAAGCACAGGTATCGTTCAGCACCGATAACGAGCATTATGCAGCCCGATCTTTGGTAAAAAGTCGAGTAACCGTTACCGATATTGACGGGATGCCACTTGAGGGCAGTTTTTCGGTATCGGTCACCTCCGACCGCGAAGTGACGCCCGACTCCGCGGCCAATATATTGACCCAACTGTTGCTTACTTCTGATTTGCGGGGGCATATAGAGAATCCTGCTTATTACTTTGGTAATACAATGGAATCGATACAAGCTTTGGATTTGCTGATGCTAACCCAAGGCTGGAGACGCTACCATACTGCAGAGATGGCACAGGGACGATTTAGGCAGCCAACATTTCCGCTCGAATTAGGCGTTGAGGTTTCGGGCAGGGTACAAACACCTCAGGGGGTGGCGGTAAAAGATGTAGAAGTGAGCGTGGCCACCACTACATTGTCATACCACAATACCGTTCAAACCGACAGTCTTGGACGTTTTCAATTGTCTATCAACGAATTTGCCGACAGTACTCGGTTTGTAGTGACCGCTCAACCTCCAAAGGACAGGACGCGTTTGGAACTTCTATTAGATGCGGAGAGCTTCCCAAATAGGACAATCTCCTTTGTTCCACCTACCGAATTATCCAACAGCCAGTTTAGTAATTATGCAAATAACGCTAGGTTGCAATATGCTTTAGAGGACGGTATTCGGACTACTCAACTATCTGCAGCTGTGGTTACAGCAGAGCGAAAACAGCCATCGCCGTATACATCGCACTTCTACCAGCATCCTCCTCGCTCCAATACACTTACAGAGGAGCACTTGGAAAGATACGTGGGACCAACACTACACACAGCGATGCTTGCCATTCCGAGAGTTCAGATGAAATTTGACGACGGCAAATGGTATATTCTTTTGCGGTACGATCCGCTCACACGACCGGCAGATCAAGTGCCCCTGATATTGCTTGACGATATGCCTACGGATTATCATGCTATTTTTGACATATTACACATACGAGACGTTGCACGCATCGATGTCTTAACATCCGATCAAGCGGTCATTTTTGGCATGCGAGGCTATCATGGAGTAATCTCTATTTTCACAAAAAGAGATCGCAGTCTGGGTAGTGCAAGCAACACATCTCCTCTATCGATGCATATCAAGGGTTATTCACCGCTTGGCTATCAACAACCCGCTGAGTTTTACGCCCCAAAATATGAGACCGAATCGTTACGTTTAAACAAAAAACCAGACCTGCGCACCACCATCCACTGGCAACCGGTGGTACTGAGTGACGAGAACGGCGTGGCTTCTTTTGAGTTTTTCACAGCAGACGAACAAACCTCCTACACAGTAACTATTGAAGGTTTGGCTGATGATGGCGCAATTATTTGGAAGCAAAGTACCATATACGCCTCCGCGTGGTAACCAAGCATTATTGAGATGACGACAACAAAATATATACTTTAATTTAAATAAATTATGGGCACTATGAAAACTAAACTGGCGTTATTCTGTTTGCTGTCCCTGTTGTTTTTTTCTTGTAAAAAAGATGATTCTGAAATAATCACACCTCAAACCCAGCCCCATTTCTCTGACATAGCTAAAGACTATTTAAACGAAGTGCTGAATATCATGGAAAAAAATTCTATTTATCGATTTAAAATTGATTGGGGGTTTTTAAGATATGAAACGTTCAATGCAGTATCGGGAGCAAATACCATAGAGCACACTTATTCATGCATAAGGAGGGCATTGACATTGATCGGCGATAACCACAGTTCGTATAGAACGTCTAATGGTATTACATTTATGGGCAATTCTTCTATTACTATTCGAATAGAGAGTATAGCGACCCCTGAAATACCAAATGATATTGGTTATGTAAGGGTAGCTTCTTTTTCCGGCCTATCAAATGATGCTACAGCCATAGATTTTGCTTACCAAATACAAGGTCAAATGAAGCAACAAGATCATTGGGGAATAAAAGGATGGATAGTTGATTTGAGGAATAATACCGGTGGAAACATGTGGCCGATGTTAGCTGGCATTGGGCCAATTCTTGGAGAAGGTGTTGCGGGATACTTTAGTTACCCTGACGGACGTGATATCTCATGGGGTTTTAAGGATGGGGCTTCTGTGCAGAATGAGACCTATGTAATAACACTATTAAGAGATTCGTACAACTTACTTGTGCCAAATCCTAGAGTTGCTGTCCTTTTAAATTCTGCTGTTGCAAGTTCCGGGGAAATCATTGCTGTTAGCTTTATTGGGAGAGAAAATACCAAAAGTTTTGGCTCACCCACAAGTGGATTGTCAACATCTAACCAATCATTCGTGTTAAGCGACAGAGCAATTTTGAATTTAACAACAGCTTATCAAGCCGACAGAAATAAAAGAAAATACGGTGTCCCCATAAATCCAGACCAGATGTCAAAGAGTACAACGATCATCAATGACGCAATCAGTTGGATTCGAGATTTATGAAAATCAATCACATGGACTGATTTTGTTTTTCTAATTATTGACCATCGGTCACAATAAGTTCAAAACTCGAAATCGCATACTTTTTTTTTGTGAATCAGAAAAAAGAGCTATCTTTGCCGCTCCAAAAAATGCCGATGTAGCTCAGTTGGCCAGAGCAGCTGATTTGTAATCAGCTGGTCGGGGGTTCGAATCCCTCCATCGGCTCTTCATCGACAACGGTGGAACATAGTTCTTTAACATAATGGGGAGATACCAAAGTGGCCAACTGGGGCAGACTGTAAATCTGCTGTCGCACGACTTCGGAGGTTCGAATCCTCCTCTCCCCACAAACCAAAAACAACGCTCCTGCCTGCGGCAGGAGCAACAAACGCAAAAAAAACATAGCAGCAAATTCATTTGCGGATAGGTTTTTTCGCGTTTGTTCCGGCAAAGCCGGAAAGTTGTTTTTGATTTGAAAGGCCCCCCCAACGGATCAACGAGCAAAGCTCGTTAATCCTCTTTGAAATAACAAGCGGAAGTAGCTCAGTCGGTAGAGCATCAGCCTTCCAAGCTGAGGGTCGCGGGTTCGAACCTCGTCTTCCGCTCAAGTGGTACAGGCCAGCGTAGCTCAGGGGTAGAGCACTTCCTTGGTAAGGAAGGGGTCGCGAGTTCAACTCTCGCCGCCGGCTCAAAAAGTAAATATAGTAAATAACAAACAATTAAATACAATATCATTATGGCAAAAGAAACTTTCAAAAGGGATAAGCCGCACGTAAACATTGGTACCATTGGTCACGTAGACCATGGCAAAACCACCTTGACTGCAGCGATCACCATGGTTTTGGCAAAGAAGGGCCTTTCAGAAATGCGCTCATTCGACTCTATTGACAACGCTCCGGAAGAGAAAGAGCGTGGTATCACCATCAACACCGCCCACGTTGAATATCAAACAGCAAACCGCCACTACGCCCACGTAGACTGCCCCGGCCACGCCGACTATGTAAAGAACATGGTTACGGGAGCCGCCCAAATGGACGGCGCGATCATTGTGGTTGCCGCCACAGACGGCCCCATGCCCCAAACCCGCGAGCACATCCTTTTGGCGCGTCAGGTAAACGTTCCCCGCATCGTGGTATTCCTCAACAAAGTTGACATCGTAGAAGACCCCGAAATTATCGACCTCGTGGAGATGGAAGTTCGTGAACTGTTAAGTTTCTATAACTTTGACGGAGACAACATTCCCGTTATCCGCGGCTCTGCTTTGGGCGCATTAAACGGCGATCCTCAGTGGGAAGATGTGGTTATGGAACTGATGGACGCTGTAGACAGCTACATTCCGATTCCTCCCCGTGAAAACGAAAAACCGTTTGTAATGCCCGTTGAGGACGTATTCTCCATCACCGGTCGCGGAACCGTAGCCACCGGCCGTATCGAAACCGGCATCATTAAGACCGGAGAAGAGGTAGAGGTCATTGGCTTGGGAGAAAAACCCAGAAAGACCGTCGTTACCGGCGTTGAGATGTTCCGTAAGATCCTCGACAGAGGTGAGGCCGGCGACAACGTAGGTTTGCTCCTTCGTGGTATCGATAAAAAAGAGATCAAACGCGGTCAGGTTATTGCCAGACCCGGAACGATCACTCCCCACAAAGTATTCCAAGCCGAGATTTACGTGTTAAAGAAAGAAGAAGGCGGTCGCCACACTCCTTTCCACAACAACTATCGTCCTCAGTTCTTCCTTCGTACCCTTGACGTTACCGGAGAGATTAAACTTCCCGAAGGAGTTGAGATGGTAATGCCCGGCGATAATGTATCCATCACAGTTGAACTGATCTACCCCGTAGCTATCAACGAAGGTCTCCGCTTTGCTATCCGCGAAGGAGGTCGTACCGTAGGCGCCGGACAGGTTACCAAACTGGTTGATTAAGATAAACCAAAGAAACAGGGGCATAGTTCAAGGGTAGAATAGCGGTCTCCAAAACCGTTGATGGGCGTTCGAATCGCTCTGCCCCTGCCCTTCG
>Ga0123356_10005501_pt1 | contig 12893 bp, 10 predicted proteins | sample TergutEmb28metaG_2_FD_92546 | JGI IMG/M metagenome (GOLD analysis project Ga0123356, IMG submission 92546) | Embiratermes neotenicus P3 segment gut microbial communities from Petit-Saut dam, French Guiana - Emb289 P3 | ecosystem: Host-associated > Arthropoda: Insects > Digestive system > Gut ... | reverse complement strand
TGCGCAACACGGCCACGGTTTCGACGTCGACGAGGTCCGGGGCCGCGATGTCGCCAGCGGCGCGCAGCTCCCTTCGCGCCCGATGCCCGTCCGCCCCGTCATCCCCAACGACGTTGGCGAGGACAGAGGCGTCGACCACCATCACGGTCGCGAACGCTCCTCAGCCAGGTCCTCTACCGCCTGCCCCAATCCCACGGTGCCGCCCTGACGACGATCGACGTCGTCGAGGACCTCGTCGAGGCTCGGCCGTTCGGCCAGGCGGCGGAGTTCGCCAGCGAGGTACTGCTGAAGCGACTGACCTCGTCGCTGTGCCCGACGTTGAAGTGCAGCGTGGATCTCGTCGGGCAGGTCTCGCACCAAGATGTTCGGCATGCTTACATCATGCTATCATCAAGAGCTTAGCCGCCGTGCCGCCGGCTTGAAGGTCCTCCGGGATGAGATGTACCCGCCGGCGTTGGCGGAGGCCCTCCGGGCATCATTCAGGCGTGTTGGTCGCCCCCTCGTCGAGGTTCTCTCCGAGCGGCATATCCACGCTCGCTCGAGTCGTCATCCCGCTATCGGCCGAGGAGCTCGGTGACCGTCTCGTCTACCTGGAGCCACCGGACGATTAGAAGGAATCTCGTTGCGTGACGCAGGGATGGATAGGAGCCGAACGTCCGGGGGACGGGCGGCCCGCAGGTAGAGTCCGCCGGGTGTCAGACGTGTCGCCGAGTGCGATCCCGGGCGCGCGCGTCGCCATCGGGTACGACTGCTTCTTCCCCCTGACCGTCGGCGGCGCGGAGCGGTGGTACCGGTCGCTGGCGGAGACGCTCGTGGAACGGGGTGCGACGGTGACGTACCTGACCCGCAGACAGTGGGACGGACCGGCGCCGGCGATCCCGGGTATAAAGCTCGTTGCCGTCAGCAGGAAAGATGACCTTTACGACGAGAAGGGCGTCCGGAAGCTGCTCCCAGGCCTGCGCTTCGGATGGGGCCTTTTCCGATATCTCCTGCGTAACAGGTCGAGCTTTGACGTGGTGCAGGTCGGCAACTTCCCCTACTGGTCGGTGATCGCCACCCGACTCGCGCTGGCCGGCACGAAGGTCCCGGTGGTGATCGACTGGCACGAGATCTGGTCGTTCCGCTTCTGGCGGTCCTACGTCGGACCGGTCATCGGCACGATCGGCTTCCTCATTCAACGCCTGTGCCTCGCGCTGACACCGCTGGCGCTGGTGAGCCTGCCGACCAATGCGCGGCGGATCCGCGCCGCCGGGATGCGGAAGGAGGTGGTCCTGCTCCCCGGGTATCTGCCGTCCGACATGGTCGAGGAGGATGGGGGGGTCGATGCCGCCGTTCCTGCGGATCCTCCCCATGTGCTTTTCGCCGCGCGACACATTCACGACAAGGGCATCGATCTTCTCCCCGGACTTGCCGCCGAGCTCTACGCACGACGCCCCGACGTCGAGCTGGTGATCGCGGGCGGCGGACCGGGCACTCCGGAGCTCGAGGCGACACTTGCCGCCGACGCACCCGGGGCGCGGACCAGGCTCGTGGGCTTCGTCGAGGAATCCGAGTTGAAGCGCCTTATGAGGGAGGCGACGTGCGTCGTCATCCCGTCGCGCCGTGAGGGGTACGGCCTGGTCCTGGTCGAGGCCAGCCGCTACGGCACGCCGTCGGCGGTTGCCGGCTTCGAGGAGAACCTGTGTACGGACAACGTCGTTGCCGGCGTGAACGGGTACGTCGCCAAGCCGCCCACCGCCGAGCGCCTGGCGACGGTGGTACTTCAGATCCTCGACGACGGGATGGCCCTGCGGCGCTCGACGTTGGCGTGGCATCGGAAAACGGCACCCGGGAGCACCATGGACCATTCGGTCCAGACCGTGATCGACCTCTACGAGCAGCTCATGGTGAGCCGGCCCAGGGCTGCGGGTCGGCCCGAGGAGAGTCCGGCCTAAGCCTCGGGGATCTGCAGGGGTCGGGACCGGATCGGCTGGGCGGCGTCGGCGGCCCGGAAACGGGTCCGCAGGAACGCCGACAGGCAGCCGGCCATGATGACGGCCGAAGCCAGGGAGCCGAAGAGGAGCCCGAGCTCGACCCGGCGTAGCAACGGCCCGACCGCCGCAATCACGGCGACGAGCCCGAGCACACCTGCGCCCCAGGCTGCGGCGAGCTGGACCAGCGTGCCGGTCGCCATCATCGCAACCGAGAGGGTGGTGGCCAGGAGGAGGGCGGCGGCCGAGCCCGCCAGCAGGGCCAGATCGAAGTGGGGCAGAACGAACCTCGCACCGAACGCCAGCCGGAGGACCTCCGGCCCGATGGTGGCCGCGGCGAGCACGCCGAGGAGGCCGACCGCCGTGGCAACCTCCGACAGGTGTACGAGGGTGGAGCGAAACGCCCGCCATTCCTGGGCGGCGGCATGCGCCGAAAGTGCGGGCAGCAACGTCGCGGAGGCCGAGTTGTAGAGGAACAGGGGGACGCGCACGAGCACCAGCCCGGTCAGGAAGCGCCCGGTCTCGGCCCGGTCGGCGCCCGTCGCAAGCAGGCTGACGGCGATGGGTCCGGAATTCACGAGGACACTGCTCAGAAGCGAGGACACGAGCAGCCAGCTCAGCGACGCCGAGGTCTCGCGAAGCGAGATGAGCGGGCCCATCCGGTTCGAACTGAGCACAGCGGGCGCGACGAAGAGTGCGGCCGCCAGCGGCGTCAGGGCAACGACGAAACCGTACGGAGTGGCAGTGGCCGCTCCCACCAGTACGATGGCGCCGCAGCCGGCGAGTCGAATCATGCCCTCGGCCGCGCTGATCCTGCCATAGGCCCGGAACTTGCCGTTCCCGGCCAGCGTCCCCCAGGAGAGATGCTGAGCCCACAGCGCGGGAAGCGAGAGGGCGAAGGCGACGACGAGCCATTCGTTGCCATCGAAGAGCCGAGAGGCGGACAGCGGCGCCGTCGCCGCCGTGAGGACGATCAAACCGAGGACCAGCAACCCTCCGAGCATCCCGGTCCTCCGGACCACCGGCCCATCCCGGACCCCGAGGGCCGCCCCGCTCGAGAGCTGGCGCCCGGTCTCCCGCTCGATGATTGCGAGAAAGCCCGGCCCGATAAGAAACGTCAGCGCCCAGAAGGACGCCAGCGGCGCGTAGCGAAGCGGACCGAGGAGGCGGGCGGTCACCGCCAGGAAGACATACGACGCGGCGCCCGATACCAGCAGCCCGATCGCCACCGGCCCGACGCCGGTGGGCAGGGCGCGCCTGAGCCGCTCCCATGCCGGTCCGGATATCGACCTAGGGACATCCGCCACCCAATCCGGCTGGGCGGCCGATACCGCCGCCGTCGGCCTCGGGCCGCCGGCCGCCCCGCCAGCCGGAATGGTCATCGCCGGGTCACTGGGCCTACTGACCGGTCGGGGCGGCGATCCCAATCGGGGCCACGGTGGATGACACCTTGTAGATCTGGATCCAGTTCAGGCGGCTGGTGGTGATGTTCTGCGCGCCGTCCTTCGAATAGACCAGGTGCCACGCGGAGGACCGGTAGTTGACGAGGGTTGCTCCGTAGTCCTCATTGCCGCCGTTGGTTGCGGTGAAGGCGATCGGCTTGCCCCGTTTCGAGTGGGCTTCGGTAATGAGGTAGGTGATCTTTCCGGCCGGGTTCGCCACGATCTTCTGCCAGTCCCGGTCATTGCGGACGATGTACTGGCCGGGGTGGCGGGTGAAAATCTCGGGGGCGATCAGGGCGTTGTTGTCCATCAGCACCCGATTGTTTGGCTTCAGCCGGTCGTCGAGCCAGTGCGTAGCTGTCTCGACGACCTGGAGGGTGTCGCTTGCCGGGGCGCAATAGTCCTTGCTCTTGGGGTCGCCGCCCCGTCCGAGGAACGGGAGCAGCCGGGCGACGTCTTCTTGCATGAAGGCACACTCGTGCTCGATACCGGTCGTCGTCCCGCTGCTCATGGTCCAGTTGCCGGTGCCGGCGTTGACGACCATGATCGCGATCAGGCCGATATTCCAAACGCCTGCCAGGGGATTTCGGCTGGGTATCGGGTTGTAGGCGGTCTGGCGCGTCCAACTGGCCATCCACAGTGCGGCGCAGGCTGCCCAGGGCACCGCCATCGAGAAATAGCGCGGGTCGCCCCAACCGTCGGCGAATCCGACGGTGTACACCTGGATGACCAGGATCGTGGCCATCGCCCCTATGATCCCGATGCTCCCACGGGTGCGGTTCGAAAACGGCGCGAGGACTATCCCTAGGAGCGCGACGGCCATGGTCATTCCGAGGACCAGTACCCAGTGGCCGGCCCATTGCAGGAGAACGATCGTGTCGTGATGGAGGTGGGGGAGCCAGACCGCGTCCCCCGGCCCTCCCACCGCCCCCCCTGACGGCCCGTTCTGGTGCAGGAAGAACAGGGGGTCCTTCAGCAGGATCCACTGCTCCAGGATCCAGAAGAGGAAGCAGGCCAGGGGTGGCAGACCGAGCAGGACGGCGGTCCAGGTACGCTGCTTCAGTACCCTCCAGCTGCGCAGGCATCGCCAGTCGAAGGCGGCGACGACGACCAGCACGGCGACGACGGCAGGGCCCTCGAGACGGGTCAGGATGAAGGCGGACATCGAGAGCGAGAAGAGGATCATGTCGCCGGTACTGCGTGAGCGGATGTACCGGAAGAAGCCCAGCATGGTCAGGGAGCCGGTGAGGAAGAAGGCGGCCTCGCTCATGCCGTTCGCCGAGTTGTAGATGGTGACCGGCGTGATGGCGAAGACGAGGCAGACGCCGAAGGTCGTCCAGCGGCCCACACCAAGGGTTTTTCCGATCTTGGCGAGGACCGGAATCGTCAGGGCCATGCAGAAGGCCGTCTGCAGGGTCCCGGCCATGATCGTGGCGCCGAGCGGCTGGAGTATGGGGACGAAGAGGCAGTTGAGGAGTTGGGGGAGCGGGGGCCAGTAGAAGCCGATGGCCCCCAGGTGGGGATCCCGGCCGACGGTGACGAAGACGGCATCGGCGGTACGGTTGAGCTCGTCGTTGATGAAGAAATGCTGGACGTAGAACATGTACCAGCCGACGTAGCTGTAGAGGGCTAGCGCAAGGATCGTGAGGATCCCGATCTCGCGTATCGCCAAGACCCGGCGGATGGCCCGGCGCCAGAGCGGGATCCGTCGCTCCAGGGTCCAGTCAGGGAGGTCGAGATCGGGGTCGACGATGCGGGGGAGGTCGACGGTAGTCATCGTGCTCAGGCGGCCGGCGCCTCGACGGTCTCGACCAGGGTGTCCAGTCCGTGCTGGGTCTTCTCCCAGTAGGACGGGGCGGTCAGCAGCTGGAGGAACGCCTTGGCGGCGGCGGTCGTCATCATGATCCAGTAGATCGGTGAGAGCAGCGACGCCACGATCAGCTTGTCCTCAGCCTTTTGCGCGCTCAGGAGCCAGCCGTACATGATTACGGCGTTCCCGATGACCCAGGCAATGAGGCCGAGGAAATACGTGAGCGTCGGGAGAACGGCGAGGAAGAAGTGGGGGTGGAAGACGAACCAGACGATTACGCACGTCCAGAAGAAGGAATTCATCGCGGCGAGCAGCGGGGTGCCGCCCACGAAAAGGCAGGCGAGCAGCATCCCGCGTATTCCCACGTCACGTCGGAAGGCCTCCGGGTCGCGCAGATGGACCAGGAGAGTCTGGGCGTACCCTTTGTACCAACGTGAACGCTGCTTGATCCAGTTGACGAAGTCGCTGTTCGCTTCTTCCAGGGTGGTCGACTCGAGCACGCCGGTTCGATAGCCGAGCCGGTAGATGCGCAGGCCGAGGTCGGCGTCTTCGGTCACGTTGAAAGCGTCCCAACCGCCGATCTCCATCAGCACCGATTTGCGGAAGTGGTTGGACGTTCCACCGAGGGGAATCGGTGCCTGAAGCTGGACGAGACCCGGGAGAAGTTCTCCGAACCACATCCGATAGTCGAGGGTGAACCACTTGGTCAGGAGATTCTGTTGGGGGTTGAAGAAGTCCAGCTTCGCCTGGAGGCAGACGACGTCGTTCGGTGCGGAGAAGAATGCGATCGCGGCCTTCCGAAGCTGCAGGACGTCCGGGCGATCCTCGGCGTCGTAGACGGTGACAAGTTCACCCCGGGCCTGGACGAGCCCGTAGTTCAAGGCCTTCGGCTTGGTCCGCGGCTCGGCCGGTGGGATACGGACGATCGAGAAGATGGGAGAGTCGCCAACCGCCTCGACGGCCGCGGCAATCGTCTCGTGGTCGTCCGCTTCCAGGAGCAGCATGATCTCGAGCTTGTCCGGGGGATAGTCCAGGGCCCGGAGATTCTCGACCAGCCGGCTGCAGACCTCAGGCTCACGGTAGGCGGGCACGAGGACGGTATACGCAGGCAGCAGGTCCGCCGGAAAGGAGCGGGCCTTGTCGTCGGCGATGGCGACGGTCCCCTTTTTGCTCAGGCCGAGCTGGAAGATCTGGATTCGGACCAGAAGGGCGGTGAGGTAGAGACCGATAAACAGGCCGACGAGCACTACCACGGTCAGGTTGACGGAGACGGCGAGGCAAAGGCCGACGAAGCCGATCCCGATGACCAGGGCTATCGTCTGGCGCACCGTGAGCGTCGTATCCGCGACGAATTCCGGATGTCTCCTGCGGAGGAGGTTGATGCTGAGCTGCAGGCGACTCGAGGAGAAGAGCTCGGAATCTTCGCTCAGGAGCCGAGCCGCACGCAATTTGGATCGTTCCTGGACGCGGAGCACGATGCCCGTGGTCAGGGCGATCATGCCGAGCGCCGCGAGCAGGCGACTCAGCACTGGACGTTCGGGGCGGTGTAGGCGTCGTAGACGTCGACCGGGGCCATCGCTCCTCCGTGGCGGCAAGCGGTCGGGACCGGCCGCGCGCCGCCCGCTCCGGCGGCGTGTCGCTACCCTGGCACACCCGACGGGCCTCGCGGAAAGGCCCGCAGCAATGCTCACCCTCCTGACGGAGAACCGAAACTACCCGTTCACCAACCGGACACCTACAAGATGCGTCCCCGGTTGACCGCTCGCATGTCTGGGAAGGTGGTGAGCTTGCGCGAGCGTGTCCGCCGCTCGAACGTTAGGTGAATATCGACCTCCCTCGTCGTTGCCATGAGCCCGGCCCCATAGAGTCCCCTCGCCGAAAGACGGCTGAGTCGCAGTTCGCTGCAGATCCAAGGTGACGAGGCGAGGGAGCGTGTCAGAGCAAGCTCATCACGACGAGTTTTACGGCGAGAACGCTGACTTCTTCCAGTCTCCACTCTTCCAGGCACGTCACCGACGGGACGCAGAGATCGTGAAGCGCCTGACTCCCACGAATGCCCGCGTCCTCTCATTGGGATGCGGCGAAGGTGGATTGGAGCTCGACCTTGCCGCCGACGTGCAACATATCCTCGGTATTGACCTCTCGGTCGAGGCCGTCGAGCTCGCGCGCCGGCAGGCGGCCCAGGCCGGCGTCGACAACCTGGACTACCGCCAGGCCGATGTCGTTGACACGGAATTGCCCGGTGAGTCGTTCGACGCCGTTTGGGGACTTGCCTTTCTCCATCATCTGCCGCCTTCCATGGTCGAGCCGACCCTGCGTCGAGCACACGACTGGCTACGGCCGGGTGGCCGGCTCGTCACGATCGACCCGTCCAACCGCCGTCTCGTCCGCCACCTGGCTCGCTTCGTCAAGGATTCGTATGACGAGCACCACTCGCCCGACGAGCGTGAGCTCGATCCGGAGGAGGTGATCACGGCCGCCCGGGCGGCCGGGTTCTCCGACGTCCGTATTGTCTGGACGGACTTTGCCACGGGTCCGATGGCATGGTTGAGGCCGACGATGCCTCGATGGGCCGCGCGAACCGTCGTAGCGATCGACAGCGCGGTCGTAAGGCTGCCGGTGATCCAGCAGTACTCCTCGGGCTATGCGGTGAGCGCGGTCGCCTGACGCCACGCCGGCTCATCGGCCGCCTTCGAGGGCTCAGCCAGAAGTCTCGTTCGCCCCGGAAGTCGAACCCGCGCTGTCCGTGGCGGGCCTTGGGGTGATGGTGTGGACTTTGATTCGGAAGATGCTGAGGAAGAAGGATGCGAAGAGGACTTGCATTCCGAGGGTCATGAAGGTGAGGGCGAAGAGGGCGGGGCGGATCGCGTTGAGGGGGCCCATGGAGCGGTTGATCCATTCGATGAGGATGCCGAGGTCGACCCCGAAGCCGGCGAGGAAGAACATGGCGCCGGCTATGAGTCCTCGTTCGAGCGAGAAGTCTTTTTCGACCCAGTCGGAAAGGCGGCTTTGCTGGTCGAGGCCGATGCTCTTGCTGTAGGTGCGGGTGAAGGTCCCGAAGATCAGGGCTTGGCTGCCGACGATCGTGATCAGGGCGAAGAGGATGCTGAAGTGGACGTCGAGCTCCCGGCCCCCGACCCGCACGGGGCCGCTGAGGAGCACGGTTTGGCCGATGAGCCCGGCGAGGAAGAGAGTGAGGCCGGGGTAGATGAACAGGTAGGTGGGGGCGAGGATGAGCATGAAGCGGAGGTGCCGCCAGGCGTCGCGCACGCCGTTGAGCTTGGATTCGCCGATCCGGGGGTGGTAGACGATGGGCACCTCGGTGACCCGCAGGCCGGCCTTGGCGGCCTTGACGACGATCTCGGAGGCGAACTCCATGCCCTCGCAGCCGAGGCCCATGCGGTCGATGGCTTCGCGGGTGAAGGCGCGCATGCCCGAGTGGGCGTCCGTGCTCTTCAGTCCGAAGAACAGGTTGAGCACGCCGGTGAGGATTGGGTTGCCGACGTAGCGGTGGCTCCAGGTCATCGCCCCTTTTCTGATCTCACCGCCGAAGCGGGAGCCGAGGACGTAGTCGTAGTTTCCCGATTGCAGCGGCCTGACCAGTTCGTCGAGCTTGGTGAAGTCGTAGGTGTCGTCGCTGTCACCCATGACGAGGTACCGGCCCCTGGCGGAGGCGAAGCCTTTCAGGTAGGCGTTGCCGTAGCCCTTCTCGGGCTGGTGGACGATTCGGGCGCCGGCCGCGGCGGCGACCTCCACGGAGCGGTCGGTCGAGCCGTTGTCGCTCACTACGACCTCGCCTCGCAGGCCCGAGCGGGCGATGCCCTCGAGTGCCTTGGTGACACACAGGCCGACGCTCTGCTCCTCGTTCAGACAGGGCATCACCACGGACAGGTCGATGTCGCTCTGGTCGGGGGCGGTGTAGGCGTCGTAGACGTCGACCGAGGCCATCGATCCTCCGTGGCGGCAAGCGGTCGGGGCCGGCCGCGCGCCGCCCGCTCCGGCGGCGTGTCGCTACCCTGGCACACCCGACGGTCCTCGCGGAAAGGCCCGCAGCAATGCTCACCCTCCTGACGGAGAACCGAAACTACCCGTTCACCAACCGGACATTGAGAGACCGGAACCTGAGCAGTCCGGGTGTCAGCTTTCGTAAAGAGTAGGTGGTGTGGCAAATCCTTTCTGGCCCCTGCGCCGTCCACTCGCGGATGATGGATGCATGGACGACGCGCCGGACAGCCGCCCCGACGGCGGGTCCGGGGAGCGGCACATCAGTCGGCGTTCACTCGTCGCCCGGGCGGGAGCGATGCTCGCAGGCATCTCGGTCGCCGGGGTCGGCCTCGGCCGCCAGACCGCATCGGCGGCACCGAACGATCCGGTGGTCGCTAGCGGGCTGAAGACGACTGCGGGCGCCGTGAACGTCACAAGTGCAGCTCCACGAGTCGGCCAGGTGCTGACCGCAAACGGGCCGTCAACGGCCGCCTGGCAGAGCCCGGCGGACCCGGCGGCGACGAGCGGCTCGCTGCGGACGGTGCACCCCCGTGGCGGTGACGCCGTACTGATCGATCCGAACCGGGCCAACGGATTCACGGTCGTCCTGCCGCCGAGCGCACTCGGCGGAGTGGCATCGACCACGATCCTGCCGGTAGCGGGGGCGCCGACGACCGGGCGACTGTGGAACCGCCTGCTCCAGTTCCGCCAACCGACGACCGGGCCGACCGTTGATCCACGGCTGACCCCCGAGGTGGAGGGGTCGCAGCCGAGCTGGGGCTCCGGTGGGGTCGGGTCGGTCGACGTCGTCGGGATCGTGTCGAGCGATGGGAAGCACTGGATGATCACCGGCTCGGCGTCGGTCTCAACCACCGTGGCGAAGTCCATCCTCTCGGTCGTGGGGGGCGCGCCGGCGGCGTCCGTGGACCCGCTGACCCTTCCCGACCCCATCCTGGTGTGGTCGGCCGCCGACATGCTGGCCGGCACGCCGGACCGAGCCGAATTCACACCCGGCCGGCGGGTCGGCCAGGACTTTTCGGGCAGCGGGAACGAACTGATCGTCAATGCCGGCGAGCGGATGACCTTCCGCCGCGGGCCTCTGCCTGGCGCTGCAGCGGTGCCCCGCCCGCTCGCCGGCTTTCCCTACCTTCACTCGTCCTCCGCCAAGACCGGAATGGGGTGCAGCTTCGTCGGGGGAGCGATCCCCGACTGGACGGTGCTCGTTTCGTTCCTCCCCGCTGACTTCAGCGGGAGTCGTGCCTTCGACGGGCAATACGTCTTCCAGACCCGGGCCGCCGGCAAGGTTCCGAGCGTCCTGCTGGCCATCAAGGGCCAGAAGACGGCCGCCACGTGGGACGGCACGTCGTACAACGACCTCAACTGGCCCGCCGATACCTTCGGAACGACCGCCGGCCGGGCCATCCCAACGGTCGTGGGATGGTCGGTGAAGACCGGGACCACCCTGGCGGAGCCCCTGGTCATAGCCGGCGCCCGGCGGACCGCCCTCTGTTCGCCGGCGGCCACCGACCGGACGACCACGGCCCCGGCCTCGATTGCCGGGATCGACCTGGCGTCGTCCTACGGTTATTGCGGGCTCGCCGTGTATGCCGCGGCGTTGACCGCCGAGCAGGTGCGTCAGGCTGCGTTGCGGCTCGGCTTCGTCGGGTTCGGGGAGACGTCTTGAAAGCCACGAGACTGGTCGGCTGGTTCGCCGATGCCGTGCCCTCCTATATCGACGGAATCGCCGCCGTGGGAGCCAATTCGGTTGCACTCGGTCCGTATTATGTGATGAAGAACTGGAATGATTCGGATATCGGGAAGACCGCGCGCGACGCTGCAGCCTTCATCAGCACCGCCCAATATGCTCGCAGCCTCGGGCTCCAGGTGGTGTGGAAGCCGATCATAGACTGCGACAGCTACGTCGGTGATCCCTATGACACCGGCTTCCGGACAGGGATTCTCCCCGCCAATATGGAACTCTGGATGCAGGATTACATTGCGAAATGCTGGGAGCCATTTGTCGAACTGATGGATGTCGCTGCCGTGCATACGGAGCTCAGCACGATTTCCTCCCTCTACGGTGAGAGCTTCATCGAGTTGATCGCGTGGCTGCGCTCGGCGGGGTTTTCTGGACCGGTGACGACGAGCGCGGACTTCACGCCCATTGATTGTCCGTATTGGGCCTGCCTCGACTGGATCGGCGGTGACGCCTATCCCACGATCCGTACGGACACCATGGCGAACGCCGTCGAGGACTGGACGGCCCTTGCGCAGCAAGCGGCGGTGGCCCACGCCCAGACCGGGTGCGGCATCTACTTCGGGGAGCTGGCAGCGAACGCCGGTGTGATTCTGAACCCAGCCCAGATTCAAACGATTTACGCTTCGTTCTGGGAGGTGTTCGGTCCACTCGATTGGTGGACGGGGCTCAGCTACTGGCGATGGCCCTTCAGCTCGAGTCCGCCTCCGGCCTCGCTGACGACGGCCGTCACCGGTGGTCTTCGGTCCTACCCGGACTGTGAGTTGCCGGCGGCGGAGGTCGACGAGGGTCTGTACTTCGTCCGTAGCTGAGCGAAGAGAGGATCCCTGAACCGGGGGCCACGCGGGGGGAAATATCAGGTGAAGGCCCTGTCGAGCGTGGCATGCCGCAGTGCAGAATGCCTCATGAAGAGGGTGACCCACGATCGAGCGGACCCGGCCGAGTACGAGTCCTCACGCGGGGGACACTTCGAACAGCGGCGCCTCGACCTGATTGCGCAGGCCCTGCGGGCAGATGGCGCTCGCAATGTCGTGGAGCTCGGCTCGGGGACCGGCCGGATCTGCGCCCGGCTCGCCGAGCGCTTTCCTCTCGCCGACTTTACGGCCGTGGAGATCGACGAGCATCTCGTGGCCTACGGGCAGAGCACCTACCGGTTCGACAACCTCGCCTGGAGCCACGAGCTCCCGGCCGAGGGGTCGGCCGACGTGGTCTATTCGATCGACGTCATCCACCATCTCGATGACCGCCCGAAGATGTTCGATGTCATCAACGCGACCCTGCGGCCGGGCGGGGTCTGGGTAGCCACCGAGCCCAACCTCTGGCATCCCGCGATCGCCTTCGCTCAGGAGCGGATGAAGCGCCAGGGCCTCGGCGAGGATCACTTCGTGCCGTGGATCAGCGAACCGGAGTTTCGGCGGGCCGGGTTCGTGGTCGAGTCGCGCCGGTACTGCCACACGTGGCCGGCGGCGATCAAGACACCACCGGGATGGGCCAAGCGCCTCGAGGCGTGGGTGGAAGGGTCGGCGTTGGCGGGGGTGCTCGGCGCGAGCGTCGTCTACGTGCTGCGGCGCCCGATCGTGGGCGGCCCGGTGGACGCTGGCGGCGGACGTCTGGCGAGAATGCCGAGGGTCATGCGTTCCTGAGGGCGTCACAGCGTTGAGGCAGACTCCTGAGCGTGAATCGGTCTGATGACCCGGTCCCGCGTGCCCTGGACTTGGAACTCGAAGCGGCGTTCCGCGTGCTCGAGGCGCTTGAAGACGCGCGCTTCGAGATACGCGAAGCGGCGCTCGCGCCCGGGCTTCAAGATGAGCTGGCAACGGTCATCCGGCTTCTCCACGGTAGGCTCGGCCTGGATGAGGGAGGCCTGCGGTGACTGACCGGGAGGTTCTGCTACCCGCGGAGGCAGCCCGCCGGCTCGGTGTCCCGACGCG
>Ga0123356_10005500_pt1 | contig 12895 bp, 33 predicted proteins | sample TergutEmb28metaG_2_FD_92546 | JGI IMG/M metagenome (GOLD analysis project Ga0123356, IMG submission 92546) | Embiratermes neotenicus P3 segment gut microbial communities from Petit-Saut dam, French Guiana - Emb289 P3 | ecosystem: Host-associated > Arthropoda: Insects > Digestive system > Gut ... | reverse complement strand
TTGACCGCCCCGGTCTGGCCGTTGACCGAGGACACCGCGCCCCCGCCGGCCGCCATCCCGCCGATGGGCAGCCAGTTGGAGAACTGGGACGGGTCGGGGTCGGTCAGCAGGTAGATGCCCTGGTCGGCGGTCGCGGTGATGACACAGAAATCGCCAGGCTGCACCTGGGTGGTGGTCAGCCCCAGCATGGACGCCCGGTTGGCCACCCGGTAGACCTGGGTCAGCACAATCGGTGGCAGCTGGCCCACCGGGACCATCCCGCCCACCAGGTCGGCCTTGGCCGCCAGCGCGCCGCCCAGCCCGGTGATCATGGACTGCGGGAACTGCGGCGGCAACTGGGATAAGGGCACCGTGGTGCCGGGACCGGCCAGATCGGCCTTGAGCGCCATCGTGTCGGTCAGGCCCCAGATGGAGGACTGCGGGATCTGCTGGGAGGTCTGCGACAGCGGTACCCGGCCACCGATCAGGTCGGCCTTGTTGGGCATCTGGTTTTGCAGCACGGTGATGTTGTTCTGCGCCGTCGTCATGTCGGCCTGGTTGGCCTTGGTGGCCACCGTGGCGTTCAGTGCGGTCAGGTCGGCCTGATTGGCCTTGGTGGCCACGGTGGTATTAGTGGTATTCAGCGCGGACTGATTGGCCTTGGCGTTGACGGTCAGCGTCAGCGCGTCCAGGTCGGCCTGGGCGGCCAGCAGGTCCACCGCGCCCGACAGGGTGAGGAAGTCGGCCTGCTCGGCCTTGAGCGCCACCGTGTCGGCCAGTGCGAGGTGATCATTCTCCAGGGCGTAGATCGGGTCGGGGGGATTGGACTCGTTCCACAGGTGCAGCTGCAGGTGCCCGTTGGGGGTGATGTGGGGGTAGGCCACATCCTGGGCGCGCACCCCGGAGTGCAGGTAGTAGGGCAGCCCGATGGTCCCGGTGATGGTGCCGTCGGAGTCGATGCCCCACGGCGAGTGCAAGAAGACCTGGCCGTAGTCGGTGACCTCAGTGGCGGTGGTGGCGCTCTCGTAAAAGACGGTGGTGGAAGCAGCAGTCCCGCCCCCTCCACCACCGCCGCCGCCCCCCTGCTCAATGTCGGTGACGCGGGTCTCCAGCGAGCCGATCCGGTTGACGGCGTTGGAGGTCGGGGTCAGCGCGTTGTTGTTGTGCAGCGCCGACAGTCCGTTCACCTGGGTCAGCTCCAGGGAGAGCGGGTCGGTCCCGGAGCTGTGATGGCTGGCCGCGTGCGCAGTAGGAGTGCGCGCATTGGTCAGCCGCCCGTCGGTGATCAGCACCCGGTTGGCCAGATCGGCGGTCAGCCCGATGACAGCGGTCTGCGGAATGGGCAGATCGAAGCCACCGCCCCCGCCGCCACCTCCGGTGGCGACAATGGACCCGGCCTTGTTGGTGATCTGGTTGGAGGAGTTGATCAGGGCGATCTCGGGCGGCATCTGGGCGGTGGGGATGGTGCCCTTGACGGTGCGCACCAGGGTGGCGTCGGCGAAGCCCTTGGTGACGCTGTTCTGCAGGGCGATCAGATCGGTCTGGGAAGCCTTACCGGACAGCGCGGTATTCAGCCCGTTGACCTGGTGCATCCCGATGGTGCCCCCGACGGGGATCGCCCCCACGTCACTCGGGGTGAGTACCACATCACCCCGATGCCCGTTCACCGAACTCACCGTGGACAGCGAGACCCAGTTGGACAGCTGGGAAGGATCGTTGGAGATCAGCAGGAAGATCCCATCGGGACGCACGGCGATGTCACCCCGGTGCACGGGCGGGTGGGTCAGCGCCAGCATGGCGGTCTGATTGGGCACCGCAATAGCTTCGGTGTAGACCTCCGGGTTGATCTGGGACATCGGCACCCAGTTATTCACGTCCAGGTCGGCCTTGCGGGTCAGCGTGGTGTCGATAACCTGAACCTGGTTATCAATGGTGTCGATCTGGCCCTGCAGGCTGGTGTCGAGGTTGAGGATGGACAGCGCGAGGTCCTGGTCGGCGTTCCTGCGCGCCAGGGCCTCCATGTTGACCTGGCCGGTGAGGTTGACCACGGCGGTGTTGATCAGGTTGGTGTGGGTGAGCTGGATGGAGTTGACCTGATCGGCCATGTCGTTCTGCATCTGGTTGCGCAGCGTGGAGTTGTCCGAGGTGCGCCGCGCCGTCTCGGCGGTCAGGCTGTTCTGCAGCGCGGTGATGTCGGTGATCAGCGCGCACTGAACACCATGGCTGGTGATCGGGGTGCCCTGGTCGTCCAGCTGGGCCACCCGGCCCGGCACGCCCAGGTCGGCCTGCTGCAGATACATCGTGCCGTCGAGCACCGCGCCGATGCCGCCCACCAGGTCGTCCCAGGTGCAGTCCACGTCGGGCATGACGAAATCGGTAGTCATGGTCCGGCTACTCAGCCCGGAGCGCCACATCACCCGGTAGTACAACGGCGCGGACAGGCCGGGGGCGTTGGTGGGGATCAGGTTGAAGACCACCGTGTTGACCTTGTCGGTCAGCTCGATCTGCTGGCTTTTCACGCCCCCGGCAAAGGTGATGTCCACGTTGGGGTTGGTCGGATCGGCCAGCGGCAAGACCGCGATCTCCAGCAGGTCGGGCAGCCCGGTGAGGGTGGACACCGAGGGACCGAAGCTAAAGGTCAAGGCCCGAGCGATGATCTGCACGGTCGTGGTCATGCGTCCTCCTCGCAGGTCTCACCTATTAAGGGCTGCGAGGCGAGGGGCTACAGGTCGTCAGCCGGGGGATTAGGCAGCGCGGTATTCAGGTAGAGCGCGGCATCTCCGACGTGTTCCGAGGCTTTCAGCTCAGCGGTCGAGACGATGGCACCGGAGATGTCCACGGGGCTGGCCCCCAGTGGGGGCCTGCCGGTCACGGTGAGGTGCGGGGGGTCGACATGCAATCCCTCGGCCAGCTGCTCGTCGCGGAGCTGGGCAGTGGCCTGGTCCTGAGTGACCTGGCCCAGCCAGTAGTTGCCCTTCCAGGTGCGGTCACCGCGCAGGTCGGCCACGCGGGTGTCGCAGTCGGCCTGCAACTCCTCCTGAGTGACCTTGGAGCGACCCTCTCCGCGCTCGATGGCCTCCTTGCGCTCATGTTCGGCCAGCGCCAAGTCGGCGTTCAGGGTGGCCCAGTGCTGCTTGTCCTCCATCTTCTTCTCGTCGCGCTTGTAGGCCCGGCGGTAGAGGTAATTCAGCCGGGACTCCTCGTCGGTCTCGGCCCCCGGACAGTACAGCCCATACTCATCGGCCTCGGTAGCCTTCTCGGCGTGATAGTCCTTGCCACACAGCGCACAGGGGACCGGGTCGGTACCGTCGGACAACGTGTTCTCGGCCACCCAGTCAGGGTCCGGCTCAGGCACCGTCTACCCCCACCGTATCGCTGATCTCTTTACCGTAGATCCCCAGCTTGGACAGCAACACCAGCAGAAACGGCGGCTTGGGATGGTTGAAGTGCACGCTGGCCTGCTCGCTCTCGTGCACCCAGCTCACCAGATCGGCCAGATCCCCCACCAGCTTGCGGGTCACCGGAACGTGATGGTGACGCAAAATTCGCTTGACAGCGTCTTCCTCATCGTAAGGAATCATGGGCATCATCTCCCTATAGTAAGACGAAAGCGCCGGTCACGCCGCGCTTCCTCATCGCGGAGTGACCGGCGCTTAGCCGTCAGATTAGCCCAGGTCGACCGGGCTGTCCGGAACTATCGGAGTGTTTTGGTATTTGGCGAATACCTCGGCACGCTGGCCTAAGAAGAACGCCTTGAGCCAGGCAGTGTCCACCGTCTTATCGGGGTCCACCACGCCGATCTGGGCTGCCCAGCGTTCCCAGCGGTCCCCCGGCTCGTCATCCCAGAAGTGGGTCACCAGGGCCACCAGCGTCGCGCCTTCGGCCTGGTAGGTGGTCTTGGCGATCTCGTCCAGAGCCGCGTGTACGCTGTCCCGGCTCACCGGATAGGGATGGGAGCGCTGCTCCTTCTTGAACAACAGCTCACCCGCCACCATCTGGATCTCGCGGACGTTGGTGACCCGGCCTAAAGCTGCGCGGTTGCGCAGGAACTCGGTGATGGCCTCGATCTTGTGTTCGGACGAACTCACTTGCTGCCTCCCGACGGGTCGTTTTTGGACCCCCAGTAGGGGGCAACGAAGATCACCTTGTTGCCGTGCTTGCGGTAGTGCCCGCGCACTTGATAGGCAAGTTTTGCCATTGATTACCTCCTGATTGGTTTGAGCCTAGATTACACGCTAACTATAGGGTTGTCGAATGGCGGTGCTGGCCATCCAGCGCCTCGCCGACCTGGGCGGTGATGTGCTGGATGTGCTCCATGCCCTCCAGGTGCGTCATGGCGATGTTGTAAAGGCCGGTCGTGCCGTAATCAGTGTCCAGCTGCTTGTATTCGGCGATCTGCTTGTCCACCTCGGCCCGCACCGCTTCCTTCAGATCGGTATAGCCGTCACGGGCCAATCGTTCGGTGATCGCCTCAATGGTGTAGCGCTCATGAATATCGCGCATCCGGCCCAGAGCCTCGTTCACCTGGGCCATCACCTTCGGAGGGACGGGGCGCTTGCGACGCTTAGCCACTGCGGTGCCCCCCGTCATCGAGCAGGTCGCCAACAATCGCGCCCTTTTTCTCCGCAGCCTCGACCACATCGGAGGCCACCTGAATGTCGAACAGCGTGGTGCCCGGCTTGACTTCGCCGCTGGCCAGTAGCTTGCGGGCCAACGGCATCCGTTCCCCGTCCATCAGTCGTCTCCGACTAGCAGGAGGGTGCCTTTTGGCACCCCCAGCGCCAGCGCCAGCTCATGGAGCAACAGCAGCTCCTGGGCGGTCTCCACCATGGGGACTTGCGGCGTGCAGCAGCTGAACATCAGGCCACCTCGTTGGGGCGATCAGCCAGCATCTGGCGCAGCACGACGGTGTCCAGCGCCTCCACCTCGGGGTAGCTGAGGTCGGGGTAGCTGGCGATCACGTCGTCCTCCAGGTCGAGCCGGTTCTCGATCCTGACGGCCTGCTCACTGGGCTTGGCGGCATCCAGCCGGGCCAATGCGCCCTGCAGGTAGTCGTCGTCGTTATCCTCCCAGCGGTCGTAGCTGTCCCAGCCGTCACCCCCGACGGGGGCATACCGACTGGTGTAGCTCTTACCGGTGCTGGTGGTGTAGGACTTGACCGGTGGACTGGTCCACTTCGGGGCGGTGTAGCCCTTGGTGGCGGGCAGGCTCTTGCGCCAGTCGGCGTAGCCGCTGTAGCTGGCCTCCAGCAAGTCGAACTCCGCCGGGTCGGCGAAGTGCGTCTGGCCCCAGTGTTTCCACATGTCAATGACGTATCTGTTGTCATCGGCAGCCGCGACGATGCGGTACAGGCCCATGTCCTCAAAGCCCTGGGCGATCTCGCGCTTGAACTCCGAGGCATAACGGGGGTCGTCGGCGGCACGGTGAAACGGCCCGATGAACGCATAGGGCACGTGCTTGACCAGCCAGTTGAAGGACCGGATGTAGTCATACTCATGCGTGCGGGCGGTGATGACCAGCCAGACCATGTCCGGATAGCGCTTCTGGACCTTGTCCATCCAGTCCAGCACCTTCTTGGACGCCGAGCTGCCGAAGTCCTGCAGGGTGCCGTCGATGTCCAGCACGCCTGCCGGGATCGGCGAACCCTTGGAACCGGCAAATTCATCCTTGTGGATCGGCTTGCGCAGTCGCAGCGCCCCATAGGGGGTGGTGTTGGCAGGGTCAACCGGCGCAATGACCGGCGCTACGGGCAGGCCGTGGCGCGTCTTACGCTGTTTTCGTGTCATAAGTCACCTCCTGGTTTCTCGATTCATGACAGCTACTATAACAAATCTATAGGTGTGATTATTCCCACTACCGGCGGCGGAACCGCTTGGTGGTCAAATGCCACTTGCCGCAGCAGCACCGATAGGCTGCGTGCGGCAAGGTGTGGCCCCGCGAGGGGGCGAAGGCGTTGAGCGCCTCCGCCCGCGTGCGGTAAGCGTGCTTCTCCGGGGTGGGACAGGGTTTAATCGGACTGACCATCAGGCTCGACCTTGAGCAGGTGCGTGCCCGACATGTGGCGTAGTGGGCCACCGTCGCGGGTGGACACCACGTCGTGCCAGTTGGTGCGCCCGATCAGGACACCGCGCCCGGCTCCGTAGCCGGGGATGTCCCACTCCACGGTGTCACCCGGCTTGGGGAAATCCCAGGGCATCCGGTCAACTACCGTGCCCGAGGCGGAGATGCGTCCCGCCATCAGATCACCTCCAGCTCGCCCGGCCAGAATCCCAGCCGCTGTCCAGCCCACACACCCTGCGCGATCTCGACCTCGTAATCGGGCCGTCCGATCTCGTGCGGGAAGATTCGGGTGACAGTACCGGTGCTGCCATAGGGGCTGGCACCAATCACCTTGACGGTGTTGCCCACCTGTGGGCGTTGACGTGTAGTCCGCATAGGTCCTCCTCCTGGTTGGGAATACGGGATACACAACCAGTATAGCAAACCCTATAGCATCTGTAATCTTCGCAGGTCAAAGCTCTCGAATGGAGCAATGCCCTTCGATGAGGGGGAACGGCAGCCGATCCATGGGCAATCCACCGTCTACCGGCGTCGTGTGCCACAAGGACAGCTCCACCAGCCGGGCAATGACCGAGGCCGGGTCCACCAAACGGCGCACCGACTGCCGCCCCAGATAGACCACCTCATGAGGAGCACGGTCGAGCACATCGGTGGCCTCGGGGGTGTGCGGCGACAGCAAGAAGGTACCGCTGGGCACCACCGCGAGGAACGGCCCCAGGTCCACCGCGTCGGCAGGGATAGCGGCATAGCTGCGCAACGCCTGGGCCTGAGCGGCCAGGCGCGAGCCGCTGTCCCACGCCCACGTGGTGGTCACCCTGGCGTAGCGCTGCGCGGGCTTGACCCTGCGGGAGCGCCGGAAGGCTTTCTTCTCCTTGGCGGTGGCCCAGGGACCGGGGCATTGGCCCTTGATCTCCAGCCCGTGCCACTCCTGACCGCATAGCGTGCAGGTCACGTCCCCCTGAGTGTCATGCCAGTCGCGGGTGTAGTCATCGGTGGGACCGGCAGCCAGCTGTTCATCGATCAATTGATCGATGTCAGCCAATACGTCGGCTTCCGGGTTCTTCTTCGTCGTCATCCCACCACTCATCTTCCTCGGCTTGGACTCGATTCATCGCCACATTTCGCAACCGTTCATACACCCGCCACCGGGCGTGAAAGTCGGTGGAGTAACGCCCCTCCAACTCGGCGAACTGGCGGGCCAGGGCAGCCTTGGCCTCCTCGGACAGCTCGTCACGCAACGGGTCGGGCATCAACGCAGCCGCCGGATCACTTGATACCAGGCGAAGGCTCGCCATCGCATCGCAATCCACTCCCTCATCGGTCGTCGGCCCCCGGCGGGGGCCGACGCAGTTCCTTGGCCACCGTGGTGAGCATGTGCAGCAGAAAGACCGGGCCGCCCCAGCTGGTTCCCGGAGCCTTGGCGAAGCTGATGGCGTCGGGGTTGGCCAGGATCTTCTCGGCCACCTCGATGAACTCCTCCAAGGTCTGCGGGTTGCGTTCATAGGCCATGGGCTATCCGATCCACGCACCGATCATCCACACCGCCAGCACCGTCACGGTCAGCCAGTTCATCGCGGCACCACCTCGACTTCCGGGATGCCCAGCTCTTTCCACAGCTCGATGATCGGCGGGTTGTCGTCAATGGCGGCCACAATGTCGTAGTTGCGCACCAGGTAGCGGAACATCCGGCGCTTAATGGCCACATCGGCAATGCGCTCCCCATCGCGGCGGCACATGATCGGCCCATCGTAGGGGGTAACCATGTTGCGTTTGAGCCACAGACGGCTCACGGCGTAGTGCTTGGCCATCCGGGCGGTGCCCACCACGATGACACGGCCCTGGGCGTAGTGACGCAAGCAGAAGCTCAGCGCCTGCATGTTGGGCGGGCAGTCCAGCGACTCGCGGTGGAAGGAGTCGAAGTCCTTCTCACGGGCCGGACGCTGCACGTAGTGCAGCACCCTGGTCACATCGACCAGGGTGCCGTCCATGTCGGCCAGCACGGCCTTGGGCCGGGTGTAACGATTCATTAGCGCGCCGTGATCTCGTCCCAGTCGGTCAGCCGGACGCTGTAGATCTTGTCCTTTCTGGTGACATGGTCCAGCGCGCCATCACGGTCGAAGTAGAAGGTCGCCGAGCCGTACTCGGTGATCACCACGTAAGCCTGGCGGTCCTGGTTGGGCAGATCATGGGCTTTCATCGGAGTCATCCTATCGGCTTTCTATAGGCCCTTCCCCCGCCGGTGTGCAATCGCTGCACAGCGGAGGTTTGCGGTTAATGTCGTCCACAACAGACTGAAAAGTCGCGGCCCCGCAGCTCAGACACCTGGCGATGTTGACCACAGGGTCAGGCTGCTGGTGCAGCATGGCGGTCACCACGGCGACGTACCCCGTGAGGATGAACATTCCGCCGACGGCAACCAGGGCAATACCCATCAACGGTTCCGCCACAGCCAGCGCAGCAGGCTGGCCAGCACCACGACGGCCCAGCCCAGCAGTCGCCGCGTTTCGGTCATGACAGCCAGTCCTTGCCGTACTTGGCCCGCAGCTGGCGGGCCACCCAGATGATGATCTGCTGGTCGTCACGCATGTTGGACATCACCCAGGCCAGCCCGACCGTGATGCCCAGGTTGAGCACGACGAGCACGACGATGGTGGCCAGCATCAGATGCTCCTGGCGAGTGTGTCGACAGCGCAGATCACCTGATAGCACAGCGCCTCGCGGTCGTTGTCGGACTCCATCAGGGCGCGCACCATGTTGTTGAGCAATGCGTCGCGGTCGTGGTGGGGCAGATGGGACTTGTATGCCTTGACCAGCGCGGCCTGATGATCGCGCCAGAAGGCGAAATTCTGGTCGCTGGCCGCCCTGGCGGCGGCCAGCATCTGCTCAAACTGATCCATCACCTTCTCCGTTCGGTCCACCGGTCCATCCAGGCACCTCCTGGTTCTCGGCCTTGACCAGGCGCAGCAGCAGGTGCGCGATGATCAGGGTCAGCGTCTTGGGGTCGCGGCCCGACCCCTGCCAGATCTTGCCGAACAGCAGCTGCAGCGGGTCCTTGTTGGAAGACTTGCACGCCAGCCGGGCGCTCATGAGGAACTGGTCGAGCTTGGCATCGAGCACGGCCTTGAGCCGGGCGGTGTCCTCGGGCGTGTGGCGCACGTAGCCCTCGAAGTCCTTGGGATGCGCGGGGTCGGTGACCTTACAGCCGTGCGTCTTGCAGAAGCTGTGGTCGTCGTGGTCGATCTCGCAGCGGATGGTCTCGGTCATAGCCGCTGCACCTCCTTCACGGCCTTGAGGTCCCAGATACAGCCGCTGGCGCAGTCGAATCCGTAGTACCAGTGCGGACCGCGCAGGCGATGCGACCACTGATAGGGGGCGATGATCAGCCCCTGGTAGTCGGCGGCCACCTTGTCCCAGTCCATCGAGTACTGCCTGCGTCGGTACTCCTCACTGAAGCCCTGGTAGTAGCTGTCGTCCCCGCCGGGGGTCGAATAGAGCCGATGGAACTCGTCAATGCCCTCCCCGCTGGTGATGCGCAGGATATTGGCCCCCTCGACCAGCCGGACCCGATGCGCGACGGCCAGTTCATCCAGTCCGTATCCCTCGGCCCGGCACCAGCTTTCCCAGTCGTCGGCACCCTTGACCGACACCCACAGCCCCACTGGCTTGAGATAGCCGTGCCGGTCACTATCGAGGTCATAGATCCGCTCGGGATCATAGGTGAACCCCTCGGCGGTGTAGTGGATCAGCTCCTCAGTCATTTCTCCTCCCTTGGGGGCAGCGGTTGCAGCATGATGGTGCCGTCGGTGAGCAGACCATAGCGATAGCCGAAGGCGCGGGCCAGGGCCAGCGCGGTGCGGCGCAGCTCGTCATCGGTGGCGTCATCGGTGTCGGGCATCACGTCGCGGGAGTCCAGTGGGATGTCGTCGCCCATCAGCGGCTCCCGTAGTTGTTGCGGTAGTAGACCTCGGGGTGCACGGTGTGCATGACGGGCTGTGGCGGTTTTTCGCTCAGCAGCAGCAGCCCGGCCAGGGCTGCTGCGGTGAGCAGCACGAGGATGATCCAGCGCGGCATCATGGCCACCGCCTGTGGTCGGACCAGAGCAGGGCCGCCATCAGCGCCCCCAACACCACGCACATCCACAAAATGGTGATCATCAGCGCTCCGCCAGGTCGTGGGCCATCTTCAGGGCGTCGATGAGGGCGGGCACCCAGTCCGGGGCGAAGCCCGACCCGCCCAGAAAAGTCTCCCCGAAGGCCAGAGTGCCGACAGGGGTCACGTAGACCAACTCGACATGGTGATGGGAGAACTCGGTGGAAAAGCTGGTGCCCCCCTGCCCGTCGGCCTTGGTGTGGATCACGTGACTCACACCTTTTCTGTTTCGGGGCGCGTTCAAATCCCGTAGTTCTCCGCGTGCTCGGGGCGATGGCGGGGGGCGCGGCGGTCCTCTAAGCGCTTGATCCGGTCCTCCAGCCCGGCCACCCAGTCCCGCATCACCCTGACACGGGATTCCAGGTCAACGATGCGGGCGCGGCAGATCACCAGCTCGCGTTCTAGAGGCTGTTTAGCCTGTCCTTGACCTTCCATACCACCTCGTAGCCGTCGAACTCCCGCACGGGGTCCAGCGCCACCACGATGCACCGGCGCTGATCGCCGAACTGCCCCGACTTCACCGTCACCGGCAGATTGGCGACCAGCTCATTGTAAAAGCTCTGTAGGACCTCTTTGGGGACCTCGGTCATGGCGTGTCCCTGGCCTCCAGGTAGTGCACACGCATCTTGCCCTCCCGGCGGGCCACGTAGAAACCGTTGCAACTGGGACAGTTGGCCTTGCCGAACGGGTCGCGTCTGACCGGCTTCAGGGAGCCGGGGCAGCGGATCTTGTCCACGGGTTGTCTGGGTCCTTTCCACGACTTGCGCGTTCTGATGTTCGAGATGGCTTGTTTGCTGACACCGTAGGAGACGGCCAGGGTCTTGGTGGGCACGCCGTCGGCGGCCAGCTGACGGATCTGGGCCACCTGAGTGGCCGACAGCTTGGCGGTGGCACTCATGGTTGCCCTCCCGTCATGCGCTCGATCTCGCGGGTGAGATACCACTGCGCCTTGCGGAGGTCTTCCAGCTCGTCGCTGTCGTCCTTGCGCCCAGCACGGGCCACGTACTTGACCACGTTGCCGCGATTGAAGTTCAGGCACTCGGTGATGTCGATGACCTGTGCCCCGTGGGAAAACCCGCCGTAGTGCGGGGGGTGGTTGACCATATCGGCCTCGGTGCCCTCTTTCCACATCTCGTAGTAGCGGGGGGCGGGCCGCACCTTGGGAAACAGATCGCCGTAGGTCTCTTTGTCTTTGCTCATGTCAAATCCCGTAGTTCTCCCCGGCCCAGCGGGCCAATTGTGCTCCGGTCACCGTGATCCGGTTCCCCGTGGATCGATCCAATGCCAGCACCGACGGGTGCACCGCGACGCTCTCATCCAACAGCCACCCGTATTTAGGCGAGGGCGGGTAGGCCCCGTGGATGCCCAGGATCTTATCCCCGGCCAGCAGCGCGGCGTGCTGCTCATCGGCGCGGGCAGCCAGCTTGGCCTCGCGGATCTGACGGTTCTCCCGACGCGCCAACAACCACAGGGGCAACGGAGCCACGATCAGCCACCACATGATCAACGTCATCACGGCTTTTTCCCGGTGAAGATGCACACCACGCCATAGATCAGCCCGGCCACCACCGAAAACCCCACCACGATGCCCACCAACAACAGGATGGCGGTCATTTCGGCTCCTCCCTACCTTGTGGATGGTCTCCGATAATCAGCCCCGCACGGTAGCGTGACACGCACATGTGTCCCTTGGCATGACACCGCTTGGCCAACCGGCGCTTGGCTATGTCAGGCGGAAAGCCGCGCCCGTCGGGCTTAACGATCTCCACATCCCCACAGACCACACATGTCTGAGTCGGCTCGGAGTTCACTTGGCCATCTCCTCGGTAGGATAGGTGGCCCCACAGACGCCACAGGTCTTACGGTCGCGGGCCACCTCGCGCAGCCGCTGGGTCTTCTCCTCGTGCGCGTGATAGCGCACGATGCCCAACGCGATGATCAGCCCCAGCGCCAGCAGCGCGGCCAGGGTCATGCCCCAACCCACCACCCAGGAGGGCAGCCCCTCTACCGAGGCGGTGGAGCAGTCAGGCACGTCCACGGTGATCTGGCGCAGCGGGATCACGCTTGCCTCGCAGGGGAGATGTCCACATCGGCCACCCGCTGCCCGTTTATCTGGACCCGGACCCGCCCATCATGGCCGATGAACTCCCCGACGGTACTGCCCTCGATCTGGATGCTCACATGCTGACCGTCGATAATGGCCTCCCACATGCGGTCGTGCAGTTCCTTCAGCATGTTGCTCAAAGCGATGGTGGCGTAGATGATGCGGTCAGGATGGTCAGTCATCCTTTGCCCTCCCGGACCGCTGAGCCGATGGCGGTGTTGAGGAAGAACAGCTTCTCCTGCATCCGCTGCAGCTCCTCGCACCACGTCATGATGGGCTTGTCCTCGCGGTCGGCGAGCACCTCTATCGACTTGCCGATGAACGCCTCGGCCAGCGCCAGCTGCTGGCGCACGAAAGCCAGGTTGGGCTTGGGTGGGGGCGATGGTTGCTTCTTGGCGGGAGTCCTGGCCGTCGCCCCCTGCGGGGGCGCGGCCTTCTTGGCTGCAGCCTTCTTGACCGGGGTCTTACGCACCATCGGGGTCCTCCTCATTGCCTCGGATGTAGCGCTCGAAGCTCTGCGCGGTGTGGCGCACATTGGCCGAGGTCGTGCTGTGGTGGTGGTGATAGACAGCGGCCAGCAGCGCCATGGCGCGGATCTGCTCG
>Ga0123356_10005499_pt1 | contig 12895 bp, 11 predicted proteins | sample TergutEmb28metaG_2_FD_92546 | JGI IMG/M metagenome (GOLD analysis project Ga0123356, IMG submission 92546) | Embiratermes neotenicus P3 segment gut microbial communities from Petit-Saut dam, French Guiana - Emb289 P3 | ecosystem: Host-associated > Arthropoda: Insects > Digestive system > Gut ... | reverse complement strand
TTCAAAATTCTTTAAAATTTTACTTGACATATTGTACTAGTACACTTACAATTGTACTAGATGAATAGTACAAGTATGTTAAAAACCGGGCTAAAAGCCCACGAAGAAATAATCCACTTTTCTCTTGACCAGGTGAATGGGACACCAATTTACAGGCAGATTATTCAACAGATTGAATATGCCATCCTGTCTGGTCGAATGAAAAGCGGTGACAAACTACCCACAATCCGGTCCCTGGCGGTAGACCTAAAAACCAACCCCAACACCATCGCACGGGCTTATGACGAACTTGTAATCCGGGGGGTTCTGGAAACCCAGGTGGGAAGCGGTACCTACATTTCCGATAAAAAGCCGGTAATGGAAGACGACAGCTTAAACCGCAAAATTCGCGAAGTACTTGGACGTTTTATTCATGAACTGCGTGACCTTGGAGTAGAAAATAAAGAGTTAATTAAATTGCTTGAAACATTTTTTAAGGAGGAAAAATAATGAAACTACGTTACCGAGCGGGAACCCTCGCTGCATTGCAGCTCGGCGGTTGGTTCATTTTTCGATTTTACTGTGCGACAGGAAGCCGCTTTCGCGGCAATTTTAAAAGCACTAGATGGAGGCTGTAATGAACTTAAAAATTAAAAAACCAGACCACACCCTTGCCATAATCAGGTTTATCGCGCTGATTGTTACAATTGCGGTTATCTCGATTGTTTATGACGTGCCGGCAAAATCAAACTTTAAAATCGAAGACCTGGCAGATATGGGTTTTGGTTTTGCTGCGTTAGTAATCGTAATGATTTTGGTTTTTTCAATCCGCAAAGCCGATGAATGGGAAAGAGCAATCGTGCTTCGTTTTGGAAAGTTTCGCAAGGTAAAAGGACCCGGCCTATTTTTCCTTATTCCAATCGTGGACAGGATTTCTCAAATTGTTGATATCCGTATAAGGGTCTCTGACTTTTCTACGCAGAAAACACTGACAAGTGACTCTGTCACTGTTAACGTGGATGCAATTTGTTTCTGGCTTGTATGGGATCCGCAAAAGGCAGTATTGGAAGTTGAAAATTATGTTGATGCTGTTGTTCTTTCTTCCAAGACAGCTCTTCGTACATCAATTTCCGGTCATGATCTTTCTACCTTCCTTGAACGCAGTGACATCATAGAAAAGCAAATTCAGGAAGTAGTTGATAAAAAAACAACAGAGTGGGGTATCACTGTTCTGCATATCGAAATTATCGATATTCAAATTCCTGAAGCGCTGCAGGATTCGCTTTCGCGCATTGCTCAGGCTGAACGCGAAAAGAAAGGACGTATCCTGCTTGCAGAAGCAGAAATTGAAATTGCCCGCAAGCTGGAAGAAGCTGCGCAAGTATATATGAAAAATCAGCCGGCAATGAAGTTAAAGATTCTTTCTATTTTAAACGAAGGATTAAAAGCAGGTAATTCAATGATGCTTGTACCTAATTCAATTGCAGAAGAATTGGAAACAAAGGATATATTTGGTCTTAAGGCCTTGAATGAAATTAAAAGATTAAACAAAGGAGAAGATTCATGACAGTTGTAAAAGCAATTAATGTAGTTAAAGATTATGGTTTAAATAACCAGACGGTTCACGCATTGCGTGGGGTAAACCTTGAATTCAAGGGCGGGGAATTTGCCGCTATTGCAGGTCCATCAGGAAGCGGCAAATCAACATTTCTGCATTTAGCAGGATGTCTTGATTCGCTGACAGGCGGCTGCATGATTATTGGCGGCTCTGACACTGCAAGTATGTCACGTAATCAATTGGCAATTCTGCGGCGTCATAGTATTGGTTTTATTTTTCAGGCTTATAACCTAATTCCAGTACTGTCTGTAGAAGAAAATGTTTCTTTTCCACTAACACTTATGGGTATCAATAAAAAAGAAATAAAGGAAAGAACTGCAAGTGTTTTAAAAGATGTAGGTCTTGATGGAATGGAAAAACGCCGTCCAAAAGAAATGTCAGGCGGTCAGCAGCAGCGTGTTGCAATTGCGCGCGCGCTTGTAAAAAAGCCGGCGTTAATTTTAGCGGACGAACCTACTGCTAACCTTGATTCTACAATTGGACGCGAGATTTTGGAATTAATGGTAGCTTTAAATAAATCTGCAGGCACAACATTTATTTTTTCTACCCATGATCAAATGGTTATGGATTATGCACGGCGTCTTGTACGCATCCGCGACGGTCAGATTGAATCTGACGAAGTTAAGGGATAGGGGGCATCATGAAATTATCTGGTATTTGGGAGCTAAAAAAAATGGCTCTGCGCAATCTTGCACGCCATAAAACCAAGACAGTACTTACATCTATGGCGATCATGGTAAGCGTTGCGATGTACATCTTTTTAAATAGCTGGCTTGGCGGAATGCAAATAGAATCCAGGCGGAATATTGTCAATTTTGAAATTGGAGCTGCAAAACTTCAGACCAATCTGTATTTTGAAAAGAAAGATGAAATGCCCAGTTACGAAACATTTATGGATTGGGAAATTTACAGAGAAGCGTTGTACAGGGAAGGTTATGTAAGCGCTCCGCGTTTTTCTTTTTCCGGAACTATTTTTTCCGGTACAGGTTCTGCTCCAATGATGTTTTTTGGCATAGAGCCTGATATAGAAAGGGAAGTTCTGCGTTATGTGTCTTATGTAGATTTTGGCAGATTTGCAGAAAGCGGAAATGAACTAACAATTGGCACTGTAGCTGCGGAAAAACTTAAAATTGGTATTCCAACCCGTCCTTTCAGGCAGGATCTGGAAGAATTAATTTCGCTGACTGCGCGGACACCGGCAGATGCAGATTTTATACGCTCGCTTTATGATGAGGCTCCTTCTGTTAGGGCAGGCGGAGATATTTTTTCTCCTGAAGCAGTAATGAAAGAAGGCAACGAGCGGATGATTCTGAAAAGGAATATTTCGCAGGCAGAGAAGGACAGGTATTGGAATTTAATAGCTGCAACCGGACGCAATAATGTTAGGGTTAACACTACTATCCATATAAAGGATGTGCCGGAGATGATTCGTTCAGACAGATGGGAAGGTGAATTAAAACCTGCACTGCGAAACGAAGATATCGCTTTAGTAGAAGCTGCATATGAACACTTTGAATCTTTGGGTATGTATATTCTTGCAGAGAATGATGAAAGAGAGCTTGCGAGAGTTTTGGAAGCCATGATTCGCGCAGATTATAGGGGAGCAATTAGACACGTGAATCAACTTATGGATTTTGTAGTTGTAGGTGTTATAAACTCACCGGCTCCGCTTCCCAATGGTAATGCTGCATTTATTCCTCTTGATGTTTTGCAGGATGACAGAGGCATGATGCTGCAGGGAGCAGTAACAGAATTAATTATTAGAGAAAAAGGTATTTCCGATACTCGTTTACCAGGTGTAAGCGAAAGCAGCGCGGTGATTACAGCGGCGCTTGAAAGAGGTCTTGAAAGCATGGATTTAATTATGCCAAAAGAACTTGGTGTTTTTACATGGGCAGATTATATGGAAGATTACCTTGGTTATGAGGCATTGCAGGTAGGAGCGCCGCAGATGCTGGCATTCCTATTACTTTTCCTTGCATTCCTTGGAATTTCAAATACAATTTTGCTTGCAATTCTGGAAAGAACAAAAGAAATTGGCATGATGCGCGCATTGGGCATGACAGACAAGCAAATGATTATGACCTATATGTTTGAAGCTGGCGCTTTAGGTTTAATCGGATCTGTTTTAGGAATAATTGTTGGTTGCTTAATTAATTACCCAATGGTGAAATACCGAATTGATTTTAGCGCAATGGGTGATGTGTTAAACGATGGATTGGGTTTCCGTACAACAGCAATTTTCCGCAGTATGTGGAATGTGCCTGTAATTATCGGTTCTGGTATTATAGCGACAGTGTTGGCGTCTTTTATGGCGATTTTCCCGACAAGAAAAGCTGTTAAAAAACCAATTACCGAAAGCTTACGGTTCGAATAGGAGATTTATATGAACAATTTTAGAAAAGGCGGCACAGGCGCTCTTATTACTATCGCATTTAGAAATATTTGGCGTAACAAAAGGCGTACTATCTTTTGCTTTTCCGCAGTAGGAATTGCCGTATTATTTATAGTGATGTATTCATCAATGATTGATGGAATGGTAGAAAGTATAAATAACACAGTGCAGATTTACGAACTGGGACATGTTAGGGTAGTATCATCTGGATATGAAGCGGAAAGCGAGTACATGCCGGTGCAGTACCCTGTTTCGGACGGAAGGAATTGGGAAGAAATGGCGCAGGAGATTTATCAGATTCCCGGAGTACGCGCTGTATTACCCCGTATTACAACAATGGCAACCTTGCAGGAAAGTACAATAAAACACGCCGTACTGTGGGGAATAAATGTTAAAAAGGAATTGGAAATAAATAATTTTAACATGACAAATCGCACTGACGGTTTAATAGATGGACGATGGCCTGAAAATGCAAACGAAGCCGTTATTGGTCATGTTTTTGCTGACAAATCCGGATTAAAAATTGGAGATCGAATTCCGCTAAGGGCAATATCAGCCAATTTTTCAGAAAGATTTTGGAGTCCAACAATTACCGGTATTTTTAATTTTGATTACATCAAGTTTGATGAGCAATACATAATAGTAGATTTTGACAGATTACAGCGTCTTCTTGTACTGGATGAAGGAACGCAGTCACTTATGATCTATGCCGATGACGAAAAAATGAGCGGCTCTATAACTGCTTCAGTGCAGAGCTTGTTAGGAGAAGGTAACGTTGTTACAGAATGGAGTGACAACTATTGGGTTGCAGTAATGAAAATGGTTGAACCTGTTTACATGATTTTATTTTTTATATTTTTGCTTGTTGCCAGTTTCCTTATTATTAATACAGTTGTTATGATAATACATGAACGTATAAAGGAAATCGGCATGATGGGCTGCCTTGGCATGACACGCGGAGAAATCGTTAAAGTTTTCTTTTTTGAATCAATTTTCATGGCAGCTATCGGCGCTTTGGCAGGTGTTGTAATAGGAGGACTTATTATCTTTTTTGGTTCTATGAACCCAATTCGTATGGGAGACATGTACGGCAATACATTCTCTGAAATGCCGATGAGTCAGTCAATTTTTATGGCGTTCAATTTTACTATATTGATACGTGCATGGATAATGGGTGTTGTTATTGCTTCGCTTTTTACGCTGATACCATCGTTAAAGAGCGCGTTTGTGGAACCTGTAGAAGCGTTAAGAAGGTAAGGCAATGTGCTCCCTGAGCCTGTCGAAGGGAGCTAGTCACGTATAAGCACTTGGAAAGTGATATTATTTTTGGAGGTATGTTATGTATAGAAAGATTTTTTTGGCTGTATTAATTGCGGTAATAGCTATTCCGGTTTTTGCGCAGGCACCGGCAGGGACGCCGAATGCTGCAGAATTACTGCGCAGAACCGATAACAATGAGGTTTATTCAACGATTCAATACGAAGGTGAACTTATTATCGAGCATGGAGGAAGGCGTTTTGTAAAAACATTTAATGCATGGGCAAGAGGAAATACACACAGCTTTATGGAATTTACAAACCGCGAAGACAGAGGCACAAGATATTTAAGAAGGGACGGAAGGCTTTTTGTTTATTCACCCGATACAGAGGAAGTAATGCTAATCTCCGGGCATATGCTGCGTGAATCCATGATGGGGTCTGATATGTCGTACGAAGACACTTTGGATAACGAAACTTTGGGAAGCCGCTATGATCCTGTAATTTCCGGTTCGGAAGTAGTTAACGGGCGTGACGCATGGGTATTGGAACTTACAGCAAAAAGAAGAACCGAAAGTTATCCAACGCGTAAACTTTGGATAGATAAAGAGAACAATGATCTTTTACGTTATGAATTATTTGCTCTTTCCGGAGTAAAACTTAAAGATTACAACTTGAAAAGGGTAGAAATTTTCAATGGTCGCCGTTTTCCTGTAGAAGGAGAAATGCGAGACCTTATGAGGCGCGATTCAAGGACAATATTTTCAATGAAGAATGTTTGGTTATTAATAATATTTTTACTCATTGCGATTAACGTTTCAGCGCAGATGACTGTTTCAGGCATTTTGGACTCTACTATTTCCATGACTGCAGGAGCAGCAGGTTCGTCCGATTTTACCTGCGGGTTTGAAGAATTTGCAAATATACGTTTTCATTCAAGGCTGCGCGATAACAGAGGCACAGTTTATGGCGCAGTTAATTTAATCGCCGCAGCAGGAGATTATGCAGTTCGTGCAGCATCTTCATATACAGAAGGTGAAAACTACATTGCCGCGATTGAACTTGAACGCCTGTACTTTCGTCTAAGCGGCGAACACACAAATTTTGACGCAGGGCTTTTTCGTTTGCCGTTTGGATTTGGTCAGGTTTTTGGGCCATCAGATTATCTTAACCCAAGAAATCCGTTAAAACCCGATGCGCGTCCGCGCGGTATACTTGGTAATGCTCTTACCTGGTTTCCGAATGATGATGTTAAACTGCTCATTTTTTATTCAGCGCCTCGTAATCCGTTTTCAAACGAAGGTAAGGGAGCAATTTTGGGTCTTTCCATGGATCGCCACTGGGAAAAAACAAGTATTCAAACATTATATTCTTTTGAAATGCCCGATACCTTTTCTGAATACGGCATTCATCGCGCGGGTCTTTCGTTAAAAGCAGATATAGAAATTGGCTTTGTTATTGATACGCTGTACACATACAACCATGAAGCAGGTACAGAAATAGACGGACTTTCATTCAGCGCAGGATTGGACTATTCTTTCCTGGATGGAAATTTAATTGTACTTACAGAATATCTTTATAATGGAGAAACATCATCAACTGCATTTTGCCTTGAAAAAAATATTCTAGGTTTTCCAAACAGACATTATATCTACACAGGCCTTACATGGCGTTTTAACGATTTTACAAATTTAAGCGCTGCTTTAGTTACCAGTTTTGAAGATAGTTCATATACGCCGATTATTACTTTAAACCACGATCTTTTTCAGGGAGCGGTATTGACTGTTTCTGTGCAGGCGCCATTTGACAACAATTCATTTTACGGAATTTTAAGTAATGTCAGGATCAGGTTGAGGTTTTAACATATTTTAGATATAATTTGCCAATGAAGATTGACAAAAAGATATTTGGAATTCTTTCCAATGGCAAAAAAGTTAAATTGTATACGCTTTCAGCAGGCGATTTAAAACTTTCGCTGACTAATTACGGCGCAACATGGACAAGTCTAATAGTGCCTTCTAGTAAAGGTACTAAAGACGATATACTGCTTGGTTATTCAGGCCTTGATGGATATTTAAATAATAAACCTTACATAGGCGTTACCGTAGGGCGTTTTGCCAACCGTATTAAAAATGCATCTTTTGATCTTTTTGGAAAATCTTATCCCCTTGAAGCAAACGATGGGGTAAATTCCCTGCATTCAGGGCCGCGCGGGTTTGATAAACTTTTATGGAAGTCCGAAGCCTATGAAGAAAACGAAGGCGTTTATATACGTTTCGAACTTGACAGCCCGGATGGCGACAGCGGTTTTCCAGGTAATTTAAAAGCTGTTGTAAGTTATGGGCTTACAAAATCAAACGAAATAATCTGCGACTACCACGCAAAGGTTGATAAACCATGTCATGTAAATCTTACTAACCATGCATATTTTAATTTAATGGGAGAAGGAAAGGGAAATATTCTTTCACATGAAGTGCTTCTTAATTCATCGTCTTATGTTGAAATAGATAAAACATCCATTCCTACAGGCCAATTGATTCCTGTAAAAGGCACAGATTTTGATTTTAGATATCGCAGAAAAATATGCCATAACGCTTCATTATTAAAAAAGTTTAAAGGTTATGATCATTGTTTTACTGTAGATGGAGAGAAGGGAATTTTGCGCCCATGCGCCGAAGTTTTTGAATCTTCTAAAGGCCGCTTAATGAAAGTTTTTACTACTCAACCAGGCGTTCAATTTTATACAGGGAATCATTTAGGTGAAGTTACCGGAAAACATGGCTCCGTTTACAAAAAATATTCCGGTTTCTGCCTTGAAACGCAGCATTATCCTGACACGCCAAACAGGCAGGGTTTTCCTTCATGTCTTGCAACTCCTGGAATGGATTACCACGAAAAGGCTGTATTCTCATTTAGTGTAAATTAATTTAATAACGCTTTCTTTGACATTTTATTCCACCTGGATTTTAACTGATAAAGGCTGGAATCCACAGTGCCTTTTTTAATGCCAATTACATCTGCTACCTGTTGATTCGTTGCTTCTGTACGGACAGCGGCTATTCGTTGGCGCATTTTTTCCAGTCTATGCCTTGCTTTTTCCAGCCGCTGTTTTAATTTTATCTGAGCTGTCGTATTCTCGCGCATAAGAGTAAGTCTTTTATCATAAATAATGCATCTGTAAAATTGGCAATATACTCTTTCTTTTAAGTAATAAATTTCATCATCTCTTTTTTTTCTTATCTTTCGCAGCTTGTTTATCATATCAATTAAATCTGCGTAGCTCATTCCAATTATTGGAGCAATCTTTTCTGCAAAATCCTCAGAAATAAAGTAGTAACATTTTAAAACCAATGCAAGAATACGCCTTGTATTTTTTCTGCCTTTTCTATCTATTATTAATTTATTAATTGAACTTTCTGTATTTTTATGTATATAAACCGGAGTTTCCTCGTAAGCATACATATCAGGAATACGCACGCTCCATGCCGAATATTCTGTAACAGCTTTGGTGACTGTTCTTACGCGGTATTCCTTGGATGAAATAAGCAGATGTTTATTCATAAATGCTTCAAATGAAGCTCCCACATCCTTGTACGAATCTACAGACCTTCTTAAACGCGGATAAAACCATGATAAAAAATCGCTGTATTCATCATTTTCCCAGTGGCTTAAACATGTAAGTTCCTGATTATTAACAAGATATTTATACATTAACCCTTCAAAATCTTTACGTTCTAAATCACCAGCCAAATACTTTGCATATAATTTATTTAAAGAAACATACTTCATGATTAACCTCTGTTTTCTGATATCGGTTTAACCAGGAAACAGTTTCAGAATCATGCCAATGGATATATTTTTATATGAGGTAATTAATTTATGATATGTTTTATCTTATTAATTGAAAGAATTTTTAAATGATTCTAACATTATTTCTTTTACAATAGAAAGCTCTCCTTTCATTGTGAGGCCGGCTGCATTCTTATGACCGCCTCCGTTAAAGGATGATGCTATTTGCGCTACATTAACTTTATCTATCGATCTTAAACTCACAGTACAATTATCGGCACACTCCTGGCGGATTATTACTACTGCCTCGACTCCTTCGATAGATAAAAGTAATTGATTCAGGCTGTCTGAATCCCTGCTTTCATAGCCAAATGTGTTGTATTCATCCAGTGTCTCGCAGCTAACAAGAAGTTTTCCATCGTAGTGTGATTCTGTTCTGGAAAGTATATGCCCGATTAATTTTCTGGAGTTAAGGCTTTTTCCGCCGTTTATTATGCTGAATATTTTTTTTGGGCTTGCTCCGCATTCTATCATTTCTGCCGCGGCTTCAAATGCAAATGCATTTTTATTTGTCATATGACGGAAAAAACCTGTATCTGTGCAAAGGCCAAAAAGAAGAAGGGACGCCTCTTCTTCTGTTAGTTCAAGATCCAGCGCTTTTATTAAATTATAAATTAATAATGTGCATGAAGGAGATGCAGGATCAACATAAACAGGAGCTTCTTTACTGGAAGGCGGATGAGTTGCAGCTGCATGATGATCTATTATGGCACAGGGGAGTTTTTCAAGAAAATCACGGATTTCACCCGTTCTTTCCCTGCCTGAACAATCTACGATTATTACTTTTGTACCTGGTTTTATTGTTTCTGGAATTTCTGTGTATTGATCAATATAATCACGCAGTTCTGTCCGCTTATATGGACCTGCTGAACATACAATTGCTTCTTTTCCAATTCTTAAAAGAGCGCTGCGCAGGGCAAGTTGGCTTCCTACGCAGTCTCCATCCGGTTCTTTATGTCCAGCAATTATAAAGCTGGAGCCTGTTTTTATATATTCAACAAGCTCAGTAATTTTAGTATCTAATGGCAAAAGATTCCTTGTCTGTAAAGAACCTGCTTACATCAGTGCCCATAGGGATATTTCCCCATGTTCTATGGCTCTTTACTCTATGAATATAAACCCTAACATGGCTGAATTCTCCATTTCTGTAGAAAACGGACATTGTTGGCCAATCAGATGCTGCCGGCAGTTTAACCATTTCTGCGCTGCCTGCAGAGTCATAAAACCATTCATTGGGAATACCAATAGTGGATATCACATTACCGCTGCTGCGATACTGAATAATATATCCGTCCTTTGTTGGTATTATTCTTTCTACAGGAACATTGATATAATACATATTGTCCCCAGCAAAAGCCGGTATAACCATCGCCGCAAGGATTAAAATAATAATAAGTTTTTTCATTATAGACCTCCAGTGTTTATAATAATAATTCATTTATACGGAAAATTCAAGCACCTTTCTTACCGCGCCTGTGCCAGAAAGCATTTGGGTAAATAAATCCTCAACTTTTTCGCCTAAATTCGACTGATTACAGGCTGCTTCATATAAATTTATGCCAAAATATGCCGGATATGACAAAATCGGCTCTAATTTACTTTTAAAAGGTCCTGTTTGTCCAAGGCTAATACCCGAAAGCGCTGCAGCCAGGGTTTCATACTGAGGGTCTGGGCTTACTTCAAACGGCTTTCCCTGGTCATCAATACCCAAAAGGTATCTAAGCCAGCCTGCAAAAACAAGCGGGATAAGTTTTAGGTCTGCATAATCCTTGCCGGCTTTTTTATATTCTTTTAAGGTTTCTCCAAATCGGATAGGAATTTTTAAAGAAGTATCCATTGCTATTCGCTGAGGAGCATCAGGCATAAAGGGGTTTGGAAGACGTACCTTTATAACCTGGTCTATAAAATCCCTTGGATTGATGATCTTTGGGTCTGTTACTACGGGTAATCCTTCACGGTAACCGATTCCTTCTATTAATTTGACAAGAGCTGCGTCTTTCATTTCTTCGCTGATTCTTGTATAACCCAAAAGGCATCCAAAAACTGCAAGACTTGTATGCAGCGGATTTAAGCATGTGCATACCTTCATTTTTTCAACCCTGTCTACGGTTTCTTTGTCTGTGAACATTACTCCCGCTTTTTCCAGCGCAGGCCTGCCGTTGGGGAAAGCATCTTCTATTATGAGGTATTGAGTTTCTTCGGCGTTTACAAATGGAGCTACATAGGTATTTTTTGATGTAACTACTCCCTGCATATCTTCAAGTCCGCTGGAAACCAGCATATCCCGCACACTGTCATCCGGGCGGGGTGTTATTTTATCGATCATTGACCATGGGAAAGAAACGCTTTTTTTATCGCGGATATAGCTTAAAAAGCCCGCATCTGCGGCTTTATTTTCTACCCATCCTTTTGCGATGGCTTCCATTGCAGCAAATAAAATATCTCCGTTATGCGAACAATTATCCATGCTGACCATCGCCAAAGGTTTTGCACCGCGTATATAACGTTCGTGCAAAAGGCATGCTATGCGTCCTAAATAACTATTTGGATTGGCTGGGCCTTTTATTAAATCATCCGCTACATCGGGAAAAAGCGCGCCGTCGCGGCCTGTTAAATTATAGCCCTTTTCTGTAATTGTAAAACTTGCCATTTGTAATGAAGGATTTGCAAATATTTCTTTTAAAATATCAAGAGAGTTATCCATTCGCATGGAGGATGCAACAGAAGCAATTACTTTTTTTTCTGTAGTTCCATTGGATTTTAATGTTACAAGGATTGTAAGGTTATCAAGCGCGGTAAAACTTTTGTCTATTATTTCTCCGTCATAGCCTTCGGCTACTACTATACCGGTATTTTCTGTTCCCTGTTCTAGCAATTCCTGCATCATGGCTGCCGGAAAAGCGCGGAAAATATTACCTGCTCCAAAGTGCACCCATTTTGGAGCTGCTTTAGTGGCAGCGATCATCTTGTCCCTGTCAAACCTGGGAAGGGTAATATTTGCTTTTTCCCAAAAGGTTATATCTTTTAACGAATCATTGTTTAATTTCATTGTTTATCTCCTGGTATTATTACAGCACTTGATTTTATCCTTTTCAAGTCCTAAAATGAGGCGGGAGGGGGAAATGTCGATAAATTTTCGCGGCATTACAGGCTTTTTATTAAAACCCTTTTATACTTTTAAACGGCGCTTTCCGCTTCTTTCCTATATTGTAAACAGACTTTTAACAATGACAATGATGCTCTTCCTGCTGGGATTGGCAGTTTTTGGTTTAATGGCTCTTGCACCCGGCGATATTGTAGACCAGATAATGATACAGCAGCTATTTAGCGAGAATCAGGGCAGGGCTGGCCAGAATATGCAGGCTTTAAATGCAGAGCAGCTAGCTGCCCGCCGTGCGGAACTTGGCCTTGACCAGCCTTTTTACATTCAATATTTACGATGGCTTAACAGGGTTATTGTACATCAGGATCTTGGCGTAAGTTTAATTTCGCGCGCGCCTGTTTCGTTTTTAATATCAAGCCGGATTTTAAACTCGCTTTTATTAAACCTTATATCATTGGTTTTTATTACAATTTTTTCTTTTGCATTGGGTGTTTATTTTTCTACAAAGGCAGGAACAAGAACCGATATTGCCGTAACTTTCTTTGCTCTTGTTCTTCATGCGTTTCCGGGGCTTTTGCTTCTTATACTTTTACAGCTTTTTGCTTCTGTATCAGGATTATTTCCGGTTACTGCATATCCGCCTTTTCCTTTTTCAGAAGCGCCTGTAAAGTTTGTCTTTTCTTATGCGCATCATA
>Ga0123356_10005498_pt1 | contig 12896 bp, 13 predicted proteins | sample TergutEmb28metaG_2_FD_92546 | JGI IMG/M metagenome (GOLD analysis project Ga0123356, IMG submission 92546) | Embiratermes neotenicus P3 segment gut microbial communities from Petit-Saut dam, French Guiana - Emb289 P3 | ecosystem: Host-associated > Arthropoda: Insects > Digestive system > Gut ... | reverse complement strand
TTAGAGATTTATGATACAGCACATTCATCTTTAGATGAAGATCGCTATATCAATTTGGGATGTTTGCATGACACAATTATTCTTTTTGTAGTAACTGCAGACAAGGTTGATAATAAAACACAAATTATCACCGCACGAAAAGCAACACCTAAAGAAAAGGAGTTATACTATGCCAATTTCGAAAAAGAGATTAGAAGAAATCAAAGCTTTTAAGAATACTGATTTCTCAGATTGCCCGGAATTAACCGATGAACAATTGGCTCAAATGAAACCTTCTCACTATAGAAACATGGCAAACTATAAACCAATCAAGAAAACAGTTAATGTCCGTCTCGACGCTGATGTAATTGAATGGCTGCAAAATGCAGGAAAGGGTTATCAAACCCGCATGAATGCAATTCTTCGCAAAGCGATGCTGCATTCAGGGGTTTAATTTCTACCTACTAAGTTTCTCCAAATTTTATGTACTTTATTTAATATTAACCTGGATTTGGAGAGAAACAGCTGCTAGGCGCAGCTCCAGTAGAACCACTAACCATCTTTCCTGCTCCGCACTTCCTGCCGGGACCTTGAAAAAGCCGGCAAGCGCCGCATACTTTACTTTTAAAAAGACTTGCAGGACCTTTAAAGCAGCTGCTAGGAGCAGCTCCAGTAGCACCACTAACCATCTTTCCTCCATCGCATTTTTTGCCGGGACCTTGAAATAATAGACAACTACCGCATTTGTTAGACATTTTTGCCTCCAAAATATTTTAACCCTTAGGCTAAATTTTTCCCTGCCCAACGGGCAGAGTATTTGAGATTATTTTATTAATCCATTCTTCTGCATGAATTCAATTATAGACAACTCGGTACCGGTGTCCCTGCCTCGCAAATCTTTCTCAATGATTCTTGCCCTATCCATAAATTTCTCCACACGCGCCGCAAGCGCTTTGGCGACATTTCTATAATTTTCTAAATATTTCTTAATACCGGCTTTGTCAGCAAAATCAATTTTGTAAGTTTCCTTGGTATCATTATTAATTTCTTCTTCATCAATTTCTTCTTTCCCATTGTCCATGGGTTTGAAGATATCACGAATTTCTTCTTTAAACCCAATAGTACGCCTGTACCACCCTTCTTCATCTTCCTTGTAATGATATAAAGAAGGCATTTTTTTATTCTGTTTAGGCCAGTTTTCTATATCATTATCAATATATAAATCAATTTGACTATCCCAATTAGGCCATTTATTGCTTCTTTTTGCAAGCGGACCGATTATAATTTTTGCGCATTCAGAATAACCTGTTGTTTCCTTTGTATCGAAGTAATAGCAAAGAAATTCATAACCTGCATAGTAGACATCCTTATACTCCCATCTCGAAAAACAATTTTTACTCTTTAAAACCTCAAAAATTTCTTCAGCAATTGCTTTTTTAAAAAGACCGGGGAAAAGTTCTTCCTCAAGCAGGTTATAATTATCCAGACTTACATATTCATGATCATCATCGACATTGGGATCATGCATAATATCTTTCACAAGAATATTAATAATAGCAAAAATATTTTCTTTTGTTTTACTATAATTCTCATCTATTCTAATAGATTCGCCAATTTTAATCAAACATTGAACAAATTTTCTTGAACTCGTCTCATCCAGATACATAGCAATTTCTTCATAGAAACCTGAACAAAGACCTTCAAATTTTTTGTCATCTATTTTCTTATTTGCCAAAACCTTCCAGACATTGTCCATGTATTTAGTAAAGGCATTTTTCTTTAATTCAAATATTTTTGCATTGCGTTCCTGGGTTTCTTCAGCCTTTGTTTGCCCGATGAGTAATAAATACGTTACTAACACTGTGATAACAGCGCCCAATGCAGCTCCTAAAAAACTGGCAGGTATTTCAGAAAGTTCTATCGCACGAGTTATTGCAGCACCGATACAAAAAAGAACGAGTAAAATTAATGAAAAAAGCAGCGGGTATTCTATTATCTTCTTTTTTATTTTCTTTTTAGTTTCTTTCATATAAAACCTTCCTTTTCTATCTCAGTAAGATTATATCACATTATGTATATTTGTCAAATCAGGTTAATTTTTACTTAAATTCCGCGGAATGAGATATAATAATTTCGCTAAAATGATTAACTATTATCAGTGAGGTATCCGAATCAATTTTTTCAATCAATATACCGATTAATAAAACAAAAGGTTTTTTATTCTCTGATTTATTATACTGAGATTGGTCTATCATAGAACGCTAGGGTTAAAAATAAATAAGCATTTCAACTCAATCGGGAAAAGAGCTAGAAAATTTTTAGAAATTATAGTAATTTTAAAAAAGAGATTTTATAATGAATATACGCCAGGAAAAACTGACAGATTATGATGAAGTATATGAACTTGTAAAAACATCATTTGCCACAAATCCTGATGATGACGGAACAACAGCTGATTATTTAAATCAAATTAGAAAAAAAGACATATTTATTCCCGAATTATCATTAGTTACAGAAGAGAAGGATGGGAAAATTATTGGACAAATTGTCCTGTATAAGATGAATATTAATACACCAAATAAAGACATTGCAGAGTTGTTACTATCTCCGATATGTGTACATCCAACATATTTCCGCAAAGGAATAGCGCGGAAAATGATAGAAGAATCCTTTCGCATAGCAAAAATAATGGGATATAAAGCTGTCTTTCTATGCGGAGAACCTGAACTTTATAAAAAATTTGGATTTAAGCCATCATTTGAATATAATATTTTTCATATTAATGATGATTCTAAAAAGGCTGAATGGTGTATGGTATGTGAACTAGTTGAAAATGCATTAAAAGGTATATCCGGAACAGTTGATATTGTTTAATCTGTACAAATGATGTGCGCCAACACTTCGCCTAACACACGACACACTGCGGCTGATATTCGCACCCTCGGACTCCTAAAATCGCAGTCGGCTTCGCAGACTTATTCAAGCAACTGCAAGAGATAATAGAGCAATATAAAAGCAAACGGCGGAAGTTTTTGTTGCATTTATAATTATTCAATGTTAAAATCTTTATAAAGTTTTGTTTTAATCATGCGGAATTGTATGAACAAAAGGAGAGAACCCATTATGAAAAAAAACATTCTTATGCTTCTGCTAATGGCCTTGTGCGTGGCTTTATGCCTAACGGCTCTGACCGCCTGCGGCAAGAGCGGTAATCGTACTGTTGTCATCTATACAAGCGCAGAAGAAAACCGCCGCGAGGCAATGCAGACAGACCTTGATGCCAGATTTCCGAATTACACCATTCGAATCGAATATTATTCTACCGGCGACCTGCTCGCCAAGCTTCTGACCGAGGGTACAAATACCGAATGCGATATCATCGGCGAGATGGAGTATGCAAATCTTGACAGAATAATTGAGTTGTTAGCCGATTTATCCGTTTATGACACAACTATTTATACTTCCGATATGATTCCAAGCATACCAAGATACCTGCCGTGGTACCGTAACGGCGGTTGTATCGCCGTCAACAGAATAGTGCTTTCCGAACGAGGGCTCCCTGTCCCGGAAAGTTATGCCGATTTATTAAACCCTGTGTATCAGGGGCTTATTTCTATGCCTAACCCTTTATCCTCCGGCACAGGTTTCATGTTCTTAAAGAGCCTTGTAAACGCGTGGGGCGAGCAGGCGGCTTTTGATTACTTTAATGCGCTGTCACGTAATATTTTGAGTTTTACCAGCTCCGGTTCGGGTCCGGTTAATGCGTTAATAGAAAGAGAGGCTGCGATCGGTTTTGCCATGACGGCGCAAACTGTCAGCTCGATTAATGACGGTTTTCCGCTGCGAATTCATTTCTTTGGGGAAGGTTCGCCTTTTTCGCTGTACGGTATCGGTATGATTAAAGGAAAAGAAACCCGCCGTGAAGTCAGTGAAGTTTTCGCTTATATTGTGAACGTATGGACAGAAATGGACAAATTATTGTTTTGCCCGGAAAGAATTTTCAATGACAGAGAATTTACACTCCCCAATTACCCCGTAAATATCAGGTATGCCGATATGTCGAACAATACCTCTTCGGAAAAAGAACGGCTTCTGGAGAGATGGACACACAGATGAGCATAAGAAAAAGAATTCTGATCCCTATGGTTGTATTGGTCGTTTTATGCGGAAGTGCCGTATTAACTTCCTCCATATTTCTTTTTAATAGAGAATTGAACGAATCTATGCAGGAAAAAATTATTACCGCCAAGAATATGATTGAATCAGAAATTGATGAAATGATATCAAAAGCGCGTCTTGCGGCTTTCTCGGTTTCTGATAATCAAAATCTGAGCGAAGCAATTATGAATAATGACCGCGCCAGAATCGCAGATATAGCCTATTCCTTGCAGGCAATGGCGCAGATTGATTTTTGCACAGTACTAAACAGCGAAGGGACGGTTTTGGTAAGAACATACGACATCGATAACTACGGCGACAACATAACGGCGCAGTCTCACATTATCTCAGCTTTAGAGGGAAGGATTGAATCATACGTTGTACCGCACGGCCTCATACGTCTTGGAGTCGTTGCAAGTTCTCCGATATATCATGATACAACAAATATCACAGGCGCCATGTCATTGGGATTAAGATTAGATACGCAGAATTTCGTATTCAGTTTGAAGGAGCAGACCGGATGCGAAGTAATGATATTTTTAAACACAGAGCGTATTGCTTCGACAATCATTGGCGGAGGGGGAGGCAGAGGAATACATGCGGCGGAATATATAAGCGATAAGGTACTGGCGGGAGAGTCGTTTTTTGAGACGACACAGTTTTCCGGCATGGGAATGCTATCGCTATATGTCCCATTATACGGTGTAAATAATGAAGTTATAGGTATGGTTTTCGTCGGATATTATACTCAGGAGTATACCCGAAAAATTCAAGTCTTTATACTGATTGGTGTTTTAATAACGCTTCTTGTGTTTACGGCAGTGGTAATAATAGCGAATTTTATTTCCAGGGCAATTGAGCAGCGATTGCAGCAAATGATGAACGAGATAGAAGCCGCTAATGCCGCCAAGTCTATCTTTTTAGCCAACATGAGCCATGAGATACGCACACCCATGAACAGCATCATCGGGTTTTCCGAGCTTGCGCAGGATGATAAAATGCCGCAGAAATCAAAGGAGTATCTGGATAAAATACAATACAGTGCAAAATGGCTGTTGAATATTATCAACGACATACTGGACATCTCAAAAATAGAATCGGGAAAAATAGTGCTTGAGCATATTCCTTTTGATTTAACTGATATTTTTTCGTATTGCCAGATGTTAATTACTCCAAAAGCCGAAGAAAAAGGAGTTGCCCTTTATTGTTACGCTGAACCGTCATTTAAAAAAAAGATGCTTGGCGATCCTGTCAGACTGCGTCAAATCCTTCTTAACCTTCTTACCAACGCCGTCAAATTTACAAATAATGGTATGGTTAAACTCCTGGCTTCAATTGTAAAAACCGATGAAACAAGTATTACCATGCACTTTGAGATAAAAGACTCAGGAATCGGCATGTCATCCGAACAAATCGAAAGGATATTTGAACCGTTTATGCAGGCGGATGATACTGTTACGAGAAAATTCGGAGGTACAGGTTTAGGGTTGACTATCACCAAGAATTTTATTGAGTTGATGAACGGGAAACTCACCGTGGAAAGCACGGTTGGAGTCGGCAGCAAATTCAGCTTCGATTTGACATTCGATTTAATTGAAGACAGCGAATGTTTGCCGTCTAAAAAAATCGTGATGAACAATTTTGAAAAACCGGATTTTGACGGAGAAATCCTCATTTGTGAAGATAATAGCCTTAACCAGCAGGTAATTTGCGATCATTTAGCAAGAGTGGGTATAAAAGCAGTTGTGGCAAGTAATGGTAAAGACGGCGTTGATATTGTTGCGAATCGGAAAAAATCAGGTGAAAAACAATTTGATTTGATCTTCATGGATATACATATGCCCGTAATGGACGGATTGGAAGCTTCATCAAAAATAACCGAACTGGGAATAAAGACCCCTATAGTAGCCTTAACCGCAAATATAATGTCCAATGACATGGAGATTTACAAGAAGAGCGGAATGCATGATACTCTCGGGAAACCGTTTACTTCGCAGGAGTTGTGGGGCTGCTTGCTTACGTATATTCCCGTAAAGAGTTATACAGCCGTAAATGAACAGCGAGAGAGCGCAGCAAATGAAAAATTGCAAAGACAGATTAAGATTCAATTCGTTAAAAAGAATAAGAACATACACGAAGAAATCGTGAAGGCTATATATAACGGTGACATAAAACTGGCGTATAGACTGGCGCATACACTAAAAAGCAACGCAGGTCAGTTAAACAAAAATTCTTTGCAGCAAGCAGCCGAAGAAATTGAAAACCATCTTGAAAACAGCGAGAACTTTCTCGCAAGCGAGAATTATGTCTCATCAGAACAAATCGAGAATCTGAGGATAGAATTAAACGCGGTGATTGCTGAACTTGAGCCGGAGGTTGCAAAATTTAAAACAGAATTGGTGACACCAGGTGTGATAATAGCGCCTTTAAGTATCGAAGAGACTCGTAAATTGCTGGAAAAACTGGAACCTTTGCTTAAATCTGGCGATACTGAATGCCTGGAGTTTATCGACAGCCTTCGTTTAATACCTGGAACCGAAAAACTCGTTATGCACATGGAAGAATTTGACTTTGAGTCCGCAGCAGAGGTTCTCGAAAATTTGTCTGTATTATAAAGAATTATAACAAGATTGTTATTGTACATTAATTATAGTTTTTTTTATAATCCGTCAAATCTATTTTTAAAATAATATTTCCTCTAGCATCCCCTGATAGACCAGTGTGATATATTGACGGTAAGGAGCTGAACAATGACTATAAAACACGAGTTACAAACCGTCGTTTCCACATTTTTCGGCATTGATGTAAGCCGCATAACGGACTGGCGCAAGTTAAACGGCGGGAATCATGTCCGCTCTTTTTGTGTGAACGGCGAAAGGTACGTTATACGTAAATTCAGGCAGCCCCATCCGCAAACTGCGGCTGCTGAAAAAGCTGCATATACCGCGCTTGAGCCTCTCGGCATTACAGATGAAGTCCTGTATCTGGATGATACAGGTATAAAAATCGCCCGCTTTATTGAAGGCACACACTTGAGTTTTAGTGAGCAGGATCAGGAGGATTCCATCAATTTACTTCGGAATGTACACGAGAGAGCGCCGGTTATTCCATATTCATATAACATTTTCGATAGTATCAAGTATTGGGCTTCCTTAAACCGGGATCCAAATTCTCAAAATCTAAAAATCCTCCGCAGTTATCAGCCGGAAATTGATAGAATAAAAGTAAAACTTGATTCAATGAACATCAAAGCAGTTCTATGTAATGGCGACCCCTGCGTAATCAGCAATTTGCTGCGCCTCAAGGATGGTTCCATCAGGATTATAGATTGGGAATACGCCGGTATGGCTGATCCGTTTCAGGATTTAGCCCTCGCTTCTGTTCACCAGGGTATTGAGAAGATAGACCCCTTTAAGTCCCTGGAACGGTATTTGCGCAGAAATCCAACCGATGACGAAAAGTTCAGACTTAAAGCCTATGTAAGTCTCGGGGCTTTTGAATTGGCGGCATGGCAGATCAACAACCTAAATACACAGGAGTTTCAAGAGTGGCTTGTCCCCTCATTTGAACCTTACGGATTGTTTGAATCTATAGTTCTGTAATAGACCAATGTGATATATAATAGTTATGACTTCTGTACAGCCGCAGTACAGAACAGCAACAGCGCCCTCGCCTTTGTACCGCCGGAAATAGCGGAGCAGGTGCTAAATACAGTGAGAGAAAAATGAAAAAGAGGAGCTTATGGATAGTTCATATATAAATGAAGCAAATAATTATTTTAAAATATACCGCGACTATTTTAAACAAGTAATCCTAAAGCAGGCAAAAAAGGCATCTGTTATTCTTACAAACTCGGGAGACAGAGCTGTTGCTTTGGAATATAAAGCAGAAAAAGATAGTTGTCCAAAAGTTACCGCTAAGGGAGAAGGCGATTTAGCAAAACTATTATATAATGTTGCTAAAAAAAATAAAATTAAAATAGTTGATAATAAAGAACTTACAAATAATTTCTTTGAAAATATTGACATTAATAATTATGTTCCTGAGGAATACTGGAATGAAATTGCTTATATTATTTCTAATGGAAACATTTCTATTAACCCTTCTTTAATAAGTGAATTTAAATATGACTGGGATGATCCTATTCGTATTGAATTAGGCTGCGGCCTTGTTTCTTTGGCAGATATAAACAAAGGCGGAGATTTAAAAGAAAAAATATCAAATGTACGAACAATTTTATTTAATGAGTTTGGATTATATATCCCTAATGTCAGAATTATTGATAATATAGAATTGGATGATAATCAATATTGTATAAAAATTAACGGAATAAAAACAGGAAGCGGGAAAATAAAATTTGATTCATTATTATGTATCAATCCTGATGATTCTGATATTTGCTTAGAAGGTGAAAATGTAAAAGAGCCGGTTTTTAAAACGCCTGCAATGTGGATAAGTTCTAATAACAGAAATATAGCACTGCAAAAAGGTTATACAATTGCCGATCATTCATGTGTAATTGTAACTCATCTGACAGAAATATGCCGAAATCGTATTTCTAATTTCCTGGACTTGCAAAAAACAAAAGAATTGCTTGATGCCGCTAAAAAAGATTATCCTGTTGCGGCAAAAGAAGCAGAAAAAAAACTTTCTATATCAAACATACAAAAAGTATTAAAAAATCTTTTAAAAGAAAAAGTTAGTATTCGCAATATTAATTTAATTTTGGAAACTCTTGCAAGATACGGTACAATAAGCCAAAATGAAAGGTATCTTACTGAAAAGGCAAGACAGGCACTTGGCGAACAATTATGTAATCAATATGCCGACGAAGAATTACGTATACCTGTTTTAACAATAGATCCTGAACTTGAACATAAAATAATAGATTCTAGACATGAAATGCCGTTAGAAACTATTTCTGCCCTTGAGCCGCAAATGCAAAGAGCATGGATAAAAGCCGTGTTAAAAGCATCTGAAAAAGCAATAGAAAAAGAATATAAACCTGTCATTCTTTGCAGCGAGCAAGCGCGGTATCTTGTAAAGTATTCTACAGATCGAGAAATTCCCGATTTAATAGTTCTTTCGGTTCCTGAATTTAATAACGTTGAGTATAAGCCATATTCTATTGCAATTATCAGCTTGGAAGAAAAGGAAGATTATAATTAATGGAAGAACAAAAAAATACAGAATTTAACAAAATTATTGAAAATATTTTATTTTACAAAAACTCTGTTTTTTCTGAAGAAATATACAAAGAGTTAACAGAAAAATTATTTAATGCAAGAATTATTATAATGGAAAAAATGAGCCGGAAAAATATTATTTTATATAAATTTGTATTGCAGGATATTCTTGTATATTTAATTAATAATTGTTACAATTTAAATCTTAAACTGGCTTCTAAAAATATTAATAGTATTGATTTTGCAAATTATAAAAATTTTAAAGAACTAACCTTTATAAGTATTAGTGATGATAATTTAAGAAAAAAAGCGATAGATTTTATTAAAAATGAAATAAAACAAGTTTCTCTTATTTTAAGAGGAAATGAACTTAATGGTGTATTGGTAGATATTAAATATTGAATTATAGACACTTGCAACCTGATGCCTCTTCATTTCCCTCTTCGCTTCGCTAGCTTTGCATCAAATATTTCACATAAATATTTCAACCTTTCTTTTTCTTCATCATTACAAATGTCAAAAACAATTCCTAATCTATTTATTATTTTTCTATAATCATTTGCACTAATAAGAATATTATCACTTGCAGAATATTTTTCCAAAGAAGAAAATAACTTTGTTTTTTCCTGAAACTTCAATAAACTTGAATATTCTTTTTTAATACCAGCTAATTTACCATTTAGATAATTTGCAATTAAGTTAAAGTTATATATTTTATCTTTTTGTGTATAGAAACAGCCCCTATTTTCCTTATTTACCTGCAATATAAGTTTTTTTCCGAATATAGGATGTCTCTCAAAAAAATAAAGTAAATAAAACACTTTGCCTTTTTGTGTATAATCATTCCAGAGTTCATTTGTGTGTTTATTGCCAATACACCATTTAGCGCCCTCTCCTCCGCAATCAAATGAATTAAAAAATTGAGTGCAATACCAGTCAAGCGGAACAACAATTACAAATTCCTTTGTATGAACAATAATCTTGCAGTTATAATTTTTAAACATTTCTATGGTATTCTTACGATTTTTTTTTGACATTATACTAAGTGAAAATACTAATTCAAAATCTTCAAATTTCAGATTTTTATTATTCCAGTCTATACGGCTTTCATATACAGGATTAACCGAAAAAAAATCAATTAATCGCTTTTTCTCACTGGCAGACAACATTGTGAGGTTGTTTATAAAGCGTGATTTTTTTGTCATTTCGCTTATCCTCTCTCTATTTGAATGCAATCTATAAGTTTTAAAAGAAACTCTTCATGTGATTTTTCTGCCAGTTGCTTGAGTTCAAAGACAGGTTTATTATTGACCGGAGCTGCACAGCGCAACAGGGATCTTGCATAACGATATGGGCGAAGCAGGTCAGTAAACGAGACCAGGCCGTCCTCATCAATACTTAATATTTGTCTCTTCTCTCCGTTGTGAATATTTTCTGTCCATACATCAGGTCCTAATTGCTGCTGCTTAATAACAACAAAATTTAACTCCCATAAAAGATTCCTGATATAGGCACAAACAACATTTCTTGACATACAGGAAAACTTCCAGCCGACTTTTTCCCCGAATTTGATTTGTTTCTGCGTTGCTGACTTTAGCTTTATTCCAAAAAACTCTTTATATAACAGATCTCTAACCATTGCTTCTGCGATATTTTGCGGAATACCGGATAAATCAAGCCCAAGTTTATATGCAAATTCCTTCTGTTTTTCAGTAGCTTCTTTGAAGCAACCGAAACCTTTAAATTCATTTATTTGGTTATCCAAGCTTACTCATCTCCACTCTGGCTGCAGCAAGAAGCTTGGTAACATTTGCACAGTCAAATTTTTCCGCAGCCATTAACGCCATCTTTCCGCAGGTCATTGCATCGTCAAGAGCGTTATGCGCATTGTAAACAATGCCGAAATTTTTTGCCAGCGATGTAAGCGAATGTGACTTTAATTCCGGCCATGTTTTACGTGCAAGGCTGCAGGTACAGAAATACGGCAATGCAGGAATATCCAAGTCGTACCATTCAAGAACTGCCCAAAGTACGCCCATGTCAAAAACGGCATAGTGGGCTGCCATTGGAAGATCGCCGATAAAAGGTTTTACCGCACTGTCCCATAAATCAACAAATTTCGGCGCATCTCTTACATCGTCCACAGTAAGACCGTGGATCTCAGTAAAGTCCGGACGGATATAAAGCTTGGGAGGCCTTATTAGCGAATAATAAGTGTCCGCCGCTTTTCCATCAATAAATTTTACAAGACCCACAGCACAGGCGCTTTCCTGTGAGCGTTTTGCTGTTTCAAAATCAATTGTTACAAAGTTCATTTTTCCCTCGCCATTTTTTTCATTTGATTAATTTGATTAAACCAGTAATTGACAAGTAATTCGGGCTCCAGCGGACGGGCATTGCAGCCGCGGGACATTACCCATTCTGCAACTTTTTCAAAAAGAGTGCTGGTAAAACTGATAATTATGCCGTCATCGGTCTCTGTAATTTTTTGATCGTCCGCCCATTGGCGATCTTTTACCCACACAACAGAGTGATCATAAAAAGCTATTTTAAATCGATATTTTTTCTGCCCGGAAAAAACGCCGAAATAACTTCCCTTGGTATTTGTACGATAATCAAAATCATTGGGCAGGGTAAACGGTTCTCTGGTAAGGTTTAAGTTTTTCATCCGGCACAACGAAAAAACACGAAGGCCTTTTCTTTCTTCGGCATATCCGTACAAATACCATACTCCTGTATCGAATAACAATTGATATGGCCGCACTCGCCTCGGTTTGAAATCATCATCATTGGCACCCAGGTATTCAAAAGTAAGAATACGATTTTCGCGCAGAGCTTTGGTGATAAGATTCCATACATCCGTTTGTACAGGCGCAGTTGGAGTTTGAGGAACTACGATGCGGTTTTCATACCAGTCAGAGTTACCATCAGCAGCAAGAGGTGCAGTGATGGTGTCCAACAGATTATTCGCCGCATCGTAAATTGGCGTGTCCTTGTATATGGCGAAGATATTCTTCGCCATATTTAAAGCTAACAGATTTTCAGCCCCGGAGAAACTAAACGGAATGCGGTAATTAGGTTTCGTGTAATACCATCCCCGGTGAAAGGCATCATAATCTATAGGAGCATTTATATCTTTCATAAGCTCTATATCCCGGTAAATAGTGGCAATGCTAGCGCCATACTTTTCTGCCATTTCACCGGCTGAGGGATATCTGCCGGAAGCTATCTCACGGTCAATGAAGACTATCCTTTTCAGAGCCAACCTTGGTATTGATGCCCGCGCGGGCTTTTTATCTGTTTTCATATTTTTATTATACTACCTTGATCTATCATTAGATGCTAGTTCAATCATTTCCTGCTTACGGCGCTCATCCGCTGCATTTAATACGGCAGGAGTTTTAAACTCGTTTCTTACAAAACATAGTGTATCGCTTTGCTTATTTACAGCCAAAAGACACAATTCTTCGGTTTGATTTTCAGCAAATTTCAATGCGCCCGGGTTTTGTTTAACTGCCTCAAGACAGATTTCCGGCGATTATTCTTTTACAAACCGCAATGCCAATCCGTCTT
>Ga0123356_10005497_pt1 | contig 12899 bp, 18 predicted proteins | sample TergutEmb28metaG_2_FD_92546 | JGI IMG/M metagenome (GOLD analysis project Ga0123356, IMG submission 92546) | Embiratermes neotenicus P3 segment gut microbial communities from Petit-Saut dam, French Guiana - Emb289 P3 | ecosystem: Host-associated > Arthropoda: Insects > Digestive system > Gut ... | reverse complement strand
TAGATGAGTGTATCAGATCCCGTTGCGGACATGCTGACAAAGATACGGAATGCCGGCATGGCAAAACATGAAAAGGTTGATATCCCCACCTCCAGGCTAAAGCTTGAGATAGTCAAAATATTAAAGACCGAAGGGTATATTAAGAATTTTAAAAAGGCAAATCAGGAAGGCGCGAACGTTATCCGGGTTTTCCTTAAATATGATGACAATACCACTCCGATTATTCACGGTATAGAAAAGGTTTCAAAACCTGGTCGCCGTGTTTATATGGGATATAAAAATATGCCGAGGGTATTGAACGGTTACGGAACCCTGATCGTTTCCACGTCACAGGGTGTTACAACAGGAAAAAAAGCCGCAGAAAAAAAAGTCGGCGGTGAAATTATTTGCACCGTTTGGTAGGTTGGGGTTAATTATGTCAAGAATCGGAAAGATACCTGTTAAGGTTCCCGGCGGGATTAAAGTTACTTTTCAAAATGAAGAGATAACCGTAGAAGGTCCCAAAGGAAAACTTCAGCAAAAATACCATCCAGTTATTGAATTTAAAGCGGAAGGCGATATTATTGTCGTTACCCGCAAGAATGAAGAAAAGCAGTCAAAGGCATTTCATGGTCTTTACCGCAATCTTTTAAATAACATGATAGTTGGCGTTTCAAATGGTTTTAACAGGTCTTTAATTATTAATGGTGTTGGATATAAAGCGGAAGTACAAGGTAAACTTTTATTAATGAGTCTTGGTTATTCCAATGATATTTTTGTTGGTATCCCTGAAGGGCTTGCTGTTGTGGTTGACCAAGGCGGAAAGCTGACAGTCAGCGGAATAGACAAACAGCGCGTAGGCGAGTTCGCGGCGCAGATTCGCAAGTTAAGAGGTCCTGAACCTTATAAAGGTAAAGGTATTCGTTATGATGATGAAATTATCAGACGTAAAGTCGGTAAATCTGGTGTTAAGTAGGTAGTATATGTTACAGAAAATGCTGGAAAAAAACAGAAAACGGCTTAGAAGGAAAATTCATATCCGCAAAAGGATCAATGGAACCGCTGAACGCCCAAGAATGACTGTTACAAAAAGTAATAAAAGTCTATCTGTTCAAATAATTGATGATACCAAAGGTTTTACTCTGGTTTCCGCTTCATCTTTGGAAAAAGATCTAAAGGACATTAAAGCTAATATTAAGGGAGCCGCGCAGTTAGGTGAAGTTGTGGGCAAACGTTTGTTGGAAAGAAATATCAAAGCGGTAGTTTTTGATCGCAATGGATATTTATATCATGGAATTGTTAAGGCTTTAGCCGATGGAACCCGGAAAGCGGGAATCAACTTTTAGGGGGAGTAATGGCGAAATCGAATGAAGTTATCGATAATGATGTTCTCGGTGATAAAATAACTGATGATTCTGACTCAATTGAAGATAAAGATTTGGATACAAGCGCCGACGATTCTGTCGAAGCGGGAACTGTCGAAGTCCGCAGAGGCAGGGGCGAAGGAAGAAGAGGCCGCGGAAGAGATCGCGGAGATCGCGAACCTGTAGAAAAAGAATTTGTCGAAAAACTTGTAAAGCTTAACAGGACTGCCAAAGTTGTAAAAGGCGGAAGACGTTTTTCATTCTCCGCTCTTACAGTAATTGGAGATCGCAAAGGTAAAGTCGGTTATGGTTTTGGAAAAGCAAACGATGTATCCGAAGCTATTCGCAAAAGTATCGATAAAGCAAAAAGAAGTTTAGTTCAACTTCCTGTTAAAAACGGTACAATACCGCATGATGTAAAAGGATTTTTTAAATCCTCTTATGTACTTTTAAAACCGGCTCGTTCAGGTACAGGTATTATCGCGGGCGGTCCTGTGCGGGCAATAATGGAAGCGGGCGGAGTTACAGACGTACTTTCAAAATCTATCGGATCATCAAATCAATATAACGTAGTAAAAGCTACATTTGATTGCATTACAAAGATGATGGACGCGAAAACCATTTCAAGAAACAGGGGCAAGTCCCTCAATGAGTTGTGGGGTTAAGTAATATGGCTAAAATTAATGTTCGTCTTGTACGCAGTACTATAGGAGCTCTTCCACAACATCGGGCAACAGTCCGTTCATTAGGTCTGGGGAAAATTGGTTCGGTAAGAGAACATGATGATAGCCCCGCGATTATGGGAATGGTAAGAGCGGTTTCTCATTTGGTAAAAATTGAAGAAGCTAACAAAGGTAAAGGTAATAAGTAATGGCTCACGATTTTAATTTGCACGCTCCGGTTGGCGCAAACAAAAAAAAGCGAATAGTTGGACGCGGACAGGGTTCAGGCAGAGGAACAACAGCGGGCAAGGGACACAAAGGACAGCAAGCGCGCTCCGGCGGAGGTAATCCATACGTCGGGTTTGAAGGCGGTCAGATGCCTCTTTATAGAAGACTCGCGAGAAGGGGATTTTCGAATCATCCTTTTAAACAGGAATGGCAGATTGTAAATCTTAATGATGTCGAAAAACGTTATGAAGCGGGTGAAACCGTAGACATGGCATCGTTACATAAAAAGAAACTTGTTAAGGGTTCTGATCCTATAAAGATTCTTGCTAACGGAAATATCACAAAAAAATTATCATTTAAAATCGACGGTATTTCCGCTGCGGCAAAAGAAAAGATAGAAAAAGCTGGAGGCGATGTAACTGTAATCCCGGCTCCGCAAAAAGCCAGACCAAAAAATAAAAGTAAAAGCGCAAACGCGAAAGCGGATGCTGCTAAAGCAGGCGGAAAGTAAATGGCTAATCCCATAATTGGAATGTTTAGAATAAAAGAATTGCGCGAGCGCATCCTCTTTACTTTCGGAATGCTTGTTGTATTCCGAATTGGCGCAGTATTCCCCATTCCAGGAATTAATGTAACTGTACTTAAAAATTATTTTGAGATGGGAAGCTCAGGCGGCGGAAACCCGATTGTAAATTATCTGGACTTCTTCGCGGGCGGCGCGTTCTCAAACTTCTCTGTATTCATGCTTGGTATTATGCCTTATATTTCGATGTCAATTATCATGCAGCTTTTGTTAATTGTATTCCCAAGCCTGAAGAAAATATCACAGGAAGACGGCGGCCGCAAAAAAATTCAAAAGTGGCAGCGTTACGGAACAGTTGTTGTTTGTTTGATTCAATCATTTGCCGTTACTCAATACGCGCAGGTAATTTCAAGACAGACAGTTGGTCTTTTAAATATTAACATGACATATTTTACACTGCTTGCCATGCTTACTGTTACAACAGGAACAATGTTCCTTATGTGGATAGGTGAACAGATAACAAAGCGCGGTGTTGGTAACGGTATTTCATTATTAATCTTTGCCGGTATTGTCGCGCGCTTGCCTATCGCGATAATCGAATTATTTGGATTAATGAGAAGAAACGAAATTAACCCGGTCTTTGTAATTATTGTTCTTGTTATGTTTGTCGCTATTGTCGCTTTAGTTGTTTTTGAACAGCAGGGACAGCGCAAAATTCCCGTTAACTATGCCAAAAGAGTAGTTGGAAGGAAAATGTACGGAGCGCAAAATATTTATATTCCATTTAAAATTAATCCATCGGGAGTTATTCCTGTAATTTTCGCTTCATCAATTTTAATGTTCCCATTGCAAATCGCCCAGTCTGTAGGCGGTAATATGCCGTGGCTTGCTACAGTTTCAAACTGGTTAAATCCGTTAGGATTTTTCTATAACTTACTTTATGTAGTACTCATTGTTTTCTTCGCATATTTTTATACACAGGTTACTTTAAACCCGGTAGAAATCGCGAAACAAATAAGGGAAAATGGCGGTTCCATTCCCGGGATTAGAACTGAACGTATCGAAGAATATTTAACAAAAATCCTGAACCGTATTGTGCTTCCCGGAGCGTTATATTTGGCGTTTATCGCGGTCACTCCGACGCTAATTCAGTTGGCATTCAGAATCCCCGCGTCAATAGCGTTCCTGATGGGTGGTACTTCACTTCTCATTATGGTCGGCGTCGGTCTTGATACCATGAAGCAGATTGAAGGATTGTTAAAAATGCATCACCATGAAGGTTTGGTAAAACGCGGTAAATTACGAGGGCGAAACTTGTAACAACCAAAGGTTGTTTAAACAGAGGTTGAAACAACCAGATATTTAGGAGATTATTGAATATGAAAGTTAGAACGAGCGTGAAGCCCATTTGCGATAAATGCAAAATAATTAAACGCAATGGGATTATTCGCATTATATGCCAGAATCCCAAGCATAAACAAAAGCAAGGTTAAAGGAGAGAGCAGATGGCGCGTCTTGTAGGGATTGACCTCCCAAATAAACATGTAAATATCGCATTGACCTATATCTTTGGTATTGGCAGGTCAAGCGCGGATGAAATTGTCGCGAAAGCCAAACTCGATCCTATGCGATTAATTAACGATCTGTCTCAGGAAGAGCTTAATGAACTTAGAAATATTATTGAAAGCGATTATAAAGTAGAAGGCCGTTTGCGCACTGAAATCGCGCTTAATATTAAACGGCTTATGGACATTGGATGTTATCGCGGTTTAAGACACCGTAAAGGACTGCCGTTAAGAGGCCAGCGCACAAGAACAAACGCGCGTACCCGCAAAGGTAAAAAGAAAACCGTTGCCGGTAAGAAGAAATAGGGATTGGAGGAATAAGTGGCAACTGCTGCAAAAGCTACAAAAAAGAAGAAAGAAAAAAAATCAGTATATGAAGGTAATGTCTTTATTCAGGCAACCTTTAATAATACGATTGTTACAATTACCGATTTAATGGGAAATACTGTCTCGTGGGCAAGCTCAGGTATGTTGCAATTCAGAGGCGCGAAAAAATCTACACCTTTTGCCGCGCAATCTGTAACAGAAACTGCCGCCGCTAAAGCGCTTCAGGCTGGTTTGCGCGAAGTACATGTATATATCAAAGGACCTGGTATCGGCAGAGAATCAGCGATAAGGCAGCTTGGAGTAATGGGAATTAAAGTTAAATCTATTAACGATGTTACACCAATTCCTCATAATGGCTGTAGACCAAGAAAAACACGCCGTATTTAAGGCGATCGCATAGCGAAAATAGGAGAAACGTATGGCTAGATACACCGGCCCTGTTTGCAGAATGTGCCGTGTAGAACAAAAAAAATTGATGCTCAAAGGGAACCGCTGCAAAAGCGATAAGTGCCCTATGAATAAAAAAAGAGCGGCTCCTGGAAAAGATCCAAAATCCCGCCCCGGTAAAAGATCCGATTACGGCGTTCAGTTAAGGGAAAAACAAAAGCTTAAAAGAATATATGGAATGATGGAAAAACAATTCCGGTTATTCTTCGATAGAGCGCAGCGTATGCCCGGTATCGCTGGTGAAAACCTGTTTGCGTTACTGGAAAGAAGATTGGATAATGTTGTTTACCGCTTGCGCTTCGCGTCATCAAGAAGTCAGGCAAGACAGCTTGTATTGCATGGTCATGTTAAGGTAAACGGTCAAAAAATAACTATTCCTTCCTATCTTGTTAAACCTGAAAACGAAATTAGCATCGCGGAAGGAAGCAAAAACTTGACTGTTATAAAAGACGCTTTAAGAGAGTTTGGAAAATCCGGCGTAATGCCTTGGCTCAGTTTGGATCCGGATTCAATGAAAGGAAAATTCCTAACCTCTCCGCGCCGAAGTGATATTACGGACCTCGGTGATATAAAAGAACAGATGATCATTGAGTTATATTCTAAATAAGGTACGATAGGAGTTATCATGAAACTTCGTTTCATGTTCGATTTTAATACGCGGTTATGTAACCGCGCTATATAGGAGTTATCATGGCACGTAAGAATCTTATGCAAGGTTTTAAACGCCCTAAAAATATAACATTCGAGCATGGTGATCTTAGTCAGAATTATGGCAAGTTCATCGCATCACCGTTTGAACCGGGCTTTGGTACAACGGTTGGAAATACTTTACGCAGGGTTCTCCTTTCATCAATACAAGGGTACGCTATTACCGCTGTAAAAATTGAATCTATCGATGCTAATGGAACAGTTCATAATGTTTCCAGCGAATTTGAAACAATTCCCAATATAGTCGAAGATACTCTTGAAGTTATAAACAATTTAAAACAGATTCGTCTTAAACTGCCGCAGGATGGTGAACAGGAAGTCTTGCTTTATGAATGGTCAGGCAAACAGGATATAAAAAGTGATGACTTCGCGCGTATGGGACAGGTTGATATTCTTTCATCGGGTCAGCATATTATGTCTTTGATGGATGGCGCGAATATCCGGGTTGAAGTGCAAATCGATCTTGGTCGAGGTTATGTGCCTTCAGAAGTAAACGAACGTTATATCGAAGTTATAAATACAATTCCTGTTGACGCTATTTTTACACCTGTAAAAAAAGTAAAGTTTAATGTTGAGTCTACCCGTGTAGGACAGCGAAACGATTACGATAAACTTGTTCTTGAAATTTGGACAGATGGAACCGTACGACCGGAAGACGCTCTCGCGGAATCCGCGAAAATCGCGAAAGATCATTTTTCTGTTTTTATTAATTTTGACGAAAATAATCTTGGTCTGGATGATGATTTTGATGATGAAAACGACCACATAAAAAAAATATTAACTACACCTGTTGAAGAACTTGAACTTTCGGTTAGATCTTCGAATTGTTTAAAAAACGCGAATATAAAAACAATAGGTGAGCTTACTCGAAAAACCGAAGACGATATCGCGAGGACGCGTAATTTCGGAAAAAAGTCGTTACAGGAAATCAAGGAAAAACTTAAAGAATGGAATTTAAGTCTTGGTATTACAGATTTAAATGTTCTTAAAAACGCGCGTATTGAAACTAAAGTAAAGGAAACAGAAGATGAAGCATAGAAGAGGATTTAACCCCCTGCAAAGGATGTCAGCGCACCGTAAAGCGCTGAAACGTAACATGGTTACATCACTGTTCAGGCAGGAAAGAATTAAAACTACAAAAGCTAAAGCGCTTGAAGTCCGCCGAACAGCGGAAAAAATGATTACGCGCGCAAAGGAAGATTCCGTACATAACAGAAGAATTGTTTCCAGCCGATTATTTGACGAAGGTGTAGTAGCGAAACTTTTTACAGATATCGCTCCAAGAATGAAGGATCGAAACGGCGGTTATACGCGAATTATTAAACTTGGTGAACGCAAAGGCGACGCCGCGGAAATTGTAATTTTAGAACTTGTAGATTATAAACTCGATACCGAAGATAAAAAGAAAGCGAAAAAAGGCGAAGAAAAGAAGGGTGTTAAAGGCGAAGCCAAAAGCACAAAAGGCAAGGGGAAATAAATGTCTAAACCACATAGAGGGCAGAGTATCCGGGAATTATTCGCGAGAGGAAGAGGCGAATGTCCTGTTTGTAAACGAAAAAATGTAAAAGTATTGTACGAGCAGGAAGCTGCCGGGCAAAAATTTAAAATATGCAAAACATGCAGAGCCGCGATAAAAAATGGTACAAAAAAACTTCCTGTTGTGGAAGTTCCGGTAGTTGAAGCTGCTGTAGCGGCACCTGCCGCCGCGCCTGCCGTCGCGCCTGAACCAAAAGTTGAAGCACCGGTAGAAGCAGCGGCGGAAACATCAACAGAAGCCGTATGAGCAGTATTACAATAACTTGTGATAATTTTGATTCCGAAGTTATAAAATCGGATATACCCGTTTTAATAGATTTTTGGGCTCCCTGGTGCGGACCTTGTAAAATGCTTAGCCCTGTTATCGATCAAATCGCCATAGAAAATTCTGGTCGTTTAAAAGTAGGTAAAATTAATATTGATGATGAAGGTGATCTAGCTCAACAATACGGGATCACATCCATTCCAACATTAATTGTTTTTAAAGACGGTACAATGGCGGCTCAGAAAAACGGAGCCGCCCCAAAACACGATATAGAATCCCTTTTCAAAAACTTAATTTAATAACGTTTAGTGTTATTTTCTACTCCCGGTGTCGCGCAGCTTGTCGCGGTTATGTACCAGTTTGCGGGTGAGTTTGTATTTAATACAGTTTCATCACGGTTTATTGTACGTGTGTTGGTTGTTCCCGTGCTTGGTATCGCGTCGGACGGACGGCAGGTTAGTCCATCTTTTGATATCCATGCTTTTTTAGAAAATAAAAACTTTGCCTCTTCTTCAAAATAATCTTTGGGCCAGGGGTCGCCCGGTTTTTCACAAAGCATTATGGCGTTTAAAACATTATCATCCTGATCTAAAATGTAAATAAAAGCTGTTTTATGCAAAAGTTTTGTGGTTCCCGGCATCCAAAAATCACGCGCTGTAAGTGATGAATTAATTCCCCCGGATTCCGCGAGGTTAGAGCCGTATTCATCTTTGCTCGCGTATGAATCGTAAGTGCGCAAGTGAAGAACCGCGTATTCGCCATTTTTAACTTCCACAGGTGAAAACTCAAAAATAGTTTTTTTCGCAGCGTTTGAATTTCCGATTATTACCAGCCGCATTCCGCCTAAATTACCAGATGACTTCATTTTAAGTTCTATAAATTCGGCTTTTCTTCCGGCGGCGGCATTGGAATATTCGGTACATACTTCATTGATCTCAAGTTTTGGCATGCGGTTGTTTCTTGTTCTTAAAGTTACAAGAACATTAATTGTGTTTGATTTTTCATCCTCCGCCAAAATATCCGCGGTAATTAATTTCCCCGGCTCAAAACTTTCCTTTAAATTGATTTTTACAGTACTGCCGTTTTCAATTGATTCGACAGTTATGTTCGGGTAAAAATCTATACTTTTTACAGTCACCGGTCTTGAAAAAGAAAATTCAATTTTCTCCTCAGAAACCGCTTTGCAATTTAGATAAAGCAGCGCCTGCGAACTGCTTCCCATCATCCGTACGGGTAATCCCGCTTCCGGAGTTGAACAGGAGCTAATAATGATACAAACTCCCAACAACAAAAAATAGTTTTTCATATTTTTCCTCCGCCTATATATGGGTCAAAAACGCTGTTTTGCATGACCGAAAATGAAAAAAAATGAAAAAAAATTCTCGTATCTAGACAAAAAGACCTAAAAATGCTATTTTAATCATGTCTATTAAATTTTTGAGGTATAAAATGGCAAAAAAAGATAAAAAAGCGCCGGTTCAGGAAAAAATCTCCGCTACAGAAGAGATTTCCAAGAAATTTAAACAAAGTCCCGGTCTTTATATAGGTTCTGTTGTTATTCTGGTACTTGTTGTTATCGCGTTTGTTGGCGGTGATTTTATTGCAGGCGGCGGTCTTGACGGAAGAAGAGGAGATTCTACGTTTGGTTATTATAATGGAGAACCAATTTCTTATGTATATGGAAATTATCTCGCGGATAGATACCACGATTTGGAAAGAAGAGTTAGAGGACCGGAAAGAGATAATAATCCCTGGCTTATGGCTCGAATTTGGCGTCAGGCTTTTGAAGATTCAATAACACATTACGCGATTATGGACATGATGAAAAGATCGAATTATCAAGTGCCAAATAATAAAGTTGATCGTGAAGTAGCAAGACTTCCTATGTTTCAGGAAGAAGGACGTTTTTCTCCGATATTGTATCGACAAATGCCGGAATCTACCCGTAATGCTTTATGGCGGCAGGAATTTGAAAGGCTTACAAAATTAATGTATTACAGTGATTATGCCGGGCTTTTAAAATCTGAAGGAGAAGCTGATTTTATCGCCAATATGGCTTCTAATTTAAGAAGTTTCGAAATGGTATCTTTTAGAGTCGATAGCTTTCCTGAAAGTGAATATCTTTCCTTCGCGGAAAATAATTCATCACTTTTTGATTCTATTCACATGTCAAGAATTACCATAAGTTCGAATGAAAGAGACGCCAGAAGAGTTCTTGAATCTGTTACTAACGGAACTATTACTTTTGAAGACGCTTCAAGGAACCATTCGCAGGATATGTATGCCGAAAGAGGCGGTGATATGGGAAGGCGTTTCTTTTTTGAACTTGAAAGAGAAATCACTAATCCGATAGAACGTGAAAATATTTTCAAACTTCGAAGCGGTGAAATAAGTGATGTAGTATCAACAGTTGACGGATGGGCTTTTTTCCGAATCGAACATGAACATATTCAAGCTGATTTTAATGATGATTTTGTAAAGGATAGAGTTCGAACTTATGTAAGGAATTTTCAAAGAGGTCGAATGGAAGATTGGGCTATAGAACAGGCGGAAAAATTTATTTCTGACGTTAATGAAACCGGTTTTATTAATGCCGCGTATTTACGTAACTTGGAAAGACACAGTTTTGGACCGCTTTCGATAAATTACGGAAGTGTTGAACTATTTACATCTTTGGATTCTTTTTCAATGACAGGGTTTACATCACAGGATTTAAGCGCTTTGGCAAGAAATGAAAATTTCTGGAAGACCGCTTTTTCTACTCCTGTAAATACGCCTTCCCAATGGCTGGTACATGGCAATAATGTATTGGTTTTATATCCGATGGAAGAAACAAAAGCAGATGAACTATCTATTGATAATATTATTTCGATGTATACATCGTGGTGGTTGAATTATGTCAGCGAACAATTAATGCAGCAATATTTTATTAATTCACCAAGATTAGAAGATCGCTTCTGGGAAGTTTATTTTAATTAGTAATGGTATGCCTCTGCAGCCTGACGGCAGATTGATAAAAAACGGGATCACGCTTTTATCAGGTGTTGATCCCGCAGGTCGCGCGAAAAAAATTGTAAACTCAATCGCGATAAAAGACAGAACACTTTATTTATGTCCTAGCCCTCTTTATGGATACGGATTTTCAGATCTTTTATCTAAAATTGAATTACAAGCTCCTAATTCCGCGGTTTTATGTATTGAAGCTGATCCGGAATTATATGAATTATCGCTAAAAAATATCGAGACATCTTTATTGAACAATAAGCTGCTGCGCCTGACAAATATTTGTGATGGAGAGACGCTTTATTCTTTTATTTGTAAAAATTGGGGGCAGATGGCGTTTCGGCGTATAGAAATTATTAAACTAACAGGAGGTTGGCAGTTATTCCCAAAAGTATACGACTTTCTTTGTAATTATATTCAAAGTGAAATCGCTACAGATTGGAGTAACGCGTTAACGCTTACAAAACTTGGGCGTTTATATATCCGTAATACTTTACGCAATCTTGCTTTTTTTTCACACTTTCTTTCACATTCGATAGAAGAACTTTCTTTTGGAAGCGATCCTGTTCTAGTCCTTGGCGCTGGACCTTCGTTAGACGAAACTCTAGATACTTTAAACCGGTATTTTCCGCCACTGGAAAAAAGACCGTTTAAAATAATTTGTGTTGATACTTGCCTTTATGCGTTTAAAGAGCGAAACATTACACCCGATTTGGCTGTAATTCTTGAAAGCCAGTTTTGGAACCTGCGCGATTTTATCGGCTGCAAAGGCTGGAATGTAGATACGGTGATAGATATATCATCTCTGCCCGCATCAGCGCGGCTTCTAACAGGAAATAAATATTTATTTATGACACCCTGGACTAAATTAAAAATATTTGACAGGTTAAAAGAAAGAAATCTTTTTCCCTCTAATATCGCTCCGCTTGGTTCAGTAGGACTTACCGCTGTTGAACTGGCAAGACGTTTAACAAATGGAAATATAATTTGCGCGGGGCTTGATTTTTCATTTACTGACGACAAATATCACGCGAAATCTACACCCGGCCATAAAAACAAATTAAATTTACAAACACGTTTTAAAAGAATATTAAATACAATAGCTTATGAAAAACATTCATTAACCGCAGTTTCAAAATCCGGTCTTCCTGTTAAAACAAATGCTGTTATGCGCGGTTACCGTGATTTATTTGAACAGGAGTTTAGCGGCGATAATCGTTTATTTGATATAGAAGGAAGCGGGTTGCCATTGGGAGTTAAAACCCTCTCGATGGAAGAAGCGATATTAACATTAAAAAATAATACGAATTTTATCTCGCAGAGACGTCGAACCAAAGGTTCGCAAGGCGCAGAGGACACGGAGGAGGAAGAATTAAAGAAATTAACTCCGTGTGCTCCGTTTTCTCCGTGCCTCCGTGTGAAAAATTCCGAATTAATTAAATTTTATAATATCGAAATAAAATTATTGAAAGAATTAAAGGATTTACTTACAGGTGATGAAGCAATGAATCAACAGCGGTTAACAGAATTAATCGAAGAATGTGATTATATTTGGGCACATTTTCCTGATTATTCAGGCGGGCGTAAGCCGAATATTAACGATGTTTCATTTTTAAAACGAATACGCGCAGAAATTGATCCGATGTTAAAACTACTGGAAAGAGTTAAAAAAGATATTTAAAATTGTCAAAACACTTCTTCCGCAAAGGGTATCGATTCCATCGCGCCTTTTTTAGAAACTGTAATCGAAGAAGCTTTACATGCAATTTTTAGAGAATCCTGAACAGACATGTTTTTTTCTCTTGCTGTAAGGAAGTAACCTGTAAAAGTGTCTCCTGCTGCGGTTGTGTCTACTACAGGAACTTTTACAATTTCGCTTTTAAATCTGGTTTTTCCAAAGCCGTAAAAAGCTCCGTCTTTTCCCACGGTAAGGATGATTTCCGCTGCAGGATAAAGTTCTGTCAATTTATCTAATGCCGTTTGCGGGTCGGTTTCTTGAGGAAACCCCGCGAGAGCCGCTCCTTCAATTTCGTTTACAAAGATCCAGTTGGCAAGGTCTAAAGGAAGCGTAGCGATTTTTTCGTTAAATGGCGACGGGTTAATGCAGATTCTCATTCCTTGTTTTTTCGCGGTTTCCATAATTAGATCAAGATGGATAATTTCATTTTGTAAAACAATTATATCACCGGGATTAAATCCGGATATTGTTTCTTGAATTTCATTCACTGTAATTTCTTCATTTCCACCCGGGTATAAAATTATAGAATTTTGTCCGTTTTTATCGATTTGTAT
>Ga0123356_10005496_pt1 | contig 12899 bp, 12 predicted proteins | sample TergutEmb28metaG_2_FD_92546 | JGI IMG/M metagenome (GOLD analysis project Ga0123356, IMG submission 92546) | Embiratermes neotenicus P3 segment gut microbial communities from Petit-Saut dam, French Guiana - Emb289 P3 | ecosystem: Host-associated > Arthropoda: Insects > Digestive system > Gut ... | reverse complement strand
TGCTTCGGCGAGTTTATGACCCGCTCGCCCTGGACGGTCGGCCCGGCTTCGCTCGCGGCCGAGTCGTTGCATGCGATGAACGTGCGCGCCCGCCCGGTCACCGCACTGCTCGTCGTCGATGCCGCCGGCAGCCCGGTCGGAATCCTCCACATCCACGACCTGCTCAGGGCCGGTATTGCATGAACCAGCCACTCCCTGCCCGCCACCGCCCGGGCGAGCGGCTGCTCTCGGCCGCCACGTCGCGCGTGCGCCGCCCGCCAACCCCGGCCGGCATCGCGCGCCGGCGGTTTTTCGTGACAGTGTCCAAGTTCCTGCTGCCGGTGGCCGGGCTTGCCTTGCTGACCTCGATCGCGCTGTGGCCCGAGATCAAGAGTGCGAAGGACCAGGCGCGCATGGCCTTCCGCCGATTCGCCGGCACGATGGACGGTGGGCAGATCATCCGCGCGCGCTATCACGGCATCGACGAGCGGAACCGTCCCTACACGATCACTGCCGCCACTGCGGTTCAGGTGAGCGAGGAGCGCGTCAACCTGACCACTCCAAAGGGCGATGTCACGCTGCAAAACGGCACGTGGATGATGTTGGAGGCGAAACGCGGCGTGTTCATCCAGCACCAGAACATGCTCGACCTCGAAGGCGACGTGTTTCTCTACCGCGACGACGGCACCACGATGCGCAGCGCGACAGCGACGATCGATCTCAAGAATGGTGCGGCGTCCAGTGCCGATACGGTGCATGCAGAAGGACCGTTCGGCACGCTCGATGCAACCGGCTTTGCCGTAACCGACAAGGGCGCGGTTGCGCAGTTCCCGGGCCCGGCCCGGCTCATGCTGAACGCGCACGAGCAATGAGACGGGCTGCCCTTCTGCTTGCCGGCCTGCTTGCCGCCTTGCCGGCCTCTGCGCAGCAGCTTGATCTGTCGCATGGCGGACCGATCGCGATCACGGCGCAGGACGGCATTGAGTGGCGACAGAACGAGCAAGTGGTGATCGCCCGCGGAAATGCCCGGGCGGTCCGTGGTAACGTGACCGTCACCGGCGACCGGCTCATCGCGCATTATCGCAAGAAGGCGAACCCGCCTGCGCCTGGCGCAAACGCCCAGCAGGGGCCGCAGGCCACGCCAGCCGCGACCGGCGGGCTCACGCTCGGCGATACCGATACGTCGGGTAACGAGATCTACCGTGTGGAGGCCGACGGCAACGTGCACGTCTTCACTCCGACGGATCACGCCGAAGGAGATCACGCGGTCTACGATCTCGATCAGGCGGTGATGTTGATGACCGGCAAGCATTTGCGGCTCACCACTCCCAACGACGTGATCACCGCGCGCGACGACCTCGAATACTGGTCCCAGAAACACATGGCGGTCGCGCGGGGTGACGCCGTGGTTGTCACGACTGACGGGAGGCGTTTCGCCGGTGACACGCTGGTGGCCTACACGACCGAGGGCCAGCAGAACGGGCAGACGCCCGGCCAGTCGCAGACACCCGGCCAGCAGCAGACGCCCGCCCAGCAGCAAGCGACCCAACCGGCGCAACCACCGCAGCAACAGGCGAACGCGTCGGGGAATCCGCCCAATGACACGCTCGCTGCCTCTGGCAAGCTGCAGAAGGTGGAGGCGTATGGCAACGTTTCGGTACGCACGGCGACCGACACGGTGACGGGCGACCGCGGGGTCTATGTGCCTGACACGGGTATCGCCCGGATAGCCGGCAACGTGCGAATCACGCGCGGGCAGAATCAGCTCATCGGCGCCGAGGCCGAGGTCAATTTCCATACCGGAGTCTCGAACCTGATCGCGGGCGATGCGGGACGTGTCCAGGGGCTTGTCGTACCCAACGATGCCCAAAACAGTACCGGCGATGCGAACGGGCAGAACGCCAGTGGGCAGAAGCCCGGTGGGCAGAATGCCGGTGGGCAGAAAACCGACGCCTCGAAGAAGGAAGCTCGCTGATGACGACGCAGCGCCAAGCGGCGGAACTTCGTGTGCTGCAGGGCGGCGGCGGCCTCTCGGCCCGTGGCGTCGGCAAAACGTACAAGAAGCGCCCCGTGGTGCGGAATGTCTCCATCAAAGTCCATCGCGGCGAAGCGGTCGGCCTGCTCGGCCCGAACGGCGCGGGCAAGACGACGACGTTTTACATGATCGTGGGCCTCGTCCGGCCGGACACCGGCTCGATCCTGCTCGAAGGGGCGGACATCACGACGCTGCCCATGCACCGGCGGGCGCGCCTCGGGATCGGCTATTTGCCGCAGGAGGCGAGTGTCTTTCGCGGTCTCAACGTCGAACAGAACGTCATGGCCGCTCTCGAGGTGGTGGAGCGCGACCCCGATCGGCGCCGGCTCATCCTCGATGAGCTGCTCGCCGAGTTTGGCATCGCACATCTCCGTCGCACGCCTGCTCTCGCCCTATCCGGCGGCGAGCGGCGGCGCGTCGAGATCGCCCGCGCGCTCGCTACGCAGCCGAGCTACATCCTTCTCGACGAGCCGCTGGCCGGGATCGATCCGATCGCGGTGGGCGAGATCCGCGAGCTTGTGTCGCATCTCAAAGACCGCGGGATCGGTGTGCTGATCACCGACCACAACGTCCGCGAGACGCTGGAGATCATCGATCGCGCCTACATCATGCATGACGGCCAGCTGCTAATGGAGGGCGGCCCTCAGGAGGTCGTTGCGCACCAGGACGTGCGCCGCGTCTACCTGGGCGAGCGATTCAGCTTGTAGGCAACGGCATGGTCCTGGCCCGTCGACGTCGCACACACCCTGCCCGCTTGGGTCCGCGGGAGGTCTGACCGTGGCGCTCGGCCCCCGGCTTGAGTTTCGCCAAACCCAGTCGCTGATCATGACGCCGCAACTGCGGCAGGCGATCAAGCTTCTGCAGTTCTCCAATCTCGAGGTGACCGCCTTTGTCGAGCACGAGCTCGAACGCAATCCGATGCTTGAGCGCGACGAGCGGTCGGAGACGATCTCGACCGAGACGGCCGCGCCCGACCAGCGGTCCGAGCGCAATCCCGCCGAGGCGGATGCAGCCGAGCTGGCGCGCTCGGACCAGCTGCCGGATCGCGCCTCGGACCCGCTCGATTTCGCCGACCATGCCGAGACGTATGACCGGGGCGGTGTCGCCGACGGCGAACCTTTCTCCGCCTTTCCGGGCGCCGGACGCCGCGGGTCACATGACTTCGATCTTGACGGTCGCGACGTCGAGGACATGGCGGAGGGCCCACGGAGCCTGCGCGAGCATCTCGGTGAACAGCTGCGTTTGGGCTTTCCCGACCCGGCGGATCGCCTGATCGGCGCGCATCTGATCGCCCTCCTCTGCCCCGCCGGCCGGCTCACGGCGCGACCGGCCGCGATCGCTCAGGCGATGGGGGTCCCGCTGGAGCGCATCGAGGCGGTGCGCATGCAGATGATGCGCTTCGATCCGGTCGGCCTGTTCGCGCGCGATTTGCAGGAGTGCCTCGCCGCGCAGCTCGCCGAGCGCAACCGGCTTGATCCCGCGATGGAGGCGCTCCTCGCCAATCTCGAGCTGCTGGCTCGGCGCGACCTGCGCCAGCTCAGGGCCGTGTGCGAAGTGGACGTCGAGGATCTCACCGAGATGATCAGCGAGATCCGTGCGCTCGACCCCAAGCCCGGTGCTGCCTTCGACCGAACTCCCTTGCAGATCCTGATCCCCGACGTGCTCATGCGACCGGCGCTCGACGGCGGCTGGGCGCTGGAGCTCAACCCTGAAACGCTGCCGCGTGTTCTGGTCAACCAGCACTTCTATGCCCACGTCGCCCCGCGCGCATCGAAGGAGGCGCGGAGTTTTATCGCCGAGCAATTGCAGACCGCGAACTGGCTCGTCAAATCGCTACAGCAGCGTGCTCAGACGATCCTCAAAGTGGCGAGCGAGATCGTCGGCCAGCAGGACGGCTTCCTGCGCCATGGCGTGAGCCATCTCCGTCCGCTCATCCTGCGCGACATCGCCGCAGCGGTGGAGATGCATGAGAGCACGGTCAGCCGAGTTACCGCGAACAAGTACATCGCCACGCCGCGAGGCACATTCGAGCTCAAATACTTTTTTACCACCGCGATCGCGGGGACCGCGGGAGTTGCTCACAGCGCCGAGGCGGTGCGGCACCGGATCCGCGAGCTTATCTTCGGCGAACGGCCCGATAGCGTGCTTTCCGACGATGCCATCGTTCTCAGCCTCCGTAGCGAAGGCGTGGACATTGCCCGTCGGACCGTTGCCAAATACCGGGAGGCGCTACGGATCCCGAGTTCCGTCCAGCGCAAGCGGGAGAAGGCCGTGCCGGCCTGATCATGCGGCACTCCCGCGGCGTCCCGCCCAACGGGTCAGGATCGAAGCAATGCAGATCACCGTTTCCGGCAAGCAGGTCGATTTGTCCGATGCGCTGTGCGAGCGGGTGTCCCAGCACCTGAACCAGGTCGCGAATAAATATTTTGATCATGCGCTGGAGGCGCAGGTCACCTTCAGTCGAGCGCGGAGCTTCTTTACGTGCGATATCAACCTTCACGCGAGCCGGGGCCTGAGCCTTCGAGGCGAGGGTGAGGCGGGGGACGCCCATTCGGCGTTCGACGACGCCGCCGAGCACATCGCCAAGCGCCTCAGGCGATATCGGCGGCGCTTGAACGAGCACGCGCGGGACCTCGCCAACCGGGCTCGCCCGGAGGCAGCGCGGCAATACGTGCTGCGACAGGAAGAGGAAGAGGCGACCACCGCGACGGCACAAGCGGCCGACAGCCATCCCTATGCCACGGTGATCGCCGACACCGAGACCGAAATCAACCGGCTGAGCGTCGGCGAGGCGGTCATGCGGCTTGACCTTGGCGACCTGCCGGTCCTGATGTTCCGCAACAGCACGACCGGCGAGCTCAACGTCATCTACCGGCGAAGCGACGGCAACATCGGCTGGATCGATCCGTCGCGCGGGTGATCTCGGCGGCCGTGCCGGTCAGGCCGCCCGGCGCGGCCGAGGCCAGCGCAAGGCCATGGCAGGCAGCACCTGTTCGAGGAGCTGGCGCGTTTGCCCCATCATGTCCTCGTCGCCCGAGGCGGCAGGCCGCAGGATGAACTTCGATATGCCCGCATCGACGTATTCGCTGATGCGCCGCAAAATCGTCTCCGCACCGCCGATCGCGAAGTAGCTCAGCGGATCCCGTCCGGTTCGTTTCCGGTATGACTCCATCGCCGGTCGAAGACGCGGCTCGTCCGGTGTGCCGAACCGAAACGAGATGGCCGCACCGTAGTGATCCTCATCGAGTGGCCGTCCCGCTCGTTTCGAGGCGTCGCGGATCGCAGCGATGACCGGTGCGACCTCCTCGGGAGTCTCCGCGCCGGCCTGCCAACCTGTGCCGTAGAGTGCGGTGCGACGGATCGCGGCTTCGGAGCTGCCGCCGATCCACATCGGCAGATCGGGCTGAACCGGCTTGGGTGAAATCGATGCGCCGGTCAGATGGAAATGGCGGCCCTCGAAATCCACGCGATCCTCGCGCCAGAGGCGGCGGATGATCTCGAGCGCCTCGTCGGTGACACGCCCGCGCGTTGTCGTCGCGAGATGAAGCGCGGCCCATTCCGGACCGCGCGGGCTGCCGATGCCGAACGCGGGTAAGAGGCGCCCCTGCGAGAGCACATCGATCGTCGCGCATTGCTTGGCGAGCAGTACCGGATCACGCATCGCGAGCGAGATCACGTTCACGCCGAACTTGATCCGCCGGGTCCGTCCGGCCAGCGCGGCCATGACCGACATGCATTCGAGGATCGGGCTCGTGCTCACGAGCCGGTCAGTCTGCCAGATCGAATCCGCTCCGCCCTGCTCGCACAGATCGACCCAGCGCCAGAACCCGGCTGTGGTGTCGAACGGAAACTCCATCAAGCCGAGCCCCGCCGCGATGCTGCGCGCCATCCTGCTTCTCCGCTCGTTGCCGGCCACATTTTGGGTCCAATCCGGGGGAGAGGGCCAGTGCTGTCGAGCCCGGGGCAGGCTTCCCGCAACGACGGGATCGGCTAGGCTTGCCGGAAAGGCACGGAGGACGGCATGAGCGAGATACGGGTATTGGCCCAGGGGCTGCGCTTCCCGGAAGGACCGGTCTGGATGAAGGACGGCTCCGTCGTCCTCGTTGAGATCGAGCGGCAGACGATCACCCGCATCGCGCCGGACGGCTCGGCCCGGGTGATCGCAACCACTGGCGGTGGGCCAAACGGCCTCGCAATCGGTCCCGATGGTGCGTTTTATGTGTGCAACAATGGCGGGTTTCAATGGCGCGAGGAGCACGGCTATCTGCGCCCGGTATTGCCCGCGCCCGACTATCGGGGCGGCCGTATCGAACGGGTCGATCCCAAGACGGGCGAGGTGCAGGTTCTGTATGACCGCTACGGTGATTTCCGGTTGAACGGCCCCAACGACCTGGTCTTCGACAACGATGGCGGGCTCTATTTCACCGATCTCGGCAAGACCCGTGAACGCGACCGCGATCACGGCGCCATTTACTACGCCTCGGCAGATGGCCGCCATCTGGTGCAGGTGGCCTATCCGTTGTTCACCCCGAACGGGATTGGCCTCTCCCCGGACGGCCGCACCCTCTACGTCGCCGAGACCGAGACCGCGCGGCTGTGGGCGTTCGACCTGGTCGCGCCAGGCCGCGCTCGGAGCCATCCCTTTCCCTCGCCGCATGGCGGGCGGCTGGTGCACGGGCTTGGTGGCTACGCGCGGTTCGACAGCCTCGCCGTGGATGCCGAGGGCAATATCTGTGTCGCGACCCTGCTTACCGGCTGCATCAGCGTGATTGCGCCGGACGGGCGGCTCGTTAGGCAAGTAGAAACCGGGGATCCGTTCACCACCAACATATGCTTCGGCGGCCCCGATCTCAGGACCGGCTTCATTACGCTATCGGGCAAAGGTCAGCTGGTTGCTCTGCCGTGGGATAACGCGGGATTACGGTTGAACGATGCGGCGTGAGGCGGCTCCGCCTTGCCCGGCGCCGCCAGGGGAACGACGAGGGCGCTCGGCGGTTGAGGCCTGATCAGTATCGTGCCATGGCAACGAAACGAGCATGATGGTCGCCCGGCAGCCTGGCCCACGAATCTTGATCGTCGAGGACGAGTTTCTCGTGCGGCTGACGCTTGTCGAGACGCTGGCGGACGAGGGCTATCAGGTCGTCGAGGCGGCCAGCGGCGATGAGGCGCTGGCGCTCCTGCAGGCGGACCCGGCGATCAGCATGCTGATGACGGATGTTCAGCTGCCGGGCTCGCTCGACGGGCCCGGCCTCGTGCGCGCCGCTCGCGAGCATCGGTCCGACCTGCCCGCGGTCTTCATGACCGGACGGCCCGACGCGCTGGCGGGTTCCCTCACCCCTGAGCGCGATGCGTTGCTCGCCAAACCGTACCTGCCCTCGGAAGCCACCAGGATAGTGCGGCGGCTGATATCCGGCGAGAGCTGAGCATCCCGTCGAGCGGATCCGCGCCTCTGGCGGAACAGCCGGTCTCAGAGCCCCGCCTGCGCCAGCTTCAGGATTGCGCGCGCGCAGGCTTGGGTGCGGGGGACAAGGCTGTCGATGCGCATGAACTCGTCCGGGCTGTGCGCCTTGCCCCCGACTGGCCCGACCGAGCAGATCGTCGGGGTGCCGACGGCTGCGGTGAACCCTGAGTCGGCACAACCGCCGGTGAACTCGCCGCTCGTCCTGAATCCAGTTTCTGAAGCGGATTGAACATAGACCTCGTAGAGCCGCTTCGCCGACGCGTTTTGCGTGAGCGGGAGGAACTCGCCCTTGATCGTAAGCTCGGCGCGCGTGCCGGGAACATTGCTGTGCGCGACGATCGCCTGCAGCTTGGCCAGAGTGTCGTCGCGGTCCATGGGATCGATATAGCGGAGATCGATCTGTCCCTCTGCCCAGGGTGCGACGGTATTGACGCTCTGCCCGCCGCTCACCAGCCCAACGTTCAGCGTCACGCCGCGCTCGAGGTCGGTCAGTGCATGGATCGCCTGGATCTTGCGGGCGAGTTCCTCGATGGCGCTGATGCCATCGGTGAATGCACCGCCTGAATGGGCGGCCTTGCCGGTGATGCGCATGACGCTGAACACGCCACCCTTGCGGCCGGTCACGATATTGCCGCTGGCTCGGCCCGGCTCGCTGTTGAACACGGCGCGGGCACGGCGCGCCTCGGACTCGATGACGGCGCGTCCCTCGGGACTGCCGATCTCCTCGTCGCCTGTGAACAGCGCCGCGACGGGCGCGGGCGCACCGCCGAATTTGTGGAAGGCTGCCAGCACGAAACAGTCCATCACGAGGCCGGCCTTCATATCCGCGACACCCGGCCCGTAGGCGATGCCGTCGCGAATCGTGAACGGCCGGCGTGCCACTTCGCCATCGGGAAACACCGTGTCGCGATGGCCCATGAGGAGGATGTTGCCGCCCGCGTTACCGGCCGGCCCGTCCCATTGCGCGCTGGCGCGCAGGCAGTCGCCGTGCTTTTCCTGCGCGATGGTTTCGACCGGGATGCCATGATGCGCCATGAAGCGGCGAACGACGTCGCCGACGGCGTCGATGCCTCGCTTGTTGTAGCTGCCGCTGTCGATATCGACCATTTCGCGCAACAGCGCCACCATCGCGTCTTGCTGTGATGCGATCCACTCGGTGATGTGTCGTCCGGCGCTCATGCGCTGCGCACTCCTGCTTCCAAATCGGCCACGGGGAACGGCTGGGCGAGCTCGATCGCTCGCGCCGCACGAAGCACGAGATCGTCGCGGTACAATGGCCCGGCGAGCTGCACGGAATTGGGCAGACCGTCGGCCCGAAGCCCGACCGGCACCGTGATCGCGGGCTGGCGGGTGAGGTTGAAGGTGAAGGTCCAGGGCGCCCATTTTGTCCAAAGTGCTTCGCGGGGATCGACGGTCGGCGCGTCGGCGAGCGGTGGGCCGGCCGGAACGGTCGGGCAGAGGACGAGGTCATGGGCCTGGTGAAGCTCCGCCATGGCATGGGCGGCGGCGAGGCGCATCGCCTCGGAGTCGAGATAGTCCACCGCCGACATCCCACCTTCCGCGGCCGCGACGTCGAGCAATCCGTGATCGAGCAGGCTCCGCCTTTCCTCCGGAACGTCGCGGACGAGCCGCGCCAGTGCCACGCCCCAGACCCGACCGAAGATAGTGCGCGTATCCGGCAGGCCGGCATCGACTTCCTCGACCTCTGCGCCAGCCTCCTGCAGCAGGGAAGCCGCGCGCTCGACAGCGGCAATTCCGTCCGGGTCCACGGGTGCGGGGAAGCCCGGCTCGCGCAGGACGGCGACGCGGAGGCCGCTGACCCCGGTCTCGATCCCGTCGCGCCGGTCCCGCCCATCGTCCGCCAGACAATACGGGTCGCGCTGATCGAAACGTGCCATCGCGGACAGCATGAGGGCTGCGTCCCGTACCGTGCGTGTCATCGGACCGGCGCAAGCCACCGCCGCGAAGGCGCCGAGCGGCCATTGCGGGATGCGGCCGAATGTGGGCTTGAGGCCCACGAGACCGCACCAGGCGGCCGGAATCCGGATCGAGCCACCGGCGTCGGTGCCGACATGCAACGGCCCGAACGAGGCCGCCCCCGCCGCGCCCGCTCCCGATGACGAACCCCCTGGCGTGTGGGCCGTGTTCCAAGGATTGCGCGTGATACCGTGCAGCGGACAATCGCCGGGAGATTTCCAGCCGAACTCGGTCGTGGTCGTCTTGCCCAGAACCACCGCGCCCTCAGCCTTAAGGCCCAGCACCGAGGGCGCGTCGTCGGAAGCCGGTCCCGGATCGGTAAGCCGGCTGCCGCGGCGTGTCGGAAAGCCCGCCAGATCGAGAAGGTCCTTGACCGTGCAGGGCACGCCGTCGAGCGCCCCGATCGGTCGGCCCGCCCGCCACCGCGCCTCGCTCTCGGTCGCGGCGAGAAGCGCCTGCGGGTTCAACACCGCGAAGGCGTTGAGTTCGGGATTATGCCGCATCACCCGCTCGGTGATGGCTTTCAGAACCTCAACGGGGCTTAGGGCGCGTCGCGCGTAGAGGCCGAGCATCTCCTCGGCCGTAAACAGGGCTGGATCAGCATCTGGCATGGGTGCTTGGGTCCGTGGTGAGACTTGCACCATGCGCGTTGCGCGGCCGAGGTTCAACGGCGGTGAGGAAGCAACTGGGCGACGTGATCGCACAGGGGGAGCCGGCACTCGGCGCCGAGGATTGCGGGCCGGAAAGAACCGGAAAGACCGGTTACACAATTCCGGCTGCCAGCCGGACGAGCGATGCATTGGCCTGGGCGATGAGGCACGGCGCGGGCGGCGGTCGAAATTTTGTCGTGAGGATCGGTAGGTGTAGCTGGCCGAGATCTTCAACCTCCTCTCGCGCGGAAACCCCTATATCTGGTCGACCAGGCGGCGGTCGGTAATGATGGGCCCGACTGGGGCCCGCAGGGAGGAAACGGTCGATGAATGCGCATCCGATTGTACCTGGCTTTGCCGCAGAAATCGCCGGGATCGATCTCGCGCGGAAGATTGACGCGGCTCAGGTCCATTCACTCTCGACAGCGATCGATCGTTATCCCGTGCTGGTTTTCCGCAATCAGCGCCTCAGCGACGAACAGCTCCGTGACTTCGCTGCTTTATTCGGTCCGCTGGAGATCGGCCGCGGCGCCTTGCAGGGCGGCCGGCGCAGGCTCGTCCTTCCCCAGATCGGGGACATCTCCAATCTCGACGAGGATAGCCAGATCCGTGCACGCGACGACCGTCGCCGGCTCGATAGTCTTGGCAACCGCCTCTGGCATACCGATGCGTCGTACATGCCCGTCCCTGTTGTGCTGGGCATGCTGCATGCTGTCGCCGTTCCGCCGGCCAGTGCCCTAGGTGGAGGCGAGACCGAATTTGCCGACATGCGCGCCGCTTATGATGCGTTGCCGGAGGCCATGCGGTCGGAAATTGATGGGCTCCTGGCTGTGCATGATATCTTTTGGTCCCGCCTGCAGATCGGCTTCACCGAATTTCCGCCAGGCGAGCGCGAAAAGTATCCGCCGTCGCGCCAGCGCCTGGTGCGCCGCCATCCTGGATCCCGGCGCAAGACACTCTATCTGTCCGCGCACGCGTCGCACATCGAGGGATGGCCGGTTGCGGACGGCCGCTTGCTGCTGTGCGACCTGACGGCACATGCGACCCAGCGGCGCTTCGTTTACTCCCACCGTTGGGAGGTGGGCGACCTGGTGATCTGGGACAATCGCTCTACCATGCATCGCGGACGTCCACATGACGAAACTCAACCACGGGATCTGCGCCGGGCGACAACGCTCGATACGGCCTCTACGCTGGAAGAGGCTGCCTAGTGCGCAACCAGAGCAAGACGCCGCGGGATGCGGATCCGTGCCGCTCTGGGATCAGCCCGCTTGGCTTCATCACCTGCGTAACACCGACCCCACCGCGCAATTTGGCGCCTTCATTGCAGGAGAGACAGCATGATCATCGAAATGCGTACGTATACGCTGCAGCCCGGGACGCTGGCCGAGGTGGAGAACCGGTTTGGCGCGTCACTACCCAGCCGCGAAAAGCACTCAAAACTGGCAGCCTTTTGGCATACCGAAGTCGGGCCGCTCAATCAGATCATCCATGTCTGGACCTACGACAGCTTCGAGCAACGCCGCGAAATTCGCGCAGCAGCGACAAAAGAACAGGATTGGCCGCCGCCGATTCGCGAGTTTGTGGTCTCCCAACAGAGCGAGCTATTCATTCCCGCGCCATTCTCTCCGCCGCTCGAGCCCCGCACGGTGGGACCGTTGTTTGAGATGCGCCAATACACGCTCGTTGCGGGTGCGATCCCAGGCTTGATTGAGCGTTGGTCCGAGAAGATCCAAGCGCGCACGCAGCTCTCGCCGCTCGTCGGTGCCTGGTACTCGGAATTCGGTGCGCTGAACAAATGGGTACACATCTGGGCTTACAAGGATGCGGCGGAACGCTTTAGCGTGCGGGCCGCGGCGACCGCCAGTGGGAACTGGCCCGCACGCAATCCTCCGGGCACGGTCGTCAAGCAGGAGAATGCATTTCTGATGGCGGCGGCGTTCTCCCCGATTCGATAACTTTGGGGGACCCCGGCCCCTTCTCGCCTGTCCGATGATCGGGGCGTGACAGGCCGACATGACGGGATGGTCGGCCTGTTCTGCGCCGGTGGATTTCGCTGAGCCGCCCTCAACGGTCACGGGGACCGGCGTGTGAGCTGTTTTGCGGGCTACGCCTTTTCGGTAGCATATGTCGGGTGCGTGCCGGCCGACATCCGCTGCTCGTTCGGCGTTCCAACCTGGGAAGAGGCCGACGGGTGCCCTCAACGAAGAGCGATCAGGGGCCGAAATTGATGAACCTGGCTGGAAAAACCGCGTTGGTAACCGGCTCGACTGACGGTGTGGGACGGATCGTCGCGAGGCGGCTCGGGGAGGCAGGTGCACGCGTCCTGGTCCACGGCCGTGATCACAACAGAGGCCAGCGCATGGTCTCCGAGATCGAGGCGGCTGGCGGCCAAGCGGTATTTCTGGCCGCAGACCTGGCGTCGTTGGCTAAGGTGCGGGGACTAGCAGACCGCGTTGGCAGGACCGAGCGTCGGCTCGATATTCTCATCAACAATGCTGGCCTCGGTACGGCCCCCGCCACGCGGCTGACCAGCCCTGACGGCTATGAGCTCCGGTTCGCGGTGAACTACCTGGCGGGGTTCCTGCTAACCTCTCTGCTGCTTCCGCTCATTCGGCAAAGCGTGCCCGCGCGCATCGTTCATGTCGCATCGGCGGGCCAGCAGGCCCTCGACTTCGACAATCTGATGCTCAAGCACGGCTTCAGCGGCAGTCGCGCCTACTGTCAAAGCAAGTTGGCACAGATCATGTTCACAATAGATCTCGCACGCGAGCTTGCGGGGTCCGGTGTTAGCGTG
>Ga0123356_10005494_pt1 | contig 12900 bp, 10 predicted proteins | sample TergutEmb28metaG_2_FD_92546 | JGI IMG/M metagenome (GOLD analysis project Ga0123356, IMG submission 92546) | Embiratermes neotenicus P3 segment gut microbial communities from Petit-Saut dam, French Guiana - Emb289 P3 | ecosystem: Host-associated > Arthropoda: Insects > Digestive system > Gut ... | reverse complement strand
GTATTTCTCCTGTTCGATTTGCGCTTTAGCCCGCAGCTTTTCTGTGTTGTCGGTATAAACCGCTATTTCAGATTTACATCTCGTTATAGCGACATAAAAACTATTGCTTGATATTACTTTTGTAGTGTTGGCATGCCAAATCAATTTATCTACCGTCATTCCCTGTGATTTATGTGAGGAGAGAGCGTAAGCGGAAGCGATATAATTGTATTTGTCTGCGCTATCTGTATTTTTATTAAGGTTGAAAACAACCTCTTTCGCCGCTCTCCCCTCCCCCACTCTCGCGGTGATATTTCCGCTTTCGTCTAATGAGACAATTGTCGCAAGTTGACCGTTGCGCACATCTATTTTTTTGCCATCTTTATCTTTAAGCTGCGCATTTTGCAAAAAAGCAATTTTCTCTTTGATACCCAAAGTTGAAGATATTTCTGTAAATGCGCTGAACTCTCCGTCCATGTAATCGGAAGTGTTGAACGTGAATTCGCTGCCCTCTGTCAATGATTTAACGGTAATTGTATTATTTTCGGTATTAACGGCAGTGACAACGGCTTCCTCACCTCTTTTTAGCTTTCCAAATTTATTGTTCGCTTTAATTATCTGTCCTGTTTCATAAGAGTTTGCAAATTCATCTGTACTTTTAGATTCTCGGAGAAGAAACTCTCCAACATTTTTTATATCCCCCTGCGCGGTAAGAGTTTCCCGGATTATCGCGTTAATTTTCCGTCTGTCATCATTTGTAGCGGTTATGACAAGTGCGTCTTTTTTATCTGTGTAGCACTGGAGATAATCATTTGCCACAGCTTGCAGACGCGCTTCATCGTCCGCTATCTCGTTCATGCAGTTTGTGTAAGAATCTTGCGTTTCTTTGTTTTCAGGTTCAAAAACTCTAAATGCTTTCGATTCGTTTTTCGGTTTGATATTAATTTTTTTCAACTCTCCTGTTCTTGGGTTTTTGTACTCTATTGTAAGGACGGTCTTTTTTACTTTCGTGACTGTCGCGTTTGTCCCTTCGGGAACAGCGGAGCTTCCATTGTCGAAAGTGAGTAATTGTCCCTCTTTGTAATTTTTAAGTTTGGTTTTGTCGAAATCCGCGAGTTTGTATCCTGCAAGGAAATTGAAAGCTGCGCTATAGTCTTTAGATGAAATGGATTTAACTATATCTTTTGTCTGCACCGTTTTCTGCCTCATAACATCTTGCATTATCGTCGTATCAACTCCGGCCTTATCTTGAAGATCCATGAAGAACTTTCCGGCTTCCACCGCGGCGAATTGTTTGCGGTCACCGACAAACACAATTTTCGCGTCCAATTCTTTAGCGATTTTTATCAATTTGTTGGCCATTCTTGAGCCTATCATGCCCGATTCATCAACAATGAAGCACGTCTTACCGTTTTTGTAATTCTCTTTTTTTCTGTCGTACTCTAAAACAAATTTGTGAACGGTTTTTGAGCCAGTCAGTTCTGCGGCGTTTGCGAGTTCGTCAGCGGCTTTGCCGGTCGGCGCTAAACCTATAACGTCGTAACCTTGAGATTCAAGCAACTGCCTTGCATACATCATGGAGAACGATTTCCCTGTTCCCGCATCCCCTTGAATCACGGAAACTTGGCATTTTGTACTTACGATTTGCCGCAGAGCGGCTTTTTGGCCGGGTGTAAATCCATAACCGTTTTTATTAATGAGTTGACTATCCGTAGCGTTTATGAAATTATCTGCCGTTTGTGAATCAACACAAATATCAGTCGTTGACGTTTTACATATATCTATACTTTCCTGTTCGAGTTTCTTCATCTCTTTTGATGTGTAGATTGCCGTTGCTCCTGCGAAAGAAAATTCTTCCTGTAAAAAAACAATATCGCCGGAAGCGCACAGCTTTTCAAATGTTTGCTCAAGCTGCTCGCTTGAATAATCGCCAAGAGCGAGTTTTGAAGCGTTATTTATCAGGTTTTGTCTGCTAAACGCCGATTCGTTTTTCGTAAGTGAAAGCACCGATTTTTGGAGAATCTCTTCCGGCGTATCAACTATGGTTTTTACATGGATGAGCGCTTGCGCTTCTTGTACAAGATTTTCAAGCGTTTCGTTTTTATCTTTCAGCGTATCGTTTATGGCGTTTACTATGAAACCTTTTGTAACATTTTTCTTAGGGACACGGCTGTTTGTTGCCGCAAGCGCAGCAAGTTCCGCATCACTCAAACCTGAGTATATACCCAAGTCCTTAAGCCGTTTCATCTCCTGTAAAACCTGCTCCCTGCGCTTTGAAAAATCCTCTATAATTTCTTGAGATATTCCCTTTATCTCAAACAAACCTTTTTTTCTATCTGTCACGTTGACCTGATAGCCGAACTTTTGAATCTCCATCGCAAGCTCATTGCGGAAGTATTGACCAAGAAACATTTTGTTTTTGTAGAACTTGCTGTTGTGGCCGCTCATTATTTTGCCGTTTTCTGACCTTGTCAAATTCATTAATACACAGTGAGCATGGAGTTGAGGATCAAGTTCGCGGGAGCATTGGTGATTGAAAACGGCAAAAGCGGCGCTGCCGGTCGTTTCGTAAGATACAAAACCTTTCCCGCTTTTGTGACGAGTCTGCGTAAAATTCTTTTCTGCGTAATCTAATGTTTTGTTAAGAGCCTCATCAAACGCCTGCCGTATTCTTTCATCTTGATATGAAAGAATAGATACGGATTTAGGAGCGGAGAATGTCATATCAATACCGCTGCTGTGTTTGAGGGAACCGTCCTTAAAAGTTTTTCCGGCAGACTCAACTAAGGCGCTGCCGTTCTGATCAAATCCGCGCAGTAAGTTTTTGAAGTCTTTTTCTTGGAGATCTTCCGGCAATCCAAGATAGTGCGCAAGACTGCCGTACCAATAGCCGGGACTCTCTAAATAATAATTATCACGGTCATAATACTTTTCAGCGGTAACAGCATTTAATGGTTTTGGTATAGAAAGCATCTCTCTCAATCACTTTTTCAATAATTAGAGTCTTCGTTAAATGAGGCAAATACGCTTTCGGCGCTCCCTTGTACGGCGTCTGAATTTGTTTCTGAGTTCAAATCCAATTCAGCCATGTCCTCTGCATAGCCATCCGGCGCTGTAAATTGTGCGGCCTCATATGCATTAGTAAATGTGTCTGATTCCGCTAAGCTGTTTAAGAACTCTTCCGTCCCGTCTCGCCGTTCTTTTTCCTGTTTTTCTTTTTGAGCTTGTGCCGCCATTTTGTCATCCTCCGCAGTGCGTTTAATTTGAAAATCCCGTTCAACAAATCCATTACAGTTAAAAGCCGGAGCTTTGTATTCAATATCTACCTGAGTCAGCGGCAAGTCTGTGAGTTGAGTGTAAAAGCGCAGTGTCTTTTGCGTCATTATTTCAGATGGAAGCGCGATTCTTCTTTCAAGGATGTCGGCGTTTAGAGAAATTGAATCCTTAAGATCAGAGACTCCAAAACTCTTACTCTCTTTTGTTCGTTCGATTTCTGTCGAACCAAGTTCTTTGCTGATAAACTCCGCGGTACTCTCATCCCCCACCGCAAAGTAAAACTTATTACCGCAGGAATTAACGATTGATTTGACGAGTTCATGGCCATAGATTGCCTCTATCTGCGCTTGATCTTGAATCAACAAAAATGATGCGCCCCCTTTTGAGCGGGACTGCGTGAGTAACTGTACTACGGAACCGATTTTCGATAGTTGTCCGAACTCATCCATTATGAAATAAAGTCTTCTATCCATATCATCCGGCAGAGAACAAAGCGCCTTTGTTGAAAAGTCAAAAAATGTTGAAATTAATGTTTTCAAGGTATTCTGAACTTTGGCTTGATTGGCTACAAAAATTACCCGCTTTTTGGGGTTGGGGTCACTCACCCACTTGTTGATTGAAAATGTTCCATCGGTACCTTTCAAATACATCAAACTCGAAGTATATGTACTCAAAACAGACATAAGCTGCCCCGCAAGTTTTCCGTCCGCCAAGTGTTTTGAACCTACTTCACACCCGTGCGTTTTTGAAAACAGTTCTTTCAATTTTTCAGAGTCCGTTTCAATCAAATTGCACACATCCTCATTTTTTGTAAGACCGTTTTTTATGCAATAAATGAGGATAGCTTTTAGGATGTCTCTGGGCGCAGTATACCAAAAAGCCTCTGAGGATTGAGCGTCAGGAATCATTGAAGTAACAAATGCGTCAAGGTCTATGTAGCTGTGCAGTTCATTGAAAATCGTCCAGCCCTTTTCCGCTTCATCAGTGTTATCCTCTGATATTTTCCTGTTTTTTAATTTGCTTTCGTACTCTTTTTCTGAGGGATTTACAGAGAGGTTCAGTCCCATGTGGCGGGAGTCAACCGGGTTAAAAATGTAATGTTTATTTTCATCGTAAAACGCGGGGATAAAATCCCCTTTGAAATCATGAATTATACATTTTATGTTTCGCTCAATAAGCTGTTCAACTATCTTAAAAATGAATTGTGATTTACCGGAACCCGGCTTCCCTATCACAAAATTGTGACGTGTGACAACTGACTCCGGTATAGATACGTAAGGGTTCAATTTGAAGAGATATGTTTTACCAACGTATTTTTGGAGTACCAAAGGCATCTGCTCCTGCGGAACAAATACTTTACCCCGAATAAACTTGTCCCCTGTTTTTTCGATATGACGTCTGTTAAATTTTTTGATCAGCCAAAAGTATAAAAGGTATATGAGACTTGTTGGGAGAAACACCGACAGAATGTTTCCCCGCAGAGTTGGAACAACGTGCTTTTTGAATGTCTCATTAAAATGTTTTCTAAATTTACTCCTGCTTGTTTTGAGTGTACTGCCCTCACAGGTATATATGATTTCATAATCATCGCCCTTAATGTTGATGTAGTCCCGCAGATACATTCCGGCGTATATTTTTGCGATACATATATCTTTTTGAGAGAGGCTCCGCGTGAATACACGGTTATCAATTTTGTAGATTAAAAGCACGACACAACACTGCACTACGAACAATACAAATAATACGATAATAGACATGTGCCAAAACATTTTAACCGAAGTAACTAAAGACTCAAACGCTTTAAATGAATTCGCGAGTGTTCCTTTGTCGTTAGTGTTTTTAGTTTGCGTCATACCACCTCTTCCCTGCCCCATTATTTACTTTTGAATCTGTGCGGTCTGTTATTTTTTATTGAGTTTTTAAATACTTGATAGTTGAATAAAGTCCGTTTGTAATCTTATCGTAATAGGCGTTAAAACTGCTTTTTGCCTTTTCATCCGAAGCGTTTGCACACGCTTTTATATCTTCGTCTTTAGGTCTGTGTATGATATGTATTAAACGAGTGATGAAATACTGAGTACGAAAAATCATCTTAACCGCAAAAGAAGTGGCGCCAAAATTTCTATCCGTTTTACTTTCGATGCTGTTTAAGGATTTTATTATATGATCAAGTTTTTTTTCAGTAATGACTCCCATTGAATTACTTATATCTTCATGTCTGCCCTCAATCATTGCCAGTTCGTTATCAATCAATCTGCGGTGCATATCGGACTTGGATTCCTTTGTTGTCCGGCAGATTTTCTCCACTTTTTCAGCATACACCGGCTCTAAAAGCGCACCAATAAGTTTTTGAGGTTTTTTGGCCATTTTTGCGCTATTCTCACTCCCCCACAGCGTTTCTAACATAAAATCAAACATGTTGCGTATGTACATTGTATAAACATTATTATAATAATAAATGTACATTATTGCAACAACAAAAGTAAGCTGTTTTAATAAAAATTTGTTCGCGGCAATTAAGTTCTGTTCAATCTAAAAGAGAGCGATTCCGTTTTTTGCGGCTGTATGAAGAGATTTTTGTGAAGATGCCTTTTGTAAACATTTTTATATATACTCTGTTGCGTAATTTCGTTAATTTACGGGTTTGTATATATACTTTATATATGTAGGCGTTGTTTTTGATACTATTTGAGGCATTTTCTATATATACAAAATTGCGCCGCAGGTGCATCAGGTGTGTGTAAAATAGCAGAAAAATAATTTGGCCAAAAACAGTGGTTGCAAGGCAGCCAACCCCCTCGCAAAAAAGACGCGCCCAAAGAGCGCCTCTCTGTCAAAGGCCATGTTATTTTTATGATATTGTTTGGATTTTTAGAACCGAGAAATGTTTATAGCGTTGTAATCTTGGGAAAAAATTTTCATCTTCTATATTTTTTTTATCGCCTTAATCGCATCTATATTTCCATCATTAACATACTGAGCAACTTTCAAAAGACCTGAAAACATTCCGGCGCTTTTATCTCCCAATAGAGAGCAGATCGGAGAAAACCCACTGCCCTTTTCAACAACAGATATACCGTACAGATACTTTAAAGACTCTTCGAGCTTATTTAAAGTTTCATCGTTTATCTGCCAACCTAAACGGGCAGCAAGGTTATCAAACGAAATAAATTTTACCTCAACGCCTTTATAATCCTGCTCTTTCCAAATCTTGAAAAGTTCACGCAATACAATAAACGGCGTTTCATCTGAATTAATTTTATCTAAAAATTGGCGCGTTTTTAACTCTTGGCGCGGCATCAACTTTTGCCTTTCTTTAAAACTGGTTCTAAATACTTTTTCCCTTTTTCCATAATCAAGTGTGTGAAAAGTTTTTTGCGGTCTTTCGCATCACACTTGGCTTCACTAAGACACCCATATATAATCTCATCGGGAACACACTTGGCTACTATTTCATAAAAAGTTCTGCTCTTTTCATCCTTGCAAAGTTTCATTATCTCGTCTACTAAATAATTAACTCCAACGCTATTCTTGCCGAGATCTGTATTCAACTGCGGGAAAAGCGACATCTGCAATCTGTTATAAAGAACAATATTTTCACCCTCAAGACTAAACGATTCCAAGAGCAAAAATTTCTTTTTAATCAACCCCTGTACCGCTTTTAATAAATAAAATTTTTGCTTCTCTTTCGAACTTGCCAATATCGGCAATATATCGCAGAACTTATAAATATTCCGCTTGTATGAACTCATCACTTTTTTTCGGTACGGATTAAAAATCTTACTAAGGTACAGGGATAATTTTTGTTCATGCGCTGTGAGGCTATGAAACGTACTGCTGTCAAACGGAACATAGTATTGTGATTTCTTCTTAAAGGTTTCATGGAATGTTGGATTAACTTCTATAAAACCGTAATCCTCTACATCCTCACTTCTTTCGTGCGCTTTATATATTCCCCACCCTATAAATGGCTTATATGTATAATCTATGTACTTATTTTTTTCTGTATCAAAAAATGCGTTTTCAGCTTTTATCTCCAACCCGTATAACGATTCTAAATCCCGTTTTAATTGCGTGTAGTTCCGCCCGTTTACCGACCACCCCAGCCTCTTGAGCAGATTGTAATAAGAACCAATATATATTTTAGGTTTTTCAAAAGCCTGCTCTTTCCAAAGCTGCAAAATTTCAAAGATAACACTTACTGATGACGGGCCGCCCAAGCCATGTTTTGCACTGGATGCGATTGTCCACTTACGTTCTATGGGTTTGCCATCGCGCCCCGCTATGGTATCTGTATACATTATCTCATGCTTGTTAGTTCCGGCAGGAGGTCTTTGTGTGAGATGCGCTATGGGGAATTCAGCGAAATTAAGTTCAAACGCTCCCCGTTGAATCGTATCAGAAGCTAATAATTCATCACCCTCAGCATCTTGTTCCTCAACGTCCTCTACATAGATTGTTTCGATTTCATCATCATCGTTTTCTTCGGCATCGGCATTATCCAATGAAGCTGGCGGAGGGAAAAAATTTTGCAGTATTGATGCTGCTGACTGCGGCTCTTTCGGTTTTTTTTCAGACAGCATCGTGACAGATCCTTTTTTGATGATTCAATCGCATGGTTAGCGTAGCTCCGTATATAAAATATATTAAGCCATTCCGAATCCGTCTATATTTATTCTGAATCCGTCTATATTTTTGATATATGACATTCTGAATTCGTCTATAGTTCTCACCGCAGACAAATTTTTATTGCGTTAAAAACCTCAATTCGGCTCTTAATGTCAAATTTCCGCTAATATTCTGAATGTGTCTATAATTCAAAAGATTACGTATTCCGAATATGTCTATAGTTTTGAGCCGCGAACATTCCGAAACCGTCTATAGCTTCCCCTGTGAGCAGAATTTTTGGCTCATCTGAACCGCCTGACTGTTTCATCAATTAATTATTCTGAATTCGTCTATGTTTTTGAGGTGACTTATTCCGAATCCGTCTATAATTTCATTTATAAGCGGCGTTTTTTGCTCTTTTGAGTCGGCCAGTACGCTTCATTGATTAGATATTCTGAATCCGTCTATATTTTTGAGATTGCGCATTCCGAATTCGTCTATAATTTTGCCCGCAAATGGAGCTTTTTTGTCTTTTTGAACCTCTCCTGCGCTTCATTATTTGGATATTCTGAATGTGTCTATAATCATGGGGTTATATATTCCGAATACGTCTATAATTTTGGACAGCAAACATTCCGAAACCGTCTATAGCCTCCACCTTAAACAAGGATTTTTGCTTTTTTGAACCAATTTGCGCTTTTAAATATATTGTATATATGAAATATTCCGAAATCGTCTATACTTCCCGCTCTTATTTATTCCGAATCCGTCTATAATTTCAGATTTTCGGGTGGGGAAATTTGAGGTTTTGGCGCGGGGTGTTATGGTTCTTTCAGTGGAATTGTACCGTTTATTCTGAATGTGTCTATATTTTGTGTCAAACAACGACCGCCGTTAAGCACGCTTAAATCGTTTAACGCGCGTTTGGCTGCCCTCCCCCATTCTGATGGCCGCTTAAATCAAGCCATACGCGTCTTTGGTGGTTTTTGTTTTGTTTTGAATGTTCCTTAAATCCGTTGCTTTTTCTCCTCGTTAGCGTACTTCTCCTCTTGATAACCCTGATAGCAAGCGTTTTCGCGCGTGAATATAACGGTATTTTTACTGTTCTTTTTTAAACCATTATTATTTAATCATTATATAGGATATTCCGAAAGTGTCTATAGTTTGGCCCAATTTAGCCCCTTTTTATTCCGAATCCGTCTATAATTTTGGGTAACGTATTCCGAAATAGTCTGTATCGTCCCCAAAAAACATTCCGAAACCGTCTATAGGGGCAATCTCCATACAGCACTCCCCCGCTATTTGGCCTTGTCGCTCTTCTTTTGCGCGTCAATATAAAACGCCGCGGCTTCATTAACGAACTGCGTTATGGAGATACCCTGCTTTTCAGAGTGCTTGCGAATCTCATCCAAAAACGCATCGCTGTCAAAAGCCATATTGATTCGCGGCTTTTTGAATCCTTTACGCCCCTGTGTTCGGACGTATCCGTGCCGTTCGCGCGGTATCTGCTCAGAAATGTTCTCTTGTACGGCTTCGGCTCTCTTCGCAATACCCCGCTTAGCTTCCGGCACAGTTTTTTTTGTGGGTTTTGGCACCACTTCATGTGTTGCTTCTTGTGTATCTTCGTGTGCAGATATAAAAGAAAGCGCCGGATTGTTTTTAAAACTTTTCGTTTTTGCGCCCATATTAGCTGCCTTTCCTTTTCAGAAACTCATCAATAAAAGAATTATAATCAAGCGCCGCGTTGCTCTTAGGAGCATATTCGAAAATGCTCTGACAGCTTGCTTGAGCTTCACGCAGCGCAACGCTCTCGCGGATAACGGTTTTGTATAAAAAAGTTTTTATCTGCTTGGCGGTGGTTTTAGCGGTATCAGCCATATCGCGGCTTAAAATGCTTCGGGCGTTATGCCGTGTAAGCAGTATACCCTTTAAGCTTAAATCAGGGTTTGTATAAGCCTTTATCGCTTTGATTGTCTCGTACAATTGCCCTATCCCCTGCAGGCTGTATAAATCAGCCTGTGCCGGTATAATCAACCTGTTCGCGGCAGTTAAAGCATTGATGGTAAGAATTCCAAGCGCCGGAGGCGTATCCATCACGATATATTTATATTTCACTGCAAGCGGCTTAAGCGCCTCTTTGAGCTTATACTCCTTGCCTGTGGCGGTTAGTTCAACATCAAGCCTCGCAAGGTTTCCGTCTGCCGGTATAATATCAACTCTGTTTTTGCGCTGTTGTGTAACTTCTTGTGCATCGGCCCGTCCGGTCAAAAGATCATAAACGGTTGGCTTTGAAGTTTCGCCTATGGCAGAGGTTAGCGTTACGTTGCCCTGCGAATCAAGGTCAATAAGCACTGCCTTATGGCCTCTGCGGGATAACCCTTCCGCTAATGCTTCGGCAGTGGTACTCTTCCCTACCCCGCCCTTTTGGTTAGCTACTGCGATAATCTCTGCTTTCAATTCCTGCCTCCTTGAAAAGTTTTAACCGCTTCGTGTGCTACTTCATGTGCATAGTCTTGTGTTGCTTCGTGTACGAGTTCCTGTGTGACTTCTTGTGTATAAAAATAATGTATTTATAAAGAGTAAGTCAAATCGTTTTGTAAAAAATGTACCTTGTTTTCAGGGTTTACACGAAAAGGGCAGCGTTTTTTAGAAAATAGTGTAAAAACAGAGAAAATCTAATACTGTCAATGCCAAGATCAAACATCGTGTGCATCTTCCAGTGTTGCTTGTTGTGTATAGGGTTGTGCAATCAAAAAGGTATCGCCGGAAGGGCTTTGTTGGCTGTTGCAATAATCTCTAAACCCCTGAAACATTTCTGATAGCATCATGTGTCGCTTCCTGTGCAGACTCGCGTGTAGCTTGTTGTGCATAATATGCTAATTGATGCAAAAACATTGAGCATTTTATAAAACGGAGTGAAAATAGGGGGGTGAGGGTGTCCTAATGGCGCTTCAAGCATGTTGTGTGTATTCGTGTGCTGCTTCTTGTGTGTGGTCGTGTGTCGCTTCGTGTACAAGCTCTTGTGCATCTTACTGTGCGTGAATGGTGTGATAGTGGGGGAGCGGGGTATCTCAAAGCCGCTCTCCGTCTTCGTGTGTATCTTCCTGTGTTTCTTCTTGTGCGTTGTCCTGTGTCGTTTCGTGTGCTGGCTCTTGTGTGGCTTCTTGTGTATAAAATGGAATTAGGGCAGGGTAGGAGAGTCCTCGTCGCAGCTAAACACCGTGTGTATCTTCTTGTGTTGCTTCGTGTGCATTGTATTGTGTCATTTCGTGTGTGACTTCTTGTGTATAAACTTAATAACGATGTGAATAGCAGGGTAGGGGAGAGGGGCTAAAAATTCAGCCCCTTTTTTGGAAACGCAGAGGTTTTAATTCAATGATACATCATATCCGATTGATTCAATGCCGCCTACATCTGCGTTTACAACTACTGCGTTAGTGTGGAGACAGGCGAATCCTGAAATTCCTGCGGTACCGCTTACGATGCTGTTGCCTCGTATTATGGAGTGATTGTCTACGGTTGCGAATCCGCTGATACGGGAACGCCCCAAAAGCACGGCGTAATCGGAGACAGTTCCGTTATCGCATACGGTGCTTGCCCCTCCGATATAGCAGTGGTCACAGGCCACTGCGTTATCAAAAAGAGTCGCATTGTCGCCGATACGCGCACATCCAAAAACGCGGGTGTGGCCGGTTATAAATGCGTTGTCAATGATTCGCGCGTCATTATAAACCTCCGCTTCCTGTGCGATCCATGACCTCCCTTGCTGCGAAAGGTTATGTGTACTTTCTATCCAACCGCCCAAGTCTCCTTTTTTGACCACAAAACCTGTTGTTGTTCTGAAATCAATTAGGGCGCGGGGGCGGTGCAGTACAGCTCCATAGAGGTTTGTGTGGGATATATCGGATAATTCGTATTTGAATTTGTGATTAAGGTTGTTTTCGTTGATTGCTTTTTTTATTGCAAGGCGGGGGGAGAGTTGAGAGTAAAAAATGTCAAATTCGCAGAGTAACGGTGACGGTATTTTTTCTATCCCTTTCGCACAGCGCATGATAGTGAGTTTATGGTCTTTGCACCATTTTTTGATAACATCAATGGTTACTCCATAGCGCGTGGCAGCGTCTCTGACAGAGATGTACTCATCCTGTTTTCGATAATCGTTGTTATCCATAAGAGAGAATCATATCCTTTTAGTTTACGGTGAAATAGTGATTTTTCAGAGGCCCCATTGATGTTTATAAATATAATTTTTTGTAACAATAATGTTAATTTTTTATACAAACAATGTAAATACACTATGCTTTTTGAGCGACAAAAAAGAGTGCGTTTTAAGATACCGGATAAAGAAAATTACACTACAATGGAGAAAATTGTAATTGAGGGGATAAAAATGTATCGTTGAGAATTACATTATGCCGATACCGGCGTAAAGGCGTAAGTTTTAGGTTCCGGCGTACAGAGGAAGCCCTGCATCCGTTTGAGAGCGTTACCCTTTAAATTAATACATTCGTTTTGTGCGTTACGAATTTGCTCTTGAACTCTTCTGCGGTCAGAGCCGCAGTAATTCACGAACAGACGGGTTTTTTGATTACATTGAGCTTTCTGAAAGCAGTTGGCGCATGAAATTTTCATAAACTGCATTTATCGTTCCTTATTTAAAGGTGTAAAAGCTCCGTTATATAAAGGATACCACTCAATACATTGTGTGTCAACAAAAAAACGCTACTATATTTTGGGGATATGCAGGATAATGTATTATTTTCTAATTTTCACTAACGAAAGGAAGGTGCTTTTATGGCTGGTAAAGGTTTGACACAAACACAAGTTATTCAGAAGCTCGCCGATTCTGAACAGCTTACAAAAAAACAGATAAAGGCGTTTCTTGATAATTTGGCCGCTCTTGCTTACAAAGAAGCAAAGAACGGTTTTGTTATCCCCGGTCTTGGCAAGTTGGTGCTTGTACAGCGTAAGGCCAGAACAGGAAGAAATCCTGCTACTGGCGCAACGATAAAGATTCCCGCAAAGAAAGTCGTACAG
>Ga0123356_10005493_pt1 | contig 12901 bp, 4 predicted proteins | sample TergutEmb28metaG_2_FD_92546 | JGI IMG/M metagenome (GOLD analysis project Ga0123356, IMG submission 92546) | Embiratermes neotenicus P3 segment gut microbial communities from Petit-Saut dam, French Guiana - Emb289 P3 | ecosystem: Host-associated > Arthropoda: Insects > Digestive system > Gut ... | reverse complement strand
TGGAACATTTAAGCTTAAACGGATTTTGGGATGCCGTACATTGTTCTGAACGCTGCGGAACGCTGAAACCCCATCCTCTGTCATTTGAAAAACTTGCCGCAGCCATGACACTTCCCTGCAATGAAATCCTTTATGTAGGAAACAGCCGTCTTTATGATGTCGCAGGAGCAGCCGGGGCAGGAATGAAAACTGCATGGATAAAAAGCCCGTTTTTCCCTGGAAGCGGCCTAAAAAAACCAAAACCTGACTTTTCATTCAATAACTATCGCCAATTACACGATTTTATGCTAAAGTAATATCACTGTATATCATCCGGGGAGGAAGATTAATACTAATGATATTTACAATCGGAAATTTAATTACACTTGGTATTGTTGTATGCGCCCTCATTCTTTACAGGGTAGCGGATAAAAATAACCGCCCGCTGGAAAAAGTAAAAAAATACGCTGAAAAATGCAAAGAAGAAATTGCCGCCTATGCAGAAGAAAAAAGCATGGCTGTCAAAAACTTCGGAATTGATCTGGATGTTGAGAAAAAAGCGGCATCCCAGCTGATGAAAAACATACAGCGCCTTACCGAAGAAGAGCTTGCAAAAAAATCAGAATCGATAAACAGAATAGAAGAACATATAAAGGCTTTTGAATCTTCGCTTGAGGAATTATTCAGAATGACCGACAGGGTGCAGGAAAATTTGAACCGCATCAGGGATGAATCTGCATTTGTAGAAAACACAGGCAGGCGCGTAAATGACGCAAAGGAAAAATTTGAACAGGTAGAAAGATCTCTGGATGCAGTAATGAGGAATCTGCAGGACACCGAAGATCGCCTGGAAAAAAGAAATACAGAAGCAATGGAACAGGCAGTCAGGGATGTAATATCATCTGCCAAATCATCGGTATCGGATTTTTCGGCAACAGCGCAGGTAATAGAAAGAAAAATCGAAGAACACCGTGATGCTGTAATAAAGGTTGAGCGTGAACGCGAGGCAAACCTGACTCACGATATGGAACAGGTTAAAAAATTTCTTAAGGATGTTCTGGATAATGCAGGAAAACGCGCCGACAAAATGGAAGAAACCGCTTTTGTAAAATTACGTGAACAGGCACAGGACAGGATCAATCAAATCAAGGCATTCATTGATGATAAAATCAAAACAACACAGGATGCCATGAAAAGCGAACATGGATCAATTAATGAAAAATTAAAGAATATCCATGATAAATGCAATACAGAAATAAATGATATTAGTTTAAAACAAAAAAATTATTATCAGGAATGGACGAAGGGAGCTGCCGAACTTAATACCATGGCAAAAAAGCAAAAAGAAGAAATTACTTCTTCTTTGGCGCATCAGCAGGAAGAAGTAATGAACGCGCTTGTAAAAGAACGCGATACAGTCAATTCATCCCTTCTGCAGCAGCAAAATGACTGGAAGCAGCAGTTTCTGGAATTAAGAAAGTCTGCTGAAAATCAGCGAAAGGATATAGATACAGGTATAGTTACATCCAGAAACGAATTAAATCAGGCAATTGCAGAGCTAAGGTCAAAATCCCAGACCTCGTTAAAACAACAGCATGACGAACTGGATGCGGCAATCAAACTGCATCAGAAAGAAACAGGTACTGCATTAACGGATATAAGGGAAAAAACCGGCGCCGCGGTAAAACAGCAGCAGCAGGAATCGGGTGAAATAATAACAAGGCTTAATCATTCTCTTTCTGATCTGCAGTTTCAGTCAAAGACATTGCAGAAACAGCATAATGATGAACTTTCATCTGTAATCATGGATTTAAAAGAAAAATCAAATGAAGCCATCAAAATACAGCAGGATGAAATTAATTCTGTATTAAACGAAGTAAAGGAAAAATCTGAAAATACAATTCAATTGCAGCAGGAAGAATTATCGTCTGCTATTAAAGAGTTAAAGGAATTGTCTGACACTGCGGTAAAACAGCAGCAGGATGATCTTGGCGCTGTATTAACTGATCTTAAAACCAAATTGGACAATGCAGTCAGTACACAGCATGACAATCTTGGTTCAGTGCTTTCTGATCTGAAAATAAAACTGGACAACGCAGTCAAAATGCAGCAGGATGATCTCGGCGTTATTCTGTCTGATCTTAAATTTAATTCAGATAATGCGGTAAAATCCAGTCAGGAAGAATTAAGCGCTGTTCTTGATGGGCTTAAGCTCAATTCGGATAATGCGGTGGTTACACAGCAGGAAGAGTTAAATGCCATTCTCGGTGAACTTAAAATAAAATTGTATAGCGCGGTAAAACTGCAGCAGGACGAACTGAATACTGCTTTGTCTGACTTTAAATTCAATTCTGATAATGCAGTAAAAAACCAGCAGAAAGAACTGACAACCGCTCTGAGTGAAATAAATGAAAAAACAAATACAGAAATATTGAATCAGAAAAATGAATTGAATGCCGCGCTTTCAGAACATAAAACAAAATCAGATACCGCAGTCAGGCTTCAGAATGAAGAAATAAATGTAAAAATCAGGGAACTTAAAGAAAAATCAGATACCGCCATTAAGCTGCAGTACAATGAACTGAATGCTGCTTTAAGTGAACTTAAGGAAAAATCAGATTCCTATATCAAAATGCAGAACGAAGCTGTCCAGTTTCAGCATAATAATTTGAACAGCGCATTAAACGAACTGAAGATAAAATCCGCTTCCTCCATAAAACAACAGCAGGATGAACTCAGCGCTTCATTGAGCGATCTCAGGGAAAAATCCGTTTCGTCACTGAAAAAACAGAATGAAGAACTCAGCCTTACACTGAAGGATCTTAAGGAAAAATCAGAAGCTGCCGTAACAAGCCAGCAATATGACCTCAATGCCGCTCTGGAAAAGCAAATGGAATCGTGGAAATCCCTTACCAATAACGCAGAACGTGAAATAATTTCGGCTAACGAAAAACGCATTGATGATTACAGCAAACTGCATGAAGAAGCGGTAAAACAGCTTAACAGCCTGGCTGATGATGCGTCGCATCTGGAAAACGAACTGCGCCTTTTCATGCAGCATTCAGTAACAAGAGTAAAAAAGGATTTTTCGGTATTCGAAAAAGAATCCGCCGTTTCAATGGAAAATGCTTCCGCCGCATTTGATACGCAGGCACAGAATCTCCGCAATGAACTTGAAGAAATGGATAAAGAACTTAATGGCATCAGGCAGCAGGCATATGATAATGTATCAGAAAAACTTACATCTTTCGAAAATGAAATTACAATAGAATTGGGCAAACGCACTTCCGAACTCGGGCGGAATATTTCAGACTGGCAGGCAGGACTTGAAAACCGCCTTGTAAACTCAAATGATAAAATAGCAAATGATTGGCATCTGGCAGAAGAACGTTTCTTATCTGATCAGAAAAAAAACATTACTTCTCTGAGCGAACGGCTTTCCTCTGATCTTGAAATTCTCAAACAGGAGACAACGGCTTTTGGTGAAGGTATAAGAAAAGATATAAATAATATCGATGAAATACGATCTGCCTTTGCCGAACAGATAAAACAGGATCTTTCCGATACGCGCGTCTTTGCAGAAAACGAAGTAAAAATACAAATTGGACAATACCAGCTTTCTATGCATGAAATACTGCGTCAAAAACAAAAAGAACTGGAAAAAGAACTGGAAGAAATGTCATCCAAATCGCAAAGCACCCATGATACGCTGGACAGTGCATTGCTAAATTCCAGGCAAGCTTTTGATGAATGGCAGAATCAGTATAACAGCAGAATACGCGAAGCAGACAGTTCACTGGAAGATTTAAGGCGGAGCTCAAAGGAAGCTGCCAATGAAAACGAAGAACGGTTTTCTCAATTCCGCATGAACCTGGATGATATACGCAAAGAACTGGGCATTCAGAAAAAAATCTTTGATCAGACTGCAATTATCAAAAAAGATTTGGAAAAAAATATCGAAGATATAAACGAAAACTTAAGCCGCCTGGAACAGAGGAAAAATGAAATATCACAGCTTGAAGCAAAATTAATCAGTGTCAAGCGTCTTGAAGACGAAGTTAACAATAAAATGATCCGCTTCCTCAATGAAAAGAACCGCATAGAATCAATGGAAAATAACTTTAACAATCTGATAAAAACATCGCAGTCTGTTAAGGAAAAACTTGATCAGGTATCAACATCAGATGATATCCTGCAGGCAGTCCAGGTACAAATACGAAAACTTGATGATTCACTAAAGGAAACCGAAGATAAGTACCTGCGTATTGAACGCAAAAATGATGTTCTTGAACAGACAAACGAAGGCATAGATCGAAATTTCAAACTGCTTCAGCGTACAGATGCAGATGTAAAAAATACCGAAAAAACCATTTTGGATATTACCGGACAGTTTGATAATCTGCGTTCATCAATAGAAATTCTTGCTGCTCAGAGCGAAAAGGCATTATATGCCGAAGAAAAAATAACAATCCTTGATGAAACTCTTGCAAAAATAGAAAAGCGCATCACAGACATGAATGTAGCCCGTGAATGGCTTGCACGCAATGAATCGGAATTAAAAGCCCTGGATAAAGATGTAAAAAATTATCTGAAAATTACCAAATCCTTTTTAAATCCTGACAGTGTAAAAGCTATGCCTGCAAGCAAAGGTGCACCGACTCCCCAGGATCGCGATAATATTTTAAGGCTCAAAAGACAGGGCTGGACTGTTGACGAAATTGCAAATGCCATGGGCCGCGGCAGGGGAGAAATAGAACTGACACTGGAAATAGCATCCAGAGAATAAAATCACGGAATAACTGCATAAAAATGAACCAGAACAGCTGGAAATATTTTAAAAAATCAAGAGAACATTTCCGGCAAACAGTTGAAGAATTGTCCAGTTCAATTCCGGAATTAAAAAATATCCAGCAGAAATTTGCTGACAGCCGCAGTGAAACATCATATAAAGTTGAAACACCTGTTGTGTATAATACTGCCCTTGATGATATAAAACAACACGATGAAATAAAACTTATTTTAGTTGCCGATAACCCGGGCCGCCGTGAACAAGCTCTTGAAAACAGAAAATATCTTGCAGGACCGTCAGGAAAAATAGCAAAAAAGTTCTTTGTGGATAATCCTTCTCTTGGAATTGATTTTATCAGAAATGTCATTATCTTAAATAAAACACCCATTCATTCACCGCGTACAATTGAACTGCGTGAATTATGCCGGATGGAAAAAGATTCATACTCCGGCAGTTCCATACCAGCTGCTCTTGCGGAATCGCAGAATAAAATGGCTGATATTCTTATGGAGTTTCACATAGCGCTTGATTGTCCGGTTTGGATAACCGGTTATTCGGAAATGAAAAAAAACGGAATTTTTGAAGTTTATACAAAAAGAATCAGAGATCTGTATTCCGGTAAAAAAGAACTGTACAAAAATATTTTCCTTTTCCGTCATTTTTCCATGAATCAATTTACAATTGATTTGAAACAGCAATCCCTGCCGGGTGAATCTTTAATAAAAAATCTTAACCGCATTGGAACAACATACAAAAAAAGAATTCTGGAAATATAAAAAATAACCGCTGGACAGTAATTATATCATCATCTATATTTAAAAACAGATGACTTCTGTTGAAACAGTTCTGCTGGAAAATATAGATAAACCGGATTCACTTTTTGTTTTTCCCACGGATATAGCAGCTTCCGGCTGGGCAGATCATCTTCTGCGTATAAAAGGCGGAACTGTTCCGATGAATAAATTTCTTGCATGGGATAAATTCAAGCAAAATTCGGTTAAATCAAAAGTGCATAATAAAAAAAGCATTCCGTCGGCTCTAAGAAAAATTTTTACCGGCAGGATAATAAACGAAAATAAAACCGCTGCAGCAGACGGCAAACCGCCTGTTTTTTTATCGCTTATAAAAGTCAAATGGGCGCAGCATGCTTCTCATTTTGCTCCCTGGCTTACAAGGCTTTTGCCGCAGCTTGGAATATGGTTCAAAAAATCCACAGGATTTTCCATTGATAATATTTTAAGCGATGAGACACAGAAGGCAGTATCAGGATTTACCGGCGATGACAGGGATATGTATACGCTTGCGAAGCGTTATGCGCAGTTTCTGGCAGAACATAATCTTTTTGAGCCTGCCTGGGAAACACCTCCGTTTAATGATGACGGAAAAAAATGCTTTATTTTTTTTCCCGAATCACTTTCTGATTACAGTGAATACAGGGAATTGCTTTCTTCCGGCAGCCGCGTACAGATAATAAACGTATCAAAAACAGATATTAAAAAAAATAAAGTTTTTTATTATACCAATGCCAGAAAAGAAATAACCGAAGCCGCTTTATATATACGTGCAATTGCTGAAAACCAAAAAATACCCTGGAATTCAATTGCAGTCTGTCTTCCCGATTCAAAGGATTATGAACCTTATGTATTAAGGGAACTTGAAAACAGAAATATTCCGTATGTAAAACGGACAAGTAAACCGCTGACAGATTATCCTGCGGGCAGATTTTTCAGATCGATATTTGACTGTACATCGCAGAATTTTTCATTTACCTCGGTTGTATCGCTTATTGCAAATAAAAATCTTCCATGGAAAGATACAGTTATAATCGATAAATTAATACAATTCGGAATAAAAAATAACTGTCTTTACTCCTGGACAGAAAATACTGACGGTAAAAATCTTGAAATTAATGTATGGGAAGATGCTTTTATTAATCCCGCTGAAGAAACAGACACTGCCGTCCAATATTTTTTTAACAGCCTGAAAAAACGTTTGCATTCAATGAGATCCGCTGAATCTTTTGCAGGTCTGCGCAGGGAATATTTTGTTTTTCGCGGGCAATTTCTTGATATGGAAAACTGTTCTGAAGAAACTGACCTTATACTGTCACGGTGTATTTCAGAGCTGATGAATCTTGCAGAACTGGAGAAAAATTTCAGTGACATTCCGGCTGTAGATCCTTTTTTATTCTTTATGGAATATTTAGGGGATATAAGCTATCTTGCCCAGTCAAAAACATCCGGAGTAAATATCCTTCCGTATAAAACAGCAGCATGCGCACCGTTTGACTGCCATATAATACTCGGAGCCGGACAGAACAGCCTGTCTGTAGTTCATACTCAGCTGGATTTTTTAACAAGAAAAAAACGTGAAGATCTTGGAATCTTTGATGAAGATGCATCAGAAACATTTATAAACCTGCATAGATATAACTCAAAAATACCAGCGGCATTTTTCTGCAGTGAACAGACATTTTCCGGATTTACAATTGCACATTCAAAAATAAACGCTCCGTTAAAGCCAAAGGAAAATTATTCATCGGATCCGGACTTAAGAAATTATTTTTCCGCAGATCATTACCGGAATGAATTTTCATCAGACGATTTGCAGCCTTTATTTCTGCATGAAGATCAGAATAGCGGATTTGAAGAATGGAAAAAAAGAAGAAAGCAGGAAAATTCGGTTTATAAAGGGGTAAATTCAAATTCGGAGAATATCCGGGAATTAATACAGGACAAAATGGCAAAAAATCCGGAATTCCATAATAAATACAGCGTATCCGCTTCTTCATTAAATGCCTACTATAAATGTTCTTTAAAATGGCTTTATGAACGCATACTTGGGATTGGAAATGTTCAAATTGAAACAAGCCTGACGGCAGAAAATATATCAGGAATTGTTTACCACATGGTTTTGGAACGGTTTTTGATGCAGTTAAAAGAAAAACCTTTAATGAAACCTGTTATATCGGATAAAAGTCCCGCTCTGCCTGAATCCTATCAGAATTTACTGGGAAATTGCACAGATATGGTATTTAACAGTTTTCCGGAAATTCCATTGAGTTCATTAAGCGCGCGTTTTTTAAAAGCGGAAAAAAAGCAGTTTATGTTTAATCTGGAAAAATGTCTTGTAAAATTTCTTTCCATGTTTAACGGATATATAATAAAAAACTGCGAAACATGGTACCGTTGTGAACATCAGAATTATTACCTGAACGGGAAACTGGATTGTATACTTCAGGATATAGATGAAAAATATGTAATTGTAGATTTTAAAATGGCATCACTGCCGAAAAGAATTGACTGCATTTACAGAGAAGCATCAGGTTCTGCAGTAAACGAAAAGCCTGCGGATTTTCAGCTGCCGATGTATATAACCCTTACGGAAGAAAACACAAAAAATGAAGTAAGCGCTGCTTTGTTTTACAGTATTCTTGATTTAAAAGCAGAAGTAATTGTCGGAACGGTAAATGACATGCTGACAGGGACTGTTTATCCAAAAAAGGAAAATGACCGCATTTACAGGACAAGCGAAATATACAAACAATTAACCGGGCAATTTAAACAAAAAGTGCATCAATTTATGGAAGAAATCTCAACAGGAAACCTGACAGTTTTTGAATCAGATCAAAAAATCTGTTATCAATGCAGGTTTAACAGCATTTGCAGAAAGGTCTATATAATAAAAAATGAAAAAAATATATCGCTGGGGAAACACATTAATGAGTAAAGAAATAGATACTCCCAAATTAAATAAAGAACAGGAAAAAGCCGCTTTTTGCAATGAAAATGCCATAATTTCCGCCGGTGCTGGATCCGGAAAAACCATGGTTTTGGCTAATCGTTTTATATGGTTACTCACTGAGAAAGGTTTTAAAATTGACGAAATACTTACATTAACATTCACAAAGAAAGCAGCAGCTGAAATGTTCAGGCGGATTCATTCATTACTGACATTTTATGCAGAAAAAAATGAAGGAGAAAAAGCTGACAGAGCCAGAGAAGCTTTGGAAAATTTTATACATGCAAGAATACAAACCCTTGATTCATACAGTACAGCCATTGTAAAACAAAGCGCCAGCCGGTACGGAATAAGCCCTGATTTTGATATAAACCTGGAACGCAGCCGGGAAATAGCACTTGAAGAATCGCTTCCGTTCATAATTACTAACCGCAATCATCCGGCCATAAAAAAACTGTATGCGGATTACCGTCCCAATGAAATTGCGCGTAATATTTTTTCTGAAATTTTAAATAATTACTGTACAATAGACAAACAGTTTAATTTTACAGAAGATGTAAAAAAACAGTTTAATATTATCTGCAGCGAATGGGAAAACCAGATAAACGAAATTAAAAATATTTTAAACGAACTGGAAAAAAATATTTCTGAATTTCCCGTAATGTGTCCGAATCTAATCCCTGTATTTAATGAATATAAAAAGGAAAAAGTAAAATTAATCCAGACATCTGAAATACGCAATTATTTTGATCTGTTATTAAACGAAGATATCAATTCATTAATGGAAAAATCACAGTCACATCCTATACAAAAAGATTTTAAGCAGCTTCTTTACCTGATTCTGGAAATTAACAAGGTAAATATAGTTAAAGGCAGACCTGCCATAAATCCGGTTAAGGATAAAGTAAAGCAAATTAAAAATTTATATAATAATTTTTCTTCCCTGACAGTCTATTGTATGCAGGCTGGTTTTATGCTTTCTTTTATGACACTTCTCAATGATTTACAGGATCGCTTTCTGCACAGGAAACAGACAGAGGGTATCCTTACATTTAATGACATAGCAAGTCTTTCCAGGACAATACTTCTTGAACAAAAAGATATAAGACAAAATGAAAAAGAAGCATTTAAGGCTATAATGATAGATGAATTTCAGGATAATAATGAGCTTCAGAAGGATCTGCTCTTTCTTCTTGCAGAGAATTACAATTCATTATGCGATACTGTTCCTTCGGCGGAAAATCTGTGTCAGGGTAAATTATTTTTTGTAGGCGATGAAAAACAGTCAGTTTACCTTTTCAGAGGCGCCGATGTATCTGTTTTCAGGAAACTTAAAGACGAAATAAAAAGTGAAAACCTGTCCTTAAAAATAAATTACCGCTCAATGCCTTTATTAATAGGAGCATTTAATGCGATTTTCGGAGGAAGCTGTTTCAATCCGCTTGGAAAATCTCCCCTTAATGATTTTCCTTCTGTTTTTGCACCGGATTCAAGGCAGAAACTGCCGCTTTACGAAGCAGCATACAATCCTCTGGAAGCAGATAGAAAAGGTGAAGGTTTTTTATCTATATGCATATTAAACGGAAAAGAAGATGATGATAACGAAAATAATTCATTTCATGACAATGATGAAAATGAAGCTCGTTTTGTTGCAAAAAAAATTGAACAAATACTTAATGAAAAAACAGAAGAAGGAGAACCAAAATATAAACCCGATGATATAGCAATTCTTTTCCGATCACACAGTCCCCAGTATCTTTATGAAAAACATCTGAGACTTTTGAAAATACCGTATTCATGCGAAGACATTAATGATCTTTTTTACAGCGGCGTTGTAAATGATATAATGTCAGTATTGCGCCTTGCTGTATATCCGCTTGACAGCGCGGCATATGTAGAAATGCTCCGATCGCCGTTTGCAGGTCTTTCTCTTGACGGAACCGCTGTATGCCTTTCAATTATGCGGAGATTAAAAACAAAAATACCGTTTAACGATGAATCTGCGGCATTCCTTGATGAAGAAGACCATCAGAAATATTTATACGGAAAAAGAATATATTCTTCCGTATGCAGCAAAGCAGATAACGCAAGCATTAGTTCTCTGGTAAGCGATTTATGGTACAGGGAAGGCTACCGTTATGAAACAGAATGGCATCCGGAAACATGCGTATACCGTGAATATTTTGATTATCTTTATCATTTAGCTGCAAGAGCAGACAGGGAAAATCACGGGCTTGCCGTTTTTACCGAAAATATCCGTATATTAAGGGATTCAAGAAACCGGTTAAAAGATATTAATATACCCCTTGATCGCAGCAGCGCAGTTCATTTACTGACAATTCATAAAAGCAAAGGGCTGGAATACCCTGTAGTTTTTGTATGCTGCTGCGGTAAATACAGCAAAAGAAATCAGGAAAAAAATGTATACAAATCAAATGAAAGCGGCATTGTACTTAACCCTCCTGCGCCTGATGTATTCCGGAATTCCGCTGAAATAAAAACCAATTTCTTCTGGGAAAAGGCAAAAACAGAAGAAAAACGAAAAAGAACGGCAGAGCTGCGCCGTTTACTTTATGTTGCAATGACAAGAGCAGAAGAAAAACTGTTTTTAACAGGCGTTCTTGATTTTAAGGATTATACAAAGACAGATTCATTATCAATAAAAATAAAAAATTACATTGATGAAAAAAGTAAAAATAAAACAAATTATTTACACGGCGATTCAATACTTGATAATGATACATTTTTCGGTATTTTAATGCCTGCGGTCACATCACATATATTATTTGACAGTTACAGTGAAAATACAGGATTTATTAATCTGGAAGCAATTCCCGTTTACACGGAGAAAGACATTGGCAAGGCAGCAAAAAAAACTGTGCTGAAAAACAGCCAGGAAGGATTGAATGAATATATAAATAAAAAAGAAAAACAATACAGAAATGCAAAAATAATAAAAACTCCTGTTTTAAGGAACAATCACATATCACCTGCATCATTGCGGAAAAACGAAGAAGAAAATGCAGAAAAAGAATCAATAGGCAGGGGATTTTTTATCAACAAAAAGTTTTCAGGAGAAAAATCAGACGATATTTTCAATAAAGTTGACTCCATTCTTTCGCGTTTTTCACATAACGGCAATGATTCAAATGAAAAGTTTAATTCGGGCAGCTTTGGAACAATAGCGCATATTTGTGTCGAAGCAATATTAAACAGGGAAGAAGCTGTAATACCATCAAACATTTCAGGGCTTTTAACGCCTTCAGAATTATCTTTACTTACAGAATCGGGAAAAGAACTGGCGCACCGCTTTATTATTTCTCCTCTGGGAAAAATGGCAGATAACACAGATTTCCGTGAAAGCGAATTTTCATTCAGAAGTCTTATAAAAAGCAAAGACGGAAGTGAAATTTTCATTAACGGCGTAATAGACTTGTTTTTTGAAAATGACAATACAATTCATATTGTGGATTTTAAAACAGACTCTGCAGAAAAACCTGCAGATCATACAGCTCAAATGTCATGTTATTATCATGCAATTAATTCTCTTTTTGCAGCGCCGTTAAAAAAACAATGCCGTATATGGCTGTATTATTTACGAACAGGACATGCTGTAGAAATAACAGAAAAAACAAAACAGTTTGACATCGATAAAAGAATTTTTGATTATTAATCTCTTTTGTCCGGAATAACGCTGTAATTTCCAAGAGCATTCCAGTATGTGTACCCGCCTGTGCTTATTTCGTAGAGAGCGTCAATCTGGAGCCGTACATAATCAGGATTGTAATACAACCTGTCGTAGGATACATTCAGGAAAAAAGCCTGAGTCCAGGGACGTATAATAACTTGTCCGCGGCTGATACGCGCTGTACGTAAAGTCCCATGATAATAAATTCGCCAGGGCCGCATTTCCGGAGGATTCTGAGCCAGAAAATGCTGATCAAAATGACTTGGGTAATACATGGGGCATATAATATCAACCCAGGGAGTAAGAAGTTCAACTTCCTGACCGGTACGCGCTCCTGTACGATACCAGCCGTTTGCGCCGTATATATCAATGGAAATAGGCGCTGTTACTCTTGAACGGACGTGGCGTAAAAAAGAAAGTATTGCGCTTTCCATATCCATTCCTGGATCCTGCCACCGGTAGCGCGCATCTCCCAGGTTCTGACCGTCTGTCGGAAAACGAATATAATCAAACTGAATTTCATCAAAACCCCGTTCATGAAGTTCTATGGATAATAATGCAATGTATTCCCAAACTTCTTCCGAATATGGGTCAACCCAGTTTTCATCATAAAAACTGCGGACAATTTCATAATCAGGATCATTAGTAGGAAAAAACTGCCTTAAACTGCTTCGGCGTTCTTCATCAGTAATTGAAGATGTACT
>Ga0123356_10005492_pt1 | contig 12902 bp, 8 predicted proteins | sample TergutEmb28metaG_2_FD_92546 | JGI IMG/M metagenome (GOLD analysis project Ga0123356, IMG submission 92546) | Embiratermes neotenicus P3 segment gut microbial communities from Petit-Saut dam, French Guiana - Emb289 P3 | ecosystem: Host-associated > Arthropoda: Insects > Digestive system > Gut ... | reverse complement strand
ACCGTCTCACAGGGCTCGGCAGTGCCATATGGTCAGGCTGGCATGCCCCTCCATTTGCAGATCGACTCCATTGGTGTGGATGCAGCCGTGTTGGCCTATACCGCCGAACATGCCATGGCTGGCCGGGACGGAATCACCGGTCAACCTTGCTACCAAGATGATGTAATTGTGTGCACCGGCCCGCCATCCCCACACGACGTGTACTGGCAGCAGGGCGGACTCCACGGGGTGGTCAACGGCGACATGCCGGGCATGGCCTCACGCGGCACCGTCTACTTCTACGGGCACGCTGGTGTTCGCGGCACCGGCGCCGTCTTTGACTCCCTGCCAGCCCTCACTCCCGGTGCTACTGCACAAGTCACCACCATCAATGGCGAACTCACCTACCGGGTGATCGAAGTATTCACTGTGCCCAAAGACAGATTCACCACCGATCCAAGAATCATCACACAGGTTCCCGGACAGTTGCTGTTGGTCAGCTGCGACCACTCATCCGGCGCCACAACCACTGCTGGTGGCTACGCCACCGACAACGTCATAGCCCAGCTCCAGATTGAACAGGCAGGACCAAAGACGGTACCAGTCCCCTGACATCAAGCGCTCAACAGACCCCTATTTGGTGAGGTAGGAGCTGGGCACCAGATGATGCGCCTGACCACGCTGGCATTCAGATGGGCTCAGTGTTCAGCCTTGTCCGGTTGCCTGTGGTCTTGACAACGCGGCTGATTGTGAGCACCGTTGGCGGCTGGCTGCCATGGCACCAAGACGGCCGAATAGACGCAGTAGCCGCCTTCGGGTAGCTGCCTTGGCGGTGTGGCCACTGGCCCGTCGGCTTGAGTCAGCCACTAACTCTGTCACCACCCGGCCCACCTCGGGTGCGTCAACAGGTACCGTAGCCTGGCGCAGCAGCCGGTCGACGCGGTCGTGTTCCAGGTGGCCGGAGCGATAGCCGTCAAGTTGTGCCAGTAGGCCGAGTGGCGCTTTGGGTCCGTTGGGGCGCGGCTGGGTTGTCGCCAAGGCTCACTAACGTGGCGCTGACTTGAACCATCTGGTCGACAACACCGCCGTGGGAGTGGTGAACGAACTGGCGGAGCGTCACGGTATCGCCCGGTGCACCATCCAAAAGAACGCAATGCGGCGGGGTGTCGTGTGTCCGAACCCTGCAACACCCCAGGCCATGAGCCCGCCAACACGCCAAAATCCACCAAAATCACCAAAACGGAATACTCAGGTCCCAAGGGTGACTGGCAGCACGCACTGGTGGCCAAGTTCCGGCAGGACTTTGGCGACAGCCAGTAGTTAGCCGCTGATGACCGTGTGAAGGCAAACACCACGTTACGGTCCGGCGGGCTCATTCCGTCGGATCGTCCGGGCTGGGTTCCCGACAACGACGTGCGCATCGGCCACGTTCCGAATGACCACGGCACCCATGCCTATCAGGGTGTTTCTGCCGACGTGGGCTTGGTTCATCACGCATGAGGCCAACCCTACATATGAGTCTTCTCCAATGTCGGCGCTACCTCCCAGCATCGTTCCGCTCACTACTAGAGCTCGTTGGTGAACGTGACCATTATGTGCAACAAGGACAAGCTCTCCAATTTTGACGTCGTCCTCCAGAATAGTGTCTGACAAGGTGCCTCGATTGATGGCTGCATTGGCGCCGATTTCGACGCGATCCCCAATTCGGACTCCGCAAAAATCTGGGATTTTCTTAGGACATCCATCAGCAGAATAGTAGAAGCCAAAACCACCAGAACCAATGACTACTCCGGACTCGATCAGGCAGTCTTCACCGATGGTGACATCGCCTTGAATTGACACCCCATTGCGAATGATGGTCCGGTTTCCGATCGATACACCGCGATCGATGAAGCTGTGATGTCCAATGCTGACATCAGTGCCAATATTGGTTGTCAAAATCGTTGCGGTGCTCGAAACCTCAGGGGAAGGTGGTGTCAAGAAGAAATGGGAAAGGATCGAGAAATAGACCGAGCGCGGATCTCTGGTTGAGATTACGTTGTACTTGCGCGACTCCTCGTTGGTATTGTCAGTAACTATTAGCAAATCTAAGTCGGTGTCAAGTGAAGAAATGTTAAACTTATCTAAATGACGAATCCAAATGAGAGAATTCTGTCGCGGCTCTGAGAGAGCAGAGAATGAATCAACTTTTAGTAGGTCATCCCCTGAGTACTTGAAAGTGTACCCTTGCTCCTTGAGGTATTCTTCAATATCATTGACTGAAGTGCTCATTCAACTGCTCCTTGCTAAGAATCGTGCTCAGGTCTCGGATGTTGTCTTTTAGATCATCATATCTCTCGTCTCCGACCTCGCGTAAAAAATCTAGGAGAGCTTGAGTGATCGTCCTCTCGACATTTGAATACCAAATCGGATGAATTAGTATCTGGATGCAGCGGGGCGTTGGTCGGCTTCGAAGAAACGCCGCTGGATCTTCACGCCAATTCATGCGCGAATCACTGAGATACTTAATGTCAGAGAAGTAGGGACGTGAATAGGTATTCTCAATTTCGGGGATCTGGAGGTTCGCTGCAAGTATGCTTGACGATGGTCGATGCATCGACACGGTTCGGATTGGAGCTTGAATTATTTGGCTAAGAATGTCCGCTTCAATTTTGATTGCGGAGACAAGAGATTCGTTTGAGCGATCAACGTATGCGGTCTCGTCGAAATGTAGCCCAATCTCGTGACCGAATTGGCGTATTTTGCTCAGAGTCACAATTGAATTCAAGGAAAATACATTGTAGAAGGGGCTTCGTAATAGCACAAAGAAGGTCGCGTGAACATGATCTTGAAATTCAATCTCAGCGAGTTTGAGTGCCTTAGTCAGCGATAAATCACAGTCGTGGCGAAGAATGATCGAATGAGGCGCTTCATGCGCGTCCCAGTAATCCCGTGTCTCGAAGCCAAGATCGGCAAAGGTGGTAAACAGGTGACGAAGACCACTGTAAGTAAACGAGTCGACGCGGTCGGCCATGTTGCCCTCGATTCATAGAAGGGACCGTGTGGCGGCGCGAGTCCCATGGTCTGTCGCCGGACTATTATGCATGATTCCCGTGTGGGATCGCGTGACGACTGGCCAGTCTAGGTCTATCACCCGGCCACGCTCCGCCCAGCCCCTTCCTAGGACAGGACAAAGAATTAGCATGTCTGGCGTGTCGACCTGCATTATTACCCCGATGAATCGTGCCGGATGTTCCACTCGACCAGAGGACTTGAGTCGGGTCATTTGGCATAGAGCCTGATGTAGGTACTGTCCAGCGGGACTACATGGCCGCCTCGTACCTGTTGTCCGTCCCATGTGGGACAATGCCGGGCGTGTTTGAATCGAACCAGCCAATCTCACCACTGGACCAAGACGGCCTGGCAAGAGCGGTGACCGAGGCCCTGAGCGGCATCGGCCAAGCCTCTAGCCTGGAGGAACTGACCCAGGCGCGCCGTCAGCACGCCGGCGAGCACAGTCCCATCACGCTGGCCAACCGCGCCATCAAAGCCCTGCCGCCAGAAAACCGCGCCCAAGCTGGCAAGAATCTGGGGGCGGCCAAGGGGCAGGTGTTCAAGGCCCTGGAGGCTCGCCAAGCCGAGTTGGAGCGCCAGGAGGCAAGCCGGCGCCTGCAAACCGAGACGGTTGATGTAACGCTGCCCACCACCCGCCTCACACCGGGGGCGCGTCACCCGCTGGAAATGCTGCAAGAGCGCATTGCCGACGTGTTCACTGCCATGGGCTGGACCATTGCCGAGGGCCCGGAGGTGGAAGCCGAGTGGCTCAACTTTGATGCCCTCAACTTTGACCAGGACCATCCGGCGCGTCAGATGCAAGACACCTTCTTCGTTGAGCCAGCCGGTTCGGGCTTAGTGCTGCGCACTCACACCTCGCCCGTGCAGGCCCGAGTGCTGCTGGAGCACGGTGCGCCGTGCTACGTGGCCGTGCCCGGTAAGACCTTCCGCACCGATGAACTGGACGCCACCCACACCCCGGTGTTCCACCAGGTAGAGGGCTTGGCAGTTGACCGCGGCTTGACCATGGCGCACCTGCGCGGCACCTTGGACCACTTTGCCCGGGGCATGTTTGGGCCCGATGCCGCCACCCGGCTAAGGCCTTCGTTCTTCCCCTTCACCGAACCTTCAGCCGAGATGGATTTGGCCTGCTTCGCCTGCCACGGCCAGACCGCCGGTGACAACCGGTGCCGCACTTGCGGCGGCTCAGGCTGGATCGAATGGGGTGGTTGCGGCATGGTGGATCCGAATGTGCTGGTGGCCTGCGGGATAGATCCCACCGAGTATCAGGGCTTTGCCTTTGGCATGGGCATTGAGCGGACTTTGATGTTCCGCGGCGGCGTGCGCGACATGAGGGACATGGTCGAGGGCGATGCCCGCTTCTCACTGAACTATGGGGTGATGGTCTGATGCGTGTGCCGTTGCCCTGGCTAGCCGAAGTGGTGCCGTTGGTCGATTCTGCCCCGGCGGCGGTGGCCGCCGCGCTGGTCAAAGTTGGTTTGGAAGAAGAAGCCATCCACACCTCAGGGGTCAGTGGGCCTTTGGTGGCGGGTCTGGTTCTGGACAAGCAGGGCCAGGTACAGAAAAACGGGAAGCTAATCAACTGGTGCCAGGTTGAGGTGGGCCAAGCCCATGGCGGTGTGCGGGGCATTGTCTGCGGCGCCGACAATTTTGTACCGGGGGACACCGTGGTGGTGGCCCTGCCCGGGGCGGTGCTGTCTGGAGGGTTCGAAATCTCGGCCCGCAAGACCTACGGGCACGTTTCTGACGGCATGATCTGCTCACAGTTGGAACTGGGTCTAGGCGAAGACCACGACGGCATTATTGTCCTGGCCTCCCTTGACCTGGAAGCCGCGCCCGGCACAGACCTGATTCCTGTCTTGGGGTTGGATGAAGCCACCGTCGAGATCAACGTCACCCCAGACCGCGGTTATTGCTTCTCCGTGCGCGGGGTAGCCAGGGAATACGCCCACGCCACCGGCCAGGTCTTCGCAGACCTGGCCCTGGTCAGCACTCCGCCGGCTACCGCTGATGGTTTCGGGATTGAGGTCCACGACTCTTCTCCTATCAGAGGCCGGGCGGGCTGTGACCGGTTCGTGGCCCGGATTGTGCGCGGTTGCCAGGCCTCCGGTCCCAGTCCAGCCTGGATGCAGCGCCGTTTGACCCAGGCCGGCATGCGACCCATTTCCTTGGGTGTGGACGTGACCAACTACGTCATGTTGGCCTTGGGCCAGCCGTTGCACGCCTACGACCTGCACCAGGTGGCCGAACCGATAGTGGTGCGCCGGGCTCGCCCAGGGGAGCGTTTGGTGACGCTCGATGACGTTGAGCGCGCCTTGGACCCAGAGGACCTGCTGATCACCGATTCACCGGCTGAGTTAGGGACAGCGGGGCGGATTCTAGGCATGGCTGGGGTCATGGGTGGGGCGTCCAGCGAGGTAAGCGAGCAGACCCAGGACTTGCTGGTCGAAGCCGCCCACTTCGACCCCATCACCACTGCCCGCACCGCCCGGCGGCACAAACTGTTCTCTGAAGCGGCGAAACGCTTTGAGCGCGGGGTTGACCCGGAGCTGCCACCGCGGGCGGCCCAAATGGTGGTGGACCTGCTGATCAAGTACGGCGGTGGCGTGGCTGATAATGCCGTGACCGACCTAGATCAGCGCCCGGCACCTGCCGCCATCAGCTTTGACCCGGCCTACCCGGCGGCCATCATGGGCGTGGACTACGCCGTCAACGATGTCCAAGGGGTACTTGAGGCGATTGGTTGTCAGGTGGCGGTGACGGGTGGGCACATGGTTGCCCCGGCTGAGGCTGGCGGGGTGGCCGGGGCTGGGCCTTGGCGAGTTGTTCCACCGGGTTGGCGCCCCGACCTGACCAGGGCAATTGACCTGGTGGAAGAAGTTGGCCGGATTGCCGGGTTTGGCCTGGTTGACTCGGTGCTGCCCCTGGCGCCGCCCGGTCCGGGCTTGTCTAAGTCCCAGCGGCTGCGCCGCTCGGTAGCCAGGGCCTTGGCGGACTATGGCATGGTCGAGGTGCTGACCTACCCCTTCGTTAGCCCAGCGGTCTTTGACCAGTTGGGCTATGCCGCTGACGACCCTCACCGGGAGGCGGCCCAACTGACAAATCCGTTGGACAGCGCGGCCAGTCTGATGCGCACGGCTTTGCTGCAAAGCCTGCTGAGTGCCGGGCGCCGCAATGTGGGTCGGGGCCAGGTTGACCTAGGGCTTTTCGAATTGGGGCTGGTGACCCAGCCTGGACCGGACCAAGCCAAGCTACCGCTGCCCCCGGTAGAACAGCGGCCTTCCCCAGAGATGCAGGCTCTGCTGCTAAATGGTGTGCCGGCTCAACCGCGCCAGGTGGCGGGACTAATAATGGGTCAGCGTGAACCGGCGGGTGTTTGGGGTTCAGGACGGCTGGCTAGTTGGTCTGATGCCGTCGAGGCAGCCAAGTTGGCAGCCGCGGCTTGCCATGTGTCCTTGACGGTGAGCACTGGTTCTGGAGCGCCATTCCATCCGGGCCGCTGTGCCCAACTAGCGACTGGCGATGCCGCGGTCGGCTACGCCGGTGAACTGCATCCGCAGGTCTGTCAGGCCTTTGGTCTGCCCGAACGCTCGGTAGCCTTCGAACTCAACCTGGACCTGATTGTGGCCCAGGCGCCAGAGGTGGTTCCGGCGGTGGCAGTCAGGACCCAGCCAGTGGCCAAGGAGGACCTGGCGTTTGTAGTTGACGCGGCGTTGGCAGCCGAATCGGTGAGGGCGCAAGTTGAGACGGCACTGGGTGACATTGCCGAATCTGTGCAGGTTTTCGATGTTTACACAGGCGACCAAGTGCCCGAAGGCTCCAAGTCCGTGGCCGTGGCGCTGCGGCTGCGGGCTGCCGACCACACCTTGAGCCCGGTGGAGGTGGCCCAGGCCCGCGACCAAGCCGTCAAGGCTGTGGCCGAAAACCTGGGTGGCACATTGCGCGCGTGACGCAACTGGCACAGGCCTACTGAATCTGTGGCTCCATTGGAGCGGGCCGCTGTCGGGGCGGCAAGCTCTGATAGTAGGCTGTGGCCATCAACGTGTTCAGGAAGGTGCCCACGGTGAATCAGCTCCCTCAGTCCAACGATGATCTGGCTGGCGTTGTCCACCAGCTCATCTCCGAGACCATGGGGTCCATCATGAGCGGTGAGCTGCGGCAAGTCAGGCGCGGTCTGGCCAAAGCCAAGCGGATGGCCGAAGCATCGGGCCGGGCCGACCTGATCGGTTGGGTGCAAAAGACCGCCGGGGACTTGGCCTGCGACGACGACGAACTGGAATTGGCGCTGAAGTACTACACCAGAGCGCTAGAGCAGTTCGAGCAGATCAATGAAGTCAAAGGGCAAGCCGCCACTCATGAGGCTCTGGGCGACCTGGATATGGTCGAAGACAACCACAAGTCCGCCTTTGAACACTATTTCCGTTGCCTGGAGCTTGCAGAGCAAGTCAAAGACCTGGACCTGATTGCGGAGAGCCGCCTCAAGCTGGGCGAGATTGCCACCGAACATGGCAGCCAAGGATCAGCTCTGGTGCACCTGACCAAAGCCTTGGAGGCTGCCCAGCCAGGCGGGGACGACACCATGCTGGGCTACATCCGCGTGTCGCTTGGCTTTTTGGCCAAGGAAAGAGGCGATCTGGTGCTGGCCATGGAACACCTCGCCGAGGCAGTGGTGCACTATGACCACGCCCAGGAAGTGGCGGCGCAGGGGCGGGTCCACCTGGTGCTGGGTGAGCTCGAAGAGATGCGAGGCGACCTTGGCAAAGCCTATGAGCAGCGCCACCGTGGACTTGAGTTGATTGAGCAAGACGCTGACCTGGCCGAACTAACCATGACACACCTGGAAATGGCTAGCCGGGCTCTAGAACGTGACGAACACGACCACGCGGCCCAGCACTATATCCGGGTCTTGGAGTTGGTGGAAGATTCCCACAGCGACGACCCGTTCGAAGGTGCCTTGATTGGGGCTTGGTTGGGCGAGGCCCACTACGGCTTGGGCCAGGTGGGCCTGCTACAGGATGACCTGGACAGCGCTAACCAACACCTGACCTGCGCCGAAGGCTACATTGACCACGGGATTGTCCCCGAGACAATGGTGCGCATCTACCTGGCGTTGAGTGAACTGGCTGAGGCCAAGGGAGACCTCGAGGGTGCCACTGTGGCCTCGGACAAGGCCCGCCATGTGATGACCCAAGTGATTGGCGTTTGACCCGAGGCTGACTGTTGTCAAAGGGGCCATGGCGGTTCGCCAGACCCCGGCCGGGACAGGCCATCCGGAAGCGGTGGGCTCCTCGATTCGACCAAGGCAGCCGGGCACAGCGGCTAGCCGTGCCCCTAGAATGACGGCTCGTGATCACCGCTGCCAATGTCGAGCTCAGGGCGGGCGCCGAACTGTTGCTCAGCGGCGCCGCCTTCAAGGTGGGCGGTGGCGACAAGATCGGTCTAGTTGGCCGCAACGGCGCTGGCAAGACCACCCTGCTACGGGCCCTGGCTAAGCGGGCCTTGCCGGCGGCTGGCGTCATTGCCAACACCGGCACGGTGGGCTATCTGCCGCAGGACTCGGCCAGTGTCGCGGCTGACCAAAGCGCCATGGATCGCATTTTGGGGGCCAGGGACCTGGACCGAATTGGTCAACGCCTAGCCCAGGCACAAGCACAGATGGAGTCCACCGAACCAGACCTGATTGACCAGGGCATCAAAGCCTTCGCCCGGTGGGAAGAACGCTACATTGCGGCCGGTGGCTACGCCGCCAAAGGCGAGGCGGCCAGAATTGCTGCCAACCTCGCCCTCGATCAGCGCGCCCTGGCTCAGCCCCTGGGCCACCTCTCCGGTGGTCAGCGCCGCCGCGTTGAGCTAGCCAGGATCTTGTTTGGCTATTCCGACGTGCTGCTGCTCGATGAACCAACCAACCACCTGGACATCGATTCGGTGGCCTGGCTACGTGACTTCCTCAAGGCCTACGGTGGAGGTTTCATGGTGGTGTCCCACTCCACTGACCTGCTTCAAACCGCGGTCAACCGGGTCTTCCACTTGGATGCCGGCCGCAAGACCCTGGACATGTACCACCTGGGCTGGTCGGCCTACCTGCTGCAGCGTGAAGTTGACGAACGCCGCCGCAAACGCGAGCGGGTCAACGCCCAAAACAAGGCCGAAGCCCTGCGCAAGCAAGCCGACAAGATGCGGGCCAAGGCTACTAAAGCGGTGGCCGCCCAGGTCATGCTGAAGCGAGCCGACCAGCTACTGGAAGGTACCTCACCAGAGGCACCCCGCCAAAAAGTGGCGGCCCTTCGCCTACCCAAACCGGCGCCCAGTGGCAAGACCCCGCTCAGCGCCCAGGGCCTGTCCAAGTCCTATGGCTCGCTTGAGGTGTTTGTCGATGTCGACCTAGCCATTGACCGTGGTTCCAAAGTAGTCATCTTGGGTTTGAACGGTGCCGGCAAGACCACCATGCTCCGGCTGTTGGCAGGCCTGGAGACCGCCGACACGGGCAGTGTCACTCCAGGTCACGGCCTAAAACTGGGCTACTACGCCCAGGAACACGAAACCCTGGACCTGGCGCGCACGGTGCTAGAGAACATGTCCAGCGCCGCCCCGGACATGGAGACCACCGCGGTTCGCAACACCCTTGGTTCGTTCGGTTTTTCTGGGGACAATGTCTTCAAACCCGCCAAGGTCCTGTCCGGTGGGGAGAAGACGCGTCTTGCCCTGGCTCTGCTGGTGGTCAGCGCCGCCAACGTGCTGCTGCTGGACGAACCGACCAACAACCTCGATCCGGCCAGTCGCCGGGAAGTGCTGACCGCGCTGCGCAAATACCGTGGGGCGGTGGTGCTGGTGACCCACGACGTGGCGGCCGTCAAGGCGCTGCGTCCCGAACGGGTGTTGATTTTGCCCGATGGCGATGAGGACCTCTGGAGTGAGGATTACCTCGAACTGGTGGAACTGGCGTAGTCGATCTTTTTCTCCAGTACGGCGGTGGCTTGCGGGTCGTTGTTCCGCACCCTGACTTGGAAAACGCTCTGGCGTTTTCGCAAGTCAGATGCCCGCTGCCACACCCCAACAACGATCCCGCTGCGCCGCCGCCTCGCGAGCGAGGTCACCGAAACAGGTGGGCACGCCTGCTTGGCTATTGCGCCGAAGGTCACCTGCGTCATCCCGGGCACTGCGACTGCGTGCAGCACAAGCTCCGTCGCGGGATCCAAGCCAGTTGCCAGGGCCTGAGTCTGGACGCTGTGGGGTGGCCACAAAGCAAGCCGTCTGACTTTGGGTGGGGCTGACCCCAGGTGGAGCGTTGGCGCTGGCTAGAGTGCTGCGGGGCTTTCCGTTGCCCCGCGGCACCAAGTCAAGGAGAGCGACATTGGACCAGGCCCGCAGTGTGCTGATCACTGGAGGCAACCGGGGGATTGGCCAAGCCATTGCCTTGGACTACCTAGCCCGCGGTCACCGCGTGGCCGCGATGGACCGGCAGGATGGAAGCCCAGTTGATGCAGGAAGCCTGCCCGGACAGTTGCTTTGCGTGACAGGTGACGTTCGTGTCACCAAGCAGGTCAACGCCGCCTTCGATCAGGCTGACCAAGCCCACGGCCCGGTCGAGGTAGCCGTGATCAATGCCGGTATTGTCCGAGACCAACTGCTGCTGCGCTTGTCGGATCAGGACATATCTGACGTGATTGACACCAACCTGGTGGGCGCGCTGCGCTGCGCTAGGCGGGCGGTCAAGTCCATGCTGCGAGCCAAGACAGGCCGGATAGTGCTGGTGGGCTCCGTGATAGGCCACCTCGGTGGGGTTGGTCAAGCCAACTACGCGGCGGCCAAGGCCGGCTTGCTGGGCTTGGCCCGCTCCATCACTCTGGAAGTGGCTGGGCGCGGCATCACCGCCAATGTGGTAGCCCCAGGCTTCATCGAGACCGACATGACCGCCAGCCTGCCTGATGAACGCCGGGCCGCCATCTTGGACCGGATCCCAGCTGGCCGGCTAGGCACAGTCGACGATGTGGTGGCAGCGGTCCGGTACTTGACTTCACCCGAGGCGGCCTACCTATCTGGGGCCGTCATCCCGGTGGACGGTGGCTTGGGCATGGGCCATTGACCAGCGCGGTCAGACCAGACTGGTTCATGCCTGCCTTTGCTCCCTCTAGGTCGAGTGTGACGCCCTGCAGCATCGAGCCAGGCAAAACCGCAGGTCAGAATTTGCGTCAACCTGCTGAGCGTCACACTCGGCATCGCGAGGCGGCTTCGCGGGGCGGGGTTGCGGCCGTATCGCAGGGTGGCATCGCGGGGCGGGTCGGGACTGGGCTAGCGCAGGGTTGAGGCCCACCCAACGGGCCATGATTGGTAGGAAAGACTTAGACACAGTAGGCCAACAAGGAAAGTGAGCCACCCATGGGACTAGTCAGCGGCCAGAACATCTTGGTTACTGGGGTGTTGACCGACGCCTCAATCGCCTTTCACGTAGCCCGCCTGGCCCAAGAGGAAGGCGCCCAAGTGGTGTTGACCGGTTTTGGCAAGGGCGCCCGGCTGACCGAGGCCACCGCCCAGCGCCTGCCCAAACCAGCACCGGTCGAGACCCTTGACGTGACCAACCAAGCAGACCTGGACTCTCTGGCTCAACGGGTCAGCCAGCATGTTGACCACCTGGACGGTGTGATCCACTCAATCGCCTATGCCCCTAAATCGGTCATGGGTGGCAACTTCATGGCAGGCACCTGGCCTGACGTGGCGGTGGCGCTAGAGACATCGGCCTATTCGCTCAAGGCGCTGGCCCAGGCAACTCAGCCATTGCTCAAGCCCGGTGCCGGCTTGGTGGGCCTGACTTTTGATTCGGCTTATGCCTGGCCGGTCTATGACTGGGTGGGGGTGGCCAAGGCCGCCCTCGAAGCCACTGCCCGCTACTTGGCGCGGGACTTGGGCCCAGCGGGGATCCGGGTCAACCTGGTCAGCGCCGGCCCCATCAAGACAATTGCCGCCCAAGCCATCCCCGGCTTTGACCAAATGGAAGCCGGTTGGGCCAACAAGGCCCCACTGGGCTGGGACACCTCTGATCCGGTGCCAACTGCCAGAGCGGTGCTGGCGCTGGCCTCTAGCTGGTTCAGCGCCACCACCGGAGAGATTATCCACGTCGATGGTGGCTCTCACGCCATGGGCTAAGCGCCTTGGCCCAGCCCGGCCTGGCACTAGCCGCCAGCGGCGCCTCGCAAAACCCAGACCCGCCTGGCCCTGTTCCACCAAGGAGTTGACCTGGTGCGCCAACCGTATTAGGCGCGCCGCACCATTCACAAAATCCGGAAATAGCCAAACCCCAATCGTCAAGTGAAGCCACCAAGCCGCAGCCGGCCTAGTTAGAAGCCGGCTTTGATCGAATAGATTGGACCAATGGCCCCGACCACTGCCGCGCCACTGCGCCGGCCAACCCCGATGGACCAGCTAGCCAATCATCTATTGGACGCACAGGTGACTCGCAGCCCCATCCTGGCTACCTACTTGGGGATCAAGGGCTTTGATGCCGCCCTCGATGACTACTCGCCCGAGGCAGAAGAGGACCGGGCGGGCGTGGCCCAACGGGCCTTGGCAAACCTAGGGAGAACCCAGCCGAAAGACTCGGTTGACCAAGTGACAGCCGCCGCCATGCGCGACCAGTTGAACCTACAGGTGGAGCTACACCAAGCCGGCGAATACACCCGCAATCTGAACAATGTGGAGAGCCCCATCCAGCAGGTGCGGGACGTGTTTGACCTGATGCCCAAGCAGACCACCGAGGACTGGGCCAGCATCACACGCCGCCTGGCCGCCATTCCCGCCTCACTGGACTCTTACCGCCGATCCCTGCAACTCAGCCAGCGCCACGGCATACTGCCTGCGGCTCGCCAAGTCAGGGT
>Ga0123356_10005491_pt1 | contig 12902 bp, 9 predicted proteins | sample TergutEmb28metaG_2_FD_92546 | JGI IMG/M metagenome (GOLD analysis project Ga0123356, IMG submission 92546) | Embiratermes neotenicus P3 segment gut microbial communities from Petit-Saut dam, French Guiana - Emb289 P3 | ecosystem: Host-associated > Arthropoda: Insects > Digestive system > Gut ... | reverse complement strand
TCATTTATCGTCTGTTTACTTTATTTATTCTTTTTTAAACACGGCAGATATTAATATTGGGAGAAGAATACTTACTATGCTTAATGTAATAATATTTTTTTCTATATTATTTACTATTATTAGTTTTGCTTTACTATTTATTCCAGGAGCTAAGGAATTTCGCTATGCATTCATTCAATTTAGATTAATTATACCTATAACATTAATTTTAATAACATTAGTTTTATTAATAATTGATAATATCAAAAATATTATAAAGTTTTTTAGAATGATTAAAGAGATAGGATGGAAAGCTACTTTAGATTATTACAAAAAACAAAGAAAACTAAGAAAGAAAAATATGTCTCCAGAAAAGAAAGCACGAAAAGAAGCCATAAAAAGATTTTTTAATTAGTCAGTTTTGCATAAATTGTTAAACCGATAATATACCTTATTATACTTACAAGCGGAGGGGCGATTGCGTTCTGAGGAGAAAAAATAAATCTAAACCTTATTCTCTTTTACCCAGTTTATAATTTCGTCTACTTTGCCAAACACTAAACCTGTAACTGTATCTGCACAGCCGTAGTAAATGGCTATTCTTCCCGTGTCTGAATCTACCAGTGTTGCAACAGGGAATGTGACGTTGGGAACATCGCCTGCAAGTTCATATATTTCGCGCGGATTGATTATATACGGGCGTGGGCGTGCAATAACTTTCCAGGGTTTATCAAGATCCATAAGTGCCGCACTAAACGAATAAACAAATCCATTGCAGCTTGTTAAAACTCCATGGTAAAAAACAAGCCAACCCTCTGAAGTTTCTATCGGGCATGGACCAGCTCCTATTTTTGTACTTTGCCAGCCGCCTGATGGCGCCATTACATGACGGTGTTTTCCCCAGTAAATAAAATCAGGACTTTCTGAATACCACATGTCTCCAAACGGAGTATGACCGGAATCGCTTGGACGGCTATACATCGCATAATTATTGCCAATTTTGCGGGGGAAAAAAGCTCCGTTTCTGTTGTAGGGCATCATAGTATTTTCCATTTGATAAAACTTTTTAAAATCAAAAGTATACCCCATACCAAGACACGGGCCATGATAACCATTACACCAAATAATGTAATATCGATCTTCTATAAAAATAACACGAGGATCATATTTATAATCTGAATCAGGTAATTCAGGATCTGTTTTTATAAATTTTATAGGTTCGTCGTCAATGATCCAATTAATGCCGTCTTTACTTTTGCCTGCATTGATATCCATATGACGTGCGGTATCATCACAGCGAAAAACTCCTGCAAATTTAAAACCGTCATCGCCATCAAAAGGAACTACTGCGCTGTTAAAAATGCTATTGCTTCTTAAAGTCAAATCCCTTGGAATAATAGGGTTTTTGGAAAAACGCCACATAATCTCTTTTTTAGGATTACTGCCCGAACCGTTTTTAGGTCGATCTTCCCACGGAATATTGGGTAAACTGTTTCCATTTATAATCATATTTATTTTATACTACTTATTTTCATTTAATACAAGACAAAAAAAATTGGGTGACCGCTTACACAGTCACCCAATCAATTTCTTGCTATAACGTTATAATAAGCGACGTTTTAATGTCGCTTATATTTTTTTTATAGTCCGTTAGCGTCTGCAATAAGGTTATTCCAGTTTTGCTGAACTGATTCGATCAACTGTGCTGGCTCACCGTCATGATGCCAAATTTCCCATGCAATAGCGCCTCTGTTAAATCCAGGAACATGGAGGTGGTATTTCCACTGCCATAATCTCTGGTCACGGATTAATGCAATTGTTTCATCTACAGCTCTTCTGTCTTTGTAGTTAGGATATTCTGCAAGTCTCCAGTTATCATCAATTGGAGTTACCCATGCTTGAACTGCCCAAAGAATCGCATCTACTTGTTGATCTGTAAAGCCTCTAGCAGGAACGACCATTACGTTCTCATCGTTAAATACAACATAATTTCTTGATCTTGGTCCTCTTGGAGGAAGCACCATTCCCCAGTCGTCTCTCATGTTTCTAAGATCGTTTGTTGCCAAGTACTGCTGATCAATACGCATAGCAACTCTGCCGTCATTAAATTCAGGAATGTGCCAGTTCCAAGGAATGTTATCACCTTCTGGTTTTGGCTTCATGATACCTTCATCTCTTAATCTCATATAGAACTGAACAGCTTCTACGAATGCTGGTCTGTTTGTTGCATTAACAAGCATGCCTGTTCTTGGATCTCTATCAACATACATTGCGCCATTGCTGGATACAAGTGCGTCAAGAATTTCTGTAGAAAGGTCGCCTGGCATAGCATAAATATCAATTCTGCCGTCGTTGTTTGTGTCTCTTGTAAGCTGTTTTGAAACTTCAAGGAATTTATCCCAAGTCCATGTTCCAGCTTTCTGAAGGTCATAAAGCAAGTTAGGATCAAGTCCTGCTTCTCTAAACAATCTCTTGTTAAAGAAAACAACAGCAGCGTGTTGGCTTCCGCCATAACCGTCAGCAAAAGCAAATTGCCTGTTGTTAAAGGTAAACGCTGTGTTTACAGATCTGTTCCATTCAACCGGTTTTGTCGCTGTAAAGTTAACAGCTCTGCGAGTTCCTACAGGATAAAGCAGGTTCTGGCGATACAATGCAAGCGCCCAGTCCGGCTGCAATACAAATACTGTTGCCGCAGGTCTGCCAGCCATGATCGAAGTAGCTGCAATTTGAGCCATTTCGTTCCAGCTCGCAACGTTCTTGTTTGACATTTTAAAGTTGTACTGCTGTGTAAGTCTCTTACGATAATCAAGCTGTCTTTCTTCATAGTCGCTTCTTGGTCTAAAAGTATTAACATCATAATCAGACCACCAGTTGCCGACTACAATGTCCATTCCTCTAAGCGTATTTCTGACTGCTGTAGGAGCACTTGGAACTGATTGAGCAAATACAGAAGCCACGCTAAAGAACATTGTTACTATTACTAAACAAGCAACTAACATGTTTTTCTTTGTCATCTTTCTTCCTCCAAATAAAATAATTTATCTCAAGCGTAATACCGCAACGCGGCTTCGCATTGAAACCAACAATAACCCTGCAAGGGTTACACCAAATTTACTACATTTTTATACCGGTTTGGCTCAAGGATTCAACGAATGCCTTTTGCGCTATTAGGTATAAAATAATTAACGGAGCTAAGCACATAAGCATACCTGTTGCAATCATTGCCTGAACATAGCCAATTGGAGCTGTTGACGCTACAGCAGCGCCTGAAACCGAGTTAACTGCGGCCCACCATTGACTTACCCTTTCTGCAATCGAAGCCAGATTACTGGAAAGAATATTGTAGTTTTTCAGGAACAATGTTGAATAGAACGAATCTGTCCATTGCCATACAAAAGAGAACAAGAAGCATGATGTAAGCATTGGAGTCGCATCCGGGAGCATGATCTGCCAGAATGTCTTAAATTTACCGCATCCGTCTACCCATGCTGCTTCTTCCAGTTCTTTTGGCATACCTCTAAAATACTGCCTTAACATAAAAATATATAAGCCGCTCTTAAGCCCCATGCCGGTAGCAGAAAGCAGCCAAAAACCATAAACACTGTTTAATAAGTTAATAGGCGATCCCGTCGTTAGCCGGAAAATACCAAAAATATCAAAGAAGTGGAAATTTAAATACAGCGAAGCCATAATAGTATGCGGAGGAATTACGATAATCAGCATAACGCAGAAGAACCAAAACCCCTTTAGCGGAAATTTATAGCGTGCAAATCCATAAGCTGCTAAAGTACAAGCCGCAATTTGCAAAACGGAACTAATTGTAACTATTAGTAAAGTCTCAAAAAGGGATGGCCAATAATTCAACATCTGTGACGCAATTCTATAATTTCCTGACGTAAAGTTTCTTGGAATACTTATAACGGTACTGTCATACAAATCCTGCTCTGCCATAAAACTAACGCTTAATTTATCCAAAAGCGGTTGAACAATAAGAAAGCACATTCCAAAAAGAAGAATTGCGCGGCATATCTTAAACGTAATTTCCATCGCCTTTTTTCTTTTGTGGTAGTTACGCGATATATTGCCCCAATTCGCAGTGTGTTCGTTGTTGTAAGTTACTTCACTCATAGTAATATACCCTCTTAGAAATTAATGCCATTGCTATTCCAATAATGATAATAACAGCCATGAAATAAACCCATGCCATTGCCGTTCCAAAACTAAAGTCAAGCATTCTTAATGTTGACCTGTTAATTTTTTCCATAACACGGTTATCCGTTCTAATAAAATAATCAACAACACTATAAACAATGTTAACAAGAATTAAAGAACTTACCATTGGGAAAGTTATTTTCCAGAAACATTCCCATGCTGTTGCGCCTTCAATTTTTGCAGCTTCAAACATACTTGGCGGTATTGTTTGAAGAGCCGAAAGGAAGATAATAATCTGTATACCAGAAGCCATTGCAATAGCATAAATCTGGTTAATAATACGGAAGATATAACCCATAAAATCACTGGCAGCGCCTTCTGCAACAAGAATATCTTCCAATACTTTTGTTACCGAAGACTTCATTAAATTGCCTTCTTTAATAATATCTGCCATGCTGTTTAAAAGTGAGTTATTTGTTTCAAGACCTATCATTACGCCCGAAGAAAGAATAACCGGTAAAAAGAAGATAGCCCGCACAAACCCTCTAGCCTTAAATTCCTGGTTTAAAATAAGCGCAACAAACAAACTAAAAATAATAATTGCAGGAACAATTAAAAGCATGCGAGTTATTTCTTCAAAAAGAAATCTGTTAAATTCCGGATCTATTCCAACAACTTTTATTAAATTAGCAAGCCCTACAGGCGTCATTGAAAATCCCTGCTTTTCGGTATCGATTCTTACATCGCTGAATACCATCTGCAGAGATTCCAGAATTGGAAAAAACATAAACGATAAAAATCCGATTATGAACGGAAGTAAAAATAAATACCCCGTAATCGCATTTTTACCCTCGAGAGTTAACGAAAACTTATTATCTCTTTTGATAAAATACATTATTCCCCCTGCCTCATCTGACCGCGTCTAAGCACAATATAACTATCTGCGTTTATAATATTACCATTGTAGTTCCAGGAATTCTCACTTGCATTAACTACAACTCTAGTTCCATCCTGATATTCAGTAACTGTTATATCTTTTGATAATATAACATGATTCACAATCCGTTGATCGTATAGGTGTCCAAAATCGGCGACAAACTTCTTATATAATTCGTCAGCATCGCCAACCCATTTGTCGTATTCGTTAGCATAAAACTGCCTAAACTTTGTTTCTTGTAATATTGCAGTTTCTTCCGCTATAAAACTAAAATACAACCCTGCACCGCTTTCAATTGTTTTTAATAAATTTTTTGTATAATCTTCTGCAAGGTTAATGGCTCGTCCTGTATAGGGCACAAGACCATGGAGCACGATTGGGAAGAAAGGAATGGAGTGATCTGTGATTCCAAAGTTTTGATCTTCGATAATCATATCTGTCACAATAGAAGCCCATGGTAAAGCATACTCATAACCTGTATGCACAAGCATTTTATTTCCGCTTTTGTCCATTTTTTCCATTTGCTGCTGTCTTATAATCATGGATGCATTGCGGCTAACATGACGTCTTTCGTGATAATCACCAGCTAGCCTTGAACCCATGTTTGTAAACGCAATATTATTTAAACCAAATCCGGCAGATTTTGACATAAAATCGTCTATCATTTTCATTGCAACATCAGGGCGCACCAGGTAATTGAGCTTGCCCCACATTTTTCTTTCTCCAAACCAGACAAAGCTGTATGGATACCGCTGTACTCGTTCACGATTCACAAAGCGGGCTGCGTCACTGTATAAATTAAATCCGCTGAATAAACCCTCAACATCCCTGACAAAAATAAAATCAACTTCAGGATAAATATCAAAATTATTTCTTTCGGCTGTTTTAACAATGTTTGTAAAATCTTTTTTACTTCCCAGTTCTTTAATTAATTTGATTTTTTTGGGTATTCTGTGTTCAACACTGCGATTGAACCAGCCGTTTAACTTTACCTGTACGTTTTCCCATCCTAACATGGCAAAATCATTCAGCATAACTTCGGTTTCTTTGTAAGAAGTAAGTTTTAAAGGTAAATCTACAGGAAGCCCCAGGCGGTGCTGTGTTTTATTTACAGCGCCGATTACTTCTACTGCTACAGGAACTCCCTTATTACCACGGTTGTTTTGAAGCGCCGGATATTTATTTACAAGATACGAACGGTATTCGTTTGCCATTCCCATGTATCCCGGCATTTCACATGGCGTATAACGCACAGTTATGCTTTCACCTGCTGGAAGACCCGCTTCATAATGATAAACAGCACGCTGATTACGTTCGGCTATTTCCAGTCTTGTTCCGTTAACCATTCTAAAAACCGGATATACTCTATTCCATGAACAACCGCTGCCTGATACGTCTGCGCGTACGCTTGCATAAGTTGATCCTTCTTCTATAATACCAAGCAGTGCATTTCCGTTTTTATGTATTCCAAATGCAGGAAATAAAGCCTTGTTATCGCTTATAACTGCCTCACGAGGCAATGCTTCATCCCAGCCATAAACATTTATACTATAAAAAAGCTGATTTTGCTTACCGTTATTAAAGTTAATAATAGCTCCGCTGCCATCAGGAACCATCATATAACCATTATCGCTCAAGCCTCCAGAACCCATAAAAGGCAATAAAGCCAATTGGGTAATTGGATAAGCCTGTCTAAATCCAATTTCATCAAACGGAACTTTTACAACTAACGATTTTCCGTCAAGAATATACTGTATTGTAATATTAAAAGCAGGTTTTACTGTTTCTCCTGTTAGCTCGTACTTCATTGAATCTTCGATATAATCATCAAGGGTGTAACCTGCGTCTCTAAAGAAACTTTCCATTTCTTCTTTCATGTAATCCGGTGATGCAACTCTTAATATCCATAATTTTATATCTCTAAGTTCAGGAAAATCCTTTAACAGCTGATCTTTATCATCGTTTAAACGCAGGTTGTTTATATCATAAAGACGATAGCCGGTTTCAACAAACAACTGATCATCATATTCCATTCTTTCCAAATAAAATCTCATTCTGTCTTCTGTTAGAGCAGGAGGTAATCTATAAGCCCGAGCTAGATCTCCTACCGTATATCGTACTTCTAAATAGTTATCTTTTACTTCAAATTCATAAGCTTCCCTTTCTACGCTGTAAATACCGGATTGCAATGTCATGCCAACGCCGGAAATATCAGCATAATCAATAGAGAACTGAGATTCCATAAGCTGCCTTGTAACAACGTTAGCGCCTCTGTCATCGGCAGGATTAGGAGGATTAGACCGCCACTGCGTTCCTTTAGATTTTTCGGTAAGAATTATTTCTGCAGTATCTGGCAAAAATCTTAAATGTAAATATTGATTTTCCAATTCAATCTCATCGCTGCCTCCAAGATACTCGTATGTTATTACAGGCCTTGGTCTGGCTGTTCTTGTATTACATGAAACAGCAAGGAATAATGTGAATATAATTAGTAATAATACCGCACAAATACGGCTTGCAGATCTTTTCACGTGACCCCCTATATGAACCTGAACATTAGTTCTTTATACAACGAAACAAAATACGCAACAGCATCGCTTATGAGGCTGAAGAATATAACAAAAACAAATACCATTACTCCCATTCCTACAACTGTTAACAGGCTGGAAAGTATTGTTTTTAAAAGGCTGTAATCATGAACCATCATCATAGCGGCTAAAATTAAAATACCTGTCCACAGCGCTGCAAATCCTGCCAGTACCCAGTAAACTGCGCCTTCTTCAAAAGTAATAAATTGACTTAATATAATCATTATTACGTTTATAATTACGTATGGAGTTAGCGCATAACAGACAGACATGTATATTTCAAACATTCTTCCTTTGCCGTCCATAAGTGTTGTAAGACTCCAGTTTGCAACTGTCCACAATCCAACCGGAAGGAGAATACGCATTGCAACTATCATTGAGTTAAAATATTCCATGTTAACAGAAACAAACTGGAAATTGGTTAATGTAAGCCGCAGCACTTCTACAATAACTGCCAAACCTATAATAACGTTTGCTGCAGCAATAGAACCGCGTTTTTCGTGCGTTAAATCCCAAAAACCATCAAGCGGATGAGTACATACATAAAGAGCGTACTTTAATGTTTTGCCAAGGTGCTCCCACCAGGCTTTATTTGCGAGATATTTCATGCTTCTATTATCTCCTTGACAGTTTTAATCGAAAATTTAATAGCAACAGGCAGGATAATAACAGCGCCTAAAATTAGAAGTATCCACCAAAGATTTTCTTCTGTCCACTCTTTGCGGTATAACTGAAAAGCTTTTCCATAACCTTCGCGGTAATGTTTTAAACTGTAATATCTCATTGCTTTTCTGTACTCGCCCTGTCTAAGCGCTGCTCTTCCAATGCCGATATAGGCAAGATCGTAATTTCCATTCATTTTTAAAACATCTTCCCATACCGCAGCGGATGATTCGTAGCGGCCTGCCTTATATTCGTTAATTGCCTGATTTATTAATAGACCGTATCCTGTAAGATCAAAACGTGTAAGCGCGGCGGATTGTGAATCAAGCGCATACAGTGCATAACCCATTTTATCAAGCGCTGTTGCCTGAAGGAATGAACCTTCGCGGTTACCTACTCCGCCGAACGCATATAACAAATTACCCTGGAAGTCATATAAAAAAATACGTCCACGAGTTCTGTCAAAACAAGCATAAGAATCATTATCAAAAGCAACAACATCAATAAAACGTGAGCGGCCTCTAATGCCGGCGGCACTGCCAACAGATAAATCTCCTATTGGTTTTTCGTAACCGTTACGAATTAAAATATCCTGCCCCATTGCGTTAAGACGGCGTACAGGTTCTGTTTGTCCTGTAGAGTTTGTAACATAAACAAAACCATCGTTATCAAGAGCTACATTGGTGTATTCTGTCGGAATAAACAGATCCATTCTTTCTCTTTGAGCTTGCGTAGAAATTAATTTCCATGCATAGTCAATTGGATTAACATGTACTCTGTTTGCGCCCATGTAACCTGCAAACTCCCAGCGTCCGTCAAATTCCATTAGGCCTTTATTGATATTACGCGCCTGAACAAACACACGGTTTGCAAAATCTACAACCAATTTATACGGAAGAAAATCTGTTGAACCATCAAGACTTTCATCTTCCGGTTTGTCAATTGCATGAATATAATTCCAGTTGTTATCGAGTATTAAAATTCTGTTGTTATCCATGTCTGCAATATAAAGATTTCCGTCTCTGTTTTCAAAAATATCAACTGGATAATTAAAGGGCGATCTTTCACCATCAATCATAACAGATGAAACGTTTGCAACAACAGTATGCGTGCCGTCTTCCCGTACTTCTATTTTGATTATTCGGTTATTGCCCGAGTCACAGATATAAATGCGGTTATCTCGTATAAAAAGACCCTGGGGATCAGAAAAATGCCCGATTCCCAAAGCAGTACCAAGAATATATGCGCTAACCCTATATGCATCAGGAGAAGCTACCTGCTCGCCCCAGAAATCATAATTGTAGGTGTAGTTCGACGGAGCTGCGAAAACTGATACAGCAAAGAAGCAAACCAGAAACAATAAAACACTAATTTTTTTCATTCTTTTATCCCCGAACTTGCCATAGTCTGAAGAACGTTACTCTGAGCAAAGATAAACATTACAAGAGGAACGATCATAACAAACAACGTAACTGCTGCCGCAACACCCGTACGGGCAATACCAGCCGCAGCTATTTGACCAAGCGCATAAGGCAATGTTTTTAATTGTTCTGAATAGATAAAAACTGAAGCCCTTGCATTCCAAAGGTTCTGCACAGAAAAGATCATAACTGTAAGCCATGCGGGCTTAATCATTGGCAGAATTAAAAAGATAAATATTCTAAACTCTTTAGCGCCGTCAACCTTTGCCGCCTCAAGAAGCGTATCAGGTATCGTATCTATAAATTGTTTCAGCAAGAAGAAGCCCATAGGCATTGCAAAAGCCGGAATAATAACAGAAAGATATGTATCTACCCATCCCAGCTGTGCCATAACAAGATAGTTAGGAATTGCAGTAACATAAGTAGAGAACATAAGAGTAATAATAACGCCCTGGAAGAAAACTCTTGATCCTGGAAACTTATATTTTGATACAACAAAAGCTCCCATGCTTGCAAACATGATGAGACCGACAGTTCCAACTACAGTAATAAACAATGTATTAAATATATAGCGGGAAAAAGTAACCCAGGATTTACTCATTAGAATAAAAAGATCCTGAAAGTTATTTAATGTTGGACGCTGAACAAATAGCCTGGGCGGGAACAGAAAGATTTCGTTTAAAGGCTTAAATGCATTATTAATTGCAAAAACAAGAGGGTATGCAAAGAACAATCCAAATATAGTGAGTATGGTAATTATAAATGCATCACCGCCGTAAGAACGATTAAGTCTTTTGCCGCCAATTAATTTCTTTATTTTTTTCATAACTACCTCTTAAGTTCCTACTCGTCTAAGCATTTTTTGAATAACTGCATTACACAAAATCATAGTGAAAAACAATATTGTCGCTATGGCAGAAGCATATCCCATTTCAAAGCGGATTGAACCGTAGTCAATTAAGTGGTTTACAACCGTATGAACCGCGTAGTCCGTACTTGGAAACCCTGCAAGCTGCATGGTAACTTCCGCAACGCCGAATGACTGCGTAATAGCCATAACAGCCCCGAACATCAACATTCCCTTCATATTTGGAAGAGTTATATACCAAAGTTCCTGCCAGCGGTTAGTAATACCGTCTACAAGACCTGCCTCATAAAGAGTTGGATCGATTGTAGAAAGCCCCGCAAGGAACGCAAGGAAGCCTGCGCCCAAACTCATCCACAGAATAACAATTAAGATAACAGGCATCATGTATTTTGGATCTGTAAGCCAAAGTATCGGCTGATCCAGGATACCAAGGTTTAATAAAATACCGTTTACATAACCGTAAGCATCGCCCGAAAAAATCAACAGCCAGATTAGGAAGACCGAACCTGAAATTGATGGCGCATAAAAAACCAATGTAACAAATGCACGGATGTAGCGTGGAAGCTCATTGATAAACCAAGCGAATAAAAACGCCATAATGTAACCTATTGGACCTGTGATAGCCGCCATAATAAATGTATTTTTCATTGATATTAAGAATACATCGTCGGCTAACAACAGATTGATATAATTGCGCAGTCCAATAAATTTTGGCGGCTCTAGAACGTTAAAATATGTAAAACTTAAAAAGAGCGATATAACAACAGGAGAAACAAAGAAAAGAAGGAAGACTATCGCATAAGGCGCAAGAAAAAGATAACAGATGCGATTCTTGTAAATTTCTTTTGCACGCCTTTCATCTTTTTCTCTAATTTTATTTATATACCTGGCAAGACTCATTTTTCCCCCTATTCCAGACCAAATTCTTTACGTTTTTTAATCAACTCATCGTTAATTGTGAGGGTGTAATCCAACAATGTTTCTCTGGTATCCTGTCCCTCGTTTAAAATACGGCGCGCTGCGTTTGTAACGTGCCTGTTAATAAAGTAACCTCCGGGAACTTCCGGCACGCCAACTGTCCACTGACGCTGTTCATCAAGAACCGCCATTTGTTCAGAACCCCAGGAAAGCTGTTTGAAAGCGTTATAATTTGCTGTAGGATAACGAGCAGCAGCGCCCATGATACTTTCAAGCTCACGTCCAAATCTAAGCTGAGTATCCGAACTGATCCACCATTTCATTACTTCCCATGCTAAATCAGGGCGTTTTGAATTGGAGAAAATCATCGAAGCTAATGTACCTGTCGAAATTGAACGGTCTATAGTACCATCCCTTTTCTTAAGACCAGGCATTCTGGCAAAACCCCAAAGCCCACGGAGCTCAGGAGCGAATACTTCGAGTGTGTTAAAGTTTGTGTAATCTGCAAAGGCAAGCGGCATTTCACCTGTTCGGAATCGGTTAACAAAGTCGTAAACAACGGGTGTTTTATAATGTGTAAAAAACTTTGTATAGACATCGAATGCTTCAATCGCAATCTCGCTGTCTAAAAGGGTACGAGAACCTTCTTCGTTATACATCTGACCGCCACGCTGGAATAAATGTGCAAGGAAGTTTGAAAAGTCGATGTTAGCCTGTACGTTAGATGCGACAGAAGGAATACCTACGTTCATATTATTCTTTTGAATAATGGGCAGAATATCAATTAAATCCTGCCATGTGTCAGGAATCTTTATGTCTAATTCTTCAAAAATGTCTTTTCTATAGAACATTACATGGAAATACTGAGTTTCAGGTAAAGCATACACAGCGCCCTGATACGTAAACGGAACAAGAACACTGGGGTGCAGTTCTTTTATAACATCATCAAAACCGGGGAACTGGGAAATGTCCACAACGGCTTTGCGGATTGCGTAGTTTACAGGATCTCCCTGCGGTACGGTCAGCGCCATATCAGGTCCTGTACCGGCGACAACTGCAGGCATAACAGCATCAGGCGCAACAAGTTTAACATTGACCTTAATCCCTGTTAACGGCGTAAAAGTATCATCGATCATTGCTTTTAAAATATTACTTTGATCGCGTCCTGCAAGTATCCATACATTGACAACTTCTGCATCTTTGCGGTGAACGTCGCCAAGGTTGTTGTAATCTACAAAGAATGACGCAAAGAATGATCGAATTTCGTGCGAAGCGGAAACGAAGAAATTTTCATTTATCTTCGGAAGCACTGCGCCTTCTGCGCTTACAACGATATAGTCAATATCAAGCTGAGATTGGGAAAGCGCAAGTAAGCT
>Ga0123356_10005490_pt1 | contig 12907 bp, 7 predicted proteins | sample TergutEmb28metaG_2_FD_92546 | JGI IMG/M metagenome (GOLD analysis project Ga0123356, IMG submission 92546) | Embiratermes neotenicus P3 segment gut microbial communities from Petit-Saut dam, French Guiana - Emb289 P3 | ecosystem: Host-associated > Arthropoda: Insects > Digestive system > Gut ... | reverse complement strand
TATCAGATTACAGCAAAATATGTCACAAAGATTATTTGCTAAAGCATTAGGTGTATCTGTCAAAACTGTTGAAGCATGGGAGATGGGAGTAAACCACCCATCAGGTATAGCATGCCGGATGCTGGAATTATTAAGTCATGATAATTCATTGTTTGAAAAGTTCTCTATTGTAACCAGAAGTTAAACATCAGGATAATAAAAACTCGTCTTTGTTAATCGCATATTCCAAGCGGTCTTTCATGATTCCGTCATGGTAGACCGCCTTTATTTTCTCTGCTTCTTTACGAAATCCTGCCTTCTCCAAGACCTTCCGACTGGCATCATTTTCTTTATGGCAACCGGTGTTGATTCTAATACAATCATCTTGCATAAATGCGAACTCGATCACTTTTCTCGTCGCTTCCGCAGCATAACCTTTTCTGTGGTACTCCGGCAGAAGCATACAACCCATATGAACGATTTTACCAAGAGGAGTGTGATCAACAATTGTATAACCTACACTCCCGATAAAACTATCATGAGGCTTTTCACAAATACAAAAATAATGCCCATCTTCATTCGCAAGCCCGGTTTTAAGATAAACAATAGTATCATCAATAGTCTGACACCAGATATCATCCAAATAATACATCGTCTTTTTATCAGACCAAAGCCGATGCATCTCACCCAAATCAGTCTCCTTATAATCCCGCAAAATAAGCCGCTCAGATTCAATAACTACCATACTAAACTCCATTGTAATATCTTATGCAAGGTGTGACTACCACCACTCTGTGACTAACATCACTCTGTTGACATGGTGGGATGTTAATAGTATCATAATTTTATAATTATTATGTTAAATCGGGGAGGGAATTTTTATGTCTGAGCAAATGATCGAGTGTCCGTGTAAGAACTTGGAGTGTGAGCGTCACGGGAAGTGTGATGAGTGCAGGGCGAGTCATCACAGCCGGGGATATTTGCCCGCTTGTGAGCGTCCTATCGATGCAAATGGGGAGTTTGTCATGCCAGTGGTCGGCAATTTTATGGTGACACAAATCGCTATAATCGTACGTGATATCGAAACAACGAAAAAGAAGTTCGCAGCGTTTTTTGGAGTAGAAACACCACCGCATTCTGTGCTTGGCGAAAGTGATTACAGTGTCACTCAAACAAAGTATATGGGTCAACCGGCTCCTAAAGCAGGATGTAAGCTTGCGTTCTTTAAAGCAGGTCCTAATGTGCAGCTCGAACTCATTGAACCAAACGGTGAGCAAAGTACATGGCAGGACTTCCTTGACAAAAACGGGGAAGGCATACACCATATCGCATTTGGCGTTCAAAGGATGGACGAAAGAATAGCAGCTTGTGAAAACTTAGGAATGATCTGCACACAACGTGGCGTATACGGTGACGGCAGCGGCGAATATGCATATTTAGACGCGACTGCAGATTTGAAGTGCTTTATTGAACTTCTCGAAAGCTACAACAAAGAATAGAACGATCAAGTGAAAACAAGCTGATATAAAAATCTCAATCCCATACAAAAAAGCGTCGCCAGTGAGTATCCGCCGAGCAAGCCTGTAACGACGCGTCTCAGGTTCGTTGATTCTTTTACTTTCAGGTATTGGATCAGCCAATCAACAAACATGACCGCTGATCCTAAAATGCACAACCACAAAGGTGGTGTCCAAAAGAAAAACATCGCATAGGCAAAGAGACTCCCGATAATTACTCCGGAGCACCTGGCACATAATGGAAGTTGTCTGTTTTGGATAAAGAAGCTTCTGCTTGCCAGTTGATGACAGCCGTACAGACTACCGGCTTTCATAAGTTTAACCCACATGAATTACTCCATAGAAGCTGCAAGACAGGCGCACTAATACTGGAACTTATTCCCGCAACTCCTGCAAATCCAATATGTATACGTAGTACCCTTGCCCATACCGCACAAACCGCAAAGCAGCCCGAGCGGACCCAGCAAAACATAGCCGCAGCACCCTTTACCAAAACCATACCCCTTGGAGTCAGTTTCAGTAACATACTGAATGTTCGTGCCGCCACACTTTGGACATTGCATAATAGATTGATTTGACTGATATAAATTACCCATAGTCAGATAATACACTATTGACAGAATAATTTCAATATGATACCATCGGCTAAACTGAGCAGGCGATAAACCGTCGGGTTTATGGGGCTGGGTCGCAAGCAATCAATGTACGCGACAGCAGATAGCTAACACGCATCTGTGGGACAGTAGATGTTCCACAGATGTTTTTTTGCGGGAAACCGCCGAAAGCGGGAAACCGCCGAAACTGGAACTATCGGAAGGAGAAATAATGAACAGGGAAAAATCACAAAAAGCTCAAGTATTTGAGGGTATTTTATCTATCATCGTCAACGCAGTTTTGTTTGCAGCAAAGTTCTGGGTCGGTATGATAACAGGTTCGGTTGCGCTGATGGCGGATGCGTGGCATACGATGTCTGACTCGCTGACGTCGATATTCGTCGTAATAGCGGCAAAGCTCGCGGCAAGAAAACCCGATAAAGAACACCCGTTCGGACACGGGCGCTGGGAACTGATCGCAACACTTCTTATAGCCGTTATTCTGGGTATGATAGGGTACGAGTTCCTAACTGACTCCATAGAAAGATTCCAAAACAGGGAATCGGTCGTATACGGAACATTAGCACTTGTAATAACAGTAGCATCGATCCTTATCAAAGAAGCCCTGGCACAATACGCGTTTTATCTGGGGCGCAAGCACGACAACCCTGTCATTACAGCAGATGGATGGCATCACCGGACAGACTCATTGTCTTCGGTCGTTGTCTTGATCGGTATCATAATAACCAGATTCATAGACGGCTTGTGGTGGATGGACAGCGTCCTCGGCGTATTCTGTGCTCTGGCGATTTTCTACGCGGCATTTAAGATCATGATGGATTCTATTACAAGAATACTGGGTGAAGAGCCAAAACAAGAGTTCATAGATGAACTAAATGACGAAATAACAAAACTATACGACAGAGACTTAAAACTCCACCACTTCCACATACACAATTATATCTCACACAAAGAGCTGACTATGCATATGAGACTGGACAAGGACGCAACGATAGAAGAAGGTCACGATATAGCATCAGACATAGAAACACTGATAAGAGAAAAATATGGCATAGATTCGACCATACATATTGAACCATTAAAGGAGTAATTGTGGTATACTATCAAAAAATCACTTTACAAGGAGCGAAAAGCATTGAACATGAAGTACAGAGAGCTTGGAAAAACAGGGCTCAAGGTCAGCGAAATCGGTTATGGTGGTGAGCACCTTGTCGATAAATCCTTTGAAGTTATCGATAAAATCGTTAACATCGCAATCGACGGCGGAGTCAATATCATGGACGTGTTTATGCCACAGGCGGAAGTCCGGTCAAATATGGGACGAGCCATCGGCAAGCGCCGCAAGGACGTCATGCTGCAAGGTCATATCGGAGCAACACTGCAAAGTGACGGGCAATATCTCAGATCACGTGACCCCGATCATTGTGATATCTTCGTCAAGGATTTTCTGACCCGCTTCGACACAGACTATATTGACTTCGGGATGATCCACTTCGTTGACAACGATCAGGAATACAAGGATGCATTTGAAACACCGTTTATTGAATACGTACAGAAACTCAAAAAAGACGGCGTGATCAGACATATTGGAGTTAGCTCACATCACACCGAAACCGCCATAAAAATGGTCAATACCGGGATCATCGATATGATCATGTTCTCGATAAATCCTGTATTTGACCTGAGTCTGGGTTCATACTTCCTTGATATGCTGTGGGAAGATGATTTAAAACTTGATGAGTTCAGGGTCGATCCTCTCAGAGCGGAGCTGTACAATCTATGTGCTTCAAAAGGCGTAGGCATCACTGTCATGAAAGCGCTTGGAGCCGGCAGACTGCTTAGCGCAGAGACCTCCACTTTGGATCGTGCGCTGACATTGCCTCAATGTATCTCCTATGCACTCGACCGTCCTGCGGTATCAAGCGTATTGCTCGGATCGCAAACTGAACAAGAAATCAAAGATGCCCTTGCCTATAATACAGCTACAGCAGAAGAGAAGGATTATACGAAGATATTTGAAGGCGGGCTCACGTTCCACGGTGATAAATGCATGTACTGCAACCATTGCCTGCCTTGCCCGCAGAATATCGACATTGCGGCTGTGACCAAATATCTGGACATGGCAAAAATCAGCAGCACCGACACTGTCCGCGCCCACTACGAGGCACTGACAGCCCACGGAGGCGACTGCATAGAATGCAGCAGTTGCGAAAGCAACTGCCCATTCAAAATCAATATTATTAAAAACATGAAAGAAGCCTGCGCAGTTTTTGGGAAATAACCCTAATACCTGCCGTATTGACAGATCACCTGCATGACGGTGTACATGTTTTCCAGTGATGAGCCAAAGTTTATTGAGCCTGCGGCAGTAAGGTTAACGCCTCTGCCGTATTGCTTTGCCATTTCACAGTCTCTTATAGCTTCGGATATCAACTGCTCTTTATCAGTCCCCATAAATGTATATGGAGCAATGCACCCGTCGATTCTGGTTTTGGGCATATGTTCTCTTATCTTATCGATCGTCACCGTGGGACCGAAGTTGACTCCGGTGAAGTTAAACCTGCCGAGAATAGGCAACAGATGCTCCATTGCGCTGTCAGAGTGCTGATAACGTATGTGGTGCGGCTCGGGAGCGAAGCGGTCAAATACTTGTTTAAGAATGGGGTATGCAAAGAAATCGTACAGCTCGGGATTAAGCATGCAACAGTTATCATCGGCAAAGAAAAATCCGGTGGTTTCTTCTCGGGCTTCAGCGTCCATTACTTCGGTGATCCCTATGATGACTTTTGCCATAGTTTCCGAAAAGCGTTTTGCCAGATCAGGCTCTTCAACCAGTAAAAAAATGAGGTTTTCAACTCCAAAAATAGAACATGCCAATGTCACCGGACCGCGAACACCACGGACGCGGGGCGGACGGACACCAAACCGCTCGTATTTTATCCTGCAATCATCGTCCCAACCCGGAGGTAGAATGAACTCACGCAGGTTCATTTTGTCGATTTTGTCCAGTTGCTCTTCAAGCTGGTCGTAAGTTTTGATATCACTTTCCAACCACTCAGAGCCATCATTGATGATATATCTTCCACCAAAGACCTCGCCTATCCGTTTGACCCCGGTGAACGACATTTCTTCAGTAGGGAAGTCCTCTTCAAGCAGCCTTATGCCTACTACCTTCTCAGCCTTGTCGTTATAACGCTTATTGAGCTCTATTCTGCGCTCGCGCGGAAGCGGCATCCACACAGGATTGTTTGTCTGCTCACCAAACTCGGAATAAACACATTCTTCGCTCATCCTGATGCCTAAGGCCACCTGCGGAGCATTGGGTGAAAAACAATTATCCTCATGCGCCAGTGCATCATCCTTCCAAAATTGCTCTAAATCAACCGGTAATAATTCCATAAAAACAGTCCTTTACAATCATAATTTTGAGATAATTATAAAGGACTATTACCAATATAACAAGATTGCTATAGTAAAAAAGTGGAATGTGCTCCATTTTGGAACACATTCCACTTTTGTGATCTTACAGACTATCGCCAAAGTCTTTGCGGAACTGTTTGACCAGTTGCTGCGGCCAGTCTCCGATGGGTTCGAGGCGACCGAAGAAGAAGCGGAGCATTGCGGGTTCTTCTACGAATTTTAATCCACCTATCAGTTGACGATTTTGGAACAGCCAGTTGATACGGTCTGCTGTGTACTTGACCTGAGACAAAGTAAACACACGACGTGGGACAGCGATACGAGCAAGTTCCATTTCAGCAAAGCGCTCGCTGCCATCTTTGTTACGCTGCTCACTCATTGTTCCGCGTTCCATGACACGCACGCCGCCTGCGATGAAAATCGCCGCTGCAAGCGCGCCCGCCTTGTACTCCTCTTTCGGTACATGTGAGCAAAACTCCATAGCATCCACGTGACAACCAAGTCCACCGGGAGGTGTTACAACCGGGACATTGTATTTGATGAGCTCATTACATAAAGCCTCTACGATGATCGGGGTCTGGTTGACGACTTCAAAATCCATCGTCTCTTCGAGACCCACAGCAAGGGCTTCCATCTCACGAACCGACATACCACCGTAGGTCAAGAAACCTTCGTAGAGCGGTACAAGCTCGCGCATTTTAAGAAACAGCTTTTCATCGGAACAGAGTATGCCGCCGCCGCGTGCAGAGCCAAGCTTACGAGCCGAGAAGTAAACAATATCCATGAATGAAGTGATCTCGCGTGTGATGGATTTGATATCGACATCCTTGTACTCAGGATCACGAACCTTGATAAAGTACAGATTGTCTCCTAGTAAGCTTGCGTCATATACAAGCGGTATTCCATGACTGCGGCAGATCTTTGAAACTTCCCGCATGTTTTGCATCGATACAGGCTGACCACCGATAAGATTCGTACCTGCTTCGATACGCACAAAAGCGATATTTTCTACTCCGTTACGTGCAATAGACTCATTGAGCTTGTCGATATCGATGTCGCCCTTAAACGGTGCGGTACTGGTGATTTTCAGGCCTTCATCACCAACGATCTCTTCGACAGCACCACCATTGATCGTTATATGCGCTTTTGTAGTTGTGAAGTGATAGTTCATGATCGCAACAGTTCCGGGCTTGACAAGCACTTGAGAAATGATGTTCTCACACGCACGCCCCTGGTGAGTCGGCAGGAAATATTTCATCCCGAAAATATCCTGAATGACTGCCTCAAGACGGTAGAATGTTTCCGACCCTGCGTAACTGTCGTCAGCCTGCATCATTGCGGCATATTGATTCTGACTCATAGCATTGACGCCGCTGTCCGTGAGCATGTCCATGAATACATCACGGTTCTTCAGCAGGAACGTGTTAAACCCTGCTTCCTCAATACTCTGCAGCCGATCCTCAACCGGCAGCAGGTTCACCTTCTGCACCATCCGCACCTTGTGCATCTCGAGCGGGATGTTTTCCCCTGACAGGAACTTTACCTTTGACATAATCTTTCTCCTTTTCTTGTGCTCAGGTGGAAATAAAAAAGCCTGAGCAAGTTTGTACTTACTCAGGGACGAGAATACTTCCCGCGGTACCACCCTGATTACGATAATAATCGTCGCTCACCGGAATCTAACAATTCCTGCCCGATAACGGGGGCTTCCGTATGCTCCTAATGATGCGGTGTATCGGTAACACCAGCGCTTTCGAAGCATCAGCTCGGGAGTGTATTTACATATCCGTCAGCACCTGCTTACACCAACCGCAGTATCTCTGAGCGCCCGGCACTTCTGCCAAAGCATACTGAGTGAGGATATCTTTCTCTCCGTCATCGCCTTTTTGTATTGTGGCAGATTATAAACCTATAAAATTGAAATGTCAACACTTATTTATAACATATTTTGTGTCACTATCACCCACTATCAACAACACGAGGTGTCGGAGGGACGTTCTACTCTTCCGGGAAAAGTTGTTTATCTGCAGGGATCCATTTTTTCAAAACAGAATTCAGCACGACCGTATCTATCGGTTTTGACATAAAATCGTTGAAACCGCTCTGCAGAAACATCTCTCTCATACCGGTCACAGCGTTAGCCGTAAGTGCGACGATCGGAAGATCGGTAAAATATGGATCATCATCACCCAGAGCTCTTATACGTTCTGTTGTTTCTACACCGTCCATGCCCGGCATAAGGTGATCCATAAACACCAGATCATAACGGTTAGCCTTGATAGCCTCGATCGCTTCAGCACCGCTTATACGTAAATCCACATGCATTTCATAGGGCGTTAGCAGCCCGTAAACGACTCGAAGATTAGTGGAGATATCGTCGGCGACAAGGACTTTTGCACCGGGAGCTGTAAAAGATACGACATTTTCACTGACGATCTCGCTTTTATGATCAACACTTGCCATCTTATCGGGATCGCCTACTTTTTGAGGTAACCTGATCGTGAACACAGTACCCTTGCCATACTCCGAGTCAACGGATATTTCACCCTTCATTGCGGTGACGATACCCCATGTAATAGCGAGTCCTAACCCGACCCCATCCGCTCCGTCTGTTGAATCGGTGGTGACTTGATAGTATTCGGCAAATATATCTGCCAGATCTTCCTGCCTGATACCGCTGCCGGTGTCTTCCATGATCATTGTAAGATCGATATTATCACCATCATCAACAAACTCACCTTTTACACTAAGGGAAATATGTCCGGAAATAGTGTGTTTGACAGCATTTCCCAAAATATTTATCAGTGCTTGGCGGATCCTGACCACATCCCCGATCAGGGCATCCGGTATGTCATTATCGATGTTGACAATAAACTCAACATTAAGATCTGCGACTCTTATTTGAATTATGTTTTTTACATCGTTTATGAGTGATGATAAGGAATAGCTGACAGGTTGAATTTGCAACTTTCCTGTTTCGATTTTTGAGAAATCCAAAATATCATTGATTATCGAAAGCAGATTTGCTCCGGCCTGCTTGATAATGGATGCATTTTCCCGAACCGAGTCTGATGTTTTCTCACGTAAAACAAGCTCCGACATACCAATGATCGCATTCATCGGTGTACGTATCTCGTGACTCATCTTAGCCAGAAACTCACTTTTTGCTTTGTTAGCTTCAGTCGCTTCGTGGAAAGCAAACTCAAGCTTTCGCTCCATCTCCCGGCGCATGACCACATTCGCGCTGAGGTATGCGGCTGACCGCATTGTCTCGACAGCTCTAACGTCAAACACTTTCTCAGTATGATCATCCTCAAAAAGAGCAAAGCCCCACCTGTCATCGCCGAGCGAAATCGGCGAAATAAATGCCGATGAAGCTCCGTAACGATACAATATATTTGAAGTGACCGGGTCGCTTATTGACCTTATAGGCCCGTTTACAACTACTTCACCCGATAATATACCTTCCCAGTCAGACGAGATTTTACTTAAAAGGACCTCCACAAACTCCGGTCTCGGTGGAACAGTCCCTCCGGCATCTCTGTTCCAGCAGTAAATCTGCGATGTATACAACTCACCGGCTCTGGTAAAGTTTCGCCAGACTGATAATCTGTTAAAAACCACTTCTTCAGCCAAAAGATCGATTCCGGCTGTCATTTTATCCTCAAATGATGCATCTGTTTGTGAAAGAAAAAGAATAGCCATATCATTGAGTTTTGAAAGCTTGATATTCTGGTCATTGATTTGATTAAGCGCCTCGTTTATTTCCGTGATATCCTTCAGCACAGCGATTTTACAAATCGCATCATTGAACTTGTCATTCTCCACGGTGAGCGCCATATCAAAAATCCTGGTGCCTGACGTGGTGTCCACAAAAACAGTTTTATTAACAAAACTTCTTGTAAACAAAGATACATCAGAGACATTATCCTTCAGGATAACAAAGTCTGCTATATTCTTACCGATGGCACTTGCACCGAGGCATTCGACGGCAGCCACATTTTCAAGACAAATGTTATTGTTGTTATCAAGAACATAGATCGGGATCGTGACAGAAGTGAATGTATATTCGGATACATTAGAGACTGTTATACCGAATAGCTTGTACTTTCGCATGGAATAGAAAACAAACAAGGATACAGGCATTAGAGCGGCTGATCCCAGTGGTATCACTGTGGTTTCGGTAAAAATCGGAATAAAAAAGTCGGTAACGTACACTACCGGAGTTGTAGCTACAGTGAAAATGATTATCGAAAGAACGAGTTTACGATACCGCGTTATAATAGATTGGCGTAGCCAAATAAAATGTACGGCGATCAAGATACCGGACATTATTGTTGTATACGCAAGCAGAACTATAAATACTGTACTGTTGTAAAAAGAAAACTGATTTCCGAAAGCAGTATTGATGAAACGGATATCACTTGACGTAATGCACAGCAAACCCAAAACAAAGGACAAGATCATCCCGTTCCGGTATAAAAACTTCATGATATTACTCTTAAACTTGACTAAGTTTGAAAGGAACATCAACCAGACAGGACAAAACATGCAAAATGCAAGAAACCCTATTGTCCAGTAGATCCTGACGAAAGTGTCGCTGCCGGATACTATCATGACTCCGTAGAAAAAACTGGAGGTCATCAGTATTAAACCTGTCAACAAGTAGTCACGCTGTGTTTTTGTACGTGTATCGAACATATACGTTGCAACGACGAGAAACAGATAGCAAGCACTGACGAGGAAAAACATGACCGCGATAATAAGACTCCAGTTGAGATCTGTTATCATGTCTGTTTTTCCTCCCTTTTTATGTCTGTGATCATCTCACGATTTTCATACAACTTGAGTATAAATAAGAGGTGCCACGCTGATACGAAGTTTTAAAAAATGTTCATGAAATTTGTCTTTGCGTATTATACAATGCTGCGTGTAATAATTCAACCGGTGTAACAAAACGCTTTTTATTATCAGCATATCGGTGTATAATGTGTCAAAATCGCGTCAAAGTATTGACGGAATACCACACCACATGCATAAAGACGGGAAGAGTTCGTTCATAGTTTGAGTTAGAGGTCGGGATATGACAGACAATCATAGCAATAAAGATCAGGAAAGCAAAGACAATTTACAAAGCGAGATATTACGGCTGCTCGCTACGGGAAAAGCCGAAGACAAGGGTATTACTCCAAATCATGACCACTTGTCACATGATGAAGTAGGGATCCTCAATGCTGTCCGGGACTTTAAAGAAGAAGCAGAGTTTGAGTTTATCAAGCACAGACTCGCTAGTGACGCACTTGGTATTGCATTATGGGATATAGATATCCTTGAGAGCATTCCTGTCAAACCGGATACAAAGGTTACATGGTCAAAAGAAATCCGCAAATTGCTTGGTTTTGATGACGAAAGTGATTTCCCAAATGTTTTCAGCAGTCTGCTGGAAAGAGCACATCCCGATGATGCAGAGCTTGTGAGTATTGCATCAGACGCTCATCTTTTTGATACAACAGGAAGAACACCATTTGATCTTATTTGCCGCTATAAAATGAAAAGTGGCGAGTACCGGTATTTCCGCAGTTTTGGGACTGCGTCAAGAGACAGTAAAGGAGTGCCTGTCAGATTCGCCGGTGCGATCATGGATATCGACGATCACAAGCAACTGGAAACAGAACGGGCACAAGCACTGGAAACGTTGCAAAATCTGGTAAATGGTCTTGATGCATATATCTACGCAACAGTTCCCGATACATGTGAGATCCTGTTTATGAATGAAAACATGAAACAGCATTACGGGATATCCGGTGATGTGATAGGGAAGATATGCTACGAGGTCTTGCAGGAGGGGATGACTGAAAAATGCGACTTCTGCCCTACCTATAAGCTTGACAAAGACCCGGACAGCGTCGTTGTTTGGCAAGAGCACAGCGAGCTGACAAAGCGGATCTACCGGAACACAGACAGATATATTGAATGGGTCGACGGTAAAAAAGCTCATATCCAGCACTCTGTTGATATCACCGATACTGTTGAAAAAAGCAAGCAGTTGGAAATCGCTATAAAAGAAGTACATGAAGCTAATGAGCTAAGGGATAACACCCTCAACGCTCTGGAGAGTATATTAAACAGCATCGATGCAATGATCTATGTTACCATACCCGATACCGGCGAACTGCTCTTTATCAACGCCTATATGAGAAAATTGTTTCAAATCGAGGGTCTCGATACCACAGGGAAGTATTGTTATCATCTTTTCAGACAAGGCTTCGAAAGCATGTGTGAGTTCTGTCCATGCTACGAGCTTGAAAAGGAACCTGATAAAACCATTGTGTGGGATGAGCATTTTCCGGAACTTGATGTACATATCCGCCATACGGACAGTCTCATAGAATGGCATGACGGACAAAAGGTCCACCTACAGCACGCTATCGACATCACCGACATTATGCGGTCTCAAGAGTCTATGCGAAAAATGTCGGAAGAGATAAAAGAGATGCAGGATCGCGAAATGCAGCGTCTCGAAAACCTCGTTGAAGAGCGGACTCAGGAACTCGTACGCGATATAGCAAAGCGAAAAGAACTTGAGCGTAAAATGACACATAGCATTGAGCGTTCCAAAACACTGACCGATGCACTTTCTAATGTCACAAAATCGCCGGATATCTACGCCGGAGATTTAAAAGCTGCAGCGGATGTCATAGTGCGTGAGGGCTGTATTGCACTGGGTGTCAGTCGCGTCGGAGTGTGGCGTCTATCAGAAAATGCAAAAACACTAAAGAGCATTTCATGTTTTGACAGTAAAACCGGTGAGCATTTGTTGCAATCTGACTTCGATCTTACAAACCGGAAAGCGTTTGCGAAATCGCTGCTGACCGAAAGAATGATCGTGACTGTTGATGTCGGTAAGCTAAAGTACGATATTTTCAGTGACGGCTACAGTCCCAATGTCTGCGCATTGCTGGATGCTCCAATACATATCGACGGCAAACTCGTTGGCTTGGTTTGCGTTGAACAAGACCATTGTGAGGAATACGAGACAAAACGTGAGTGGCTGGTGGAGGAGCAAAGCTTTACATCATCACTGGCGGACTTGATGGCACTTGCCATATCCGGCTATGAGCGCCATCTGGCACGTGAAGCTGCCGAAACAGCTAACAAGGCTAAATCAGCATTTCTTGCCAGCATGAGTCACGAGATACGCACACCTATGAACGCTATCCTCGGTGTGACTGATATCATGATCCAAAAAGAATCACTTCCGGACGACATCGAAGAAGGACTTGACAGGATATACAACTCATGCGACATGCTCCTGAGCATAATCAACGACCTGCTGGACTTTTCAAAAATCGAAGCAGGCAAGATGGACATGCTGCC
>Ga0123356_10005489_pt1 | contig 12907 bp, 10 predicted proteins | sample TergutEmb28metaG_2_FD_92546 | JGI IMG/M metagenome (GOLD analysis project Ga0123356, IMG submission 92546) | Embiratermes neotenicus P3 segment gut microbial communities from Petit-Saut dam, French Guiana - Emb289 P3 | ecosystem: Host-associated > Arthropoda: Insects > Digestive system > Gut ... | reverse complement strand
TCAACAACTTCCCCTGTTGTTCCCAACAGTTATGCGGCTTACACGTTGGGCCGAAAATGCCAGATTCCTGACCCACCCACACTATTATTCGATACGCTTGCTGCCTATCAATATATGCCGATAAATTTAATTTTAGCTGTTGATACTCTTCCCGGATTAACTTACAAATATTACACGAACCCCGATAAAACCGGTCCCCTTAGTAGCTCGGTGGTTACCTTCAATCCTCCAAAGGATGATTATTATGTAACCGCCAGTAACGGAACATGCGAAAGCGAGCCGACCCAAATTATTCTCAAAGACCCTTGTCCCGAATATCTTGAAGACGCAGAGGGTCATAATTATAAGGTAGTTTCTCTCATGGGGCGGTGCTGGACGGAGAATTTGCGAACTACCCTCAACCCTGTTACCGATGAGCAGATACTTTTTGCCAATCCATACACTTGCACGGGATGTGCGGCGCAGCTGGATACTATCTTTGGATTACTATACACGTGGTATTCGGCGGTGGGGGCGGTTCACACAACACCTCCACAGGGCATCTGTCCAAATGGGTGGCACATCCCTTCGCAAGCTGAGTGGCATTTGTTGGAACATTACTCAACCGCTCAACTCATGAGCATGAACTATTGGCTCAACCCTCCGGGTGGAGGCACAGACGACTTTGAATTTACCGCTTTGCCGGCAGGCTGGTACAACGGTGCCATAGAGAGATACCAAGATCTTTATGGTTTTGCTGGTTGGTGGGCAAGTGATGCCCCAACAGAAACAGCTGCCAACTACTTTTCAATGAACTACTACTGCAATACCTTGCAACAAGGCGAAATGAAGAAAAGCAACGGGCTGAGCGTGCGGTGCGTGATGGATTAGTGGTTTATTGAAAGGAAAAAATAGCAAAAAAAATACCACTCCGCCACCCTCGCCCAACCGCCCAAAACAGTGTAGGCAGAAGGAAATTTTTAAAAGTTCAATTTGAAAAATCTTTTTATATTTTTGCACCCGATTTACTTTAGTGCTTTCTTTTTACTGCTATTTTCTAAATACTAACTTGATCCTTTTAATATTATGACATACATAGTACCTGCTTTTGCAAATGCTTACAAACCATTGCGCGCAACGCCTCTACATTGTATTGTGGCAATCCTGTTCCTGTTCGCCGCTTGCAATTTCTTCCAACAACCCAAACCTGTTGTTGAAGATCCTTTAGAACTCGAACCCGTAGAATATCATGTAGGGTACATCGCCCAACACATTACCGCCGACTTATCCGATTCGCAAGAACTATACCCGCTACCGGATGGATTTTTGGAAAATTTTATGAAAATGCGTGCGAAATATGAAGGAACCCGCCCAACAATAGCTGCCGAATTTCCTGACGAATGGGGCGTAGTGCTCATAGAGCGCTTGCCGGGAGGATACGAATTGTACCAAATACAATCTCAAAACAGAGAATGGGTCTATTTGGTCATTACTTCCGGATACGGTACCCAGCGTTTTTTAGACATGCTTCCGGTAGCCGTTAATTTAGCAAGCCAAACAAAAGACGTTCTCGAAACCGAAATTTGGGCCACCGAAAGGGCTGCGGATGGCACTTTTACGGTTACCAAAAAATATGAATGGATGCGCTCTATCGGAAATGTAACACAAAGAGACTATGAAGCCAACCCTCAAAACTTTTTGCGCACAACCACAGTGAATGACCAATATTTCATCAATGGTGATCATCGTTTTGAAAGAATTGTCATCGAAGAAATTCCCGATTATTCTGTCGTCATTTTTTATTATAAAGAGGAAAAACCTGAAGATTGGGATGAAATTGTTCCGATGTTGCAATCTTTCTGTGAAGATTATGAACTATTGTTTGAAGAAGCGGACGATAATTTCGACCAACTGCCAATATATGATTACAAACTCAACTTTATCACAGAATTAGACATCACTTCTTACACGGATTTCGTTGATGGCGTTATTTTTATAAAAAAGGGGCAAGATTTAAAAACAGTTCCTTTCGGCAGCTACGAACGGTTAAAAATCGAGATAATGCGATATTTTAAAATTGTGGAGAGTTGAAGCACGCAGATGATGCGGATTATTAGGATTTAAGCAGATTTATATTGAACGATAAATATCATTCACACGCCTTGCAATATTTTGTATAGCAAATTTATCTAATTGTTTAATTCTATTTTTATTTAATTCTGCAACAATCACTCTGTCGTGCAATATCAACTTTATTTTATCCGCTATATCTTCAATATTGTAAGGGTTGAAGTAAAGCGCTGCATCTCCGCTTACTTCCGGCATAGAAGAAATGTTAGAGGTAGCCACCGGCGTTCCTACTGCCAAAGCCTCTAACACAGGAATTCCAAACCCTTCAAAAACAGACGGATATACAAACGCAGATGCCGCAGCATAAATAGCAGGGAAATCGCGAAAAGGCATATTGTGCATCAATTTTACCCGATGCGCAAGGTTGTTTTCTTTAATATATGCTTCTACTTGAAGGGTATAGGGCGTTCTGCCTCCGATGGCAACTAACGAAACTTCATCATCAATGAATTTTAGCGCTTTCACTAAATTCAACAAATTCTTTCTTGCTTCCATCGTGCCTATATTCAAAATAAACTTTTCCGGTAAATTATAAAGTTTTGAAATATTATTTTTCTGTTGTGTCATCCAAAAAATCGGATCACAACTTTGGTATCCTACTTCAATTTTTCGGGCATCAGCATTTAAAAAATGTATGCAATCTTCCGCTGTTTGCTTACTTACTGTAATAATTTTATCTGCAATTTTACAGGCGTGTTTAAACTTATTTTCATACATTTTTCTGTCGAAAGTTGCATAATATTCAGGATAACGCATAAAAATGACATCATGTATGGTAACTACTTTTGGCATTTTTAGCGTAGAAATTGGCAATTCGCCGCTTAAGCCGTGAAAAATGTCTATATTTTGAGCATTAATGTCATTTGCCATGAAAAAAGAGCGCCAAAAAGAGGAGGGGAGCAAAGAAGAAATTTCTTTAGGAGTTACAATGGTACAATTATTATTATCTGCGAAATTGTGTAAGGGATGAGGTTTGTATTTTGGGGTATATAAAAAATATTGATTTTCTTTATATAAATTTGATAAAGAATGGATTAATAGCCGGCTGTGGTTTCCTAAGCCGGAGTAGTTATGAAAGGCTCTTTTGGCATCGAATCCGATGGTCATAGCATTTTTTAGTTAGTTCAACTCAAATATCCGAATATCGCCAACAAATTCACTAATAGAATTAAGTATTAATCCCCTAATGTAGCCACCATCACCGCTTTGATGGTATGCATCCTGTTTTCTGCCTCGTCGAATACGATGGACATTGGCGACTCGAAAACATCTTCCGTAACTTCCATAGAATCAAGGCCAAATTTCTTGTGAATATCTCTGCCTATTTCGGTTTCCAAATTGTGGAATGCGGGTAAACAATGCAAGAATTTCACTTTGGGGTTGCCGGTAGCTTTTACCACGTTCATGTTTACCTGGTAAGGTTTCATCATATTGATGCGTTGTTCCCAAACTTCTGCGGGCTCACCCATAGATACCCAAACATCTGTATATAAGAAATCTACACCTTTTACACCTTCTTCTACGTTTTCGGTGAGTGTAATTTTAGAGCCGGTTTCTTTGGCAATTTCGCGACATTTGGCCACTAATGCTTCTTCCGGCCAGCATTGTTTGGGAGCTACGGCGCGGAAATCCATTCCCATTTTTGCGGCGCCAACCATTAAGCTATTGCCCATGTTGTTACGCGCATCTCCAAGGTAAGCAAACGAAACATGATGCAACGGTTTGTCGCTATGTTCCTGCATCGTTAAAAAGTCAGCTAAAATTTGGGTGGGATGAAACTCGTTGGTTAATCCGTTCCAAACGGGCACGCCGGCGTATTTTCCAAGCGCTTCCACAATATCTTGTCCATAGCCGCGATATTCGATGCCGTCGTACATTCTGCCCAATACGCGTGCAGTATCTTTCATAGATTCTTTTTTGCCCATTTGCGAGCCGGAAGGGCCCAAATAGGTTACGTGTGCGCCTTGATCTAAAGCAGCTACTTCAAATGCGCAACGCGTTCTGGTAGAATCTTTTTCAAATAATAGCACAATGTTTTTTCCTTTTAATCTGGGCTGCTCGGTACCGGCATATTTTGCGGTTTTCAAGTCAGCCGACAGTTTCAATAAATACTTAATTTCTTCCGGAGTAAAATCCAACAGTTTTAAAAAGTTTCTGTTTCTTAAATTAAATGCCATACAATTAGGGTTTTATAGGGTTAGTAATCTGTTTTTGAATATTGCCGCGAATATCTATGTTTTTTTTGAATTATGGGTATTGTAACTAAATTATTAAAACTTACAGAATTTGCAAGTTTTAATAAAATGAATAATTTTTCTATCTTTGCCCTCTAATCTTTTTAACATTTTAAATAAATGACTAATAATTACCACGTTGAAGTTGGCTTCTACCAAATGTATCACCACGGAGAACATATTGGCGGCGATGTTTTCCTTTCTAAACGTATGCCGGAAGAAAACCGTGTATTGTGTGTGCTCTCCGATGGTATGGGCTCCGGCGTAAAAGCCAATGTGCTGGCTACATTAACCGCTACGCTGGCACTGAACTTATCTATGGAACACAAAGATGCTCAAAGAATTGCAGAAATTATCATGAAAGCATTGCCTGTGTGTAGCGAACGGAAGATCAGTTACTCTACTTACACAATTGTGGATGTGAGCGGGGATGCCGACACCGTCAGTATTTTGGAATACGATAATCCGCAAACGATTGTAATGCGCAGTTACAGAGTGCTGGAACCGAATTGGGAAAAAGTAAAATTTGAAAATACGACTGCTGATCAGCGTTTTCAAGACTTAAACATGGCTACTTTTACGCCGCAATTAGAGGATAGAATTATTTTTTGTTCCGACGGCGTTACACAATCAGGCTTGGGCAAAGGATTGGTTACCGGTTGGGGAAGAAATAACCTAAGAGAAGAAGTTAGAAATATCATTACAGACAACCATTCCATTTCTGCTTCGGAATTGGCGGAAAAAATTGTAAAAAAGGCGGCGGCTAACGATCTGCACGTTCCCAAAGATGATATTTCCTGTGCAGTGATCTACTTTCGCGAGCCACGCCGTACTATGATTTGCTCCGGTCCACCATTAAATCCTGAAAAAGATATTCATTTTGCTGAAAAATTACGCTCTTTCTCCGGTAGAAAAATTGTAAGCGGCGCTACAACCACCGAAATTATTTCAAGAGAGTTGAGACGTACTGTAGTAGATGAACCCGTGGTGGATCATACCTTGCCGCCTATGTCGAAAATGGATGGCATTGATTTAGTAACAGAAGGCGTGTTAACTTTAAGTAAAGTAATTCATTTGCTTAACAATGTCATCACTCCAAACTATCAATTCGGGCGCGGGCCTGCAGATCAAATGTGCCAATTGTTGTTAGACAGCGACGAAATTCACATTTTAGTAGGTACCAAAATTAACGCCGATAATATTGATCTATCACAACCTGTAGAAGTGGAAATCCGGAAAAATGTCATTCAACGTGTAGCAAAAGTGTTGATGGATAAATATATGAAAGTTGTATATATGGAATTTATGTAGAAACAATTAAACCAAATATCTATGAGCGCTACCGGTATTTGTCATCAAGGAACCGTAAAAGAGATTAAGGGCAATGTCTTGTTTGTAGAAATTGAACGCAGTGCGGCGTGTGCCTCGTGTCATGCCAAAGGCGCGTGTTTGGCTTCTCAGAGAAAAGATGAAATTATTCCGATAGCCACAAATGAGCCCGATGAGTTTCAAGTTGGGGAAACCGTGCAAGTGAATCTAAAAAAATCAATGGGCGCAAAAGCGGTGGTTATTGCTTATTTATGCCCGTTTTTAGCGCTGATACTTGGATTGTTTGGAACTTATTATTTTACGAAAAATGAATTGCTGAGTATTGGGGTAGCTTTTGCGGCAACGGCGCTTTATTTTTTGTTTGTAAAAAAAATAGATGAGAGACTGAAAAAACATTTTACTTTTTTTGTGAGTAAAATTGATTAAAAAAATATGGAATATGGAATAATGAATATGGAATAATTGTAAATCCTTAAATCTTAAATAACAGCATGAAAATTATTGGTATTACAGGAACTATCGGCGCAGGGAAAGGAACTATTGTTGAATATTTAGTAAAAAACTATGGTTTTCAGCATTATTCTGTGCGCAACTATTTAATTCAGGAAGCGCAAAAGCAAAATCTTCCTTTAAATCGCGATACTTATGTTATGTTAGCCAATCGTTTACGCGAAATTCATGCTCCTTCTTTTATTATTGATGAATTATATAAAGAAGCGGCAAAAAACGGTGAAAATGCGATTATAGAAAGTATTCGAACTCCCGGAGAGATTGCTTCGTTGCGCACCAAAGACAATTTCTCTTTATGGGCGGTAGATGCCGATCCTAAAGTAAGATACGAGCGCATTTTTGCCCGCCAATCGGAAACCGACCAGATTTCGTTTGATACGTTTTTGGCAAACGAGCAACGAGAGATGAACGCAGAAGACCCTACCAAACAAAACCTTGCGGAATGCATCCGGCAAGCGGATGTTTTGCTTGAGAATAATGGGGAATTTGAAAAGTTATACCGACAAATTGAAGCATTGCCGTATTGCCGTCAGTTTTAACTGACGGAACAAGAAATAAGCAAAAACAAATGGCTTTAGCCAAAATCATTTTTATTTTAATGATTTTGGGCTAAAGCCAATTTTATTTCATCTCTTATCGTCCGTTGGCTGAAGCCAGCGGCAATAAAAAAGTAACCATAAACAATATAATAAACCCTTCCAACGTATATTATATAGCGTTGTGATATGATTGTGAAATAGCTCATTCAATAATAACCTTTAAATTTAATTGCCATGATCGAAAAAAAATCCTCAAAAGGCAATCTCGAGAACAGAAGAAGTACTTTCTTGCTGATCGGATTTATTGTGGTTTTAGGACTGGTTTACGCCGGTTTTGAACTTTACGCCACCGACCAATTAGCCAAAGGCTCAGGCCCGTCGGACATAGACCTTATTACAGTAATTGACATGGATGTGCCGGTTACTGATCAAACGCCCCCACCCCCACCTCCGCCTCAAACCGCAAGGGAAATTTTATTAAAGCTCGTGCAATCAACCCCTACATTTAATTTTGACCCTGATATGTTTAGCCAGGATTTTCCTGAGGATCTCGAGATAGGAGAATATACGCCTATTTCCATTATAGATCTTGAAGTAGAAGATTCGCCGCCCGTAGTTTTTCCGGAAGAAATGCCCGAGCCTATCGGAGGGTTTGAAGCCATGTACGCATTTCTTAAATCAAATTTAAGATATCCCGAAGGACCTCGTAATGCCGGTATTTCCGGTCAAGTGTTTATTGAGTTTGTGATAGAAAGAGATGGTAATATTAGCAATGTAAAAGTAGTGATGAGTGTTCATCCTGAACTTGATCGGGAAGCGGTACGCGTAGTTAAAATGATGCCAAAATGGAAACCAGGCAAACAAATGGGAAAAACAGTACGTACCCTCTACCAGATTCCTATTCGCTTTGCAATAAACTAAAAAATCGCTGTTGATAAAACATTGTTCTATACATGTGCAGCATAATTAAAATATACTATATTTGCAGCGCTTTTTATGAATAAAAAAATAACTTAAAAAATAATCAATATGGTTGACAAGAAATCTTTAAAAGGTGACCTCGAGAAAAGAAGGAACACGTTCTTACTCGTTGGATTTGTAGCTACTTTAGCATTAGTTTACGCTTGTTTTGAATTGTACGCGGTTAGTGATATCGCTACAAACGTGGGCATAGCAGACGAAGAAGCCATTTTTGTAATGGATGAGGATGTTATGGCCACCGACCCCACTCCTCCTCCCCCGCCTCCGCCGGTAGCACAACAGCAAGAAGTTATGCTTAAACTTGTGGAAGACAATATCAAAGTAAATACTGACTTCGACTTTAGCCAGGACTTTAATTTAGATGATGTTATCGAAGAATATGTGCCTATTGAAATTGTGGAAGAAGAAACAGAACAAGCGCCGCCTTTGCGTTTTGTGGAGGAAATGCCCGAGCCTATCGGTGGCTTTGAAGCCATGTATGCATTCCTTCAATCCAATTTAAGATACCCTGAAGTAGCTCGTAATAACAACATTCAAGGTCAAGTATTTATTGAATTTGTGGTAGAAAAAGATGGCAGTATCAGCAATGTAAAAGTACTGGTAGGTGTTTATCCTGAGCTTGACCAAGAGGCTGTGCGCGTGGTGAGAATGATGCCAAAGTGGAGACCCGGTAAACAAATGGGAAGACCTGTGCGTACGTTCTACCAAATTCCCATCCGTTTTACAATAAGCTAAAATAAAATAGGTGTTGCGCCGCTTCATCTTTTATATCCTGTTTTCGGCATGTTACATGGCGAGTGCGCAAACGCAAATTCCAAATGTAAATGCCGATTTTGTTAAAGTAGATCCCTTCGGCAACATTTATGCGGTAAAAAAAACGCAATTGTCCAAATTTTCGCCACAAGGAAAATTGTTATTTACTTATTCCGACAAAACGTTGGGCGTAATCTCATCTATTGATGTCTTTAACCCGATGAAAATCATGCTTTTCTACCAGGATGCGGGAATGCTCGTGTTTTTAAACGAACAACTTGCCCCTATTAATGACCCCATATCTTTATGGGATTTCAATTATCTAACTATCTCTTTAGCTTCTTATTCCGCAGCAAATCAAATTCATCTTTACGATGAGGTAAATAAATATTTGATCACATTGGATTTTTTTATGCGCGAAATCTCAAGAACGCCCATCAATTTCCCTGGTTTTAATCCGGTAAAAATGATTGAGATAGAGGAAAAAACTTTAGCGCTACACGACCCTGAATCGGGCGTTTACTTATTCGATATGTTTAGCACTTTTAATAAATTAATTCCGGTCATTACCTCGCATCCGGTAGCAGTTACTTCCGAATTAATTTATTTTACAAGAAATGACGAAGTTGTCATATATAACTATAAAACAATGAACTATGAGACACAACAACTTCCTGTTTCCGGCGTTATTCAAACGCTGCTGTTCAGAAACAATATGATATTATTGCTTGAAAACGGAAGTGTTTGGATGTATGAACTATGAAAATGAAAATACGTAACAAAAAACGAAGAAATTTGGCTTTATTTTTAGCGGCAACGGTCGTGTTTATTGCCATGATTTTGTATTCCAATGCTTTAATAAATAACATCCGGGAAGAAGAAGAAAGGAAAGTGCGTGTTTGGGCAGATGCCGTTATTCATAAAGCCAACTTGGTTTCCTACATGGATGATTTCTTCAAAACGATTCGGATGACAGAAAGCAAGCGTGCCACGCTGGGCGTAAAAGCCATGCAAAAAGTAGTGGATGCACCTTTTAATGAAGATCTTACTTTTTATTCGGAAGTTATCGCTTCAAACTCAATGATCCCCTCTATACTCACCGATGCCGGAGGTAATATTAATTCAATGGTGTGTATGGAAGGCGATATTCTGAATATGAAGCATATTAGTGAACTCGGCAATAGAAGATTGGAATTTGACAGCCTGAAATTCGTCTATTATAAAAAAAATTACTCCATCCTTTATTATAAAGAATCTAAAATTTACGCTGATTTACGCACCATGATTGATAATTTGGTGGAATCCTTTTTTCAGGAAATTGTACTCAACAGCGCTTCTGTTCCGGTAATTGTTACCAACAGTACGATGTGTGATATTATTGCGAACAGCGCCATGATTAATGCTGATGCTATTCAAACCAAAGAAGCTAAGGCTAAATTAATTAAACATTTTTTAAGTCATAATAAGCCCATAGAAATAGAGCTTCCACAGCATGGTGTTTGTTACGTGCTGTATGAAGAATCATCTGTGCTTATGCAATTAAGGTATTATCCTTTGATTCAATTTGTTATAATTTTAATTTTTGTAGTAGCGGGCTACATTATTTTCAGTTATGCGCGGCGCTATGAGCAGAATCAGGTTTGGGTAGGCATGTCGAAAGAAACGGCGCATCAATTGGGAACTCCTATTTCTTCGTTATTGGCATGGAGCGAGCTGTTGAAAGAACAGGAAGTGGATCCTTTTACCATGAAAGAGATTGACAAAGACGTACATCGCTTGGAAACCATTGCGCAACGTTTCTCTAAAATTGGCTCGGAGCCGGAGCTTGTAAATGAAAATATTGCCACTGTAATTGAAGAATTTGTGGAATATCTGCAATCTAGAATATCCTCTAAAGTAGTGATTAAAGTAAACCGTAACGATGTAGAAAACTTCAACTTACCTATCAATAAATACCTTTTTGAATGGGTAATTGAAAATTTATGCAAAAACTCGGTAGATGCCATGACCGGTAAAGGCGTAATTATCATTGATTTATTGGAAGATGAAAAGCATTTCTTTGTGGACATTACCGATACGGGAAAAGGCATTCCATCTACCCAATTTAAACGGATATTTGAACCCGGCTATACCACCAAAAAACGGGGTTGGGGACTTGGATTAACTTTAGCTAAAAGGATTATTCAGCAATATCATAAAGGGAAGTTGTTTGTAAAATCCTCTGTTATAGGGCGAGGGACGGTGATGCGGATTCAGTTTAATAAATAATGATTTAATTCTTCTGTTTGTTTTCTATAAAATCAAACAAAGTCAATTTCCTTATAATACTTTAAATTTCACTTTTACCAACACCTGAGAAGGGCGTATTTCAAAGATATTTACAAATTCATCTAAACCGCTGTATGTGGCGGTGATATATTGGCGAGTGTTCATAATATTTGTCCAAATGAGCGAAATATCCGCCCATTTCCAACGGTAGCTGATGCCAACATCGGCATAATGTTTGTTTTTCCTTTCTAAAATGAAGTTATTGTAATAATGCTCGTACCCAACCATAAGTTCCAAACGCTTCACAGGGTAAAAATAGAGCTTAACATAATTGCTTACGGATTGAATGGTAGCGTTATCCGATTTTTCTTCTTTAATAATTGTTTGGCTACCATTCCACAAAAGCGCATAACTCAAGCCTGCCCACGAACTTAATTGGGATTCTATTTTTGGCTGCAAGCCATAATAATTGTACCGATAATCAATTAATTCACTTTTAACCATTTGAGAAGAAAAAATATTATAATAATATCCCATTAGCGAAAAAGTAGTGCGCCAAGTATATACATTCTTGCTGATATTTCCTCTCGCGCCATAAGTATGGGAACTTACCGATTGCCGGATATTGTTTTGAATTTGCAATATCCCCATGTAGCTATAATCTCTTATCATATTGGATGTTGTATATTCATAAATCAAATCCAAATAAGAAAACAGCGCTTTTTGCACATTCCGATAACTTGCCCGCAAAAAGCAGGCATGGCTTTTGTTATCGGCTAATTGACCGTCGTTTCGACTGAAAAAGCGATAATTACGCATGATATATCCGGTATAACTATCTTGAATACTGCCCAAATAGCTGTAATAATTGTAATTGGCTTTCAAACTCCATTTTTGCGTTATTTCGTACAAAACCGTCAAACTTGGATTAAATAAAATACGATGAATCGGGGCTCTGTTTTCGGGAATTTTATCATTGATTATTAGTAGATTATAACTTAAAGGTAAAACTAAATCTAACTTCAATTTTTTCCATGGTTTGTAGGTATAATAGAGGTTTATGAAAATCTTATATTGCTGCCAAAGTAAATCGTTGCGTAAAGAATCCGGAGTGAAATAGGTTGGGGCGTCGTTGCTTTGCAAAGGTTGCAGCAGCGAATTTAAAGATTGTACGGAAACATCGAATCCTCCCAAGTAGTGTTGTATAAATTTAGGTTTTGTTATGCCAAAAGTGAATTGTGTTTTGGAAGAAAAATCATTGAAAGCGGTTTGTTGCATAAGTTCCTCAAATGGCTCGCCATTATTTACAATATCGTTGTATAGCGCAGGTTTAATCAGCAAATTTTGAGGTGTTTGTGCAAAACTGTTAAAAGAATAAAATCTTATGTGTTTGCCGCCCATCTCTTTTATTAATTCAAATTTGTTAGAAATATTGTAGCGGTCTGTTTTCAAAAGTTGATTGATGGAATCAATGGTTGCGGTCATGCCTTTATCGTCAATCCATGAGCCGTTAAGGTTCAAGGCATTTTTTAAGTAAAATTTTTCCTTGTTTGCCTCTAAGGTAAAAGTGGCGGCGGCATGGTTTACCATAGCCCTGCTGTTTGTCAATTCCTCAACGGTTAAACAACTGTCCTCCGAAAGATAATAGATAGACTTAGTGTAGCTTTCTTTGCGCTGTTTATCGTTGTAATACACTAAGTTGGTGGTCAGTTGATACTCATTTTTTAAAACATTTAGAAAACTGCTTGAAGCTGCATGGGTATTGTTGAAAAGGTATCGTTGTTTGCTGATGGGTGGCGAACTTGGGGCGATCACCGATAAAAACCGCCCTTCGTAAGCAGGCGATTCTGCATCTGAATAAAACGAGGTGAACTCCCGTGTTACATCATTGCCACTGTTGTTGCCTTTATAGGTATTGATATTTTGCATTTTTTTGGAAAAGAAGAGCGAAATCAACTCATTATCCCAAATAAAAGCGGTGGGTTTGAAGGGTGCAGCACCTGCCCCCACCGTTGCCAGCAAACTGAACACACCCTTGGCATCTTCCCTGAGTTTCAAGTTAATGGCTGCCTGATCGGAAGGCTGCGCTTCCGACAAAGCTCGAATAGGTTGATGATTTTGAAACACCTCTACCGTAGCCACGTCTTTGAGCGAAATGTTTTTGGTAGCCAGCGTATAACGTCC
>Ga0123356_10005488_pt1 | contig 12908 bp, 9 predicted proteins | sample TergutEmb28metaG_2_FD_92546 | JGI IMG/M metagenome (GOLD analysis project Ga0123356, IMG submission 92546) | Embiratermes neotenicus P3 segment gut microbial communities from Petit-Saut dam, French Guiana - Emb289 P3 | ecosystem: Host-associated > Arthropoda: Insects > Digestive system > Gut ... | reverse complement strand
TGAACGGGCTCCGCGACATCGGCACCAAGGTCGCCGACTTCTTCAAGGACAAGATCCCCGGGCCGATCAAGAAGGTGCTCGGCATCGAGTCCCCGTCGCGGCTGTTCATGGAGTTCGGCCAGGACGTGATGGCCGGGTTCATGATCGGCCTGGAGTCCCGGGCCGGCGAGGTCGAGGAGACGTTCCAGGGCATCCTGCGGGTGATGCAGGGCGGTCCGTCGTCCGGGCCGGACTGGGCGTTCCGGCACGGCGCCGAGACCGCTGAGGGCGTTACTCTGCCGGGCCTGGGGTTCGAGCTGCCGAGCCAGCAGATGGCCGCCGACGTCGAGGCGGCGATGGCCTCGATGAACGAGGCCATCACCGCCGGCGTCGCCGTCATGGTGGAGACGATCACCCAGGCGATGGCCGAGGTGCTCCTCGCCGTGCAGACCGCATGGGAGCTGATCACCCTCGCCGTGCAGGAGGCGTGGGAGCAGATCACCCTCACCATCGTCACGGCGATGGAGACCCTCGGCACCGTCGTGCAGGGCGGCTGGGAGCAGCTCACCGTCTACGTCGTCGCCGTCCACGAGCAGATCCACGCCGTGATCACCGGCACGTGGGAGAGCATCGTCGCCGAGACCGCGGCATCGCTGACCGCGCTGTGGCTGGTGCTGTCCGGGTCGTTCGACGGGTGGCTGGCCTACACCCGCGACCTGTGGGCCAACGTCGCTGCCGCGATCACCGGCTCGTGGGAGCAGGCCATCGCCGGGACCGTCGCCGGGCTGGGCATGCTGTGGACCGTCATCAACAGCTCGTTCGACGGGTGGCTCGCTTACACCCGGGCGGTGTGGGCGGAGGTCGCCGGCGCGATCGCCCAGGCGTGGGACGCCGCCGTCGCCGCGACGGTCAGCGGGCTGCAGGCGATGTGGGTGGTGCTGTCCGGGTCGTTTGACGGGTGGCTGGCCTACACGCGGGCGGTGTGGACTGAGCTGGCGGGGGTGATCACCAGCTCGTGGGACGCGGCGGTCGCCGGCACCAGGGCCAGCCTGGAAGCCATCTGGCAGGTGCTCAACGCCCAGTTCGAGGGGTGGCTGCGGTACACCCGGGCGATCTGGGACCAGATCCGCGGGGCCATCGCCGACTCGTGGGACCAGATCGCCCGCATCATCGAGAACGCCCTGCGCGGCGTGCTGCAGGCGGTCACCGGCGCCTGGGACGAAATTGCCCGGCACACCTTCCGGGTCTGGGGCGACATCACCGGGTTCATGGGCCAGACCTGGGACCGGATTTTCGACGTCTCCCAGCGCACCGTCTACCGGCTCCGCGACGACCTCTACCACACCTGGAACGTCATCGAGCGGAACGCCGAGGACGCCTGGAACCGGATCGTCTCAACCATCGAGCGGGTCTGGGAGAACATCAAGCGGGTCATCCAGGACCCCGTCAGGTGGGTCACCAACGAGGTGATCAACAAGTTCATCCAGGGCATCAACGGGCTCCTCGACAAGGTCGACGTCGAGAAGCTCCCCGAGATCCGGCTGGGGTTCGCCCGGGGCGGCAAGGTCCCCGGCGCCGGTACCGGTGACACCGTCCCCGCGATGCTCGCCCCCGGCGAGTGGGTCCTCACCCGCGGGCAGGCGCAGCGGATCGGCTACGACACCCTGGCCGGCCTGCCGCACTACCAGCGCGGTGGCCTGGTGGGCGGGCAGGGGCACGGCGGCCTGGTGGGCAGGCAGGTCCGCGAGGCCATCGGCAAGACCCCCGACTTCGCTGTCAAGCCGCCGCACGACTACCAGACGTTCAGCCTCGACGGCGGCCTGCAGGACGAGGGGATCAAGCTGTCCACCCTCGCCGAGCTGATCGCCCTGCCGATGGACAAGCTCCGTGACGACTTCGATGAGAACAAGTTCAATTTCTCGGTCGGCGAGGCGGCCGAGGCGCTGGCCGAGCCGTACAAGAAGGCGGTCGACGGGTGGGAGAAGTTCACCTCGCTGATGCCGATGCGGTTCATCCACGCGGCGTGGGCTAAGGAGGAGTCCGGCGCGTGGGACGCCATCCTCGACTACCTGTTCGAGGAAGCCATCGCGTTCTTCATGATGGGCGGCGACTACGAGGGCGGCGCCGGCATCGACGCCATCGCAGCCGACATCATGAACCGGTTCCCCGGCCTGCGGATCACCTCGGCTCTGCGCCCCGGCGACAAGGGCTACCACGGCCGGAACTGGGCACGTGACCTGGCCGGGCCGGTGCCGCTGATGGCGTCGGCAGCGCAGTGGGTGCAGGCCAACCTCGTCTCCATGCTGCTGGAGGGCATCTTCAACCCTGGCCTGTCCATCAAGAACTACCAGCAGGTCCCGTCCTCGTACTGGGGGCCGGGTACCTGGGCCGGCCACGCCGACCACCTCCACCTGGCCGCCGACCCGTCCCGGCAGCCGTCCGGCGGCGGAGGCGGAGCCGCAGGCGCGTCCCGCCGGATGATGAAGAAGATGATGGCCGGCGGCAACATCGCGTTCAACCCCGGCGGCGGCGCAGCGCAGTGGCGCCCCCTGGCCGAGCAGGTCATCAAGATGCTGGGCGCGCCGCCCCAGCTCATCGGCGTGATGCTGTCGCAGATCCAGTCCGAGTCGGGCGGCAACCCGCGCGCGATCAACAACTGGGACATCAACGCCAAGAACGGCACCCCGTCGATGGGGCTGCTGCAGGTCATCCAGCCGACCTTTGACGCCTACGCCGGGCCGATGAAGTCACGCGGGCCGTGGGACCCGATGGCGAACCTGTACGCCGCGCTGAACTACGCCCTGTCCCGGTACGGCGCGGCCCGGCTGATGGGCGGCGTCTGGGGCAGTGCCAGCGGCTACGCCCGCGGCGGCGTCATCCGCGAGCCGGTGTTCGGGTTCGGGCAGCGCAGCGGCCGGCCGTACACCCTGGCCGAACGCGGCCCCGAGCTGGTGTCGCCGCTGCGCCGCGGCCGGGGCCGTCCCGGCGACTTCGCGGGCCTGGGCGCGGGCGACCGGCGGACCGTCATCAACGTGTACCCGCAGCCCGGCCAGGACGAGCGTGCCATCGCCGCCGCCGTCAGCCGGGAGCTGGCCTGGGCCGCAGCGACCGGGGCCGCCTGATGACAACACCGGGCCTGCAGACAGGGAACCTGCTCACCCTGCAGGAGCAGTCGTTCGAGACCGCCGGCGCCACCGGCTGGGTCAGCCTCACTAACGCCACCGAGGTGGAACGGCGCACTGACCGGGCGTTCGACGGGGTGGCCTGCCTGCACTTCATGGGGACGGCGACCGGAGTCTCCTCCGTCCGGCTGAACCGCACCATCTCCTGCACCGCAGGGCAGACGCTGCGCCTGTCGGCCCGCATGTTCGGCTGGCTGGAAGGCGGCACCGCTGTGCGGCTGCGCTGCCGGTGGTTCAACGGCGGCACGCTGTCAAGCACGTCAGGTGCCATCGGCGAGACCACGATGACCTCGTGGGGCCTCATCGACGGCGTGATCACTGTCCCGGCCGGCATCAACGGATTCCAGCCGGTCATCGAGCGCACCCTGATACGCGCCTGGGAGCAGACCTGGGTCGACGCGGTGTTCTCCGCGGTTCACTCACCGCCGCAGGTCACTACAGCGTCCCTGCCCCCCGCCACCCAGAACCAGCCCTACACCGCGCCGCTGGCGGCGTCGGGCGGCACCCCGCCCTACACGTTCTCAGCCACCGGCCTGCCGCCCGGCATCGCCGTGTCGGGGCCGGTCATTCCCGTCGGCGGCGCCGCCCAGTACGCCGGCGCGCTGCTCGGCAACTGGAACGGCCAGGCTCTTTACAACTGGCCGCACACCACCGGCGGCGCCGACAACCACGGCGGCGGCACCTACTCCGTCAACGCTGACGGCGACCTCGTCCTCGGCACCAACGGCACCCACGGCAACTCCGCCAAGATCGAGCACCCGTTCCCCGGCGTCATCCACGGCGTGATCGAGGCCCGCATCCACTGGCCCGACAACGGCTCTAACCGCATCCCGTGCTTCCCCGCGTTCTGGATCTGCGGCAACAACTGGCCGACTGACGGCGAGTGCGACATCGCCGAGGGCGTCGCCTACGGGATGCTGTCCTCCCATTTCCACTGGGGGCCCGTCACCTACCCCAACCACGGCGCCACCCTCCAGTCCTGGCACTCCGGCGACAACCCCGACCTGCGGCCCGGCTGGCATGTCCACTCCGTGGTGTGGACGGCGACGATGTGCCGGATCTTCAACAACGGCGTCCTGTGGCACACCTTCACCGTGCCGCCGGTCAACGCCGCGGGCATGACCGGGCCGATGCGGATCATCATCAACATCACCACGTCGAACACCAATGGGTGGACGAGGATGCCAGCGCAGCTCCGCGTCAACTACGTCCGCCGGTGGGCGATCGCATGAGCGAGCTGACGGGGACGCCGACCAGCTCAGGCACTTTCAACCCGGTGATCACCGTCATCGACGCGGCCGGCCTGACCGCGACCGTGACGCTGCCGCTGACCGTGGCTGCCGCGCCGGCGGGCCCGCCGCTGCTCGCCGGGAACCTGCTCACCCTCGCCGAGCAGTCATTCGAGACCGCCGTCACCACGTGGGTCCGCGACGTCAACGTCCAGCCCGAGGACCCCCGGCGCAACAGCGAGCGCGCCTACGACGGCACGTTCTCGCTGTACTGGATGGCAGCGGACCCTGGCCGCACCGCCGTGTTCAACGCCACCTATATCCCGGTCTTGCCGGGCCGGCGGGTCCGGGTGTCCGCCCGGGTGCTCCAGTGGGGGACCATCCCCGGCCACCTGGAAGTCCACTGGTACAACGGCACCACCTGGATCAGCCAGAGCAACACCCCCGCCGTGACGCTCCAGTCGTCGACGTTCACCGAGGTGCAGGGTGTCGTCACCGCGCCGTCCGGGATCAACGCGATGCGGCTCCAGTTCGCCGCGACGACGGTCAGCACGTGGCAGCAGTTCTGGCTCGACGCCGCGTTCATCGGCTACGAGGCCGACGCGCCGCTGGCCAACACCACCGGGACGCTGCCACCCGGCCAGGCCACCATCCCCTACTCCGCCGCGCTGTCGGCGGAGGGCGGCACCCCGCCGTACACGTTCACCGCGACCGGCCTGCCCGCCGGCCTGTCCGTATCCGGCAGCCAGATCACGGGCACGCCCGCCACGGCGGGCACGTCGAGCAATGTCGTCATCACCGCCCGGGACTCCGCGACCCCGCAGGCCACCGCCGCGGTCACGCGCGGCATCACCGTCTCCGCAGCCCCGTCAACCACCGAGCCGCTCGCCGTCGCCAACACCAGCCTGCCCGGGGCAGTGCAGGGGCAGGCGTGGGCGTGGCAGCTCGACGCCACCGGCGGCACCCAGCCCTACACCTGGACTCACTCCGGGCTGCCGCCCGGCATCACCCGCAGCGGGTCGCGGCTGTCCGGCACGCCCACCAGCACCGGCACGTGGAACGTCACCCTCAACGTGTCCGGCGGCGGCACCGCCTCCCGCACCCTCGCGCTCACTGTCGCCGCGCCGCACAGCCAGCAGACGCACACGACTCAGACCGGCACGAGCTGGACGGCGCCGGCGGACTGCCCGCCCACGATCAGCGTCGAGTGCTGGGGCGGCGGCGGCGGCGGCGGAAGCGCGATCACAGCGAATAACAACCGGGCCGGGTCGGGCGGCGCGGGCGGCAACTACTCCGCTGAGCCGTCGCTGGCAGTCACGCCCGGCCGCGCCTACACCTACGCCATCGGCGCTGGCGGCCGGCGGGGCGACAGTTCCGCGCCGTCCGCCGGGGGCGGGCAGACCCGGTTCGCCGGCGACACGGTTACTGTCGCGGCGAACGGCGGCGGGCGCGGCGTGCAGGCAGGCCCGGCGCAGACCGGCGGCAGCGATCCCGGCCAGCCCGGCAACCCGTCGCAGAACACGATCAGGTTCCTCGGCGGGTGGGGCCGTCCTGCCAGCGACGGCAGCCGCACCGGCGGCGCGGGCGGCGGGTCAGCCGGGCCGGGCGGCAACGGCCACCCGGAGATGCGCATCGCGTGGGGCTGGCAGCCGATGACCCAGGTGCCGTCCGGCGGGGCTATCGGCGGGGCCGGCGGTGTCAACGGCGGATGGGGTGATGCGGGCGGCCAACCGGGCGCCGGCGCGGGCGGCGGCGGCGCGTCCGCCACCAGCGGGGCGTTCGGCGGCACCGGCCGGCCCGGGCAGCTCCGGATCCGGTGGACACCCACCCTGCCCCGGGTCACCTCGACGTCGCTCGCGCAGGCGCAGGCCGGCCAGTCGGTCACCCGGTCGCTGACCGCGACCGCCGGCCGGCCGCCGTACACGTGGGCCGCGTCGGGGCTGCCGCCCGGCACCTCGATCACCGGCAGCCAGATCACCGGCACCCCCACCGCCGGCGGCACGTTCAGCACCGTCCTGGCCGTCACCGACGCCAACAGCCGCACCGCAACCCAGGCCGTCACCTGGACCGTCCTCGCACCGCCGCCGGTCATCTCGGTGCTGCTGCCGTCCGGCACCGTCGGCCAGTCCTACTCGGCAACCCTGTCAGCGACCGGCGGCACCACCCCCTACACCTGGCAGGTCACCGGCCTGCCACCCGGCCTGACCCGCTCCGGTGCCGCGATCAGCGGCACGCCCACAGCGGGCGGCAACTTCAACATCACCATCACCGTCACCGACGCAGTCGGCGGCACCGCAACCGTCACCACCGGCATCTGGATCGAGTTCGCCCAGCTCACCCTCGACGTCCAGCTCCCCGACGGCACCGCCGGGCAGACATGGGCCGGTGTCGCCTCAGCGCAGGGCGGCGCCCAGCCGTATACCTACACCGCGACCGGGCTACCGCCCGGCATCAGCATCAGCCCGAACGGCATCCTGACCGGCGTCCCCACCGAGCCGGGCGACTTCGAGGTCACCGTCACCGCCCGGTCCGCGCCGCTGTACTCCGTGGATTTCGAGGACGGCACGGCAGGCGGCTGGGAGCCCTGGTATAACGCCGGGTCGGGGACGCTGGTCAACGACCCGTATCAGGCGAACTCCGGGTACTGGTCGTTCCGCTGGACGTCGACCGAGACCGCGCCGGGCGACTCCGCCGTCCGGTCCCCGGAGATCACCGTCACTCCCAGCGCCGTGTACGAGGCGAGCATGGCGCTGTTCGGCGGCCCCGGGCAGCGGATACAGCTCGGCGTCCGGTTCTACGCCACACCCGGCGGCGCTGAGACCGACGCCGCCTGGTCCGGGCCGGTGTACGCCCCCGCCGGCGGCGGCGGATGGGTGCCGCTCCGATTCCAGTTCACGGTCCCGGCGGGCATTACCCGGATGCGCCTTACCCCGTTTGCCCCGGTAACAGGCGCCGGCATCCGGCTCGGCGTCGACGACATCACCGTCACCGCGGGGCCCCCGGTCGGGCAGGCCACAGTCACCGTCCCCGTCCGCATCGACGAGCCGCTGCCGATGCAGATCCTCACCGAGCTGCCCGGCGCCGAGGTGCCCGGATGGGAAGCGGGCCAGCCGTGGGAGGCAGCAGACCTGGTCGTGTTCGGCGGCATCCCCCCGCATGCGTGGGCAGTGACCGGGCTGCCGCCGGGCCTGACCCAGGAGGGCAGCCGGATCACGGGCCGGCCTGATGTTCCCGGCCAGTTCCACGTCACGATCACGGTCACCGACCTGGCCGGATCGTCGGTGTCGGTCACCCAGGCCATCTACGTGTTCGGCGCGCCGGTGCGGGTGTGGTGGGCCGGCCTGGAATGCTCACCCGGTCATGTCGATGAGTGGTTCACCGCCGTCGTCGAGGACGTTGATGGCTGGTTCTCCACGATGGTCCCCGACGGCAACGACCAGGAGCTTATTCTCGCCGACGGGTCGGCGTGGGGACCTAAGGTTCTCCGCGCCCGGCAGATCACCATCACCGGCGCAGCGGCGGGGCCGCGCCGTGACCTGATGCTGTTCCGCGATCAGCTCGCCGCCCGGGTTGCTGCCCGGGAGCCGACCGAACTGCGGATCACCGACTGGTCGCTCGGCCCGCGGACAGCGCTGGTCCGCGCCGGCACCGACGCGATGCGGCACTCGTTCATCGGCGGGCACCAGGCGTTCCGGTATGAGATCACCGTGACTGCCGCCGACCCGCGGCTGTACGGGCCGTGGCAGGAGGCGCTGCTGTCCAACGTGCCCGGCGAGGACACCGGCCGCGGCCCGTACGGCGAGCTAGGCACCCGGCCCACCACGAACGGAACCACCATCGGGCAGACCACCAGCACCGGCGGCCGGCAGTTCACCTGGAACGGGTCGGCGTGGGTGCAGGTCACCCCGTTCGCCGCGCCCACCAGGGTCGACCCGCGCCGCTACCCGGACTGGCGCTACGCGAGCGCGCAGATCCCGAACATGGCCTACGTTCACAACACCGGCAACGTCGAGTCGCCCGTCATGGCGCTCTACACCGGGCCGCTGTCAGAAACCCGGCTCACCGACGGCAGCCCCTACGGCATCATCGTCAGCCCGCTCGCCGCCGGGGAGACGATCCTGGTCAACACCGAGACACTCGTCGCCGTCGCGCCCGGCGGAGCCACCCGGGCGAGGATGATCCGCCCCGGGTCGCGGCCGATCACCGCCCGGCCCGGTGACACCCCGTCGGCGTTCTACATGTTCGGCACCGGCGCCGGCACCATCCACCTCGCGTGGAGGTCGGCATGGGCGTGATCGTGACGATCGTCCACACCATGCTGTTCGTCGCGTGCTTCATCGCCGGGTACCGGCTCGGGATGGGAGGCCGGCGGTGAGCGTGATGGTCGGAACCGAGCCGCGCCCGGTACCCGCGCCGCTGCCCGGGCTGTGGACGTTCTGGGCTGACCGGTATGTCTCGCCGGGCGTGTTCGAGCCTGTCGGCCCGCTGCAGGCCACGTCGTTCAACTGCATCCGCCGGCTGTCCGGGTTCGGCACCGGCGACATCATCATCGTCACCGAGACCGCGTCGCTGACCCGCGCCGAGCTGCTCAGGTTGTGGGGGTGGCGGCTGTGGGCGTATTACGGCGACCCGCCGCGCCCGGTGTGGTGCGGCATGCCCAACGGCATCACCGACGACGGCCGGGCCGTCATCTCCTTCACCCTCGCCGAGGTGACCGGGTACCTGCGGAAACGGCAGTGGGATCTCGCCGGCTCCTACGGCACGCTTGTCGGCAGCCCGGCCACCCACCGCCGCTACGACCAGGTCGAGCAGGTCAACATCGCCCGCGACCTGGCCGCCCCCGTCGCCGACGTCGGCGTCGCGATCACCACCAGCCCGGGGCCCGGGTTCCCCCGCGACCGGAGCATGGCGTTTTTGGAGGGGGAGAGCAGGGGCCAGCTCCTGGTGAATCTGGCAGGTGTCATCGAGGGCCCGGAATGGCGGACCAACTACTACACCGGAAACGACGGGCTGCCCCGCGCCGAGCTGGCCATCGCCTACCCCCGCGTCGGCTCCGACCTGCCCGGGCTCGGCGCCACCGTCCCCGGCACCGCCGTCGACTACACGCTCAAGTGGGACGCTGATGAGTTCCGCACCCGCACCTACGCCGTCGGCGAGGCCCCCGAGTCCGTCGACGGCGTCGAGCAGCCCAAGATCTCTCACATGACTGACCGGCCGCAGGCCGGGTTCCCCCGCCTCGACGAGGTCGACGACTGGCCCGGCGTCACCGTCATGTCCACGCTGCAGGAACGCGCCGAGACCAGCGCGACCATCTACGCCACCCCGACCCTCGACGCCTCCGTCAACGTGCCCGCGATCCAGCCGCCCTACGGCACGTACGGTCCCGGCGACACCGTCCACCTGCTCATCACCGGGCCGCTGCAGCCCGACGGGTTCGAGATCGAGGGCCGGCTCACCGAGCTGTCCGTCAATGCGCGCGAGTCCCGGTGCGGGTGGACGGTGTCGGTCACTGAGCCGCCCGGCCAGCCCCGGCAGACACTGACCCAGCAGCTCGCCGACCTGCGCCGGCTCGCCACCGGCGTGTTCCGGTGGGGCGCCGCGCCGGCGTAATGGAAGGAATGTAAACATGACAATGCCATCCGGCCTTTTGCAATGGGGGCAGGCGGGCGTCTATAACGCCGTTGATGACAGAATGGTCACAACCGCCCTGACCAACGGCAGGACGGGAATGGCCCGCTCGGTCACGCTCAACGCCGGCAACGGGCTCAACGTCATCCTCCGGGGCGGGTGGCTGGCCATCGCCGCCGCCGGCGACAGCACGTCGGTGGTCGCCGGCGCCCGCGACGACGTGACGTTCACCGTGCCCGCGGGCGGCGCCACCGCCCGCAACGACATCCTGTGGTGTGACGTGTCACCCGACCAGGCCACCTGGACCCTCGCGCTCATCTCCCAGTCCCAGGTCGCCGGCCGGGCGGGCATCCAGCTCGGCACCATCAGCGTGCCTGCCGGCGCGTCACTCGCCTCGCAGTTCGGGCTGCAGGGCAACGTCTCGCCGTACGGCGGCGGCGACGTCCGGTCGGCGATGAACGCGAACAACGTGCCGATCACCGGCGCGCAGACTGGCCGGGAAATCGTCTGCGTCGTCTGCGGGCGGATCGGCGCGGCCACCACCTATAACATGCGCTACCGGCTGTCGGGCCGGGTGCACGAGCGGGCCACGCAGGTGATCGCCGGGGTGTACTACCGGTCGGGTATCCAGCGGGTGCAGGCCACCATTCACATGGCGTGGGCGACCGGCGGCGGCACGTACGTGTCGCACACCAACACCAGCGCCGGTGTCGCGTTCTCCCGCATGTGGTTTCAGGAGGGCACCGCGTCGATGGCCTACACCGTGGGGCCGGTCCCGGCGTGGACGGACTTCTTCATCGACGTCGAGGGCCAGGTGCGGCTCAACCCGGTGACCCCGCTCGACGTGCTCGGCAACCCGCAGCAGGAGGGCGGCCTCGCCGTGGTCGTCAACGCGCAGGCGGGAGCGAACATCACCATCCGGGAAGGCTGCTACATGGAACTGATCGTCCCCGGCGTCAACCGCGCCTGGGCGCCTCCGGGCACCGGCAGCCCGGGTTCGGTCACCTAGAGAAAGGAAACAGCAGTGTCCACTTACAGCGAGGAGCCCGTAAACGAGCCGTTTACGGGCAACGGCCCGGATGACGACAAGGCGGACGACGGGCTCGGCTACGGCGACGGCGCCCAGGACGAGGAGACCGGCGACGCCGGCACCGGGTATGACGACGAGGAGGACGAGGAGGACGGGCCTTGACAGACGACAACCCCGAGCAGTGGTGGGACACCGACCAGGGCCCCGATCACCCGGACCTGCAGCACGAGCAGCCACCCGTCGAGGCCACCGACGACCCCGCTGACACCGAGCCGTACGACGGCCCGGATGAGATGGCACCCGGCGAGCTGCCACCCGAGATCCCGGAGGCAACCGATGGTTAACATCGTCCGCCGCGCCGAATGGGGCGCGAGATTCTCGATCCCCGGCAACCGGCACGTCGCCCCGTCATCGCGGCGCTGGTTCGTCGTCCACTGGCCCGGCTCGGCCGTCGGCGGCGACGAGCGCGCTGTCGTCCGGTCCATCGAGGCATCACACCGTAACGGGCAGGGCTGGCAGGCCGCACCCGGCTACAACTTCCTGGTCGGACGTTCGGGAACGATCTACGAGGGGTGCGGACGTGATGTCCGCGGCATCCACTCCCCGCCCCGTAACACCGACGGGTGGGGCGTCTGCTGCCTGATCGCCGTCGGCGAGACACCGCCGCAGGCGATGCTCAACGCCACCAGGGCGCTCTACAACCACCTCAACGGGGTGGCCGGGCGGACGCTCGGCATGGCCGGCCATAACACCCACTTCGCCACCGCCTGCCCCGGCCCGGCGCTGACCACCTGGGTCCGCAACGGCATGGCCGGCACCGCGCCGGCACCGGTCCCGCCCGGGCCCGGCGGGTCGCCCGGGTTCCCCGGCCGCATCCTCCGCCAGCCGCCGATCATGCGCGGCGAGGACGTCCGCACCTGGCAGAACCGGATGCGGACCCGCGGCTGGACCCTGGCCGCCGACGGCGCCTACGGGCCGATCTCCGAGGGCGCCTGCCGGCAGCTCCAGACCATGCAGCGGCTGACAGTGGACGGCCGGGTCGGCCCGGTCACCTGGCCGGCCACGTGGGCATCGGATGAGCGCCCGTCCGGCCCGGCCCCGCCGCCGCCTGCCCCGGCACCCGCGCCGCCGCCGTCCGGCAGCGTGCCGTGGCCCGGGGTGATCCTCCGCCAGCCGCCGGTCATGCGCGGCAACGGCACCCGCCAGTGGCAGCAGCGGATGCGCGACCGCGGCTGGACCATCACCGTCGACGACCTGTACGGCCCGCAGTCCGAGCGGGTCTGCCGCCAGTTCCAGACCAACCACCGGCTGCAGGTCGACGGACGGGTCGGCCCGATCACGTGGGGGAGGACATTCTCATGATCTCAAGGGGAGGCCGGCCGTCGAGGGTTCAGCCGCTCGACCCGCGGGGCACCATCGAGTTCGTCCCGTTCTCACCCGACGCGCCGATGCCGCGGACGCCGCTGTCGTCGGGGCCGCAGACCATCACCCGCATCCCGGCGACAGTCAACCTGCAGGTGTGGCGGGGCGACGACGTCGGGTTCTCCGTCGCCGTGTTCGACGAGGACGGCGACCCGGCTGACCTGGCCGGCGCGACAGTGCGGGCGCAGATCCGCGTCACCGCCGACGCCGCGCAGATCGAGGGCGTGTTCGACACCGAGATCGACGACAACATCATCAGGCTGCGGCTGCGCGCCGAGACGTCGGAGGGGCTGCCCCGGGCGCTGGTGTGGGACTGCGAGATGGTGCTCGACGACTGGGTGACCACGCTGACCGCCGGCACGATCACCGTCACCCCGGACGTGACCCGGTGACCCGCTACCAGGTCGCCGTCGGCATGAGCGGCCAGCCGCAGGTCGG
>Ga0123356_10005487_pt1 | contig 12912 bp, 12 predicted proteins | sample TergutEmb28metaG_2_FD_92546 | JGI IMG/M metagenome (GOLD analysis project Ga0123356, IMG submission 92546) | Embiratermes neotenicus P3 segment gut microbial communities from Petit-Saut dam, French Guiana - Emb289 P3 | ecosystem: Host-associated > Arthropoda: Insects > Digestive system > Gut ... | reverse complement strand
CGCGCCATTCGCGGCACGTTCCCGTTGGCTCGCCGCGCAGCGCCACATTGAGCACCGAAATCGACAGTTCAAGTCCAATTGGATGGTAGGGCTTATACATCGCCGCATAGCGCCCGGTGGAATCGGTTGGCAGTCCGTATTGTTTGAAGCACGATGCGGCGTAGTCACTTTCCGCCTTGAATACGACATAGACGCCCCAGCGCAAGTCACGCTCCACTGGCTGCCCATCGCGTCGGAGCGACGAGACGACCTCGACCATGCCATCGCTTGCCAGCGCGCCGCCGAGATGCCGCGGGCGTAAGACGCTAGCCGCCGTTCAGGACCGGAATGGCGAACTTCGGCGTGAACGCGCGAAGCGCCGGCTCGAAGCGGGTCCAATCGTCGGCCATCCCGAAGCGGCGGGGCGTCACGGGAGCGACTTCTCAAGAGCGGTGGAATAGGTGCGGACCCCGGACAGGCCTCCTTCGTGTTTCTTGCCGCCGAGGTTGCGGATGAAGGTAAAGAAGGCCGGGGTGAAGAGGAGACCAAAGAGGGTGACGCCTAACATCCCGAACAACACTGCGGTACCCAGCGACTGCCGCATTTCGGCGCCTGCTCCGGTTGCGACGGTGAGCGGAGCAACGCCCAGAATGAATGAGAGGGAGGTCATCAGGATCGGGCGAAGGCGCGTGCGTGCGGCCTGCACCGCAGCCTCGCCGGAGGCTGCGCCGTTATCCTCTTTCTGACGTGCGAACTCAACAATGAGGATGGCGTTTTTGGCGGCAAGGCCGACGAGAACGACAAAGCCGATCTGCGCCAGGATGTCGATCGGCATGCCCCGCGCGAGCAGCCCTGTGACGGAGGCGAGCAGGCACATCGGCACGATCAGGACGATCGCGAGCGGCAGCTTCCAGCTTTCGTATTGCGCGACAAGAACGAGGAAGGCGAAGAGGGCGGCGGCACCGAAGACTAGAAGAGTTGGCGTGCCGCGTTGTTGCTGCTGAAACGCGAGGTCGGTCCACTCGAAGTCAATGCCCTTGGGAAGAACTTGGTGCGCGAGCTTCTCCATTCGATTCAGCGCCGTGCCCGTAGCGACACCCGGTGCCGCCACCCCTTGTACCTCGGCGGCGGAAAACAAATTGTAGCGCGGCACGCGGTAGGGAATCGTCGTGCTTCTGAGTTGCGCCACGGTTCCGATCGGCACCATCTCGCCCAGTGCGTTGCGGGCCTTCAAGCGTGTGATGTCCTCGGGCGTGCGCCTGAATTCTCCGTCACTCTGGACCCTGACCTGATAAGTGCGGCCGAGATAGTTGAAGTCGTTCACGTATTGTGAGCCGAGATACACCTGCAGCGTCGAAAAGACGTCGGTCGGCGTGAGGCCCACTTTCTCCGCTTTCAACCGGTCGATGTCGGCATAGATCGACGGCGAACCTGCGTTGAACAGAGTGAACACCCCGGCAAAGGTCGGATCTTTGTTGGCGGCGGCCACGAGCGCGCGTGCGGCGTTGACCAGCGCTTCGGAGCCGAGCCCGGCGCGATCTTCCAGCATCATCTTGAAGCCGCCCGCGCTGCCAAGGCCCTGCACCGGCGGCGGCGGGATTGTTACCAGATAGGCGTCCTTGATGACCGACAGACGCTCACGCAGGTCCGCCAACACCGCACTCGCGTTCATGCCTGGAAGCTCGTGATTGTAGAGCGACGGCAGACCCGAAAAGATCGTTGCCGCATACGAGGCCACTGTGAAGGTCGTGGCGTCGAGGCCGGCGAAAGGCGCCACATGCTCGACGCCCTTCGTCCCGAGAATGATGTCGGCGGCGCGCCGGACTACCTTCTCGGTGCGGTCCAACGACGAGCCGGGCGGAAGCTGAACAAGATTGATGAGATAGCCTTGATCCTGCTCGGGGATGAAGCCGGTCGGCGTCCTCGCGAACTCGATACCAGCCACGCTGATCAGTCCCACATAAACGCCGAGCACGATAATGGCGCCGCGCACGAGCCGACGTGTCAAGCTCCCATAGCCGAAAGAGAGCCTGTTGAAGCCCCGATTGAAGCGATCGAAAGCCCCGTGGAGCAAGCGTCGCGGCAAGCCGACGCGCGAAAGATCGTGTGTGTCATGCGCCTTGAAAAGCACGGCGCAAAGGGCCGGGCTGAGCGTCAGGGAGACGAAGCAGGAGATGACCGTCGAGGCCGAAATTGTCACCGCGAACTGCTGGAAGAACAGCCCGGAGATGCCGGAGATGAAGGCGGAGGGCACGAACACGGCGCAGAGCGTAAGCGCGATCGAGATCAGCGCGCCCCCGACTTCGTCCATCGTCCGATGCGCCGCCTCTTTGGGCGACATGCCCTCTCGCATGTTGCGCTCGACGTTTTCGACGACGACGATCGCGTCGTCGACGACGATGCCGACCGCCAGCACCAAGCCGAACAAGGACAAATTGTTGAGCGATATGCCGAAGGCTGCAAGGATCGTGAAGGTCCCGACCAGGGAGACAGGGATCGCGATGACCGGAATGATCGTCGCTCGCCAGCTCTGCAGGAACAGGAACACGACGCCTACCACCAGAAGGATTGCTACGAAAATCGTGACGATGACCTCGTGGATCGATTTTGCAATGAAGATCGTCGGATCGTAGACAATGGTGAAGCTGACGCCGGACGGAAAATCCTTTTTCAGCTCCTGCATCGCTGTCACCACTTCATGATCAACGTCGAGCGAGTTGGCGCCGGGCTCGGCATAGATGACAAGGGCCGCCGCATTGCTGCGGTCCGCGTAGGCTGTGCTGCCGTAATCCGCGGCGCCGACCTCCACTCGACCGATGTCACGAATTCGAGTCACGCGACCTCGGCCGTCGGATTTGACGATGACGTCGGCGAACTGCTCGGGTGTTGCCAGCCGGCCGAGCGCTTCGACATTGACCTGATAGGCCGTGTCGCCCGGAGTCGGCGGCTGGTTCAAGGTGCCGGCAGAGACCTGGAGATTTTGCGCACGCAGCGCCGCGAGCACGTCGCTGGCGTCAAGATCGTAGGCCGCGGCCTTGTCCGGGTCGAGCCAGACCCGCATCGCATATTCGCGACCGCCAATGAATTGCACGTCGCCAACGCCCGGCAGGCGCGCCAGCACGTCCTTAATGTGCAGGGTCGCGTAGTTCGACAGGTAGAGTGTGTCGCGCGACTCGTCCGGCGAGTAGAGGTGAATGGCCAATAAGATGCTAGGTATCGCCTTCCGGACTTGCACGCCTAGACGCTGGACGTCGTCTGGCAGGCGCGTCAGCACGTCCTGTACCCGGTTCTGCGTGAGCATCTGCGCGACGTTGAGGTCGGTGCCGATGCGGAACGTGACGGTGATCGTGAGATTGCCGTCGCCGGTCGACTGGCTGTTGATGTAGAGCATGTTCTCGACGCCGTTGATTTCCTGTTCGAGCGGCGTCGCGACAGTGCGGGCGACGGTTTCGGCGGATGCGCCGGGATAGGATGTCGTGACCTTCACTGTCGGCGGGACGATTTCCGGATATTGCGCGACTGGCAAGATCGCGAGGGCCCCCGAACCAAACGCCGTTATGAACACACTGAGTACGGCCGCGAAGCGCGGGCGATCGATGAAGAAATGCGCCAGTCGCATGTTGCACCTCGGTGCTAGCCTTGGCCTCCTGCCGCCGCGGCACCGATTGCGCCCTCCTGCGGTGCGACCTTTGCGCCCGGTGCTGCGCGGGGAATGCCATCGATGATCACCTGATCGTTCGGTGTTAGACCGGCGCGGATTACCCGTAGGCTTCCGCGCAAATCGCCGAGTTCGACGCGCTTGGGTACGACCAGGCCGTTTGTCGCTACGGTCATCACTATGTGGTCGGACTGGTCGGGAAGCACCGCCGCATCCGGCACCAGCAGAGCCTGCAATGGACCGCCGATCAGCACTCTTACGCGGGCGAACTCGCCCGGCGTCAGCAGGAGGTCGGGATTCGGAACGGTGGCGCGGGCGTGGACCGTGCCGCTCGAGCGGTCGAGCGCATTGTCCACAAAATCGAGCGTGCCTTGCCGGTCGAACCGGGTCTCATCGCTGAGTGCGATCTCGACCTTGTTGGCAAGCACTCCTTTGCGATGCGCGCGATCGCGGGCGAACGTCAGGAAATCGGACTCGCTCATGTCGAAATCCAGATAGATCGGATCGAGCGAGACGAGTGTGGCGAGCAATGTCGTCGGGCTGGTCGCGGCACGGCTGCCGGCGATGAGATTGCCGACGGAGACGAGATGTGAGCCGATGCGCCCGCTGAAGGGAGACGTTATGCGGCAATGGTCGAGGTCGAACTGTGCGTCGCGGATTTGAGCCTTCGCATCGTCCACGGCCGCCTGTGCGTTGCGCTGGTCGGCCGTGCGTCGATCGACGTTCTGTTCCGTCCCGAAGCCGGTACGCTGCAATGCCTGAGCGCGATAGAGCTCGCGCTCGGCGAGCGTCAACTGCGCTGCCCCCCTCTCGAGCGCCGCATTGGCCAGCGCTAGCCTGATCTCATAGGGGCGTGTGTCGACGGTGAAGAGTAGATCGTCTTTGTGGACGATGTCTCCATCCTTGAAATAGATTCCCGTCAGTGTTCCACCGACCTGGGCACGCAGCTCGACGCGCTCGACCGCGGAAAATTGACCAAGGAAGCCCAGTCTCGAATCAACCTCGCTCACGAGCGGCTTGCTCACAACCACTTGTGAAAGGGCCACGGGAGCCGAGACGGCCGCGTCGCTCCGTCGGGACGAATAGGCTAGCCATGCGGTTGCTATGACGGCGACGGCCAGCCCCAAGCCGGTCGCACCGGCGATTAGGAGTTTTTTTTGGGTCACTTGCGGATCTCTGTGGCGTCGACGCGGGGCTTGCCCAAGTGTGCTCGACCGCGAAGTCCTCGAGGTAGCGTGCAGGGGAGCATCGTGTGTCGCTGCTGTGGCTGCATTTCCCGCTGCGGGATTCGGGCTAGGCCCTATTGGGTGACGGTCCCCCGTGCGCTTGGAGGGTCACAAGCCTGTCCCCCTCGCCCGTGTCTACAAGCAGCGTCGTCCCGCCCTCGCCGCAAGTGAAGTTCAGCGAGCGACCCTCTTCGCTGTCGAGACCGGCGATCTGCCCCGGCGACAGCACGAGACGGACGCGCGTGGCCGAAGCCGGCTGCGACTTGTCGGGATCCGTCGTCTCGGAGACCATAAGCATCACGTGGCAAGCGCCCTCTTGTTCGACGAAATATCCGCTCATCGACTTCGAGCCGAAGTCATAACGGATGCTTTCGATCGGGGCGAAGACGGCTTTGTCTTCGACCGCCGACGGTGATCCGGCCGAAGCGGCCGGCGCCGAAGCCCAAAGACATGCGATCAGCGTTCCGCCGAACGCCAATACCCTAGCTATTCTCATGGGGAGCATCTGTTCCTCCTGTCTGTGAACAGCTGGACATCGTAGGAAAACCCTCGTGGGCTTGATCGAGCGGGGACTAGAACCCGCTTTGGCCTTGACATTAGGCGTATGTACTCGTATGTAGGCGCATATGCTCCTAATGTCAAGGCGAGAAAATTATGATGGCGACGGACCCGGTACCGCGGTTTGAAGAGTGCACCTGCTTGGCCGTCCGCCAAGCCGCCCGTCGCGTCACGCAGTTCTACGACCAGCACCTAACGCCGTTCGGCCTGCGTACGACCCAGTTCTCGATTCTTGCAAAGCTGAACCAGCTGGGGCCAATGACGATCAATGCACTGGCGGATGAAATGGTAATGGACCGCACGACGCTTGGTCGCAACATCCTGCCGCTCGAACGAGAGGGCCTGATCAGCATCACGCCGGGCCGGACGGACCGGCGCAGCAAAGAGCTACGATTGACGGACGATGGCGTCGAACGGTTGGGCGCGGCGCGCGAGGGCTGGAGGGAGGCTCAAACGCGGTTCGCTGCCGCCTTTGGCGACGAGCGCGCCTGCGGGTTGCGCACTTTGCTCGGCGAGGTTTCGGCGACGGATCTCCTGGTCGCGTCCGCCGCGGATGGTTGAACCAGACAAACCGAAATGATCTACCCGGCCCCGCCCATTCGCTCGATCGGGCTCCCAACGGCCGCAACGGAAAGTGCAAAGCCGCGGCCGAACGCGAATTCCTCTCCGTCAAAGCGCAGTCTCGTCATCTGAACGTCTGAGAGCCGAGCCGACGCCTTAGGAGCGAACTAAACGCTTGGTACCCGACAGGAAGCAGAACGATGGTTCCCGCGAAAGGGAGGATCACATGGCTAAGCTCGCTATTGTCGCCACCGCCGAAATACCGCCGGGTCGAATGGACGAAGTTCTGCGCCGCCTGATGGCGCATCGGGAATGGTGCTTAAAAAACGAGCCAGGGACTTTGCAACTTGAGGTGCTGAGGCCACGCGACGACGACAGCAAGGTTCTATTCTATGAGGTCTACAGTGATGACGCAGCCTTCAAGGCGCACTCGGAAGGGCCGTCCGTAGCTCGCCTCCTGGCGGAGGCGAAGGATGTCGGCATCAAGCTCTCAGTAACACTGTGCAGTATCCAACAACGCCGCAGGGGGCCTGTTCTATGGGGTGGTTCAGTATAGCACGTGCTCGCCGTATGGCCGGAAGACAGCCACTCCGTTCCACGCGCTCAGGCCCTGCAGCGGCCGAAGGTCCGCTAATGGTGCATTTTGTCGAGTTCGTGCATCAGACCTGAAAGGTCTGCTTAGGGTCGAGGCTGTGCGAAAACTCAGCGAGAGATTCTGTACGGCCGCGCCGAGCAAGAATTTTCGCGATTTTTCTCGCTTTGCGAGGCAATAGGCCTCGAAATTTGGAGGTGGCCCAGGCCGCCTAAGAGTTTTCGCACAGCCTCGGTCGTCAGTGATCCAACGTTCCTCAAGCCAGGAACTTCGCCTCCGGGCGGATTCCGGTCTTTCCTTGGCGACCGTTGTAGGTCGGGTGTCCGTGCCAAAGCGGAAGCCCCCTCTTTTGCCGGTCGTTTCGACTGTTGCGACGCAAAGCGGTCATTTCAAAAAGACGCTTCATGAACTCAAAACCTCGTTCAAGCTCAACGTAAACGAGTGCCGGGATCGCCGCGCGACAGCAGTCCTGGCCGGCGACAAAGTGCAGCGACCTTCCCCTCGTTCTGCACACTCGTACGGGGGCAGCCGTAGTGCCCTTTCAACCCACGTTGATCTCTTCGACGCATCCTGTGGCTCGGCGCAAAAAGGGCATTGTTATCGTCGCCACTGCTTCTGGATCGTCGGCAAAGGGCCAGTGGCCACTTTGATCGAGCACATTCACTTCGGCCGAAGCAAAAAACTCGCGTTGCACATCAGCGTAGCGAACCGGGATATACGGGTCGGCTCGGCCCCAAATAGCCGAAGTCGGACACGACAAGCTGCGAAAGAGCGAGCCAAACTCTTTGGCCATGCCTCCGGGATCGTTCGTCGCACGATATAGGCGCAGGACCGCTCGCTTCGTACCCGCGTCGAAATTGTCATACATCCTGTTGACGAATGCTTTTGACAGTCCACGCGGGTTTCCATGCTTCAGCAGGATCTGGAAGCCCAACCGCGTCGTGGACGCCATAAAAATTTCGCCGACCACTGGGGTGCGCCAGATCTGCGCAAGGTAGTGCCATCGGTAATCCGGCAAGACACCGGTATTGATCAAAGTTAGGCTTTTAAGGGCGTTCGGATTTGCAGTCGCCCACGCGAGTCCCCACGGGCCGCCAAAATCATGCAATACCAAATGCGCCTTCAGGATGTTCTGTTTTTCTAACAGTGATCCGAGATGTCGCGCATAGCCAGATACGGTGTAATCGAAGTTCTCGGATCTTTCAGATCTTCCAAATCCCGGCATGTCCGGCGCAATGCAGCGGCAGAAACCGCTAACGCGCTCCATAAGGTCCTGCCAGTCTGCGGAAGAGCCAGGGTTGCCATGAACGAAGACCGCGGCTTCGTCACTCTGGTCCGAGCCTCCGTGGAGAATCGGGGTACGCACTCCGCCGACAACGACCGAAGTTGGGCGCAGCAATTCCAACTCCTTCCAGGACCCATCCTGCTGATGCTCGACGTCGCCGGAGCTTATTGAGACTGCGGCTGGTTCGAGGTCGATGTCCCCAAACCGGAGTTGAGCGTTGATCCACACTAATCGAGTTCAGGAGTTCGTCCCGCCTGAAAGCAACATGACGCTAGCCAGATAGCTGAGCAGCGCAGGAACTGACACCAAGGTGCGCAAGATATGGAACCGGATCCACCGCGCGCGGACTTTCGTCCAATTTTCTGGGGGGCGCGCGATCGTCCATCCGGCGATCTGTTTGTTCATCCTCGCGTCGGTGGCCAAAGTGATCGGGACAATGGCCGCGTAGCAAAAAGCGCCAAGCAGGGCGAGGTGGCTCGAGACCGTCGTTGATCCCGGCGGCAGCGCCGCCAAGACTATGCCACCGAGCGCGGCGCCAACCACGACAATGGGCATGTAAGGGACGAATGTATCGTTGGTCGCCTGATGGAACTCCACGTAGGCCGGGCTCGAAAGGCGCGCCATCGCGCGCGTGAGGCCAATCCAATTGACCATGAGCGCTCCCGTCGCCAGCGCGGCGACAAACAAAACCAAGATTTGCGCGAGAGAGAAGATTGTCATGCGACGCTCCTATTGCGCTGAGCACGAAAATTGCGGCCGCGCACCGCGCTAGCGCTTCCCTTTCGAAATGCGTGTTGCCGAGTCGGGCCCGAACGTGTCGGCGAAACCCTCCGCGTCCCAGGGTCGACCGCGAAGCCGCACAGTTACCGAGCCCCGCTACGGAAGAATTTCAGGGATTGGATATTGCGTTACGTCTGTAACGCAGCGGCCCGACAGGAAGAGGTCCCGCAAAGCTTTCGCTTGACTGAACCGCGATCTCTCAACGTCGCCTCGCCTTTCGGGTCCGCCGGCCTCCGTCTGTTTTCTGGCGCTCTCCGCCCTTTCGTAATGCCGATCTGGAAGGGCAGCTCAGGGTCGAGAGCGGTCGGACGAGGGTAAGCGGGAAACTTCCGGTTTGTTGTCTGAGAGCAGACATCAGATTGGGCAATTGAGGGTCAACTCTCGGCGGTTGCGCGCCCCCGCAACAGATTGGCCGCCCGGGGACGCTTGGGCGCTGGCGATCAAGATCGAGAGGGGAGTTTCAGTTGCGGAGACTCCGCCTTTGACAGATGCACGAAAGCGACTGCCCGCAGGTCGACGTGAGTTCGCCGGCGCTAACCACGCGCTGCCGATTACCGCCAAGCGCGCTCGATCAGCCGCGATCGTCGGCCCTGCACGTTGGCGTCAGCGTTCACGTTTGGCGACGACCTCTGTGACTTCGGCCACGTTGCGTCGGCTACTCGCAATGCGGGGCGAGCGCCTGGTCAGGGCATATCTCCCTACGCCGCGGAGCCAGGCAGGCCGGTGACATTAGGCGCGTCGCGTTCATAGACAGGCGTGATGCCGCGATGTTCGAGCGCCCAGGCCGCGATTTCGTCCTTGCGGGCGAACCAGACGCCGGGCTTGGAGCGTCCGTAGGTGAGGAAGCGATCGAGCACGCGGACGCGGTTGGCATGGCCGGAGATGCGGTCGTGCAGTCCGATCGCCATCATCCGCCGACGACGGCGCCCTCCTCGTAGAGTTGGTCGAACTCGTCCTTGACGCCTGCTCATAGGCGGCCGGGTTCCAGCCCTCGAGGGGGTAAGAAGCGATGTCGTTCATGTGTATGGTGTAGGGCACGGTCACCAAGTCGCCGCCCTTCAACTTGATGATGAACGGCTGGTCAGCGCTCGGCTCGTCGATGTGGTATTTGAAACCGAGACTCTGGAGGATGTCGAACGTGTGCGGCGTGTTGCGCACATAATAGGCGTTCCAGCCGACCGGCGTCTGGCCCGTGGCCTTATGTATGCTCTCCATGCCTTCGGTGATGAAGCGCCGCTCGGCGTCGGTGTCGAGGAGGTAGCTATTCTGCCATGTGCGGCCGTGCGCCGCCGCCTCATGGCCCCGCCTCACGATCTCGCGCGCGAGATCTGGCGCCTTGTCGACGGCTTGACCGATCATGAACGACGAGAGCTTCACCTGATGCTTGTCCATCAGGTCCAGAATCCGGGGAATGCCCTCGTAGACGCCATATTGAAACAAGCCATTGGTTGCGAGATCCAGCGCACCCTTTTCTATGGGTCCAAAGGAGCCAGGGGCACCCGATATCGGCTGACCACCGGCCTCGAACATGAGCGAGAAGCTGACAGCCAGCCGCGCGTCGTCGGGCCGGAACCGATCGTTTGTGGACATGGTGTTCTTCTTTGCGCGGGCGACGAACGATACCGCCGCCGCGCCGGCGCCGAGCGCGAGCACCGCACGGCGATCGAGCGTAATACCTGGACTTGTCATGAGGGCCTCATGCCGTTGCAGTGTCTCCAGCGCGCGATCGCGCTAATTGAACTTGACCAAATCCTGGAAGATCAGCTGAGCCCACGTGGATCCGCGCGCCTGGACGAGCAAACCGCCCTCGGCGAGCTTGCCGAGATTGACGGGCGCGAAACCGAGTTGCTCAACCGAGGCCGCCACTTGCGAGGCCGCGTCGTCGTCGTCGCTCGACAGGAAGGTGACCCGCCGCCCGCCCTTGACGTCTGGGTCCAGCGCTAACGTCCGCGCCGGCAAATGGTTGAAGGCCTTCACCAGTCTCGAACCGACCAGAGCTTGGGCGTTCACGACGGAAGCCGGAAGACCGCCGAGCTCGTCCGGCGCGACACCGTAGGCATTGGTGGCGTCGATCACGCCTTGCCAGTCCGCAGCCTTGGCGAGCTCATTTTGCAACCCGAAGGGGACGGCCAAGATGACGATCTGGGCCTTGAGCGCGTCCTGCAGAGAGCTCGCGATGACCGTCGGCCCAATCGCCTCGGCTTGCGGCGCGATCGCCTCGGGCGGCCGCCGGGACGCCACGGATACTTGAATGTTCTTACGGGCGAACGCCCGGGCAAGCGCCTGGCCGCCCGCGCCAAAACCTATAATCGCAGAGCTCATGAGATCCTCCGGATCGCTGTTTAGAGTGGAAATACTCGTACGAACGCCGGCGCGTTTGACCTGGCTGTCGCCTACCCCAGGAGGGAACCGATGTTTTGACCCCTCCTCGGAGCCGCGTTGAGCGAGTGAAAAAGCGGGCGTCCTATGCAATTGTCCGAACGACGCCACCATCGACGCGCAAGGAAGCGCCTGTTGTTGCCGACGCCTGCTCCGAGCAGACATAGACGACCAGATTTGCGACTTCTTCGGTTGTCGCGAAGCGCTTGATAAGCGTTGTCGGGCGCGTCGTTTTGAGGAACTGCTGCTCGGCTTCCTCTTGCGTAATGCCTTGCGCCTCCGCGGCCGCCTTCATCCAACCGCTCATGATCTCCGAATTGGTCGGACCAGGGAGGACCGAATTGACGGTGACGCCCGTGCCTCCGACCAACTCGGCCAAGCCCCTGGAAATGGCGAGCTGAGCAGTTTTGGTCATGGCGTAGTCGATCAAGTCCACGGGGATTGCGAGCGCAGACTCGCTACTGATGAAGACGACGCGACCCCAGCCGCGCTTCATCATGTTCGGCACATAGTGACGGGAGGCCCGAATGCCGCTCATGACGTTCAGCTCGAAGAGAGCGATCCACTCGCTGTCGCCAATTTCGAAGAAGGGCTTCACGCGCCCTGTGCCCACATTATTGACGAGAATGTCCGCATCCGGCGCCCGCGCGAACAACTCCGCCGCGCCTTCCGGGGTCGCAAGATCGGCGGAGACGCCGGTGAATTCACCTTTTGGGAAAAGCTCGCGCAACTCGCGAAGCGCTGCATCGACCCGTTCCTGGCCGCGGCCATTGATGACAACCGCGGCGCCGGCGCGCGCCAGCCCTTCGGCAATGGCTCGGCCGATACCTGCCGTGGAACCGGTAACGACCGCCCTGCGGCCAGTAAGATCGATATTCATGACACCCTTCCTTCACCTGAGGAGAGACCGGTATGTGGGTGATGGCGGAACCGACGATAATGGTGCAATTTGCCATAACATTAATTCCTTAGAGGAATTGGATGGATCGATTCAACGAATTGAACGCCTTCATAGCCGTGGTTGAAGCGGGCGGCTTTTCCGCCGCGGCGCGCACAACCGGGGACTCACAGTCCGCCATCAGTAAAGCCATCGGTGCGTTGGAAAAACGCCTGGGCGTAACGCTGTTCAACAGAAGCACACGCCGGGTGACTCTGACGGATCAAGGGCGGAGATACTATGATCGGACAAAGCCACTTATTGACGAAATGCAGGACGCCGATAGCGAACTGAGCAGCAGCACGTTGAGCGTTTCGGGTTTAATTAGGATCGCCGCATCTGGTACTTTCGGCCGCCTTCATGTTTTGCCGCTTATCCCCAACCTGTTGTCGCTCAATCCAGGCCTTCAGGTGGATCTCGTTCTCTCGGACATCGTGCGAGATATGGTGGAAGATCGGATCGACCTGGCGATACGACTTGGGCCTGTCACTGAGCCCGACGCGGTTGTCAGGCGCGTTGCGATCACTCCCCTCGTATGCGTCGGTTCTCGCCGCTATTTCGAGCGCCACGGGATCCCAAAGACCCCTGCGGAGCTCGTTGAGCACAATTGCCTTTTGTATGGCGGCCTAACAGAGGCGGCGAATTGGCCGTTCGTCGGGCCAGAAGGTCGATTCAGCGTGCCGGTTCGGGGAAACCTCTGGTCTAACAGTGTCGAAACGATCCGGGCCGCGGTTCTGGCTGATGTTGGAATTGGCTTGTTCGCCAAGGTTTCCCTTGCCGATGAACTCCGCCATCCCGATGTGATTACCATCCTCGAGGAATTTATGGGCGATGTCAGAGATATAAATCTCGTCTGGCCGAAACGCCGTTTCGTTCCGGCCCGCGTCCGCCAAGTGACCGATTTCTTCGCGGAGGCCATTCCGCGGCGGACTTAGGAAAAATGTCAGCAATGGTCCT
>Ga0123356_10005486_pt1 | contig 12914 bp, 1 predicted proteins | sample TergutEmb28metaG_2_FD_92546 | JGI IMG/M metagenome (GOLD analysis project Ga0123356, IMG submission 92546) | Embiratermes neotenicus P3 segment gut microbial communities from Petit-Saut dam, French Guiana - Emb289 P3 | ecosystem: Host-associated > Arthropoda: Insects > Digestive system > Gut ... | reverse complement strand
TTTATGTATTTAGTATAATTCATTGTCACCTCTATGTCTATAAGAATTTATTAAAAGAGCAATAAATATTATTCCAGCCATAAGTCACTTTTTTTATGACTTATGGCTGGAATTCATTTGCTAATGAGTTACGTTCATGTTTTGCTGCTTAGTTCATCTATTTATTCAGTTTACTATATTTTACCCGCTTTTTCTCTCTTGTTTTGAATTCGTATTACGATTATCACGGCTACAGCTGCGGCTACTGAAGTCAACAACCCTATAATCAGCAGGACGATCACAGACTCTACACCAGTTCTCGGCAGACCGTCACCCTGAGTCCAACGATTACCCCCGGAACCCTCACCACCCGGTCCACCGGAACCTCCGCCACCACCACCTGTACCAGCCGGAATAAACCGCAAGTCAATCTGCAATGGCACAGGAAGTTCACCACCCTCAATCTCGACATAGATACTACCTTCCCACACCTTAACAGATTTCTCTACAACCTCGTTATCGGGGCCAATGCTTGTCGCCAGCGTGTATATAGCAGTAAAGTTTTTCTCATCGATGTACTCTTCATAACGCACAAACTGACTTATAACACCATCTAAATCGTTCAGATTGCGTATTTCAAGAAACTCCCAGTCAACTATATAACCCTCATCAGGGGTGCCGTATACTGCAGTTGCTTTCTTATACGGAGTCGTTACATTGTCACCAACGTTTACACCTGGAACACCATCGGCATATTCGCTGTAGTTACCACCGGTTTCTTCACAAACAACCCTGACCTTACCGCCAATACCGCCTTTTTCTTCTTCCTCATCCAAAGTCACATTACGAACAGCAATTGTGGGCAGGAATTGCACGATAACCAGAACTCTGCGCGGCATTTGTTCTTCATCATCCTCGCCGGCAAGAACAAGTCTTACAACACCGTCTGCTCTGCGATATAGTCTTGCGTTAGCAGCAAGCATCTGAGCAAATAGACCGGGCTCGGACTCAATTATTTCACCACACTGATCAAGAGGCTTAATCGAAATGCCGTCATTAGCAACATAATCCTTGAATGTAACTTTATATGGCGCAGGTTCATCTAAAGGATCACCGAAATCCCACCATTCAACAGAGAGAAGTCACCAAGCACCCAGTGTCTTTCGGAATCAGGCTCCCATAAAACAGCTAATGCATCCCGTTCCCATTCGGGATTTTCATCCCAGAACACCGGGTCATCACCAGGGTTAAACTGAACAACAACCTGACCTCCGGCATTCATGAGCTTGCTTCCATCTCCGCCATGACGTACTCCTTGGTTTTGCGTGTCATTTTCAATTCTAACATCTCTGAGCAATTCATTAAACACACTGACAAAAGATTGTTCAGGCGGTGGAACGTCTTCGTCTGCCGAACCTATTTTAGTTATATCGCTCATAGCCGTTCCCCTTCGGGGATTGAGAATATAATCGTCATGCTCAAGCTCTACCACGTTGAAGAATATTCCTTGCGGTATCGGGTCCAGTATAAAGCTCTGGTTTTTATGGAGCATTATAATTCCGTCATGTGGCGCTGAATGCCATTCAAGAACATTGGTATCTCTAAGATGCTTTAATCTTTCAGGAGTTAAAGCTTCATACGGTCCTTCATCAGCTATAAATTCAGCATGCGTCCCTTCATATAAATAGTAACTATGCCTGAAGAGAGTACCGGGATTTGCCGGAGTTATCTGACTGTGTGAAAAGTACACTTCAAACCTGAACGGGTGTTCGTGGTCGACTCCGCAGTTCGTTCTCTTTTCCACCCATAATGAGGTTGAGTTAATGGGGGTATAATTCACAAAGTCCGCGTAAATGATGTTTCCTGCTACAATCACATTGTCATCAGCATCTTTTTCTCTCTCTCCAATAGTATTGAAACCTTTTAAATCATCCGGTGCATCATGTGCCGGCGGATTGTCCACCTCCACACCGTATAGACCCGACACCGGTGGAACCTCCACAACCATGTATCTCTGCGGTGTAGACGGAGTATTAGGCACATACTTTATAAGCCCATCTCCCGTAATAGTATACGTCCACTCATCACTGCCATCCGGTTTGTCCCATGCAATATTTATATCATTGAATCGCGGATCTAAAAATCTCCACTCATTTTCTGAAGAATCAATCGGACTTACATAGTAATACCAAACCTGTAGCTCTAAATCATCAGGTCTTATACCGAACACATTGGAGTCATCCTCCCAGAACTTTGTTCCGGAAATTATAATTGTTTCTACAACAATCTTGTTTGTTACCGTTGTGGTAAAGTTCCCGTCTGTATCAGGGTCTGCTGTTGATGCTTCAACCTCATAGTGAGTCCCGTTATAATCCAGTATGATCCCTCTTTCGGGATTACCCGGAAAATCAGGATGCACGCTAATTGGAACACCATCGGCAGCAGTTTCAATGACTCTGTATACCCACGGGTTTCCGCTTGAATCATACTTTGGTAAACCTTCAAACTTAACTTCCTGTGTGTCACCCACATCAGTGTCGTCGATGTTTTTCGTGATTATGACATTTGTTTTATCTCTAACAGGCACAAATGCTGTGGCACTTCCGGAAGGTCTTCTTTCCAATGTAAACGTCAGCACATCAGGTCTCATTTCATAGTGATCGCCGAAGTCTTCCCAATTCTTAGTAACCTCTACCTCGACTGTTTCGAGTGTGTTCGTTACGGTTGCTGTATGCACATCAGGCAGCGTCCCTTTAATATCACTCCATATACTTGGAACTGGTGCAACATCGCCATTTTTATAGTACAACACACTCGTCTCGTATCCGGGAATTCCGGGTATTGTAGCAGTATTAGAACTAAACTCTACGATTGAATAGTACAGAGGTTTACTTTCGCCTTCCAATAACGCTGTGCCTGTTGGGTTCGTATTCATTGCAACTGCATTTACACCGCTCCAACTGGCAGCCCACGATGACGAAGCATTAACCTCAACACGTGTTCCGGGCACGAGGACTCCACCAGTCGTACCACTCGAGTCAGTAGTTGCATATAACTGTAACCATATCGAATCTGGTTGTGAACTAAACTTATCAGCATCATCTTCCCACACCTTTATCGCAGAAATACTAATTGTCAGTGGTGTGTAAGTATTTTCTACCTCCACAAGCGTTGCCGTACCGATACTGTTACTTAGCAGTTTTCCATCAAGCAATGGATTCGCCGGTCCCGAATACAATGTTCCCGAAGCGAATGATCCGCTGCCCCCTACCCTATAAGATGCTGTATAACCGGAAACTCCGGTATCTACCTCAAACAGATGATATGTCGCAGTTGTTTTTCCGTCACGCTGGTACATCGGAAGGTTTTCAAACTTGTTCTCCCACCCGTTACCTTCATTTAGTTCTAAGGGGGCAGAAACGACCACATCTGTCGTACCCATATTCATAACAAGAACAACTTCTACAGAACCAGGTCTCACACCATCTTGATTCCGTGCATCTGCCCACACCTTTTTAACCGTTATGTCCGTGCGTTTTTCAAGCGTATTCGTCACAGTTACCTTAGGGTTCGGATTAGTATCAGCATTCCAAGTTGCCATACTTGCGCTGCTGCGATAACTCAGCGGGAATGTCGGATCTGCACCGTCAACAAAAGTCGTGCTTCCAATCCTTATCTCGCGTACTGAGTACTGATATGCCACTTCCACTCCGCCTCTTGTGGTTACTGTAGGAAGGTTATCAAATGTATTTGTCCAGGGAGTCGCACTTCCGGCTGCCAACGTCCTGATCTGACCTGTATTAACCCACGACCCTGTTGCACCAATGCGATACATCAGTTCAATAGTAACTGTATCTCTTTTCGCAAACTGATTAGTGCCATTAGGTGTAGCCAAATCATTCCATACTTTTTCAACAATTATAGTCGTTCTTGTAAGTGTATTTGTAACAGTTGCGGTACGTGCGTTTGCACTTATAAGCGAAGCATCTGTGATATTACCGCTCACACCCGCACCTGAAGTACTAGAACTTTTTGAATACCCACTGATATCTGTCTCCTCGATAAAGTAATACCATGGATGGCTTGTGCCGAGTTGGATCGAATCACCGCCAGTGTTATATCTTACCGGTAACTCTTCCGTGTATGCTCCCGGATTAGGAATGCCAGGAGAAATGCCCCAGGTTGCAGTCCATCCTGTAGCTGCCGTAGCCTGAACAGGATCACCTATAGCTGTACGCGCTGCACCTGTTGCTGTTGCCGAAGTAGCCCTGTAAAGTTGATAGTAAATCGTTGCCGGTCTTGAGCCGAATCCATCGGAAACCCCGCCGAGGTCATTATCAGCCCATGATTTATTCGCAGTCACACTCATCACCTTTGGTGTGTAGGTGTTGATAATCTGCACAACGATGCCTGCTGTGTCACCAATCACACTGCTCATCGTTCCGGATGCAGTTGATCCGCTGCCGACTCTGTACTGAACTGAATAATTCGCACTCAGAGCCGTACTGCCTGCCTCTCTCACAAAGTATCTGCTCAGCGTTCCATCCGGTCCGTACATTGGCAGGTTACTAAATGTCCAACGCCAATTATTAGCCGAATTAAGCACCTTGCGTACAGACACACGTTGCGACTCTGATTCTGCCGGTCCCCAAACCTGTATAAGTTCAATCTCAATAGATCCGGGTCTTACCCCATCCTGATTACTGCTGTCCTGCCATATTTTTTCAACAATGATATCGTTACGTTTTTCAAACACATTTTCAATAGTCGCAGTCGCTATTCCACCCACCTCAACAGGATAGCTCGCGGGATCGGTTACAGAGCTGCTGTAGCTAAACGGGAATGATGTTTGTTGTCCATTTGCATCCAGAAGCGGTTGACCATCGATAGAAACCTCTCTGACGGTATAGTGGAACTTAACACCTTGATTATTCTCCATTGGCAGGTTTGCAAATGTTCCCTTCCACTGATTGGTCGCCCACGTCCATTGGTCAGCAGCCGATGTGCCCGGTGTCGCAGCCGGTGCTGTTGGCGCTGTCGGTGCTGCGGGTGTTTGCACCGGAGGTATACCAAGAGTTATTTTACTACCGGGACCCTCCGCTTTTGTCCACCCCGAAGCCGTCGCAAGCTTGTAATAAAGCTGCACTTCAATCGGAGCTCGTCTTGCAAACTCACTATTGTCACCGCTCCAGTCTTTTACAACCTCAAGATTTATTGTTTTTATCTGGTTTTGAATCTGTATTCTTGCAGTTGGTGGACTGCCGGTTGTATCCTCTTCATGTACAAACACCAAGTCCGTATCTATCTCGAAGTCGCCCGACGTTCCGACACGATAAGCAGGCGTATAACCATATATCGGAGTGCCATCTGCTCTCATCTCAACAACCCGGAAGTCATACCGGTCACCCATGTCATGACGTGATAACAAATTGCTCCATGTATGCGACCATTTTGTAGTGGGATCTGCCTCTGAGTCATTGTAATATAGCCGCTCCCTGGCTGCTTGTGAACCTAACTGGAAATCAAGAGGCGCATCCGGAACCATAGCCTCAAAATCCCCGTCACTACCGGCGCGGCGTTGAATTTCCACCCAAACCTGATAGTTTGGATTCGGACGTATTTGGTTTAAAAATCCCGTACCGAAGATATTGTTTATTATCGCCTCATCGGTACCCCAATCCACTTTTTCAACAGAAACACTCATCCTGTTTGGCGAACGGGTATTCGTAAAGTTGTACGGTAGTGCTGGTGGGTTTGTATCTGTTATAAGCCACGCAAAACCGTTGGAACGTGGATCTGCAATCGTAAACCCTGTCAACACACCTGTTGGACTCGGACTTGCAGTAGCAGTGTAATCATCTCTTGTCTTTTCGTCATCCCCGCCCGTCGATGGTGGTAATACAAGCTCTTCAACTGTATACTCGCTTCGTGTCGTGCCATTAAGTTGAAACTTTGGTACACGATATATAAATCCAGCTTTTAGTTGGTTAATATTATCGGTATGTTCAACTTTTTCTCCGTCTACTATTTTCACAAGGGGAATCGTTACATACATTGTTTGAGCCGTATTACCGTCACGTGTGATTCTAAAAGTAATATTATCCGGACGCTCGCCATCGCGGTTATCATCGTCTACCCACAGCTTCCTAATAATAATCGGCATTGTTTGAACAGTATTGGTTACATTCCCATTATTAGTAAATGTCACATTAAACCCTGCTGCAGCTGCGGTATTGTTTGCGAAATCACCATTTGACGGTTCAGTTGCTGATGGAGTAACATTGGCTGTTGCGGACGCTGCTGCTTGAAGATGCGTCTCTACCAAACGGTAATGCCTCTCCTCACCCGCATTGTTCACAGCAGGCAGATTGTTAACACTTACTCTCATAACGTGAGGAGAAGTATTTAGATTATTCAGCAGCGTAATCATATCAGATTTACTGAGCGTCCTTATTACAAGCTCGCTTGCTCCATTTGTGAAGTCCGCCCACGTCGTTGAAGCTCCATCACGAAACTGCACCTTAAACGTTATGCTGTCGGGTAGCATTAAATTGCGCTCATCCACAGTCAACTCAGCAGCACTTGTTCCGTCCTTCATCCATGCTTTGTCCACACTAACGTTTTTGGTACGCAGCGTGTTTGTAAAGTCAGCTGTTTTGTCTTCATCACCCAAGGCAAGCCGTCTGAGGTTAGTTGTTGGCGCGGTGCCACCTACAGCCGTGCCATCAGCACTGCTTGTACCCGGACCAATCGTATAATGAGGACTTTTGCCATCTTCAACATTATTTGGATTTATTTCATCTACATAATATAAGTATCTTGCACTCGTCGGCGAATACTTGTATAGTGTTCCTTCATCTGCTGGTGCACTTAGACGACCGACACGAGTATCCTTAGCCGTAACTGTGTATTCCCAAGGATCATTTCCGTCTTCAACAGGCCAAGTAATATCAACCCAAGCAGTTATATCTTCAAAAGTACTAGCTATAGGTACACCCACTACTGGCACACCTGCCATACTGCTTTCGATAGCACGATACACTTTAAGTTCAACGATATTTGTAGCAGGTGTCGTAACCGGTCTGCCACCGTTAGGTGCGGTAACCGCTCTTGCCGGTCTTGTTAAATATGTATTATTTTGGTCAGACCAGGTCTTGCTACCACCCAAGCTGACAAAACCTTTTTTTCCGTCACTGACACCGTCATAATCATTAGATGCCTCGAAATAGAAATCCGCTTTTGGAACAGGAAGGCCTGTAATCGGGTCTTCCTCCGGGTCTTCTCCCGGATTATGTTCAAACATAAAGCCGTTCATGGTTTCCACAAGGTAATAACGATAGGGTTTGGCATTATATCCATACAAGAGATACTCTCCACGCCCGTCTTTAACGATAAGCTCTTTCTCATCATCCGGCAGGAATCGATAATCAGTAAATTGAATCCGTCCTATTGTAGTGTCAGGAACATCCATTACACCAACTCTTACCTCTGTTCCCAAAATGTCGTATTTATTAATAGGATCATCGTCGGGGTCAGGTGTATTTCCATCCGTCATGACACGCCAAAGCTCGATTCTTGCGGTCGGAACAACATCATCGGGCAAGCTGTCGCGTAAATCAGCAGGGAATGTCCACTCTTTTTCAAATGCAATTGTTACTTCAGGGCCGTTGAGATTATATTCGTTGTGAACCTCCATTGTGAAGTCATTTGTTAAAGGTGTAAGATAGGCTTTATCATCACCATATTCGAAAGCTTCCCCAAGCATTATTTCTCTAATGTCATATCTGTTATATATACCGAATCTGTCATATTTGGGAAGAAATGCAGGTTTATCCTCACTGTCTAAAAATCTTATATCTGTTCCGTTAGGTCCAATATCCGCAGGTTTTACGATCGATGGAGCTATATCTACAAAACCAACTTTGGTTGGTGGGACACCCGGAGTGTCCGACGGTAAATCCCGATCATGTTCCGGTTGTTCTTGCAATACAAACTTAACCTCAGGTAGTCCGTCTTTGGTTATATTCTCAGGGATATTCATCCATACCTTTCTGCCCATCATATCCCTTTGATGCTCGCGTCTGTTGATTATAATACCACCGTCTTGCACTCGTTCACTGTGCGCATCAGAAATTATTGTGCCGCCTACTTGTTCAAAATGACCGGGAGTACCCTCTGCACCATCTATGCCCGGCACACCGAATACCTGTAAGCCTGTGGCATTTGTAACAGCAGGTGTGGTCACTCTCGTAGGCCTCGCCGTCTCCGGCGCAGCTGGAGTCCTGTTAAAATACTCTGTTACGTATTCTTCTGTACGTGTAGGCATCATTTCCCTGACGGAATAGATGATTTCTCTTCCTTGCCCATCGTAACGAGGAAGTGATGCAAAATTGCATCTCCAGTAGTGATAGTTGAAAGAATCTGTGTCTGCAGGCAGCGTGCTTACCGCACCTGCTGTAGACCAGAAATACGGTACATACGCGTGCTTGGTGGCAGGTTCACCGCCAACTGATGACCAAAGCTCTAGGAAAATATCAGGTCTGACGGGATTTTCAAGAAGCGCATTCATAACAGGGCTTCTTGGTACGTCATGCCATAGTTTATAAACCACAAAGTTGACCGTCGCAATACGTTGATTGGTCACTGTAAATGTGTAAACATCCGGTCGCGGCGGAGTGCCCGTGTCACCCGGGACATGTTCCTCATCTATATGATCTCCCCAAACAGGAGAAAAATCAACGCCGACAGAATATTCATGTTTACGATCATCTGTGAGTCTATAACTGCTGATACCATTCGAGTTTCTAGCGACTTCAGTCCATGTTCCCGGAGAAGGAGGTAATAGTTCTTCTACCAATGTTTCAATTGCACGGTAATGGTACAATACACCGCCGGCATGAGTTGCGGTAGGCAGGCTGTATTTCAAGAGTTGCTGTGGATCAAGCGGATTTGGCGAGTCAGTCGTAGGACTGCTCCACGATAGTACTGGCGCGGATCCATTTTCCAATACCGCCGTTCCCACTGTAGTCCATGTAGTATCCGGTTCATAATTCAAGCGCCGTTGCACCTCGATCGTTACCCTCTGATTTCTTACGTCTTTGCTATAGTTATCATCTGTGAATATTTTATCGACATTGACATGTACTTTGCCAGTACGTACATTTCTGAATGTATAACTGGTGTCGTACATAGTGCTGTTGTCAAACGGTAGCGGTTCTGTAGTAATCCCACGATTCAAATCGGTACCGCTCGTTCGACCGACTCTTCCAAAAACGTCATAAGTATGCGCATTCGTTCTAACCGACGCTATACGACTATTGAAATTGTATGTTGTATCTAATTCCGGAAATTGTACATCGCCGTAATTAACAGGATGGTTAATATCACGATTTATACTTGCTTCTTTAACGTAGTAGTTATTATAATTATGGTCATCTGGTCTGAGCGGAAGATAATTGGTCCAGTCATTCCTGCTGCTTAATTCTCTGGTACTGGTAGTCACCAGTTCAGGTGTTTGCAAGCCATCCAAACCTTTCCAATATAGTTCTACTGTAATAGGACCGCGGCAGGCAAGGTCACCATCATCAGCCCATTCCTTTGTGACAGTAATATGACGCCCAACTCCTGTAGCCGGAGTATTGGTAAATTTTGACTCAATAACACTGATTATTTCACTGTCAGGATTCGTCGGTTTTCCGTCTGCATCAGCCGGATCAAATCTTTCCCTGTGATTAAAACTGAAATTATTGTGAAACCCTCCCGGAATAGGCACTTCTCTTACGGTGTATTCAATTTCGCGACCTCTTTCGTCATAACGGGGCAACCCTGATATAACAAGCGTACCGCCAACCTGGTATTCTGTCACCGGATTGTCAGGGTCATCGCTCGGAGTTCTTACAAATTCTCCTGATGTTTCATCTGTCTCAATTCTAACTCTTCCGGTGACGGGATCCCATGACCGCGTTGGACTTGGATTTACTAAGCCCGGCTTAGTCATAGTTATTTCAACATTTTTATATACTTCATGTTGCCAATTATTGACTGTAAAACCTGTCCCTGTCGTATTACTGGTAATTGCCGCCCCGGCACGCCTAACCTCAAATGTGACCGGAACCCAGTCAGCACCATTATTTGTAGAGCCGTTCCAATACTTTTCGATCCTAATTTCTGTCTCTCCAACAAGCTTGTTTGTCATTTTGACTTCGCCACCTGTGGAGCCAGAAACGATACCTGATTTTGGTTCATTTGGCGGGTATGGCGGAATCGTTGTTTTAGACAGCTCGTATGCATACCCGTCAATTACTATTCTTGTGTCAGTAGGCTTAATAGTACGTTCGACACCGTCAATATTAATTTTATGTTCGGAAATGCGATATTCGTACTCGGCACCGATTAGATTCGGTGTTACAGGATTCTCGTTTACAATATCACCGGGTTTGACAAATCTCGGAAGATTGCCGATCGATTCTGTAAGCTCCATGACTTCAGCGCGGAAGCCTTTGAGCACGTATTCACCATCTATTGTGGTTGGAGGAGGTGCCGCGGGTGGTGACTGGGGTGGATATAATTCCGCAGCTGGGACAGGTTCCCAATCACCTGCGGATCTCACCGGTGAAAGAGTACTATTCGCTATGATCCTGCGCTCGACAAGAACGGTAACATCCGCATTCATACTTTGTCTTGCAGCGGCTATCCATTCCTTTGTAACATCAATATTAGCATCTCCCACGCGGCGGTTATAAAGCGTTCCCCCGTTAAAGAGAATACCGGGTGCATTTTTATCGCCATCCCAACTTCCTGTAGTTATGTATTCGGGAAAACTATCATACATGCCTGATGATCCGCCGGGGTATTGCTCCATTACAAAGTAGACATACTCATGACCCTCTATATCAAACAACGGAAAGCCACCATATGGCGTAGCATCTTTGTATGCATCAGCTAACTTAGGAATAGTAAAATCGATTTTAAACCTGTTCGGATTTGTCGGCTCAACCCTTACAAGGTCGGAAAGAAGCAGCTCCATTCCCGATACCGGCGATGACTCCCTGTAACTGCTCACATTTAAATTGCCCATATCCGGGTAACGATACAACAACAGTTTGCCACCAAGTGGACGTTCTGTTTCTACGGCACTGTCGTCCTGCCACACCTTCTCACCAATAAATGGAGTAACACCGGTGAGTCTGTTCGTAAGTACTCCGCCGTGAAAACACCCGTCTGTAACAGTAGCTTGATTTCCTATATTGCTGTAATAAGCTTGATATCTGACATCATTGGCGGCTGTCCATTTATTAACCGCTACTCCCTGCTTGTTTGAACCGACAAGCTCTCCTGCTACAACAGTTCCCTCAACGATGTAATACTGATATGGAGAACCCCATTGTGATTGTGCACCTAAATAACGAAACTCAGGCAAGCCGATGATATCTATTTTCCATTCATTATTACTAAAATTAAATGCACCGCCACCTACTGCTTTTACCTCCACTCGCACGCCATTAGGGAGTCTGTCATTACTACCCAATCCTGACAACGAACCAATATAAGCACCATCATCCGGTACTTGTCCATCGATCAGCTTAAATAGATGAAGATTTTGCAAAAGAACAGTATCACTGACTCTTGTACTGTAGGTATTACTATAGTCTTTCCATTCCTTTGTTACTCCAAAGTCATACTTCAATACGCAGGTAAAACCGTTAACATCTGGTTCAGAGACTGATTTTACTGGTCTCGCTGCTGATGGGTTTAGAGAAAAAGTAATATAATTACCTGCAATACTTCCATCATTTATTGTGAATGAATAATCGATGGTTATCGGGTCACCGGGTTGCTCGACTAACTCACCCTCTTCATCTTCCACCATTATAATTTGGCGAATTTGATTCGGAAGATTAATATAATTATATGTCCAACGATCACCTGTAGCTGGTATATCCGGCGTTTTGATAAATCCATAATCATCAACCAACGCGGCTATCGCATCCTCACCCATGTTCCAATCATCTTTTAGGATACTCGATGTTAACGGTATCGGTACCGCTATACCCGGTATTTGATAATGAAGTATCAGATTTAAAGTCGTGGAATTGGGTCTCTTACCGCTTCCATTGTTATTATCTATCCAATTTATCGTTGCTACATATGGTGTTGTTCTTGTTGCTGAAACTCGGTATTTCGTATCACTGAACGCTATGATCTCCGCCATCATTTCAGGCTCGTCAAACTCGGCAACAACCTCAATCGTCACATATTCGCCTTTATATTTATCGCGGTATTTATCATATTCAACGCTGAGGATATCGACCAGCCATGGTTCGATCTCCCATTCTTCCTCTTCTTCGTTCCATACGTATTCGGGCATGGGTGGCAGTTCGTCGAGATCAAAATAAACCGGGAGTTCAAACTTGATCGTAAACTTCTCTTCAACAGCTGTAACTTCATACGCACTCGCTGTCAAAGGACCGATATTATCAAACATGGAGCCTGTTGCAGGAGATACAGCCATACTGTCATCACTGCATGCTTCATCTGTTGACCCGGCTCCCGAATCAGAACCGGAATCCACCGGTGCGGGCGCGGGTGCAGGTTCAGGTGCGGGAGCTGGCAGCGACTCAGGCGATGGAGATGGAGAAGGTACAGGTGCATCCGACCCCGACCCTGAAGATGATCCCGAACCCGACGATGACCCGGCGCTCGAAGATGACCCCGACCCGCCGTTCGACTCAGACGCAGAATCAGACCCTGTTCCACTGCCCGAATCATTCCCGGAGACATTTTTGTCACTTTCACCTGCAGGTTCACTTGACCCTGTTCCTGATTCCGGGCTAAAATCTCCGGAAATATTTTCGTCATTTTGACCAATAATTCCACCCTGATTTTCGGTTTCATCACCCGAAAAATCGCTCAAATCAGCCCATTCATGTTCAATT
>Ga0123356_10005485_pt1 | contig 12915 bp, 15 predicted proteins | sample TergutEmb28metaG_2_FD_92546 | JGI IMG/M metagenome (GOLD analysis project Ga0123356, IMG submission 92546) | Embiratermes neotenicus P3 segment gut microbial communities from Petit-Saut dam, French Guiana - Emb289 P3 | ecosystem: Host-associated > Arthropoda: Insects > Digestive system > Gut ... | reverse complement strand
TGCTGGGGGATTCCGCCACGGACCCCGCCGGGCTTTCCAGGCTGGACACCGCTGCGGCGGATATACGCCGGTTCCACGGGACGCAAAACGGCAGGCTGTCCTTCCTGATGGCCCCCCACGCGGCCTACACCTGCGCGCCGGACTATGTCAAACGCATCATCGAGCACGCGAAAGAGCTGGGCATCGGCATCCACACGCACATCAGCGAAAGCCGCGACGAAAACGCGCAGATCGCGCAGAGATACGGCAAAACCCCCATTGAGTATTTCGAAAGCCTCGGCCTGTTCGAGCTGCCCACCATGGCGGCCCACTGCGTGCATCTGACCGAAAACGATATTGCGATTCTTGCCAGGCATAACGTGAGCGTGGCCACCAACCCGGTGAGCAACCTGAAGCTGGCCAACGGCGCAGCCCCCGTGAAGAAGCTCCTCGCGGCGGGAATCAACGTGGCCCTGGGCACCGACGGCGCGGCCAGCAACAACAGCCTGAACATGATACGCGAGCTGGGCTATCTCAGCCTGGTGCACAAGGGCTTCTGCGAGGACGCCGAGTGCGTGCCCGCCGCGCGGGGGCTGCACATCGCCACGCTGGGCGGCGCGAGGGCGCTGGGCCTGGGGGAGCAGATCGGCTCCATCGAGCCCGGTAGGAAGGCCGACCTCGCCATCCTGAACCTGAACCACAGCCACTTCTTCCCCCGCTCGAACCTGCTGGCGGCGCTGTGCTACGGCGCGCAGGGCAACGAAGTCGAAACCGTCATGGTGGACGGCGAAATCCTGCTGGAGAACGGCGCGTTTACGAAGATCGACGAGGAGCGCGTGCGCTTCGAGGCGCAGAGAATCGCGGAGAGGGTGTGCAGCCATGGATGAGCGCATAAAAAAAGAATTGGAAATCATCAAACAGGGGGTGCTGGAGACAGTGCCCGCAGAGGCGATTTATCTCTTTGGCTCCTACGCCTACGGCACGCCCCGGGAAGACAGCGATTTGGACATCTTCGTGGTAATCCCGGACAGTGTGAAGGAGAATCCGATTGAGGTGGAAATCGAAATCATGGACAAGGTGTTTCGCAAGGTAAGTCGGCCCGTTGATATGTTGGTGGGCCGTTCCAGCATATTTCATTATCGAAAACAGGGTCCAACATTACAGAAAGTGATTGCGCAACAGGGGAGGCTATTGTATGGATAAAGACTTTATATTGGAATGGGTTTCATTTGCGGACCGCAATTTGGGGATAGCGGCTCATTTGGAAAAGACCTATCATCCAACACCTTTGGAGAATATTTGCTTCAACTGCCAGCAGGCGGCAGAAAAGTATCTAAAGGGCTATTTGATCTATGCGACAGATTTGCTGCCGCCAAAAACACATGACTTGCGAGAGCTTTGTTTGCTCTGCATACAACAGGATGAAAGATTTGAGCAATTAACAAAAGCTTGCGGTTCGCTGAATCCTTATTCGGTTCAGCCCCGGTATCCGAGGGAAACCTATATAGACGAAGCTCTGATGCAAAAGGCCCTGCATTACGCCGCCGAAATCAAAGCCTTCCCACCCCTTGCAGAATTGCGCGAAAGGATGGAGCAGCAATGAACCAAATCAAGGACCCCGCCCTAGCCCCATCCGGCCACCAAAAGATCGACTGGGTGCGGCGCAACATGCCACTGCTGCGCGGCCTTGAGGAAGAATTCGCGTGCATAAAACCCTTCGCGGGACTGAAAATCGCGCTTTCAGTGCACCTGGAGGCCAAGACGGCCTACCTCTGCCAGGTCCTCGCGGCGGGCGGCGCAGAGATGTGGGTCACGGGGAGCAACCCGCTCTCTACGCAGGACGACGTCGCGGCGGCGCTGGCGGAATGCGGCCTGCACGTCTTCGCGTGGTACGGGGTCACGCAGGAGGAATACGAATCCCATGTGCGCGCCGTGCTGGAGCCCGGGCCGGACATCATCATCGACGACGGCGGGGACCTTGTCACTAAAATGCACGAGGACTATCCACACTTACTGGATAAAGTCATCGGCGGCTGCGAGGAGACCACCACGGGCATCCTGCGCTTACAGGCCATGGACGCCGCCGGGCGGCTGCGCTTCCCCATGATCCGCGTCAACGACGCCGACTGCAAGCACCTGTTCGATAATCGTTATGGTACCGGCCAGAGCGTCTTCGACGGCATCGACCGCACCACGAACCTGATCATCGCGGGCAAGACTGTTGTCGTGGCGGGCTACGGCTGGTGCGGCAAGGGCGTTGCCATGCGGGCCAAAGGGCTCGGCGCGAAGGTGATCGTCACCGAGATCGACCCCATCAAGGGCATCGAAGCCATCATGGACGGATTTTCGCTGGCTCAGATGCATGAGGCGGCGGCACAGGGGGATCTGTTCATCACCGTCACCGGCTGCAAGGACGTCGTCACCCCGGCGCACTTCGCCCTGATGAAGGACGGCGCGATCCTCTGCAACGCCGGGCACTTCGACGTCGAAGTTGACGTGAAGGGCCTGAAGGCCATGGCCCTGGAAGCCCGCGAGATGCGGCGCAATATCATGGGCTATCGGATGCCGAACGGCAACTGGCTGCACCTGCTGGCCGAGGGCCGCCTGGTGAACCTCGCCGCGGGGGACGGCCACCCGGCGGAGATCATGGACATGAGCTTCGCCATCCAGGCACTCAGCGCGCAGTGGCTCGCGGATCATCGCCATGATAAGCTCGAGGAAATGCTGCTGCCCGTCCCGCGCGAAATCGACCTTGATGTCGCCAGGCGCAAACTGGCAAGCATGGACTGCGGACTCGATACGCTCACGCAGGAGCAGGAAAAATATCTGTACGGGTGAAAGAGGTGTTCCCATGGCTATCCTGAGCCTTGTTCTCATGGGCCTCATGCTGTTTTGCGTACCGGGGCTGGCGCTGCTGCTTGCCGGCATCTTCAGCAAAAAGCGCCGCAATGGGCGGCTTATATCGGGCATCGCCCTGTGCGCGCCGTTGGCGTTGTTTTATCTGATGGGGGCCGCGGGCGCGCTGATCGCGGTTATCGGAGGCGGGATGTAATGCGCATGGTTTCGTTGCGGCGGGGCAATGCCGCGCCCTACAGGGATGCGGCCCGATGCTGGGAATTTGCAGCCAAGCCTGTGCGGAATATGAAAGGGCCTTTGGCCCCATCCCTGTAGGGCAGCGTAGCTGCCACGACCGTAGGAAGCGCGCCTTTGGCCCGCCGAACATGAAGCCAAGGAGAGCCCATATGCTCTATGCCCTCGCGCAAATCGTCCCACAGATTTTATTCGGATTGCTGTCTCTGGCGGCCCCTGTTCTGTGTTTCGTCAAGGCAGCCAACAAAAACAAAGAGAGAAAAATCCGCAGGCGATGGCTGGTTATCGGCGTCATCCTGGTTTTGCGGCTGATCATTCCCCCAGTGGTAATTATTGGGGGCATAATGAGTGTAGGGAGGTAAGATCTTGCAGGCTATGCACAATATGATCATCGCCCCCTCCCTCCTGGCCGCCGACTTCTCGCGCCTTGGCGAGGAAGCCCTTCGTATGGAGCGCGCCGGGGCCGATTGGCTCCACCTGGACGTGATGGACGGCCATTTCGTGCCGAACATCACCTTCGGCGCACAAATCATAAAGGCTCTGCGGCCCCACACAAGCTTGTTTTTCGACGTGCATCTGATGGTTGAGCACCCCCAGCGCCACATCGAAGATTTTCTCCAGGCCGGGGCGGACGGCATCACCATGCACATCGAGACGATTGAGGGCGGCAGCTTATCCTGGGCGCTGGACGCGATTCGCGCGGCGGGCAAAAAAGCCGCATTGAGCGTAAGCCCCGGCACACCGATTGAAGCCGTCTATCCCTGGCTGGAAAAGCTGGACATGGTCCTGGTCATGACGGTGGAGCCCGGCTTCGGGGGCCAGGCGTTCATGGCGGATATGCTGCCCAAAGTCATCGCCCTGCGCAGCGAGATCATACGCAGGGGACTTGATATAATTATTCAGGTGGATGGAGGTATCACAGAAAGCACGATTGGCATGGCGGCCAACGCCGGCGCAAATTGCTTCGCGGCGGGCAGCGTAATATTCAATGCCGCCGACGCCAAAGAGGCGATCGCGAAATTGCGGCTGGCGGCAGATTAACTGTCAACTGTCAACTGTCAACTGTCAATTGTCAACTGTCAACTGTCAACTGCGGCATACACATTCCCCGGCATGAATGTCGTTGCGGCTTGCCGCCCTGGCGGTTCAACGCGGGACCGCAGCCCCAGGCTCTCAAATGTAAACGCCCCATCCCCCCCCAGACGCAGCCAGTGTTCGCGGGTCAGGTGCGCGGCGAAGGCGTCCTCGCCGCAGAACCGCGCGTATTCCGAGAAGAACTGCCGCACCAGCGCAGGCTCCCGCGCGGGGGATACCAGCAGGCGGTAGCGCGGTCCGTGGCGCTCGCCGTAGAGCTCGCTGCGTACGAACAGGGCCTCCCCACCGTTTAAGGCGCGCGCGTAGGCTCCCGCGCAGTCCAGCAGGGCGTCCAGATCGGCGAATTCGAAGGCGGTCAGCAGCTGCTCCTGTTTGCGCAGCGCACGCTCGGGCTCGCAGGGAGGGGCGAAGGATTCGGCGGCGAGCAGTGTTTCGGCCTCGCCTCCGCGCAATGTAAAAAATAAGATGCAGCCGCCGGTGGGGCGGGGCATGGCGTCGATGAGCAGCTGTCCCGAGGGATCGATGTCGCAGCCGGTGCATTCGCGCACCCGGTCGAGGATGACCCAGATGACCCTGCGCGTGTCCACGCTGGCGTAATCCAGGGCCTCGTAGGTGATGTCCAGCGTGGTCATATCCTCGGCGCTCAGTTCCACGACGATCTTGCGCCGTGTGATGGCTTCGATTCTCATGGTTGCATTGTTTCCCTTCCAAAGTGCTCTGGTAATATCATATAAAATGGACGGGCTGTGCGCAATACTGAAATGTTGGAAAGAAATCCATTAAATAACGGGGTAAAGGGGTGTTTCGCATGATCGAAAGGCTGGCATGTAAAATGGGGCGCAATGACGAAGCCCCGAATATCGAGTTGGCCGAAGAACTGTGCCGGAGCAACGATACTGCCGGAATTCAGGAAATCGCCGAGGGCTTCATGGGCACGGACAAAGCGGTGGCCAATGATTGCATCAAAGTGCTATATGAGATCGGCGAAAGGAAGCCGGAGTTGATCGCCGGCTACGTCAATGAATTCATCTCCCGCCTGCATTCGAAGAACAACAGGCTGGCATGGGGGAGCATGACGGCGCTGGCCAAAATCGCGGAGATAGCGCCGGGGCCAATTTTCGAAAAACTGCCGGCGGTCATATCGGCCTGCGAGCACGGAAGCGTTATCACGGTTGACAACAGCATAAGCGTTTTTGCGGGATTATATAAGGCTGATGATCAGGCCGCACAAAAAGTTTTGCCGATCCTCACAGGCCATCTCCAAACGTGCAGGCCCAAAGACGTGGCGCAGCACGCCGAAAGAGCATCGGCATGTTTCGACGATCATAACGCAAACGCTTTCATTGGTGTATTGGAAAAACGGCTGCCGGATTTGACGCCGCCGGGACAGGCGCGCTTAAACAAGCTGTTAAAACGATTATATAATATACGCAATACTGAAATGGGGTAGAGAAATGACAGAACGGACGATGAACCTTATGCGCAATTCCCTCGAGCGCCTGCTGCCGCTGACCTCCCGCAAACGCAACGCCGTGATCCTCGGGCCTCCGGAGCCGCCGGTGATCCCGGACAGGCCGGACAGGCTCGCGCAGGAGATCACGGTGATGAGCTTCAACGTGTTCACCGGCGTGGCCGGGTCTAACGGCAAGCCGAGCCTGGCCAAACGCTACAACGGGGTGCTGCGGACCATCCTGGACGGGCGGCCCGACAGCGTCGGCCTGCAGGAGGCCCACGAGCTCTGGCGCGGCCCGCTCAAAAAAGACCTCGGCGAATTCTACGCTGTGGCCTGCGACAAGGGCAGGGTGTTCGGCTATCACGAGGGCACGCCCATCTACTATCTGAAAGACAAGTACGAGCTGCTCAGCGAGAGCGTGTTCTGGCTCTCCGAGCGCCCCGGCGTGGCGTCCATGGGCTGGGACGCCGTGTGCCCGCGCATCGCGGGGCGGGCCGTGCTGCGGGATAAGCAGACCGGCTTCACCTTCGCGCACTTCAACACCCACCTGGACCACAAGGGTCCCGCCGCCCGTGCCAACGGCGCGCGCCTGATGATCGAACGCATCAACGCGCTGGGCCTGCCAACGGTGCTCACCGGCGACCTGAACGGCAGCCCGGAAAGCCAGCCCATGCGGTATCTCGCGGCGGGCGGCCTGACGGACCTGCGCTTTGCCGCCGCCGAAAGCGATACAGGCCTCACCCATCACGGCTACAGGGACTGCACCGGGGTGATCGACTATGTTTACGCGAATCACTGCCTGCGCGAAGCGAAGCAATTCAAGGTAATCCGCGACGAATACGACGGCATATACCCCTCGGACCACTTCGCGGTGAGCGCGACGTTCACACTGGCGAATCAATAGGAGGCCCACATGCAATCGTCCCTGTTCACGGTCCTGTCCATATTCCTGTCGCTGGCCACCATCGGCCCGTGGGCGGCATACAAAGCCCCCGCCCCGCCGGAGCCTCCCGCCGCCCGTGACGCCATAACGCAGCAGATCACAGTGATGAGCTTCAACGTCAAGACGACCAAAACGGGCGCGAAGGGGCTGCCAAAGCGCTTAAACGGCGTGGCGCGGACCATCCTGAGGGAGAAGCCCGACAGCTTCGGCCTCCAGGAGGCCCACGCGGACTGGCGCGACGCCCTGCTGGGAGAACTGGGCGATGCATACGCCATCGCCTGCGCCCGGGGCCGCTCGCTCGAGAGCGCGGAGGGCGTGCCCATCTTCTACCGCAAGGATAAGTACGAGCTGTTGGAAGAGGATGTGTTCTGGCTTTCGCCCTGGCCCGACAGGGTATCTTACGCCTGGGGCGCCAGCTTCCCGCGCGTGACGGGCATCGCCGTGCTCAGGGATAAAAAGACCGGATTCACTTACGCGCATTTTAACTCGCACTTCGATTTCCTGGGCTCCACCGCCAGGACCAACAGCGCCCGCCTGGTCGCCGACCGCGTGAGCGAGCTGGGCCTGCCCGCCGTGTTCACCGCGGACATGAACGCCGAACCGGGCACGAAGCCCACGCAGTATCTCGAGGCCGGCGGCCTGACCGACCTGCGCAAAGCCGCCAGTGTCACCGACGAGGGCTTCACCTATCACAACTACAACGGCCGCGTCGCGCTGCTGGGCAACACGGTGCTGGACTATATCTACGCAAATCACTACCTGCGCGGCGCGAAGGAATTCAAGGTGATCCGCGACGCGTACGACGGGATGCTCCCCTCGGACCACTACGCGATTGCCGCCACGCTGACACTGGCCAACTGAAAGGAGAATCACAATGCCCGATTTCCTGACGAAAATCCTCGCATGGCTGCTCAGCTTCACCTCCACCGGGGTCGTTGCCCTGTGCGAGCCTCCGGCCGCGCCCGTGATCCCCGATACGCCGGACACCATCACGCAGGAGCTCACGGTGATGAGCTTCAACGTCTGGACCGACATCGGCAGCATCGGCGAGCGCATCAACGGGGTGAAGCAGACCATCTTAAACGAGCAGCCCGACAGCTTCGGCCTGCAGGAGGCCCACGAGTTCTGGCGCCTGCGCCTGTGGTGGGCGCTGCGCAGGGACTACGGCATCGCCGCCTGGCGGGGGCGCTACTTCGGCATCGGGGAGGCCACGCCCATCTTCTACCGGAAAGACAAATACTGCGTGGTAAAAAAGGGCGTGTTCTGGCTGTCCGACAACCCCGGCGTGGCCTCCATGGGCTGGGACGCCGACCTGCCGCGCGTGGCGGGCTACGTCGTGCTGAAGGATAAGCGGACCGGCTTCACTTACGTGCACTTCAACGCCCACTTCGACCACAGGGGCTCCAACGCCCGGGCCAACAGCGCCGCCCTGATCGCCGACCGGATCAACGAAATGGGCCTGCCCGCCGTGTTCACCGCCGACGTCAACGCCGTGCCGGACAGCCGGCCCACGCTATACCTGGAGGCCGGCGGCCTGATCGACCTGCGCGAGGCCGCGCCCGGGGCCGACAGGGGCTTCACCCTGCACGGCTACAGTGGCCACAGCAGCGGCGTGGTGATCGACTATATTTACGCCAACCACTATCTGCGTGAAGCGAAACAGTTCAAAGTCATCCGCGACCAGTACGACGGGATGTTCCCCTCGGACCACTTCGCGGTGGCCGCGACATTGACTCTGGCAAATTAACCACCCCGGTGCTGCGCACCACCCCTCCCAGGAGGGGAATGTAAAGGAGGAGACCATGCCCGAAGAAGTCCCGCGCTGGAAGCAGCGCTTTGCCGACAACCGCGAGGCGCGTTCCTGGAACATGACCTCGCTGCTGATGACCCTGCCGCTGCTTGTGGTGGCGAGCTACTACTACGGCGCGTATGTCCTGCGCAACGCGGCGGTGGCCGCCCTTGCCGCGGTGCTGTGCGAGGCCATCGCCGGAAAACTCATCCTGCGCCGGCGCACCCTGAACGACTGGAACGCCGTGGTGACGGGCGTCTGGATCGCCTGTATGCTCCCCGCGCAGGTGAACTCCACCTTCGCCGCCCCGGTATATGCCGCCGTGGGCGCGGCGTTCGCCGTGCTGGTGGTGAAGATCCCCTTCGGCGGCACGATGCACGCGCCTTTCACGCCCGCGGCCGCCGGGATCGCCTTCCTCACCGTGTGCTTCCCGAAAACGGTGTTCAACTTCCTGCCCTCCGCCCTGTTTCCGCCGCCCTACAGCGATTCCCTGGCCTCCATGCTGCAGCACGGGCGCTCGGTGGTGGGCGGCAAGCAGTTCACCGCCGTCCTGCTCGGCCAGAGCGCGGGCCCCATGGGCACCGGCTGCATCCTGCTGCTGGCCGCGGCCCTGCTGGCCATGCTCCTGCTGGAGAAGCGGCGCGGCCCGGCGCTGACGAGCATCGGCTTTCTCGTCACCGTGGCGGCGGTGAGCTTCCTGCTCCCCCGGGTGACGGGCGACGCGGGCTGGAGGCTGCGCTTTGATTCCGTGGTGATGGAGCTGTGCTCTGGCAGCCTGCTGTTCGCGGCGGTGTTCCTGCTGCCGGACCCCGCCATCATGCCCCAGCGCTGGCATACGCGCCTGGCCTTCGGGGCGGTGGCCGGGCTGCTGTGCGCGATGCTGCGCCAGCTGGGCAGCTACGAGGAGACCGTCTGCTTCGCCATCCTGCTGGCGGACGCCCTCATGCCGCTGGGCTACCGCATACAGGCGGAGCTCAACAACCAGAAGGAGTTCCGCGACCGCGTGGAGGCGATGGAATCCCCGGAGGCAAAGGAGGTCCGAAATGCCTGAGAAAAAAAGGAGCCGCTGGCTGGCCAACGCAATGCTGCAGAACCCCGTCCTGGTGCAGGCGGCGGGCCTCACCCCCGTGATCGTGGCCACCACCTCGCTGCAGGGCGCCGTATGGGTCTCCGGCGTGGTGGCGCTGCACCTGGTTATCTGCGAGCTGCTGGCGTCCGGCGTGATGCGGCGGATCCCCTCCTGGCTGCGCGTGGCGGTGTATTTCGCCGTCGGGCTGGCAATCGCGTGCCCCGCGGCGTATCTGCTGGACAGGCTCACCTCCAACTACACCGCCCTGCTGCATGTCTTCATGCCGCTCATGGCGGTCAATGCCCTCACGGCCCTGCGCTGCGAGCGCTACGCCATCCTGCACACCCCGCGCGACTCCCTGCGCGACGCCCTGTCCAACGCCCTGGGCTTCGCCGCCGTGGCCCTGCTCACCGGCTGCGCGCGTGAAGTGCTGGGCTACGGCTCGCTGTGGGGCAGGCCGCTCTCCCAGAACCTGCACATCCGCGGCGCGTGGATGCCCTTCGGCGGCTTCCTGCTGCTGGGGGCCATGGCGGCCCTGCTCAAGGTGACGCTGCGCGCCCTGTCGGCCCGGGGGATCTACGCCGGGGCGGAGAAGGCCCTGGAGCTGGCCCCGGAGGACCGCCTGGTGCGCCTGGAGAAGACCCGCAACCTGCTGGTCTCGCAGGTGCGCGAGGCGCTGAAGGCGCAGGCGGAACCGCCGGAGGAAGAGCCGCCCATACCGGAGGATGAGGCCCGGGAGGAGGACCTCCTGGACGGGTTCGCGCCCGGGCCCGCCGCGCAGGACGAAATGCCCCGCCAGCCCAGAATCCCCGTGAACGACATCCTGCGGGAATACGGCCTGGACGGCGGCGGCGACGCTTTCCCCCACGTGATGACGGAGGAGGAGAAGATGCGCCTGGTGCTGGAGCTGGAGGAGCTGCTGGACGAATTCAAGGGCGGCGGAGGCCTGATTTGACAGAAAGTATGAATGAGGTGCGTTCATGAAAGATATGATCCTTTCCGCGATCCTGCCCATGCTCACCGCGGCGTTTTACGCCGTATTCCTGCGCAACCTGCTGTTCAGCGGGGGGCTGGGCGCCTCGGAGGTCCTGCGCGCCGCCCAGCGCAACAGCGAGATCCTGATGTCCTCGCTGCTGGTGGCGCTGTTCTCAGCCGCGGCCGCGGCCCTGAGCTACGCAGCGGCCCACCTGCTGCCCTCTTTCACTTTGTACTACGCGCGGCGGGCCGCGCTCTACGGCGGCATATTGCTGGCGCTGTACCTGATCACCTGCACGGTGATCTCACTGCTGCCGCAAAGAAACGGCGTCTATAAGCCCCTGCTGCTCAAGCGCATGGGCATGAGCGCGCTGAACACCATCGTGATGGGCGTGCCGCTGCTGGCGCACCTGACGGGCGAGAGCCTGTTCGGGGGCATAGGCATGGGGCTGGGCGCGGGGCTGGCGTTCCTGGTGGTGACCATGCTCATCAACAGCGGCCTGCACATTTTGCAGCAAAACAAGGCCATCCCCACCATGTTCACCGGCGTGCCCGCCGCGCTGATCTACACCGGCCTGCTGGCGCTGGCGTTCACGGGCTTCCAGGGGAAGATACTGTTTCAGTGAGGTAGGGGCGGTTGCCCACAACCGCCCGCATATTGGAGTATAAAATATGCCCAGGAACCCGCAAAACGAAAACGAAAAAACCACCCTTACCCTGCTGCAGCCCCTGGGCCGCGTCTCGGATGAGGACTTCCAGGAGCACGTGTGGGGGCGCCTTGCGCGCAGGCGTATGAAAATCCGGCGCGGCATAAGGTTCGCCGTCACGGGCGTCGTGATGCTCCTGGTGCTCGCCGCCGGCTTCGTGATGACGGAAACCCTGCTGCGCGTCTCGGAAATGCCGCCGGGGGCGCAGGGGCAGACTCCCTCGCCCGTGACCTCCGCGCCGGCCGAGCATACACCATCTGCGCCCGTGGGCGCGCCACTGCGCAGCTTCTACGTTCCGCTGAAAATGCTCGACCGCAACGAAGACGCCCCGAAGCTCGTGGCGCAGGCGAATGAGCTGGACGCCACCGCCGCCGTGATCACCCTGAAGGACGGCGGGGGCTATCTGTCTTACCAGTCGAACCTGATGCAGCAGGGGCGCATCAACGCCAACCAGAAGATGCGCTACCGCATGTATTGGACCATGCGCGATTTGCAGGAGAAGGCCGGGCAGCGCATCGTCGGCGTGATCCACTGCTTCGACGACCCCCTGGCCGCCGGCGCGATGCCGGAGGCCGCCGTCCTGCGGCGGGACACGGACAACAGCCCCTGGACCGACGGGCAGGGCCGCCGCTGGCTCAACCCCTACGCCCCGCAGGCCCGGGAGTACCTCCTGGCGCTCATCCGCGAGGCCGTGGCCCTTGGCGTGGACGAGATCCTGCTGTGCGGCGTGGCTTTCCCGGGCGGCAACCTCCAGGGCGCGGTGTTCCCCGGGCAGGAGGAGATCGACCCGGACGCCGAGGACGCGGCCGAAAAGAAGCTTGCCGCGGCCCGCAACGCCGCGCTGCGCTCCTTCATCGCCGAGGCGAAGGAGGCCGCCGGAACGGCCCCGCTCCATGTGATGATCCCCGGCCAAGCGGCCCTGAACGGCGCGCAGGAGCTGGGCGGCGACATCTGGGGCTGCGCGGCGGACTATATCGCCGTGGACACCCGGGGCACGCCCTGGGCCCGGGACGAGAGCTACTGGCGTACGCGGCCCGTGCTGCCCGTGGTGGAAACCCCGGAGGACGCCCAGGGGGCCCGGGACTACATCGTGCTGACGGACGAAATTTCGGACGTGCAGCGCGCCCCCGCGTCCCCGGCGGCTGAAACCACGCAGGCGGAGAGCGGGGGACGGCTGTTCGGGCTGTTCGGGTAAAAATACAAATGCACAGTAGGGGCGGCAATCTGCCGCCCGCAGATTAAAACAAATCGCCCGCAGATTAAAACAAATCGTACATTGTTGCACGGGCGGCAGATTGCCGCCCCTACAAAACAAACAGGCATTCAGAATTGGAATTGACTATTATGCATTTCGTCCCCTACCGTTCCCGCAGCGCCCTGCACAAGTCCCCCTTCGGCGCGGTTGCCGCCGGGGAGGAGATCACTTTTCGGGTGATCCTCCCCCGCCACATGCGGTGCCGCGGGGTCACGCTGTGCTGGGGTGATTATGACGGCGCGTGGGAGCAGTCCCTGCCCTTCTGGTGGGAGGCTATGCAGGGCGACTGTGAGGAGTGGTGGCAGTGCCGCCTGACCCTCCACGAGCCCGGGCTGTATCGCTATCGCTTTACGTATGAGAGCGAATACGGCGGCGGCTGTATCGGCGACGAGGGGCAGGGCGTGGGAGCCTTAAGCGATGGGGGCTGGTTCCGCCTGACGGTCTACGACCCTGCCATGCGCCTGCCCGATTGGGTCCCCGGCGGCGTGCTCTATCAGATTTTCCCCGACAGGTTTTTTCACTCAGGTATCTGCAAGGAGAATATACCTGCTGAGCGTATA
>Ga0123356_10005484_pt1 | contig 12917 bp, 8 predicted proteins | sample TergutEmb28metaG_2_FD_92546 | JGI IMG/M metagenome (GOLD analysis project Ga0123356, IMG submission 92546) | Embiratermes neotenicus P3 segment gut microbial communities from Petit-Saut dam, French Guiana - Emb289 P3 | ecosystem: Host-associated > Arthropoda: Insects > Digestive system > Gut ... | reverse complement strand
GTGGAGTAACCGCCGAGGGCTTCTACCGACGCCCGGAACTGGCTATCGGACAACAGCGACCAGAGCGGTGCCAGCTGCCCGGACTCAAGCGCCCCTGGCGCGACGACCAGGTCATACGGCTCATGGTCGACCGGCACGAAGTCGAGGCCGAACGGCTTCGCGGCTGCCATGATCCCCAGGCCCGCGTCTGCCCGCCCGGCGGCGATGGCGGCCGCGACCGCCAGATGCGTCGGCTCCTCGCGCGCATAGCCGGTGATCGAATCCGGCGACAGTCCGAGAACTCCGAGCAGATGGTCGAGCAGGACCCTGGTGCCCGCGCCCCGCTGCCGGTTGACGTAGCGGACCCCGGGCCGGGCCAGGTCGGCGATCCCGCCGAGGCCGAGCGGGTTGCCCGGCGCGACGAGCAGCCCCTGCTCGCGGTGCACGAGCCGGACCACGGCCACCTCGCCGGCCGCCTGTCCGAGCACCCGGTCCAGGTACGGCAGGGTGTACTCGCCGGTCGCCGGGTCGAGCAGGTGCGATCCCGCGATGTGACACAGCCCGTCGCGCAGCGCGACGAGCCCGCCGAGCGACCCGACGTTGGACGACGCGAGCGTTACCAGCGGGTCAGCGGCGCGCAGCGCGGAGGCGGCGAGGTCGAGCACGAGGTCGTGCGAGCCGATGGCGACGATGGTCCGCGCGATCTCGCTGAGCCCGCGCAGCAGCTCGACGGAAACCCGGGCGCCCGCGTGGTGCCCCTCGATCCCGGCTGGCACCACCAGCAGCCCGTCCGCGCGGACGAGCGAGGTCAGCACCCCGGCGCCGCGCGGCAGCGGGGTGGCGACCGTCTCACCGCCGACCACGCCGAGCCGTACCCGCACCCAGTCGTCCATGCCGAGCGGCGAGGCCAGCTTCCGCGCGAGCCGTGCCGTGCTGACGGGCCGCCGTCGCGGCGGCGCGCCGGACAGCTCGGCGAGCACCGGCACGGCGAAGATTTCGAAGGTCAGTGCCGCCGAGACCGGGTACCCAGGTGCGCCCAGGACCGGCGTCTGCCCGACCACGCCGAGCACAACGGGGTGGCCCGGCCGCACCGCGACCCCGTGCACCGCCAGCGTCCCCACCGACGCGACAACCCGTGCCGTGTAGTCGTCCCGCCCGGCCGACGAGCCCGCCACCACGATCAGCAGGTCGCATTCGTCGGCCGCGGCCTTGACGACGGCCGTGATCCGGTCCGGGTCGTCCGGCTCGATAGGCAGCACCCGTGCCTCGCAGCCCGCCTCCCGCGCCTGCTCGGCGAGCATCAGCGAGTTGGTGTCGAGGATCTCGCCCGGCCCGGTCTCGGCCCCGATGGGCCGCACCTCGTCCCCGGTCGGAAGGATGAGAACCAGAGCCTTTTTCCGAACGGACGCCGCTGACTGTCCCGCCGCCACCATCGCCGCCAGGTCGGGGGCACGGAGCCGGTGGCCTTCGGGCAGCAGCAGTTCGCCCGCCGCCACGTCTTCGCCGATCGACCGGACGTGCTGATACGGCGCGACGCCCGCGCGCAGTTCGGCGCGTCCGTCCTCGTCGTAGTGCACGTGCTCGCGCATGACGACGGCGTCCCTGCCGTCTGGCATCGGGTCGCCGGTGTCGACCACGTCGTACCCGCCGGCCTCGAGCCAGACCGGGGTGGTCTCGCTGGCGCCGAGCGTGTCGGCGGCCCGAACGGCGATCCCGTCCATCCCCGACGCGTCGAACGGCGGTGAGGACCTGACCGCCCACACCGGCTCGGCGGTGACCAGGCCAGCTGCCTCGGTGACGGCAACGGTGACCGCGGGCAGCCGCTGCGGGCACCCGGCGGCTCGCATGGCGGCCCGCCAGGCATCGATCGCCTGCGCGGCCGGCACGTCACGGATAAACGGGCTGTTGGTCATGGCGTTTCCACGCTACTCGCCCGGCCACGGAATTTTGTGCTCGCCGCCCAGCGGTAGCGGCGACCGGCACGCGCGTAGCGTTAGCGGACGACGGTCCATCCGTGCTGGAGGTCTAGCGATACAGGGTGACGGTCACGTCCGTGCCAGCGTCCAGGCCGGTGGCTTCCTCGGGGATCACTATGTAGCCGTCGGCCGCCGTAAGCACCGACAGCAGTGCCGACACGCCGAACAGGGGAGTGGCGACCCCGTCCGCGACGGTCACCTGGACGACGTCGAGCCGTCCCGTCGCCGACGCGAGGTCGCGCGAGAGCCGGGCCCGGGTGGACGGCTCCGGCGGCACGGCCGTGCGGCCGCCGACCAGCCCGATCACCGGCATGCCGATCAGCCGGAAGACCACCAGCGCGGAGCGGGGATTGCCCGGCAGGCCGATCACCGGCACGCCCGGCCGGCCCTCGTGGCTGCCGCACTCGGCGAGCAGCGTCGGCTTGCCGGGCTTGATCGCCAGGCCGTGGCACCAGATGCCCGGCTTCCCGAGCTTGGCAACCGCGTTCGCGGTCTCGTCTCGCGTTCCGACCGACGAGCCTGCGGAGATGACGATGACGTCGCTGGCCGGCAGCGCCGCCCGCAGCGCCTGCTCGAGCGCGCCCGGGTCGTCGCTGACGATGCCGCCGTGTACGGGCTCGCCGCCGGCGTCGGCGATGAGCGCGGCCAGGGCGGATGCGGTGGCGTCGCGGACCTGGCCCGGGTTAAGGGTCTCGGTGCCGGGTGGCACTACTTCGTCGCCGGTGGAGAAGATCGTGACCACGGGTCGCGCGTGCACCCGGACGGACGTTACCCCCGCGGCGGCGAGCATCCCGAGGTCCTGCGGGCGGAGCACCCGACCGCTGCGAATGATCTCCTGGCCCTCGGCCGCGTCCTCGTCGGCGCGCACTATGCCCTCGCCGGGGGCTACCGGGCGCACCACCTCGATGGTGCCGGGCATGGCCTCCGCGGTGTATTCGATCATCACCACCGCGTCGGCGCCTGGCGGTATCGCGCCGCCGGTCGGCATGGCGACCGCGGTGCCCGCGGTGACCGTCACGTCCGGCGCTGCGCCCATCCGGACCGCGCCGGTCACCGTGAGGTAGCCGGGCAGGCCCTCCGAGACGCCGTAGGTGTCGGCGGCCCGGACCGCGTAGCCGTCGACGGTGGACCTGGGGAATCCGGGCAGCGGGTGCGGCGCAGTCACCGGCCCGGCCGTCACCCGGCGCAGCGCGACGTCGAGCGGCACCGTCTCGACCCCGGTTCGCCGCGCCGGGCGGAACCCGGACAGCGCGTCGGAGACCGTCCGGGTGGTGAAGAACTCCCTGCCGCCTTGCCCCGGGTTCATGGACCCCCCGTGCTCATGACTCCCGTGTTCATGGGCCCCGTGTTCATGGGCCCCGTGTTCATGGGCTAGCCCTCGTGGCCGCTCCCGTTCGCCCCCGGCTGGCGCTCGGACAGCTTCAGCACGCTGGAGACCGGGCCGAGCGCGACCTGACCGAGTCCGCAGATCGAGGTGCGGCGGAGCACGTCGACGAGCTCACGGACGTCGGTGTTCACGTCGGCTGGGCCGCCGCCGCTCGCCATCAGGTCGGTGAGCATGACGTGCGCCTTGGCCGAGCCGACCCGGCACGGCACGCACTTGCCGCACGACTCGTCGCGGAAGAACCGCAGTACGTTGACCGCCGCGGCCAGCAGATCGGTGCCCTTGGCCATCACGACCAGCGCGCCGGACCCGAGCATGGAACCGGCCGCCTGGAGGGAGGCGAAATCCAGCTCCACGTCGAGCTGGTCCGGCCCGATGAAGTTGGAGGACGCGCCGCCCGGCTGGATCGCGCCGAGCTCCCGGCCGCCGGAAACGCCGCCCGCCAGGTCGAGGAGCTCGCGGGCGGTGGTGCCCATCGGGACGCAGTACACGCCCGGCTTCTCGACGTGGCCGGAGACGGCGAAGAACTTCAGGCCCGAGTGGTCGCCGCGGCCCTGCGCCTTCCACCAGTCCACCCCGCGCACCGCGATAACCGGGATGTGGGCGAACGTCTCCACTGAATTCATCAGCGTCGGCTTACCGTGCAGGCCGTAGGTGCCGGGGAACGGGGGCTTGTTCCGCGGCTCGCCCCGGTGGCCCTCCATGCACTCGATGAGCGCGGACTCCTCGCCCAGGATGTAGCCGCCGGGGGAGGTGAAGACTTCGACGTTCAGCCGCTTGCCGGAGCCTCCGGCGTCCGGGCCGATGAGGCCGTCCGCCCGCAGCCGTTCGATCTCGGCGCGGATGATCTGCTCCTCGGGGCCATATTCGTGCCTGATGAACACCCAGGCCTCTTCGGCGCCAACCGCGAGCATGCCGAGCAGCATGCCCTCGAGGACCAGGTGCGGCTGGGTGGCGAGGATCTCCCGGTCCTTGAAGGTGCCGGGCTCTGACTCGTCGGCGTTGCAGATGACGTACTTGACCTCGTCGGTCTGGGCGGCGACCAGGTCCCACTTGCGACCGGTGGGGAACCCAGCGCCGCCCATGCCGCGCAGCCCGGAGTCCTTGAGCGCCGCGATGATGCCCGCGCTGTCCCGGCGGCCCGCCAGCACGTCCCTGACCAAGGCATACCGGCCGGCGGACGAGGGATACGGGTCGTTGGGCCACACCGCCGCATCGGCCCCCAGCGGCGCCGTCGCGTGGCCGGGCCCGTGCCCGTTGTGCCCGTGTCCGTTGTGCCCTTGTCCGGCAACGGTCACGCGGGCCGTCCCGACGGCAGCGTCGGCTTTCGATACCGCGACCGGCACCTCGTTCACTGTGCAGGCAGGGGCAATGTCGCAGCGGCCGAGGCAGGACCCGACGACCAGCTCGACGTCGGTGTCCGCGCCGTACCTGGCGCGCAGCGCGGCGATCTGCTCCTCGCCGCCGCGCAGCCAGCAGGACAGGTCCTGGCAGACCCGCAGTTCGACTGTGGCCGGCGGGTCGGTGCGGAAGTGCGGGTAGAACGAGATCAGCCCCTCGATCTCGTACAGCGGCCGGTGCACGTCGTGGGAGAGCGCGACAAGCTCTTCCCGGGGCAGCCAGCCGGTCCGCTCCTGAATGGCGTTGAGCGCCGGGATCAGGGACGGGCCAGGGAACTTCCCGGCCCGTGCCTCGACACCGGGGGCGGTGGCGCGCGGCTCAGCCATCGGCGCGCTCGACTCGGACAGCGCAGAACTTGAACTCGGGGATCTTCCCGAACGGGTCGATCTCGTCGATGGTCAGCAGGTTCGCCGCCGCCTCTCTGAAGTGGAAGGGGATGAAGACGTTGCCCCGCGCCTCGCGGTGCGAGACCCGCGCGGAGAGCTCTATCGTGCCGCGCCGGGAGGAGACCCGCGTCATCCCGCCGTCTTCGATGCCGAGCTCGGCGGCGTCCTGCGGGTGGATGAAGACGAGAGCCTTCGGCGCGATCGTGTCGAGGGCGTAGGACCGGCGGGTCATCGACCCGGTGTGCCAGTGCTCGAGCATCCGGCCGGTGTTGAGCACAAACGGGTACTCCTCGTCCGGCAGTTCCCTGGCCGGCAGCCACTCGGCGGGCACCAGGTGGGCGAGCCCGTCGTCGGTGTTGAACTTCTCGCCGAACATGACGACGGTGCCGTCGCTGTGCTCCGGGTCCGGGTTCGGGTACAGCTTGCCGCCCTTGCCGAGGTTGTCGTAGGTCAGGTTCTTGTAACTCGGGATGACCGAGACCATCTCGTCGAAGATCTCCCGCGGCGAGGTGTAGTGCCAGTCCAGGCCGATCCGGTTGGCGATGTCCTGCACTACCTCCCAGTCCACGCGCGCCTGGCCGGGGGTGTCGAGCACCTTGTGGCTGAGCTGGACCCGCCGGTCGGTGTTCGTGAAGGTGCCCTCCTTCTCGAGGTAGGAGGAGGCGGGCAGGATCACGTCGGCGAACTCGGCGGTTTCGGTGAGGAAGATGTCCTGCACGACGAGGAACTCGAGTTTGGACAGCGCCTTGCGGACCTTGTTGATGTTCGGGTCGGACAGGAAAGGGTTCTCGCCGAGCATGTACATCCCGCGTACCCCGCCCTCGAGCACGGAGTGGATGATCTCGGTGACCGTCAGGCCTTTCTTCGGGTCCAGGTCGGCGGTGCCCCAGGCCTGCTCGAACCGCTCCTTCACCTTCGGGTCGTCGGCCTTCTGGTAGTCCGGGTAGAACATCGGGATCAGGCCCATGTCGGAGGCGCCTTGCACGTTGTTCTGCCCGCGCAGCGGGTGCAGTCCGGCCCCTGGCTTGCCGACGTTGCCGGTGATCGAGCACAGCGCGATCAGGCAACGTGCGTTGTCGGTGCCGGTGGTGTGCTGGGAGATGCCCATGCCCCAGTAGATGACACCGGACTTGGCGTTGCCCCAGATCCTGGCGACCCGCCGGATCACGTCCGCGGGCACGCCGCAGATCTGCTCAGCCCGCTCCGGCGGGTAGCTGGCGACGGTCGCCTTGAGCGCTTCGTAGTTGGAGGTCCGGTTGGCGATGAACTCGTCGTCGGTCAGCCCGAGCCGGATGATCTCGTGCATCAGGCCGTTGTAGAAGGCGACGTCGGTGCCCGGCTTGAGCTGGCAGTAGATATCGGCGTGGTCGGCCATCTTGTCGGCCCGCGGGTCGACGTAGATGACCGTGGTCCCGTTCCTGCGCGCCTGCTTGAAGAAGCTCGAGGCGACCGGGTGGTTGGCGGTGGAGTTAGACCCGGTGACGATCGCGACCTCGGCGTTGGCGACATCGCCGTAAGTGGTGGAGACCGCGCCCGAGCCGATCCCCTCGAACAGCGCCGAGACGCTGGAGGCGTGGCAGAGCCTCGTGCAGTGGTCCACGTTGTTGGTGTGGAACCCGGTCCGGATGAGCTTCTGGAACAGGTAGGCCTCTTCGTTGGAACACTTAGCGGAGCCGAACCCCGCGATCGCGGCCGGGCCGCCCTGCACGTAGATCTCGCTCAGCCGGCGGGCCACCAGGTCGAGGGCCTCTTCCCAGGTCGCCTCTCGGAAGTGCGGCAGCACCTCGCCGTAGTCGACGAGACCGCCAGGCTTGCGGCCGCCCTTGCCCTTGCGTCCGTTGCCGTCGCCACCCGCCGCCATCTCGCCGCGCACGTCTGCCGACAGCGCGCCCTTGGGGTAGGAGGTTTCGATGCGGATCAGCGGCACGGTCAGCCGCTGCGATGAGGCAGCGTAGTCCCAGCCGTAGCGCCCCTTCACGCACAGCCGGCTGTGCGAGCCTGGCTGCTCGCGGCCCTCGGCGAAGGAGATCGCGCCGCGGTCGCGGTCCACGTAGTAGGTCAGCGCGCAGCCGACGCCGCAGTACGGGCAGACCGTGTCCACCGCGTCCAGCTCGGTGCGCGGCCTGATCGGGATGTTCCTGATCGGCTTGTTGGTCAGCGCGCCGGTCGGGCACGCCGCGACGCATTCGCCGCAGGACACGCAGGACGAGCTGCCCATCGGGTCGTTCAGGTCGAACGCGATGTGCGTCTCGAAGCCCTTGCCGGTGCGCCCGATCACGTCGTTGCCCTGGATGTCGTCGCACGCCCGGACGCACCGGTCGCACAGGATGCAGGCGTCGTGGTCGACGGCGATGACCGGGCTGGAGAGGTCCACGCCGCGGCCGGAGCCGAGTGGCAGGGCGTCGGTCTCCCGGCTCACCCCGAACCGGTCGGCGAGCGCGAGGAGTTCGTTGTCCGCGGTGGTGGTCTGCTTGGGGTCGCGCTCGCGGGGCGGCTGGTCGGAAAGCAGCAGCCGGGTGAGCATCGCCCGGCTCTTTTCGACCTCCGGCGTGTCGGTCTTGACCGTCATGCCGTTTTCGCAGGCCCGCACGCAGGAGGCGGCGAACGCGGGCGCGCCCACGTCGACCACGCACATCCGGCACACGCCGACCGGGTCGTACCGCTCGTCGTGGCACAGCACGGGGATGTCGATGCCGGCCGCCTTGGCGGCCTCCCAGATCGTGGTGCCCTCCGGGGCGGTGACCTCGCGTCCGTCGATGGTGAACGTCACGGTCCCTGTGGATTCCTGGGCAGTTATCGCCATACCCGAAGTATCCGCCCGGTGGCGAGGCTAAGCCAAGCCCGCCGGCCTTTGCTGTTGACAAATCCGTGTAGTCAAGATACTCAGGCGGTCGTTCTTTGTGGCCGGCCCTAACAGTGGCCGGCCGTAACAGCAGCAGGCCGGCCAGGCTCTCCTGTTCCGGGCGGCCGGACTCGTCCAGACCTCGGATCTCGTAGTAGGCGTCGATCATCGCGCGCAGCCTGGCCGGGGTCAGCCGGGCCTCCCGGCCTGAGGGCAGGGTGAGCGGTTCGCTGAGCAGCCGGTCGGGCAGCCAGTCGTCCCCCGGCTGCCAGCCCTCGCGGATGTTGTAGACCCGCTTGGCGAGCACGATCCTGCGCGCGGTCTGGTGTAGCTCCGCGCCGGTCACGTCCCAGCCGGTGACGGCGGACAGCAGGTCAGCCCACTCGGCGAACGGGTCGGTGAAGACGCCGCGGAGGAACTTGCACAAGATCATGGAGTCCATGACGGCGGCCCGGTCCTCGGTCTCCACGGCGGCCGCCGCGTGCGCGTCGCCGCCGTCAAGCCGGTCCAGGTCACCGGAGAGGTCAGCCTCGTAGGCGCCGGACCGGTTGTGGTCTGCGCCCCTGGCGTTCACCGCGAGGCCAAGGGCCATGGCGTGCAGGGTGCGGGGCTCGTAGCCCGGCATCTCCAGGCCCTTGACGTGCGGGGCGAAGGTTTCGGAGTCAGCACCGATCGTTCGGGATGCTGCTCTTGATCCGGTGGCCAGCAGCGAGCCGAGTTCCGTGTCGGCCGTGCCGATCTCGTCGAGGGCGCGCAGCAGCGCGCCGGCGTCGCCGAACTTCAGCCACGGGGCGTCGATCAGGCCGCGCTCCGCGCACTCCATCGCCCACGCGATCGTGCCGCCCGCCGAGATCGTGTCGATGCCGAGCTCGTCGCAGCGGGCGCTGGCGGCGACCACCGCGTCCGGGTCGCTCACTCCGCACATCGGGCCGAGTGCGAAGACGTTCTCGTACTCGATCCTGGTCTTCTTGCCCCCGCCGACGCGGTAGATGTGCTCGCAGCCGATCGTGCAGGAGGCGCAGCTGGAGCGGGCCACGCGGCGCATCTCGTTCAGGTTGGCGGGCGCGGCCGGTGCAGCGGACGGCTCGGGGCCCACGGCCGGCTCGGGGCCCGCCGCCGCGCTTGCCGCCGCGACCTCCGCCATGGCCTCGTCGGCGGGGGTCTGGTCGCTCAGCCGGTCCGCTCCTGCGAAGCTGGCCGCGGCGAAATTGCGGGTGGGCAGCGCGGAGATCGCGTTGAACGCGAGCAGGTTGGCGAGCGTGCCGAGCTCCCGGTACTTCGCCGTGGCCGGTCCGAATGACCGTTCCCGCAGGTCACGGGCTGCCGCCAGGACGGCTGCGGGGTCCGACACGGCAACCTTGGCCGCGGCGCGGACCGCGATCGCCTTGAGGTTCTTCGCGCCCAGGACCGCGCCGAGACCGCCACGGCCCGCGTGCCGCCCGTCGTGCGAGATGGTGGCGTACCTGACGCCCCGCTCGCCGGCCGGGCCGACCGCCGCCACCCGCCAGCCGCGGCCGAGCTGTTCGCGCAGCCTGGCGTCGGCGTCCGCGGCGGGCAGGCCGGTCAGGTCAGCGGCGTCGCGCAGGCGGGCGCCATCGCCGTCGATAAGCAGCACCGAGGGAGCCGCCGCCCGGCCCGTGATCACGATCGCGTCGTGCCCGGTGAGCTTCCCCGCGATCGCGAACTGGCTGGAGGCGAGCGCATCGGTGATCATCCCGGTCAGCGGTGACTTCGCCACCACGGCGAACTTGGCGCTGGTGGTCAGCGGCGTGCCGACCAGCGGGGAAAACACGAAGGCAAGCGGCGCGCCGGGGCCCAGCGGGTCCACGCCAGGCGGTCCGACGCGGTGCAGCAGCCAGGTGCCGAGGCCCGCACCGCCCAGGTACCCGCGCAGTACCTCATCGGAAAGCGGCAGCGTGCTCGACGTCCCGTCGGTCACGTCCACGATGAGCGCCTGCCCGAAGTAGCCACCGGGTGCCAAGTTCGCCTCCCTGTTCTCGGTTCCGCGTTGCGGTCTCGTTCCTTGTTCTGGTCAGCCGGGTCAGCCGCCGGCGTCGGCGGACAGGAAGAAGACCATGTCCCCGGCCGCCAGCGGCGTCGTGCCGTCCCGGGTAATCTGATCGCCATTCAGCGCCGCCGTCACGTGCCGGTCAAATGGCAGTTCCACGGCATCGGCCGCGCCCTGCACCGTCGCCGCGCGGACTGGCCGCGGGCCTGCAGGCCGGCCGCTCTTCACCAGCGCTCCGAACAACTGGACGGTCACCTCAGGGGCCGTCCGCTCGCGGGCTGCCTGGTAGTCCTCGGGTGTGTTGACGTTCAGCACCGAGTCAAGCTCCGGGTCGAGCGCCGCGAGCACCGGGTCTGCGCGCAGCGCGTCGTCATCGAGGCGGGTGACCGTGCACAGTTCGAAGAGAAAAGCGGGTCGCAGCCGGTCCTCTTTAACCAGCCGCTCGGCGGTCTCCGCCAGCGCGACGCGGTAGCCGGCGGCCAGCGGCTGCTGGTAGCCGCGGGCGACCGGAAGCGCCACGTCCGGTGCAGCTGGACCCGCAAGCTCGCGCAGCACGCGCCGGATGAAAGCCGGGTGCAGAAACGGCAGGTCGGTAGAGGTGATGAATGCGGTCTCGGCGTGGCCCCGCAATGCGGTAAGGCCGGCCGCGATCCCCTGGACCGGGCCTTTGCCTTCGCGCGGGTCGTCAACGACGATCGTGTCCCTGGGGAGGGCGGGAAGGTCCTGGCCGCTGGCGCGGACGACGACCACCGGTCCGCCGGCTGCGCGCCCGGTGATGCCGACCGTCCGGCGCAGCAGCGTCGACCCGTGCCATTCGAGTGCGGCCTTGGGCGTGCCCATTCGCGATGACCGCCCGCCGGCCAGCACCACTGCCCCGGAACTAGCCACGTGTTCATGCTACGCGCTGACCGGCCGGTGGCCGGGCCGCGCGGATTCCGGCCAGTCAGCTCAGAAGGTGACCCGCGCGGAGTAGATCTGGGACGGGCCGGTGATGCCGCTGCCCCAGCTGAGGACCAGGGCGGCCGGGGAGCCCTGGACGGTGGTGATGCCGAAGGTGTCGCCTGGCCAGCTTGCGGGCCTGCCGAACTGCTTGGAGACCTGGACTGGGCCGGAGAGCCAGCCATGGCCGACCTCGTAGACGCGGAGGTACTGGGCGTAGCCGCGCGGGGAGCTGTCCGATAGCCAGCTGACGTAGGCGAGTCCGGACTGGCCGCCGGCTGCCTGCACGATGTGCGTGGCGGCCGTCGCATCCGGTGTCACCCGGACCGGCGCGGACCACATGGCGCCGCCGTCGGCGGAGTAGGCGAGCCATCCGGTATCGCGCCCGGCAGCCTGGGTGTCCCAGGTGATGTACAGGGTGCCGCCTGCGTCCTGGGTGATCGCGCCGTCGATCCACCAGGTCGTACCGGCGATCGTGCCGGCCTTCGCGCCGATCAGAACGGGGGGCGTCCACGTCTTGCCGCCGTCGGCCGAAGAGCGGAAGTACAGGTTCCCGGGGCCGGTCGTGTAAGGCGGCGTGCTCGTGACCGACATGGCCTGGTACACGGCGTCGATCCGGCCGCCCGCCCCGAGCAGCAGCGGCGCGAGATCCGAGCCGCCGTCCGGGAAGCCGGGACTGAGGTGACCGATCGGACCCCAGGTAGCCCCGTAGTCGGTCGATGCCTGGACCACGGTGTTGTACTCGCCCGCCGTCAGCCCGCAACTGCCGCCCTGCGGGCACTGCGTCTTCACGTACCGGTTGGTCGGCGCATAGTCCCAGGTCAGGTAGGCCACGCCGCGGGGACCCGCAGTGATGAAGTCGCGGTCGCCGAAGTTTCCGCGCACCGGCGGCTGCAGGGCGGTCGACCGGGGGAAGCTCACGCCGTCGTCGCGCGAGACGTCAACGACCGGGAGCATGTAGCCGGCCCGGGATGTCATGAACGAGACGTACAGCGTGCCGTCCGGCGCGACGGCGACCGCCGGGTCCCAGCCAGTGTCCGAGCCCGGCATGACCAGCGGCTTGCTCCAGGTGCGGCCGCCGTCGGTGGACCGGGCGAAGCCGATGCGCATGGTGCCGGCGATCAGCCCCAGCCTGCCTGCGGGCAGGCACATCCAGGCGGCGTAGACGAAGTCGTGCCAGGAGGCGTCCTCAACTTCGGCGTCGTCCGGATTGCATGTGCTGCCGCTGATATCGGTGACCGCGCCCACGGACATGGTGAGCGGCGCCGGCGCATGGGTAGCCGGGGTGGAAGCCGGTGCCGGGATAGCCGGGGTGGAAGTTGCCGGACTGCAGGCCGCGCCCCCGATGAGCAGGGTCGCGACGGCCAGCACCGGGCGCAGGCGGGACAGGCACCGCACGCATCCACGATCGCCGGAGATGTGCGCACCCGGTCTTCACGATTGGATAACGATGGAGCCTGTCGGCGCCCGTTCAGGCGGGGACCGTCCAGGCGCGTTCCGGGGTGACGCGGATGGCCGTGTTGTACGTGTCGTACCACTCCTGCGTATACCCCATCGCCTGGATGGCGGCGAGGTACTTGTCCAGCATCCCGGGTACCGCCGAGGGCGGCGGTGCGCCGGGCACCAGCTCAGCCCGGCCGGAGATCACGACGACGTCCACGCCGTCTGCAGTGCAGTTGAAGTGCAGGGAAACCTGGTCATTGGCGGCGATGTGCCGTAGCTTCGCGCCGTCAGGCAGCGAGTAGATGGTGACCGATGCTCCATCCCAGATGAACCAGACCGGACGCGGTGCCGGCCGTCCGCTCGGCGTGACGGTTGTCAGCCAGACGATCTGGTCGCTCACGAGATGCTTTTCAACCTGCCCGGTGAGTTCGAACGCCATGTCATGAAAGCCTAGACGCCCGCCCTGCTAGCTACCGTAGGACACTGGGCTGAGGAGGCTGTGTGATGCGGGCATGGCATGTGGACCGGCCGGGGCCGGTCCGGCTCAACACTGCGGACG
>Ga0123356_10005483_pt1 | contig 12920 bp, 9 predicted proteins | sample TergutEmb28metaG_2_FD_92546 | JGI IMG/M metagenome (GOLD analysis project Ga0123356, IMG submission 92546) | Embiratermes neotenicus P3 segment gut microbial communities from Petit-Saut dam, French Guiana - Emb289 P3 | ecosystem: Host-associated > Arthropoda: Insects > Digestive system > Gut ... | reverse complement strand
GTTTTGCTGCCCTTTGAAATTACACTACTCTCAAACCTCAAATGCTTAAATAAAGCGATATTGCTTCATTGTTAAGGACAAGATGATAAGTCTTGCTAATCAAGAATAATGCCATTAATCGAACCTCCTCATGCTTTTATTATAACACAAATATCATTTTAAAATACTAAATTTCACATAAATCTTCATCAATTACAACAACATTTTCATATCTATGTTTCTCGTATATATTCCGATCAATAAGAAGTATTTTAAATTCTTTAGATATAATTGATTCATAAAAAACGTCTTTATCATAAGTTGAAAGAAAATCACTAAGTCCAATGAAAATAAATATCTTATCACCTTCCAGCTCACGGGTCGCAATCATATAATCAAGAAGATTAGACATAATATCGTTATCAGTGTCTTCAAACTTTACACCCACTAACTTGAACAGACCGGTTAAGTCAAAATCATCATTAAGTGTCAAAGAAATCTCTTTATCAAATATAAGATTGCTAACAAAACTGACGATATTGCTTTTACTTTCCAATGTTTCTAAAACTTTTTCACCTTTTGAACAGTCTTCGGCAAGTGCTTTATAAAGTTTATTTAAAAGGCGTGTTTGGTTTGAACTAAGATTCATAGGGGAATAAATAACATCAACACATTTTGCAAAACTTTGCTCTTTTAAATTCTCAAAAATCATAATGAACTCTTCACTGTTTGATATTTGGCGTTGTAGCCTCAACAAAAAGCCTCTCCACTCGACAGGGTTTTCGATAACAAGCCTATTTATCCGATTCTTGTCAAAATCGAATTGTTGGTCAATGTTCTTCATTAACATTATCACAAGATAACCAACCTTTCATCGGTTGAAATTACATCTGATTGTGATGTGCCGAGTAGTATTTTCATTCGCTCGAATTGACGTTCAGTAATCTGAAGAATTTGTATAAAGCCGCTTTCCGGTTTAAATTTTTCAACTTTATTAATAACTCCTTCGCATGCAGCAGCATTGATAGATATTTTAACGTATACGCTTTTTTGCATCATAAAAAAACCGCTTTTAATTAAGTTGCTCCTAAATTTCCTGTATGCACGTCGTTCTTCAGAAGTTTCCGTTGGAAGGTCAAACATAACAATTACTCTCATATAACGATAACTCACTTATCATTCCTCTTTGTAAAATTCCACAAATTTTATTTCTCCTGTATTGTTCATGGTATTTATTACGCTTTTTGTATAAATTGCAATCGATTTTAATATATAATTTTTTTGTCCTTCGATTATTACCTCAGTTGATAGCAAATTAAGCATTATATGTTTTTGTTCACTTGTGAACTCCTTAAAATCATTTTCCCGAACCAAGTTATCGACAAACGGGCGAAATGGCTCCATTAAGTCGCAACTAAAATTGAAATGGTTATAGGTATTGTGGTGACTTATTCCTAGTTGTGTTAGATATCCGGAAGCGACAATTTCCCGGTTAAATACTGATAATATGAGTGAATAGCCATAGTTTAACGCTGCATTTACTGCGCTATCTTGTCCACGTGAGAAATCATTTCCGAAAAGTGCATTAAAATAAACTTTTGCCGAATGTCCCTCTCGGTTAGTGATATCTGCGTTTTTAACATCGTTTGCATAACTTATCAGCATTTCTGCTTTAACACTTTCACCAAACTTATATAAAATCTTAGCTTGGTTATAAATTTTTTCTCTTATTATCTCACACCATACTTCACCTTTTCGCGCTTCATTCCACTTGATTTGTTCAAGAATATTTGCCGATGATGAAGTGTGATTGAATAAACCGGAAACTTCACCAATCGGGTTATGAAATTCATCGCAAAATACAACTTTAATTTTTCGGTTAATAATTTCTTTAATAAGATGCGTTGTAAGTGAAATAGCTGTGCTTTCTAATATTATAACGCTTATATCATCTAAGAATAAACGTTGTTCAGTTTGCTTACGGACGACCATATATCCTAACTTAAAATCAAGTTTTGCTCGTCCTGTGATGGCAATGGTTCGCCAACTCATAAATATTCCTCTACATTGAATTTACGCTCGAAAAATCCGGTTGGCGATTGGTCGATAATATAGTCTGCGACTTTTGGTTTCTGCATTTCTCCGGCTGATTTAGCCCCATTCATTAAGCTCAAATCTGCAGACACTTTATTTACAGTGAATAAATTAACTGCATTTTGTATAAACTCTGCTTGTTTTATAAGTGGCAAACTTGTAAACATTTCTTCGTTAAAATATTCAGACTGCATCCGAATCGAACTTATTTTTGAGTAAACTGAATTAATTAATTTGTCTTTTAATACATTAAATATTTCAATCGTGTCTTCCGGTTTTATAATTTTATCATCATTGTTCTCAGCAGCTTTGCAAATTCTTCTCAAGATTTCTTCATTATTGGAACTAAGTGTAAGTTGATATGTATGTGCCATTCCGGTATTGCCGGTTATTCTGAAACGGACTCCATCTTTAATAATAACACTTTTAAGTTTAACTCTACGGATAAGCTTAACATTTATTAGTTTATAATTTTTATTAAGTTCAGGATAGATATTCTCAAAATAATTACTGCTATCCCGTACAAACTCTTCTATACGATAATTATAAATTGGAAGCAATCGTGCTTCTTTGCCCTTTTTTGTTTCATGCGAAACAAGTACAAAATAACAGATTGAAAGATCGTAAGGCTTTTTCTTGCTTTTTATATTCATATAGTCGCCTTTGCGAGGAATCTTACCTTGTGGTTTGAACCACAAATCACCTCTTTTTTCATAAGCAAATTCAGTGTATTTAATTTTATTACTTGCCATAGATTGGCGGATAATCTCATGTGTATCTGGTTGCCAGTTGTTTTTTATTTTACTACTGACATTGTATAATGTTTCAGTTTTTATAGAATAATCTTGAGCATTTTTAATGAAGTTACGTGGATTTCGAGTAAATGCTGTATTATAAACATTACCGCATACAATGTTTAAGTAAGCGTCTTTTGCATGATGATAATTATTTATTGCACGGCATTTGTGATATCCGAACTCATTTCTAAAGTCGGAAATTAAACCGGATTTAACATAAACAACATCAACACTGTACTTTTCCTTTAAAATCGTCGCAAGCGCTTTTGTTGATTGCCTTGTTTCTACTAATTGCCTGTTAATAAAGTCGACTTTTTCGTCTTCGGTAAAAACTGTCGTTCTGGTGAGCCGAGCAAATTTTTCTGCAGTCATAAGCGATTCGCTTTTTGTGCTTTTACTTTTCAACATTTCCCAAACTGTTCGCATTTTGTTTTGCATTTCAGTCGACAACGGGAATTTATCTCCTTTTTCACCATTTGCCTGTTTGCAAACAAGCACTAAATTATTACGAATACTATCGTCCTTTACTTTAGAGCGCGGATATATATGATCAATATCCCACATACTGCTATCAAATAAGTTCGAAAGTGTGATTTGTTTCCCTGTATAAACGCATATACCCATTTGCGCAAAATATAAATAGAGCTTTTTGCTACGAATCTCGTCATCTGTCTTTTTTTCCAGTTCATCTAAAAGTTCTTTATTTCCACTTAATAGTTCTTTCAGCTGATTCTTCCGGCTTTTCGTCCGTTTCTTTTCCTCTTCATTACGTGCCATTTCAACAAATATCTTATCCGGCAGTTCTCCGCCTTGTAATTCCAAAATATCATCAAATATTGCAAGTGCTCTAAAAATCATCCGTCTTACACGGTTTGAAATGTATAAATCATCAAGGCGTTCATTCACCCATTCCTTATCATTATATAAATCACTATTTTCTCTTCTTGTATTGATTTCATTAAGGCTTTCTTGAAACTTAAACTTATCACTTAAAAGCTCCATAATATTATGGTTTGTTTCCCACATTGCTTGAATTATGCTCATCTCTACACCGCTAATATCGCAGACAACATCCTCTAAGAACTCACGTGAGAATCTTCCGTAATTCTTGAAAGAAAATCGCAAAATTGACTTAACGTCATCGTCCGTAAGCTTATTAAACGTATCAATTAGCCAGTTTTTAAGTTCATTGCGTTCGCTTCCGAAAATAGTCAGGCGATTAATTATTTCTTCAACCTCGCTAGGCTTTAGTTTTCCATTTTTTATATAAGAAGTAAATCTGTGGTATGCTTTCATTGTTCCTTGTATAGAAACATCTACACCTGTAATTTCTGTATTTTTATCGGCGAGACCTTTCAACATTAACCATGTCTTTATGTTTTTTATTGATATGGTTCTATTATCATTAATAAATAAGTCATTAAATATTTCTTGCTTGCATTTATTATCTATTCTATTTCCATTAATCCTTATGCAGTTTAATTGATTCAAAATTATATACTTTGCATATATTAGACTTTCTTTCGGAAGAACATCGGCACCAACAAAGTATGTGCATTTCGCTGTCATTCCTCTGATAAACCCCTCGCGAGTTTCGTTTTTGTCTATCATTTCGTCAAAGTTCCACGGATATAGTTTTTCCTCAGACTTACGAACGACCCAACCAAATTCACCTTTGCGCAGTGGTCCAACATAATATGGAATCTTGTGTTCAAATAACCTTCCGATTTTATCAACCTCAAGATTCGGATAATACTTTTCTATGTTGTTGAGAACTTTACTAAAATCAACCCATTGAAGCTGGTATGGGATAACTCTATTTTCAGTGTGACGTTCTTTCATATATAAGTTTAATTTTTCTCCACGAAGTTCCTTGTCTATTTTAACCCTTTCATATAGTGCTATCCGTTGTGCATTTATGCTTTTGTTGTCACGTAAAATATCCTTCAAAATCGACCAATCAATAACTCGTTTAGCTTTTTCTAGAACTTCAAACTTATCACCAAGCATAACCGCTATGTCTTGAGCTTCTTCTATATCCTTTTTACTTATTTCTATTTTTTCATTTAATAATTCATCATCTGAAAACAGTCTACCCAAATCAACTTTTCCACCTGCTAAAAGAGCGGTGATTATCGATTTTATGTTTTCATCATCGTTTTCAATGGTTATAGTTCTGCCCAACGATGTCTTTTTGTTATTTATACCGTTTTTGCACAGCGATGTTTCGACTTCTTTGATTTTCTTATATTTAACTGAAACCCCTAAATGCTCAGTAACTGTTTCACAAAATTCATTAAAGACTTCTTCGAGTCCTAAAACTTTTTCAATATTTGCATCAATGGAAACATTTAAATAAAAATGCCCTCTATGTTTCATATAATAACTGCACGCTAAATAGACATGACGAATATCCGGTTTTTGTTTTGTTTCCATAAGTTCTTTTATCAGGTGATGAATAGTCGGATATTTTTCAAAATAATCTTTGTCACCTGTTGTAAAAAGCCCTTCATTTTGGAGCTTTAGCCGTTTAAAAAAATCAATGTCAACTTTGGATATTTCTTCGTTAAATAACTCCTGTAATATAGTAATACGCCACTTTCTTCGGCGTGTTGTCCGTCGTGTTGTTCTAAAACTACGGCGTTCATCGCAGTTTTGAGCATCGTCAAACAAATGTACTCCCCACATTGGGAATTTCTTTTTTTCTATTAAGTTATAATTTTCATCTGTAACAGCCCAACCTATAGATTTTGTTCCGACATCTAAACCTAAATATTTTTTCATAGACTCCTCCCAATTTATCTTGACTTAAATTCTCTTTATGTTATATTTAATATACAGGGGGTTGATAGCCCTTTGAAATTACACTACAAGTTCAAATAAGGTGCGTCGTGACGTATCCGAAACCGATTGCGGAGCTTTGATAGCTCCCTTTTTTTACACTAAATAGTTGCTTAATTTTAGCACAATTATGTATGATGTTAAATCTTTTATTTTTACACAGTGGCACTGACAACTTACACTGGGAGTCCGATTCTAAGATTTGAGGTTTTCGTGGTCTTGATTGTTCCGCCTTTTTGGTTACATAGTGCTGTAATTTTGCATTTGGTCGTTTTCATATTCTTTTCCTCACTTTTTTATATTTAACTGCTCGGATAAGCAGTCATTTACTCTTTTAACGCAAAAAACCGCTTACTCAAAGTTGAACAAGCGCCGGTTGTTTATCAACATAAAAATGTGAAACTATTTTCTTAAAATGTTTTCCCAATCGTCCGGAAATCCAATATGTTCATTATCAATTACGCTACGATGTTCATCAAATGCCATTTGAATGGAAGGCATGAATACATCATTCCATTTATTTACATTAGGATAGAGAGCTCGAAGTGCCATAATTGCTGCAAATATACTGTTTTCATTTGTGTTATCTAAATGGGGTAAACTTACAGGAACTGCGGGGAATACTCTATAATACAGTCTGCTGTAATGAGCACAGAAGTTGCGAAGGTCGGTACAGCAGCGTGACCAACTCTTCATTTTCACAACTGTTGTATTAAAAGAGTTAAATGCAATATTCTTTTGGTCAGCAGTAATCATGTCTGCAAAAAAGTATGATAGCATACCAAATGTGAATAGTTCAGATATTGCCCATAGCGGGAACTTTCCACCATAGGCGGTCATGTGGTGTTTTACAAAAGCGGCTTTGCTGTTACTTCTTAATATATCATTGATTCGATTTGTAAAATGCTTATTATTATGCTTGCTGTTAAAGTTAGCCGAATTCAAGTATCCATCTGATCCGTATTTATGAGCGTGATAGTATGAAATTTGTGCTCGTAAATACACTTCTAATTCTTCAAGCATTGAAAACAGAATGCGGCGAAGCTTCCTGTCAAATTCGTAAATACTATAAACGTTAATAAAATTTGTTCCGGGTTTATAATCTCCTGTTGCTTTTCTAAACGGCAGGAAATATGCGGACAACCTATAATAACCAACTTCTGCCAACACATCTTTGCATAAATCTTCATCAGAAATTACGCAACCTTTATTACGAAGTATGTCAATTTGCTGCTCAAAAGTAGTTGGTTTTTTTAACATAATGTTATCTCTTTCGATAAAATGCCCCCCCATGGGCCACTTCACGCATTGCTGCGGAGAGGTGCGGGGGGTCCTGTTAGTTATTATTATAGACAATACCTATAAAAAGTCAAGTGTTATCTTTATTTCGAAGTTTGATTTTCAATAATCAATTATTCTATTTTTCGAGATGTTCCACAAGAGATACTTAGCTGTATGATATGCGTTGTTGCGTTTGAATGTTTCACTTTACGTTCATGCCCGCTTCGGTTACAATATGGGAGTGAATGTTTTTTATAACGGTATACGGGAGTATTTTAGGATAATAAAGGAAGGATTGTAGATTATGTTAAATAAAAAAAGGCTGCGTTTATTACTGCTTGTGATTTTGGCTGTTGCTACTTTCGGTTTGGTGCTTGCCGCTTGCGAAAACGGTGATGCAAACGGCAAAGGTGAAGACCCGCCCACCGGCGGCGGAGAGCAAAACACTCCAACGCCACCTACGGAAACACCTGACCTCGGCGACCCGACCCCCCCGCCGGCGGATATTTACGGCGACTCGGATATCAGCCACTTAACGTCACTTGAGATTACTCACATGATGGGAGCAGGCTGGAACCTCGGCAATACGCTCGACTCGCATTGGAACGCCCGTGCTTGGGGAACGATTAATGTTCCGAGCGCGCAGGAAGTGCTTTGGGGTAATCCCGTTACTACAAAAGAAATGATTGATTTTGTCAAGGCTTCGGGTTTTAATACCGTGCGAATTCCTGTCACTTGGTATATTTTCACAGGGGACGGCCCTGACTACGAGATTGCCGATATTTGGATGGACCGTGTGCAGGAGGTTGTTGATTATGTAATCGACAACAAGATGTTTGCAATTTTGAACATTCATCATGATGATTACATAAGCGGCAGGGGTTGGGAGTGCGGTTGGCTCAGGTTATATGGCGATAACGCTCCGCTTTCTGATGACGAAAAAGCCGCATTGCATCTTCGCTTTGGCAGGCTGTGGGAGCAGATTGCCGAGCGGTTTAAGGATTATGACGAGTATTTGCTTTTTGAGGGGATTAATGAGCCGAGGACAATTCCGCTTGACGGAAAATACTCTAAGGCTATATGGGAAGAGCAGTCCTTATTTTTGAACGATCTTTTGCAAACCTTTGTTGATACCGTCAGGGCAAGCGGCGGTGCTAATGCTTATCGGCACTTAATGGTAACTCCGTATTTTGCTTCGGTTGGTACGGACGCAGGCGACGGGGATGGTCGTATCAGGCATTTTGTTGACAAAGAAAATGCCACGCTTAGGGTAGATGACCCGCGCGGCAGATTAATTGTTTCGCTTCATTATTACGAGCCTTGGGGGTTTGTAACCGCTCCGTCAGACTCTCAGTGGTTTAGCTGGTACTTTGACCTTGATGTCGGCAGTGTTTCTCATAATCTGAACCAAGTCAGACGGATTATTGACGAAAACTTCATTTCGCTCGGTATTCCTGTCATTATGGGTGAGACGGGTGCACTCCACAGAACCATGCCTGACGGCAGTTCTAACGAGGGCGAGCGTGTGAAGTGGGTTGAGAGTTATATCGGAATGCTTCGGGATTTGGGCGTGCCGACTATTTTATGGGATGACGGCGGGCAGTTTCAGCTGCTTGACAGGCAAGACTTGCAGTGGATGTGGCCTGACCTTGTTGAGGCATTTGTAGGGTTGTACGAGTAGGGACGACCTGTGGTCGTCCGCGGGCGAACGAAGTTCGCCCCTACGGGGACATCCCCCGCCGCCTGCGGGCGGCACCCCCTTCGTGCGCGAAGAGGGCATAAGACCTATAAGTACCCGCTGTTTACCCCCGGGGTCAGCAGCGGGTTTTTTGCAAACCGCCAGTGCATACCCTCGGTCAAAATGACATACTTCAAGCACATGCGCGGGTCTTTCGGCACAAACATATAAAAGTTACCCTCGTGATAAAGCTGAAAATTATTGCAATGGTCATACGAAATCGCAGGCAGGGTATCAATCGGGAAAAACAAAGATGTCGGCTCATCAGATATGATGCCCTCAAAAAACCAACCCTTTGGGCTGAGCATAACAGTGCCGTAGCCGCTCTCAATCATGCCGTCGCCCGAAACAGGCGAGGGTGTACGCACTTTGACAGTTTCAATAATCGGCTCCATATCCGCACTAATGGCTTTCATGGCAAAACGCACTTGGTTTTGCACCCACACGGAGATGTCGTCCGTGAGTTCGCTATTTTCACCGTGAACAAGCTTACCTTGCCGTGTCAGCTCTGCCTCAAATCCGCAAGCGTAGCAGCGTAAAATATTGCCCTCGGAGGTCATAACAAATTCCCGCTCGCACTTGGGGCAAAAATACAGCATTTGCTCGAGACCCTCGGCAAGCCGCTTTGCCCGATAGGTTTCAAACGGTTTTTTCGGGGGAGTTGTACAAACAGAGCTGCCGAGTCTTTCGTCAATTTCGGCATTTATCTCGTCAACACTTTTTTGTTTTAGGTCATCAGCCGCGAAAAGATTTCTGTATGTAATTCGCACACGCCCAAATCTTGTGCCTTTTCGCCAGTGCGGCATACAGTTGGTGACACCCTCAAGATAAGCGCTGACAACGGGCACACCAAACTTTTTGAGAAGCTTCCCCGTTGCCTTATGAATACCGACATAAGCATGAGTGCCCGAGCAGCGTCCCTCGGCAAACAAAAGCACGCCGCCGCCACGTTTTAGAACAGTCTTTATGCTGATAACGGAGCGGACATCGGGGTCAAACATGTTTTTTGAGATGCAGCCCAAGGCAGGCAAAAACTTGTTGAGCGGTTTATACATGAAAAATTTCTGAGCCGTGACGGCATTGAGGCGCCTCGGATAAAAAGAGAGCATAACAAGAAGAAAGTCGTACATTGTCAAATGGTTGGACAGCACAATGTACGAGCCTTTCGGCATCTTAAATCCCTTGCGGTCAATTTTCAGGTTATAAAATATCTTCAAAAGAGGGTAGATAAGAATATATGCCAAAAAGTAAATAAATGCATTCGGGCGTTTAATGTTCATAGGCAAACCCGCTGTCTTTCCTCGGCGTCATACGAATGTCCGTGGCAAACCGCCAGTATGCACACTCGCCGATAACGGAATATTTAATTACTGCCCATGGGTCTTCCGTCACAAAGCAGTAAAAAGTGCCATGTGCGTAGATTTGAAACACATCATTAGGGTCAATCGGCAGTGCGGGTACAGTGTTTATCGGGAAAAACAGACTAACATTTTCATCGTGCAGCTTACCCGTAAAAGACCAGCCCTTAGGGTCTAAGCAGAGCACCCCCTCGCCGCAAAACTCCATGCCGCTACCGGGCACGGCAGAGGGCATCTGCACCCGAACATCCACACTTATCGGTTCCATATTTTCATGCAGTTTTGCCGCTTCATAGCGCGCCTGAGCTTTATACCAACTATGCACGCTCGCGTGCTTATCCGCGGACGCTTCGGGTATCACACAATCGTCCGACGCAGGGATTAAGTTCATATCACGGTCAATTTGCGCCGCATTACCGCAAGCCGAGCAGCTTATGACACAGCCTTTTGTCTGCGTAGTAAACTCCTGCCCGCACTTTGGACACCAATACAAAATAAGCTGCAAGCCCTCGGCAAGACGTTTTTTGCCAAATGTACGAAAGGGCTTGCGCGCAGGAGGGTCGTCTTCTCTTGAAAGCCGCCTGTCGACAACCTTGTTAATTTCTTCAATGGATAATGTCTGTATATCCTCTGCCGAAAATAAATTCGACATAACCAAACGAACACGCCCGAACCTTATCCCCTTACGCCAAAAAGGCATACATTTATACGCCCCGTCTATCGAACAGCTGACAACAGGGACATCAAGCTTTTTTATAAGCTTGCCTGTTGCGGCGTTCATGCCGACATAAACCCCGTCACATTCGCAGCGTCCCTCTGGGAAAAGAAGCACAGCACCACCACGGGAGAGCACCTTTTTTACTCCGATGATTGAGCGGACATCCGCGTCAAAAAGATTTTTCGGAATACAGCCCATAAGGGGCAAAAGCCAATGCAGCGGCTTGTATAAAAAGAACTTTTGAGCCGTCACGGCGTTATATCTGCGGGGATAAAGCGAGAGCATAACAACCAAAAAATCCATAAATGACGCATGATTGGATATGGCAATACACGCCCCCTTTGGCGGGGTGTAGTTTGTTCTATCAACCTCAAGGCGAAACAAAAGCTTCAAAAGAGGGTATATTAAAATATATGCAAAAAAGTATATTACACCATTTGGTTTTTTTACATTCATAACGAGCCGAGCACCGCCATTTTCTCATTTTCGTCGCCTGTTTCAATGGCGGCGAGCACCTGCGCGTGACGTTCTTTGTTTAATTTGTAGCGTGTGCACACAAAAATGCCGAGTGTCATAAACAAAAGCGGAGCAAATGCCATAAGCAGGACGATTGACATCTGTGCACTATCTGGCTGCTCTGCGACCCAGTCAGCCCCGAGCGTGATGTCTCTTTCTTCAAACTTTGCAAGCTCGAGAATACCCATAACAAGTGCGAGCCCTATCGCTTGCGAAATCTTATTGACAAAGTTTGCGATGCCCGAAAACGCACCCGCAACACGTGTGCCAAACTGCAAATGACCTACGTCCACAACATCGCCGAAAATTGCGTGAGGGATAAGCCCCGGACCGCTGATACCAAAGCCCATTACAGCTGCAAGCACGTAGAGATAAACGGCGTTTGAACCGGGCGGCAACAGTAAAAGAATAGGCGCGCTGATAATCCAAATGGCGGAGCCGAGGATATACACAGCCATTTTGCCGTATTTTTTGATTATTTTCATATAAACGGGCAAAGCGACGATTTGCATACTGAACATGATAGCAGCGCCAATCATGCCGACGAGGTTTTCTTCGCCGTTTGCGGTCGCTTCGGCACAAAAATAGAAATCAACATAAAAGAAGAACAACGCACTCATAATCGCCATGGTCATTTGGCAGCATAAAAACAGCCATAAATACTGGCGGAACGATTTTACCTTAAAGGGTCTGACAAAATCGGTTACGGAAAATGGGTCTGTCCTTGTCGGGGCGGGTATGCCTTCTTTTGCAAAAAATCCTGTTATAGCCACGCAAATCGCAAAAAGTGTTCCGAAAGCCAAGCTCATAACAATATAGCCGTTGTAGTCATTTTCGCCGCTGAACGTGCTCACTAAAATACCCGGCACGGCAACGCAGAGGATTGACGAAAAGATTGAAAACCCGAGCCTGACGGTTGTCATTCGGGCACGTTCGGTGTAGTCGTCCGTCATTTCGCTTGAAAGTGAAAAATACGGTATCATAATGGTTGTTTGCACGGCGGTAAAGAAAATGTATGAGGCTAAGACTATCCAAAAGCGGACGGTATCATCGGGGGTGGTGTAGGGATAAAATGCCGCAAAAAGCGATATTATGATGAGCGGGGCGGCTGCGATAAGACCGCCGCGTCGTGTGCCGAAGCGCACCCGCATTTTATCCGATAAAAGGCCCATAAGCGGGTCGGAAACGGCATCGAAAAGTCCGACAGCCATCATAATTAAACCCGCAGTCCGTGCGGGCAAGCCCACGGCAATCGCAACGTAGCCGGGGTAGAGGAAGTTTGTAATGTTAAACGAGCCTCCGCCGAAAATATCGCCCGACGCAAACGCAAACATTCTTCCGGTTGATAGTTTTTTACTCATTTAATGATACCTCATAAAATTTCCCTCATTTTATCATTAAATATGTATTTTAACAAGCTTTTGTATGATATAGTAGGGGCATGAAAGGAATATCACCATGAATAAACAACAAGCCTTAGATTTACTTCTTGATAAAATCGAAGTGGAAAATGCATTCGACATAGCAAGTGCGCTTATCCATTGGGACGCAGCCACAACAGGCGTGCCCGAAAAATCACTGACAAAACGCAGCGAAGC
>Ga0123356_10005481_pt1 | contig 12921 bp, 6 predicted proteins | sample TergutEmb28metaG_2_FD_92546 | JGI IMG/M metagenome (GOLD analysis project Ga0123356, IMG submission 92546) | Embiratermes neotenicus P3 segment gut microbial communities from Petit-Saut dam, French Guiana - Emb289 P3 | ecosystem: Host-associated > Arthropoda: Insects > Digestive system > Gut ... | reverse complement strand
ACATATACAGAAACGCGGGTATTTACCGATACGGACGACCCCAGCACATTACCCGTAAGGCCGATATATTAAGCGGACGACAAGTAGTTAGGGGCCAGGGTTTAGGGGTTAGGAGACGGGGACTACGAATTCGTGTTTCTTATTGTGTTCTGTCCACGAGGCACTACCCGAGGGGCTAGTCCGCGACGACGATGAGGTGGTATTTACGAAAAAACCGTTTAGCAAACTGCTTAATATTAACAACAGCATTATCGGAAAAATCATTATTCTGTTTGTAATAATGTTTGTGTTTCTGCTCACCCCAATCATAGTCCAAAGTTATACCTCTTTTAAGCAGGGACAGTCGTACAGGGAAGCTCTCAGTAATATCATCTACGCAAACCAGCTCAATCTGGACGTCAGCGAAAGGATTGAACCCATTGTGTGGAATATAGTCGCAGGCAAAGAGCGTTTCCAGGACAGCGGTATTATGTATTTGATTTCCGACTTAAGGAGGAGGATGGTTGGGATCAGGAACAGCACCGATTCTATTGAAAACCGTGGAGTGATGGAAATATCGCTGAGGGCGCTCAGCATTCTTGAGAACTATTTAGTAAAACTCAGAACGCAGATAGAAGAAAGATATCCTGTTGAAGAGAATGAAAAGCTGCTGGAAGAGATCAGGGTTTGCGTAGCAGGGATAAACGACTTGCTGCAGGAGTTTTCTTCCAAGCAGGTCGAAGAGGCGTCGGAAATTAACCAAACGATGTCGCAGCAGAGCAACCGTTATTTGATATTAAACCTTTCATTGATATTTGTTGTGATAATCGTATGTATTGTTGCGCTTTGGTATATATCAAGAAGTTTGATGAACCCGATTAATAAATTACTGAGTATGTCAAACAAAATCGCGGAAGGTGATTTCAGTTCCAGGGTAAACCATGCATCCTCTGATGAATTCAACGAGCTTGCCTCAGGTATGAACACGATGTCGGAAAAAATCGAGCTTTTGTTGGAAAAGAGCATTGAGGAACAAAAACAGATACAGATGATGGAACATAAGGTCCTGCAGGCACAGATCACACCACATTTTTTGTATAATACGCTGGATGCTATAATCTGGGCGGCGGAGGCGGAGAGGATCCCCGACGTAATCACGCTTGTAACGTCACTTTCCTCCTTCTTCCGGATATCCCTGAGCCATGGAACCGATTTTATACCAATATATGATGAGATAGAGCATGTCAGAAACTATTTAGTTATACAGCAAATACGTTATAGCGACGTTCTGTCATATGAAATAGACGTTGATAAGGGTTTTCATGATGTTAAAATACTCAAGTTTTTACTTCAGCCGCTGGTAGAAAACTCGTTGTATCATGGCATTAGAAATACCAGGGACAGAGGTAAAATAACAGTAAGCGTAAAAAGGGATGAACGGAAGATCAGGTTTACAGTAGCGGATACCGGGATTGGTATGACGCCTGAAACACTTGAAGCCATGAAATACGAAATAAACTTCGGTACCGGAGAAAAAGGCTACGGCCTGTTTAATGTAAACAGGAGGCTGAAACTATATTACGGCTTGCAGGATGGTATTGAGATTGTTTCGGAATACAAAAAAGGGACACAGGTCAGTTTCTCGATAGAGATAGGAGATTAACGTAACATGTACAAAGTCTTTTTTGTGGATGACGAGGCTTCGATGCGCGCGGGGATCAGGGAAAGTATCGACTGGGATAATTCGGGCTTTACATTAGCGGGGGAAGCGCCGGACGGCGAGATGGCGCTCTCGCTGATGCAGGAAATCTTGCCCGATATCCTGATTACTGATGTAAGGATGCCGTTTATGGACGGTATTGAACTTTCAAGATGCGCAAAGAAAACCATGCCCTGGATAAAGATCATCATATTGAGCGGTCATGATGAATTTGAATACGCGAAGCAGGCTATTGCGATAGGGGTTGAGGACTATTTGCTGAAGCCTGTCACGTCAGTTAAGCTCATGGAGATACTAAACGTAGCGGCGAGCAGAATTGAGAAAGAAAGAAGAAGCAATGTCGAAAACCTTATCACAAGTATGCATGATATGGGCGCTAGCGGTATTATCCCATTTGCCGATTTTAACAGACTCCCCATGATAGAAAAACTGCGTTACGCGTCAAGGGCGGACGCGCCAAAGCTCGTGGAAGACTATCTGGCAAGTTTTGACAGGACGTCGATTACTTCATTTATATTTCTGTATTATATCTTTATGGATATCCTGCTTAGTTCGTCAAAAATCATTGAAGAGCTTGGCGGCGACGCAAATAATATACTGGCGGATTTTTCCGATATTGGCAAATTATTGAATAAAACCTCTGGGATTGAAAATATAAGGGCGCTAATGACGTCAATTTTGGAAAAAGTAATAGAATTCCGGAACGACGCGACAAGCTCCAAGTATAGTGATATTATCACCAAGGCGCAGGATTATATACAAGGGCATTATGCCGATAAGGATATTTCGCTACACTCTGTAGCCAGGGCGGTCAATATCTCGCCTAACCATTTTAGCACGATATTCAGCCAGGAGACAGGCGAAACGTTTATCGGGTATATAACCAGGGTGAGGCTTGAGCAGGCAAAACTATTACTCAAAACGACGCAAATGAGAACGTCGGACGTAGGTTATGAAGTCGGCTACAATGATACCCACTATTTCAGTTACGTATTTAAAAAGAATACGGGAATGACGCCAAAAGAATTCAGGAATAAGTAGGGACGGTCGCCCCCGACCGTCCGTTCATATATTGTTTAGCCATGCCAAAAGGACGGCCGCCAACGACCGTCCTTTACTGCGCGATTCTGATATGGTTCGCCTGTGCCCGGAGAGTAAAACGTCGAAGGCGGCGTTATCTGCCTTACGATTTTTTGTTTTTATCTGCGATCATAATTATAAACCTCTGCATTACGATAAAAACGAACAGCAGCGCGCCAACGATTATTCTCGCATACCCTGACATGAGGTTGCCGAAGTTGACAAACTTACGGATAATACCTTGCGTCATAACGCCAAACATCGAACCAATCGGATAACCTATACCTCCGGTAAGGAGCGCCCCTCCAATGACTACAGACGCGATTACATCAAGCTCCATACCTATCAGATGCCTCCCGTACCCGGAGTACATTGACAGCGCAAACACCACGCCCGCAAGCGCCGAGCAGAAGCCGTTAAATGTATAGACGAAGACGCGGGTGCTTTTTACCGGCAGGCCCATTAGCTTTGCCGACTGCTCGTTACCTCCGATAGCATAAATGTTGCGCCCGAGTTTTGTCGATTTCATCACAATAATTGCAATGACTAAGAGGGCCAGGAATATAAATACCCCGATTGTAATAGGCGCCGTTATGTTTGGATTGTTAAAATTCAGCACATCCTTAAGCAGTATTTTCCAATCGCCTACTTTCCGGAAGCCCTGGCCCATTATTGGTATCGAATCTATACTGATAATGAAGCACAAGCCCCTTGCGAAGAACATCCCGGCAAGCGTCGCGATAAAAGGCGCGACATTGAATACCTGTATCAGTATGCCCATCAGGAAACCAATGAGTGTACCGACAAAGAGCGCAAAAATTACGCACAACCACATCGGCCAATCCCATCCTACCATAGCGGGGCCATACTCGAACGTATTACCGCATGCGATAATCATTGTTGCCAGGGCGCCGACAGATCCAATGGACAGGTCAATTCCGCCCGAAATAATCACAAACGTCATACCGATTGCCGAAATCAGCAAATGGGCGTTATCCGTGAACAGACTGAAAAATGTGCGGAGCGTTAGAAAGCCTTTATCTCCAAATAGTACGCCGCCGACAATATACGCGAGTACAAACAGTACTAAGGTTGTTATTGACGGGATAATTCTTACATGCCTTGCCACAAATTTATTAATTCTCTTGCTAACAGTTCTTTCTTTCGTTTGTTCAACTTGTAGGCTCATCATTCCGATACCTCCCGTTTCCTGGAAAACTTAATATGGGAAGCCAGAAACTTTCTTGTTGTGGACGACTGTATGATAACCACAAGCACGATTACAACGGCTTTAATCGACAGAGAAAACTCAACCGGGACGCCATAGAAGTACATAGTTTGCGTCAGCGCCATCAGGATTATTGCGCCTATACAGCTCCCGCCCAGATTGAATTTTCCGCCGCTCATGCTCGTCCCACCTAAAACAACAGCGAGAATCGCGTCCAGTTCCATATTCATACCTGTTCTCATCGGTTCGATGACGCGAACGTTAGACGCGTTGAGGATACCCGCGACGCCGGCACAAATCCCGGATAAGGTATAGATAATGATGATCAGGGAATCTGCCTTGACGCCGGAGAGGTTGGCAGCCGGCCTGTTGGCGCCCACCGACTCGATAAACAGTCCGAACGCCGTTCTCCGCGTGAAGTACCAAAACAGCAGAAATATCACCAATGCGATCCATATCTGGTTTGGCAGCCCAAATAGAAAACCGTTAGATATCTCGCCGAACGGGAGATGCCCTGTTGTGACGCTTCTTTCCAATGTAATGTTTTGGGTAAGGCCGCGGCCGGCGACCATTAATATAAGCGTCGCTATAACCGGGGGCATACCTATCTTGGCAACCAGAAAGCCATTCCAAAGCCCGCAGATTGCGCCAATGATCATCGTAATAATAACAACCAACCACAACGCCATAGCCGTATCGGCGGTAGGGCTTGTATCGCTGCCCCTTATGAGTGAAATCGATACCGCGCTGCCCACCGCGAGTACCGAACCGACTGAAAGGTCGGTCCCTCCGGTTGCGATAACAAGCGTCATACCAGTCGCTAACAGCATGACCGGTACCGAGCGGTTGAGGACATTGACAAGGCCGCCATAAAACCGTCCGTCCCTGATCTCAATGGATAGAAAGCCCGGCTGAATAACGACATTGAACAAGAGTATCAGTGCCAGGGCCAACAGGGGCGGAAACATATTCGACGAGGCTATCTTCTTTAGTATTTTCATGCGCTGTCACCTCCGGCTATTGTCTGCAATACAAGATCGTGGTCGATTTCCTGTTCGCTAAGCTCAGCCACTTTTTCCCTGTTGTGCATAATTATGATATCGTTCGAAATCTTGATAACCTCTTCAAGTTCGGACGATATAAACGCCACCGCCAGCCCGTTTTCGCACAGATCCAACGTCAGTCTCATGATCTCGGCTTTAGCGCCGACGTCAATGCCCCTGGTGGGCTCGTCCAGGATAAGTGCGTCCGGTTCGGTGGCGAGCCATCTGGCTAAAATGGCTTTTTGTTGGTTACCGCCTGAAAGCTCACCTATTGCTTTTTCGGCGTCAGGAGTCACGATGCCTAGGAGCTTAATATATTTATCAGCGATTTCATTTTGCTTTTTTCGTGAAATATATTTAAACATACCCATTCGGCTTTGAAGGGCGAGGATAATGTTTTCCCTGAGCGTAAGCTCGGCTATAATTCCGTCACGCTTCCGGTCTTCCGGGCAAAATGCGATTCGTTGCTTAATCGCCATAGACGGGCTGCGCAAGTGGACGACCTTACCTCTTATGGAGATTGCCCCCGAGTTTATTCTGTCAATGCCAAACAAAGCCCGAGCCGTTTCTGACCGCCCCGAACCCAGCAGCCCCGCAAACCCCAGGATTTCCCCTTCTTTAATTTTCAGATCAACATTCCTGACTGAACCGTCAACCGAGATATTCTCTGCTTCTATTACGACCTTGCAGCCTTCTTTTGGGGTTGCTTTTTTCAGGTTGGTTATCTGGTCAAAATCCTTACCTATCATTTTAGTTACCAGATCGATGCGTGGCATGTCCTCAGCCAGGTAATCACCCACCAGTTCCCCGTTGCGAAGTACCGTAATCCTGTCGGAGACCTCATACACCTGTTCAAGGAAATGCGTTATAAAGATAATCGCCATTCCCTCAGATTTCAGTTTACGTATGACTTCAAACAGCCTGTCGACCTCGCCTCTGTCCAGAGAAGAGGTAGGCTCGTCAAAAATTAGTATTTTTGCGTCTACGTCCACAGCCCTGGCTATAGCCACCATTTGCTGTACCGCTACGGGATATGAGTCCAATGTCCGCATTACGTTTATGTCCAGATTGAACCTTTTTAAAGCTTCCTGGGAAAGCTTGTTCATTTTATTCCAATCGACTAAAATTCCGCGCATTGGCTGGCGGCCAATAAAGATATTTTCCGCGACCGTCAGGTTTGGGCAAAGGTTGACCTCCTGATAAACGCTGCTTATACCCATTTTCATAGTTTCAATTACAGATTGCGGATAAATCTTTTTGCCATCGTAAACAATAGTTCCGCTGTCCATTTTATAGACCCCGGTCAGGCATTTGATAAGCGTCGATTTACCCGCCCCGTTTTCACCCATAATGCTGTGGACCTCGCCTCTTTTCAGAGTGAAGCTGACGTTGCTGAGAGCCTTTACGCCGGGAAAGTTCATGTTTATACCAGACATTTGCAGGATTACTTCATCGCTATCGTTCACTTTATCACCTCCGAATTCTTGCTTTCTTTTCCTCAGCGAAGATTTGCCGCCAGATTATACAGATAAGATATAAAGCATCCAAATATCTTCCGGGATTGCTGAGAATATATATAGTGGCTTAGCGAAAGCTATCCAACATTTAACCGAAAAGCCGGTGAGGGATATCACCGGCTTTTACTAACCGAGAAAATGTTGTCGCAGATATTAATATACCCTGCTGGGGAGATGCTCTTTCGCGTTGAGATACAAGTCGGGATTGACATGGGTGAGCGTATCGTCATAGATGTATTCGAGTGAATATGTGATCTTCGGAAGGGTCTGTCCTGCCTCAAGGGCTTTAATTGCCTCAACAAACTGCGGGCCAAGCAGCGGCGAGCACTCAACGGTAACGTTCATTTCGCCTGCAACAATAGCTTCGAACGCCAGTTTAACAGCGTCAACGCCAATGATGATAATGTCTTCACCCGGAGTCAAACCGGCTTCTTTAATGGCCTGGATTGCGCCTATCGCCATACCGTCGTTATGCGCGTAAAGGACGTCAATGGGGGTGCCGTCGGCTTGTGCTTTTACAAGGAATGATTCCATAACTTCCTTGCCGAGCTCGGTCTCAAAGTCACCTGTCTGGGACTGGGTGATTTGGAGGTTGGGATGAGCTTTGATGACGTTCTCAAAGCCGGTCTTACGGTCGATGGCGGGGGATGAACCGACTGTGCCCTGAAGCTCAACGATATTCATCGGCTGGCCCGAGATACCCGCGTTCTCCATGTAATCAAGCAGCCACTGGGCTGATTTTTCACCTTCTGTGATGAAGTTGGAGCCGATCCACGTTACGTAATAATCCTCGGAGTTCGGCATAACAATGTTTCTGTCGAGCATGACGACGGGGATGCCGGCGTTTTTGATTTCCTGCATAACCTGATCCCATCCGGTCTCAACAACAGGGGAGAATCCTATGTAGTCTACGCCCATACTGATAAAGTCACGGAGGGCTTTAATTTGGTTTTCCTGCTGTTGATTTGCGTCGACGAATTGCAAATCCCAACCTTCAGCCGCAACCGTTGCTTTAATTGATTCTGTGCAACCTACGCGCCAGTCGGACTCTGAACCTATTTGCGCAAAACCTACCTTGAGTTTCTTGGGACCGGCGTCGGGTTTACTGCCACATGCGGTTACTGAGAATACCATTGCTAAGACTAACAGGATCGCAAATACTTTTTTCATTTGGAATATATCCTCCTTAATAATTTTTTATTAAAGACTCTTTTACGAGTCAATTAATACAGATTAAATTTAAAACACTTACGCTTTGGTGTCTATGGGAATTTTTCCGATTTTAGTTTGAATCCTTACTGAATTTACACATATGTGTAAAAGTTAGGCATTACGACAAAACCACGAATGATTATCAAACGCAATGTGACGGTTCTCATGGTATATTCAAGACAGCCGCCACACTGCGTCAGATTCAGTTTACAGTGGTAGTATAAAGGTTGCTTCGGGGCAAATCGGGATGTAATCATCCCAAACAAACGCCTTTAGCGTGTGTACGTTCTTTCCTGTTATGTCCATATCAGCCCTTAGGAGTTTACTGCCGTTTGCGTCAACTGTGTCAGCTAACATTTGAATGCTTACCATCTTGCCGCTCCCGTCATATGCCGCTATTATCAACATGATTCCGGCAGCAGGCGCTTGTGTGTTGTTGTGGATAGTGACAGCAGCGTAATAAGCGTTGGCGCCGTTTGGCACTATTTGAAGCCCATCCACAACAATCCCGGCAGCGTCGGATAATTTGAGGATTATCAGGTCAAAGACGACCTGGTCGTTCGCGTCTCCTTTGGTGATTGTAGCAACCAGCTGAGCTGGCGCGTCAGACTCGGTTGACAAGGGCCGGGTGACTGCACCCGTATCTGACAGGACGGCGGTATTGTCTGAAGCCCACGCTATCGATACACCCAACGCGCCTGTCGTTATCAAGGTAAGATCATTTGTAACAGCGGTTTGCCATGTGTTGGCGCCCCTGATCGCGTCCCAGGTCAGCAAGGCTTTGATTTCCGCGACTGCCTCCGCGTCGGTTTGTACATTCTTTATGACGATAATATTGAATGTAACATAATCGTATGCAAGGCCTTTTCTTATTGTGGCGGTCAGAGTAACCTCGGCGTCCGCAGCCGAATAGTGAGGCCTTGTAACGATACCGGATGTTGTGACAACTGAAGTGTTGTTTGAAGACCATTCGATGCCTGTGTCCGCCGCTCCGGCTGTAATGAGGTCAAGATTCATAGTGACAGACGTTTGCAGCACGTTAATATCCCTGATCATATCCCAGGTCAGCGCAGCCTTGGCTTCCGCGACGGCTTCGGCGTCTGTCTGCACATTCTTCAGTATAGTAAGGTTGAACGTGACATAGTCGGTAACCAAGCCTTTTGTTATTGTAGCCGTCAACCTGACGTCAGCATTCGAAGCATTATACAGAGGTCTCGTGACGATGCCGTCAGCAGAAACTACTGGCAGGTTATCTGACATCCAGCCAATTGACGTCCCGGAAATGCCGTCCGCCGGAAGAATGAGGTTTGTTGTCACAGCGCTCTGCAATACGTTGGCGTTTCTAATGACGTCCCAGGTCAGCGCGGCTTTGGCCTCAGCTACGGCTTCGGCGTCCGTCTGCTCGTTTTTGAGGACCGTTAAGCTGAACGTAACCGTATCGCTTGCTGCGTTTTTACTGATCGTTGCGGTTATCGTCACGTTTGCGTCGTTTGCTGTGAACGGCGGCCTTGTGACGACGCCGGCTGTTGAAATCACAGGCGCGTTATTCGAATACCATGAAATCGTTGTACCAGCCGAGCCGGAGGTTAATAGGTTCAGGTTTGTCGTCACGGCGCTCTGCAATACGTTTGCGTTTCTGATGGTGTCCCAGGTCAGCGCGGCTTTAGCCTCAGCGACGGCTTCGGCGTCGGTCTGCCCGGCGACGGTTATCGCTGCCTGGGCGGATTTCGTATTATCAACAGTTGACGTTACCGTTATTGTGTAAGAGCCGTTTGGAGCCCCGGCGGCAACGGTTACGAGCCCTGTTGTGCTGACGGGTACGTTAGCGCTGTCGGAGCTTGCCCAGGTAACGGTTTTAGCCGCTGCAAGCAGGTTGCCGATGACCGTGGCGGTCAGTTGTTGTGAGTCGCCCCGGGGCAATGTTGCGCTGCCTGGGGCTACCGTGACGTCTCTGACGATCCCGTCGACGAATACGGGATAGCCTGTCAGGTAATCCTGCGCCCATTCGACCAGGTCGGCTCTGGTAAAGCCGCTCGCTGCGCTGAAGTAACCGGCGGAGTCCGTGAGCCTGCTGTTTAAGCTGTCCGCCACAGTGGTAGTCAGTTGCGTCAGCGTCACGATACTTGCGCCGTTGGTGTAGTCGAGCGTCACGCCGTTTGAATTGTAGAAATGGCAGAAAAGGGTGTTCTGCGGCGTCCCCTGGTCATGCGCTATAGCCCCCGCAGCGGTTGGCCCTACCAGCGACCCGGCAAACACACAGTTGACGACCGCGCCCCTTATAGTCGGCGTGATACCGGCGGCTCTGTCGGCGCTCAGGTCGATAGTGGACCAGCAGTTAACTATCAATGCGCCTTCCTGCTGACTTCTGGAAATACCGCCGGCGTATCCCAATGTACCGCCGCCTATTGACGACGCGATCCTGCCCGTCGTTCCAAGGTTTATAATATAACCCTCGAAGCCGGTATTACTCAGCCTCGGGAAGATGCAGTTTTCCGCCGCGCCGGAAATGTTTACATTTATCACATGCCCCGCGCCGTCATAATATCCCCTGAAATAGTAGTTTGAGTTGATTCCGTTATAGCCGCTTACGCCGGCCATATTAATGTCGGCGGTTTGCTTGAAATACTTGCCGTTGTAGTTATTGCCGCTGGCGTCGCTGAGCATATTGTTGGTAAATTCCAGGAAGGCGGCGGCGGTTGCGATAATATACGGGTCAGCCTTTGTGCCGCTTCCCGTGATTGCGCTCGCGGCGGAAACGTTTATTGTCGCCTGCGCGAATTTTGTGGTATCGGCGGTTGACCTTGCGGTTATCGTATAAGAGCCAACCGGAGCCCCGGCGGCAACGGTTACGAGCCCCGTTGCGCTGACGGACACATTCGCACCGCCAGCGCTTTCCCAGGTCACCGTTTTCGAAGCGGTAAGCAGGTTGCCGGTGACCGTAGCGGTCAGTTGCTGCGTGCCGCCCTGCGCCAGGTTCACGCTGCCCGGGCTTACCGTGACATCCCTTACGATCCCGTCGACGAACACGGGATAGCCTGTCAGGTAATCCTGAACCCACGGCAAGAGGTCGGCGCGGGTATAAGCGCTGATAGCGAGGTAGCTTACGGCGGAATCAAGGTTGCCGTTTAAGGTCGAAGCCATAGTGGTTGTCAATGTGCTCAGGTTTATTAATGTCGCGCCTGTGCTGTAGGCGAGTGTGCCGCCGGTATTGTAACAATAGGCGTTAATTGTGTTGGAGGTCGTACCGCTTGAGCCAGTGATCGCCTGCCTGCTTGAACCGGTCAGGTTCCCGGCAAAGACGCAGTTGACAACGGCGCCGCGTATAGTGTTAGTTATACCCGCCGCGTTGGTGGTAGCCGTAACGTTAACGGTCGACCAGCAGTTGATGATATACGCGTTTGTGCCGTCGGATCCGCCCATGCTCCTGGATATGCCGGCGGCGTATTGATTACCGGACACACTGCCTGTTGTGCCCAGGTTCATAACTATCGAACCGGAGTCCAGATTACCGAGCCTCGGGAAAATGCAGTTGTCGCCGGTCGTCGAGATGCTGACGTTGATGATATGGCCGCCGCCGTCGTAGAACCCTTTGAAAAAGTAATCTGAGCCTATCCCGTTATAGCCGCTGACGCCGACCATATTGATATCGGCGGTCTGCTTGAGGTATTTCCCGTTGTAGAAATTCGGGTCGCTCATCATGTTGTTCGTGAACTGAAGGAAATTTGCCTCGTTTGCGATTATAAACGGGTCGGCTTTCGTGCCGCTTCCGGTTATGGACCCGCCGACTTCAACGGTAATAACCGCTTCGGCGAACTTTGACTGATCGGCTGCTGCCCTGGCGGTAATCGTATATGTACCGCCTGGCGCGCTAGCAGCGACAGTCACAAGCCCTGTGGAACTCACGGACACGTTCGCGCCGCCTGAGCTTTCCCATACGACACCTTTTGCATCGGGGAGCAGGTTGCCGATAACCGTAGCGGTCAATTGTTGCGTACCGCCCCGCGCCATACTCACAGTTACCGGGTCTACCGTGATGTCTCTGACGATATCGTCTGCGAATATGGGATAGCCGGTTAAGTAATCCTGGACCCACGGTATAAAGTCGGCGTGCGTATAGGCGCTGATAACAAGGTAGCTTACAGCGGGGATGAGGTTGTCGTTTAAAGTCGAAGCCAGGCTCGTCAATTGGCTCAGATTAACCAGCGTCGCTCCGGTACTGTAGGCGAGCGTACCGCCGGTGTTGTAGCAATAGGCGTTGATCGTGTTGGAGGTTGTACCGCTTGAGCCGGTGATCGCCTGCCTGCTTGAACCGGCCAGGTTCCCGGCAAAAACGCAGTTCACTACGGCGCCGCGTATAGTGTTCGTAATCCCAGCCGCGTTGGTGGTAGCCGTAACGTTAACGGTCGACCAGCAGTTGATGATATACGCGTTTGTGCCGTCGGAACCTCCCATGCTCCTGGATATGCCGGCTGCGTATTGATTCCCGGACACAGAGCCCGTCGTGCCCAGGTTCATAACTATCGAACCGGAGTCCAGATTACCGAGCCTCGGGAATATGCAGTTGTCCCCAGTTGTAGAGATGCTGACATTGATGATATGGCCGCCGCCGTCGTAGAAACCTTTGAAATAGTAGTCGGAGCCTATCCCGTTATAACCGCTTATATTACTCATATCAAGATCAGCCGTCTGTTTGAGGTATCTGCCGTTATAGTAATTCTGGTTGCTGATCATGTTATTCGTAAATCTCAGGAAGTGGATTTCATTGGCGATTATATAGGGGTCGGCTTTTGTGCCTGCGCCCGTTATAGGGGTTTCCGCCAGGACGGTTATGATTGTCTCCGCGTACTTTGAAGTATTAGCCTGCGACCTGGCTGTAATCGTATAGGCGCCGGCAGGGGCGGCGGCGGTCACTGTTACCAGGCCTGTTTGGCTGACAGTTACGTACGGGCTGCCGCTTTCCCAGGTGATCCCCCTTGATTCGGGCGGAAGGTTACCGACGACCGACGCGTTTAGTTGCAGCGAGCTGTTTTGCAGGAGCGTTGCGCTCGTGGGGTCGACAATAACCTTTTCGACAGCTTCATCATCACCGGAACCGGATAAAGGATTCTCAACGATGTAATTGGCGAACGCCAGGTAACGGTT